>ENA-OPEE01000050-OPEE01000050.1-human-gut-metagenome-genome-assembly--contig:-NODE-50-length-95525-cov-23.706787_pt1 | contig 95525 bp, 88 predicted proteins | sample MGYA00241263_ERZ501506 | MGnify/ENA primary metagenome ERZ501506 (study PRJEB25962, sample SAMEA2042626) | human gut metagenome | biome: human gut; feature: human-associated habitat; material: faeces...
TGAACTCCAAGAAGATTATCAAGAAATTCTTGGTCGTCTGAAATAGATTTAACAGCTTTAAGAGCAATAAGCTTATCCATACCGTTAGGCATAGCGTCTACTTGTTGACGTAAAGCATCAGGAGTAAGAGTATTTACATCAGCGTTAATACCATTACGAGCAAAGACTTCACCAAGAGCTGCTTTATTAGATTGGATATTTCCACGAGTGTTAATAGCACTTTGGTTTTTAACAGTAATACTCGGAGCGTCATACATTTGATTAGGAAAGCTCATATCTGAAACAGCAGCGCCGCTTCCAGCAGCAAGTTTTCTTGCAGACTGAAGAGCGGTTCCAAATTCAGCACTACCATAAACACGGTTATAAGTAGCAGCTTTAATAAAATTATTAAAACGACGATTAATAAATTCTTGCTCGTTTAAAAGATTACCATTATGGTCACGAACATCAGCGTTCTTACCTTGTGTTTGGTCTTTCCACATAGCAATCTTATAATCTTGTTGAAGACTGGCTTTAGCACCAGGAGTTCCCTCAATAGCTGCGTCAATAGCAGCTTGAAGTTTTTCAGTACTAAGTCTATTATACTTAGTACCTTGTTTCATAAAGATTTCTCCGGTAGCAGATTGAGTAAAATCATCGGTAGGCTTGCCATTAGCATCAAGAAAAGTATAACTTTCGCCGCCACCAGCATCTTCTTGAACCATTTTCAAAGCTTGATTATAAATAATAGAAGTAGGTATTTCGCTAACTTCTTGTTCAGCAGGTTTCCATTCAGTACCACCAATAACATTACCAGCAGCATCAAGTTTATCTTCATAATGATAAGTATTGGCTTGACGATAATAATTCTTATAATCTTCTGATAAATCAGTACGAGCATTAAGATTATCTTGATAAGCTTTATATTGTTGTTGAGCACGAAGACGACCAAGAACTCTTGGGTCAGACATAAGATTACCAGCTTCAGCAACAATATCATCAAGAGCATAACCTTTAAAATCGTCAATCATAGCATCGTTAATCTTACTCTGAACATTGTTAACAAGAAGCTGTTTAAATTCATCTTCTTGAGCATTAAGTTCAAGTTGACCGATTTGTTTTTTTAATTCACTTTCTTGAGCAACAGCAACATCGTGACGATTTTGAAGATAATCATAAGTTTGTCCAATAACTTCAAGATTATGTTTTGGAACATAAGTATAGTCAATAGTTTTAAAACTTCCAAAAGGCATAGTATATAATTTTATTTATTAATACCAAGAGTACGTAACATAAGTTTATTCACATTCGGAGCACGAAGACCAAGAACTTTTAAAGTTTCTTCATCAAGCTTAGCTTGACGTTTGTTTCTATTCCAAACATCAAAAGCAGAACCAACATTTCCAAGCAGACTACTAACAATATTAGCTCTTGCTTCGGCTTTAGCTCCGTCAATTCCAGCTTGATGAATAAGAGAATTGATTCTATTACCAGCATTGAATTGGTCGGCTTGTGCTTTAAGATTAGCATTTGCGGTAGAAACAGCAAGTCTATTCTGAATATTGGCTGTATCAGCAGCAAGACGAAGACGAGCACGATTAGCCATTTGAGCAGCAAGTGCTTGATTATATTGGTCATAACGAGCAAGATTGCGAGCAGTAACTTCTTGCTGATTAAGTTTATCCTTGTTAATCAATTCAGTTTCAATATTCTCTTTCTGAGCATAAACTTGATTCTTAGCTTCTTGTCCACGAAGAGCGGCAAGTTGTTTACGAGCAAGACCTACACGACTGTTAGAAGTATTACGGTCAATATCTCGCATAGTACGACGAGTTTCATCTTCTATTTTAGCAAGCTGAGGATTAGCATTATAACGAGTTTTAAGTTTAGCAGCAGCCATCAAAATAGGAGCAGGAATATCTTTTAAATCTTCTTCGTTAAGTTTAATCTCGCCAGGATTAGAAATAGTAGGAGCAGTAATAGTAGGCGGAGTATAACTATGAAGTTGATTAACAAAAATGTTACTCATAAGAGCATCCACAGCAGACGAACCGAGATTAATACCAAATTGAATATTATCAAGATTTCGAGTTTTGGCAATATCTTCTTGATAAGGACGTTTTAAATTATCTAATACAGAAAGATAATTTATATCGTTATTAACGTTTTTAGCAAGACGATTAACAACAGTAGGAGTTAAATTACGTCTAATCATAGCAGCGTTTTCATCGCTTGCAGACATAACTTTAGAACCGTCAAGAGGATTAATAGAAGCAACTGGAACAGAAACAGATTGTTGTTTATTGTCACCCCCCGTAGAGGCTGAAGAAGTATTACTTCTTGTACCAATAGGAAGATTTAGTATCATTCTTTGAAGAGCATCCATATTATAATCAGAATCAGGAATGTTAACAGCAGGAGCTTCAACAAAGTAATGAGTTTCTCCATTCTTTTTATAAGTAGGAGCATTATTCGCAAGACCGTTAACTACATTACGAACAAGTTGTGGAGTAGTAATATCAGTAGTAGGAATATCAATATCATTATCTATAATATTAGAATTTGTATTAGGAAGAGGAATAGCTTCATTTCTATCAGTTACAAGATATTGTTGACCTTTATAATTAATAGTATCACCTACATTATATTTTTTATCATTAATTCTAAAACCGCTACCAACTTTAGCTTTAGCTCGACCGCCAATACTAAACTTACGAGTTCTTTTTTCGGTTTCAGAAATAACATGTGCGACAGAAGTATTATCTTGTTTAGCATCCAAAGGCTTTTGAGAAATATCAGCAGTAACTAAACGATTATGCAAATCAGCCCAACCAACCCTACGAGGTTTTTCAGGTTCTTTGTCAACAGTACCTTTTGGCATAATTATAGCAGAAGCCAAAAGACTAAGATTATGAAGTCCAGGTTTAGAATAACGTCCATTAAAACGAGGTTTTCTTTCACCACCATAAGCAAAAGCTTCACGTGACGGAGTATGAATTAAACCATTGCGAACATTACCATTTATAGAAATAACTTTTCCCATTTTAGATTTACGTTTTGTTCCATATTTAGCAGCATAAACAGGAACGGTGTTAAGATTTATATTGTTAAGATTAAGTTGATTAGGGTCATTGCGCATAGCAACATTATTAAGCAAATCAATTACTTCGTCTTCTTTAAAAGTATTAATAAGATTATAATCAGTAGCAGTTTTACGAAGTTCTCGAAAACTATCTTTATCATAAACAGTATTCGGGTCAAGATTATTAGCTTGACGGAACTGCATCAAACGAGAATAAACTTCGGTAGGACGACGAAGATAAGTAGAAGAACTTGAACTTCCAAGTATATCACTAATTGCTTGTTCTTGTTCAGTAGCACGAGAAGCATGAGCGTTTTCGTGAGTACGAACAGTAGGGTCTTTAGTAAATTCTTCTTGATTAACATAACTACTATGCGTAGGAGCATGATAAGCACCACCAATAACTCCTTGACCAGTTTCTGGAGTATTAAGTCTAAGCTTCATACTTTGAGCATTGCGAGCAATCTCTTTACGATAATCAGTATCGCTCATAGAAGGAGTACGAATAGCAGCACGTTTGCCATAATTCATAGCAAAACCAATAGGAGAATGAAATTCACGAGCAGTATTACGACTTTCGGCTTGACGTTCAAGACGACCATCTCCTAATTGATTATTGTAACGTCCAGTAGCTAATCGAGAAGCATTCCAAGTATCAAGAAAATCATTTTGGTTAGTAGGAAGATTACCACCTAATGGTTTTTTATTAGCTCTACTATCAATAGTATCTCTTATATCTTGATTTTGAATAACTCCACGAACAGCGTACTGAGCATTTTCAATAGGATTAATAATTTTATCAGCTTTTCTATATTCTTTAAGAATATCATTAGCTTGTTTTATTGTTCGTTTAGCATATTCAGCATTTTTGCCATCTATATTTTTAGTAGCATAATCAACAAACTCGTCTGCTAAATGACGATATTCATTTTCTTTATCTTTAAGTATTACGGCTTTAGAAAAATCTCCTCTATTTTTTCTATAACGTAAGAGATTAGACAAGCTGCGTACACGAGGAACGCTCCCCAGTACATCAAGCCAATCGGAAGGGACACTATTACCGGCAATTCCTTTAATAATGGCAGGGACAGATGTACTAAGACCAGTAGGGTCAGCAATTTGTACAGAGGCTTTAAGAAGTTTCCGCTGCAATCGAGAATCTTCCAAAGCACGGTTAAAAGCATTACTTTTAGCTTTTTCAAAATTTTCATAATTATTGTATTTTAAATCTGGTTTATAATTGGCAATAGCGTCTTGCTGGACGGTAGTTTTATTGCCACCATTTTTATATTTAGTACCATCATCGTTAATACGATTTCTATTTTTAAATTCTTCTTGAGCATTAAAAACAGCATCAGGATTAGCTCCACCCATTACAAGTTCGGCTGGACTATTACCTTGAAGAAAAGGAACAGAAGAATAAACGCGAACTTCTTTAGGAGTAACTTTCATAACTTCTTCACCCTCAACTTCAAGACCAGTTTTTGGGTCTTCTCCTACAAGAACTCCACCGGAATGATGCTTTCTTCCATTAATATAATAAAAATTATTTCCAATAGAAACAGCATTACCACCTTTAATTATATTTGGAACAAATACACCATTGCCTAAATTTTTTACTATACCATGTTTTTTTCTCATATTATTTTAATATTTGGATAATATTTTTCTTCAGCAATTTTTCTTGCAGCAATAGCATCTTCTTCATTATTAAATTTACCAAGTTCTATTCTTTTATTATCAACACTTATATAAGCACGATATTTCTTATAATAATTATCATAACATACTCCTTTGCATTTTCTATTATAAGAATTAATATTTTTAGTAACAATACGAAGATTAGATTTTCTATTATCCAATCTATTATTATTAATATGGTCTACAACAAGAACAGTAAAATCATTATGATTCATAATATAATTATGAAGTTTTAAAGTTATATTTCGTGTTCTATTAACAACATATCCTTTGTCGTCCAAGTGCCATTTAATATCTTTTACATAAGGAATATCATCTTTATCTATAATAGTTTCAGCAACAACTTCACAATTTCTATTATATAAAAGCATTTTAGCAGTAGTATCATCAATTAAAATAATTTCATTATTATCAAAAAGAGTTCTTTTTAATATTTTTCCATAACGATTGTATTGGCTAAGATGTTTGCAGCAAAATCTTCCCCAACCTTTATAAACTTTATTATTACAACCGTCAACAGTACAAATACGTTTCTTTTCAACTTTGATACTATCAATATGTTCTCCGGAAAATCTAAAAGTAGGCATAATATTAATATTATTATTGTTAGCAAAATTAATAATTATAAGATTAATATCTTTCTCATATCAATAATTTTAAAATATTCATTTTAAGGCTCGCTACGGCATTTTATCTCAATCGTGATAGATTAATCATTTTCGAGGATAAAATGCCATACAGCGAAAGTCCATGCTATTAGCGGGCACGTTTCACTAACTTTTTACGCCCGCCATTGCGATAACGAGGCTGATACGTGGTATTGCTTCCAGCAGTAATAGCAGCAGTAGGAGCTTGACCAAGAGTATTCATAGCAACCATATTATTGTTTTGAGCATTAGCATAACTTGCTTTATTTTCTCCAATTTGACGACCAGTAAATTTGTCAGTAATACCGTCATAAACTTCTAAGTCAGCAGGGTCATAAGTTCTATAAGTATTAGTACGATAATTAAGTTTAGCAGCAGTTGGAGTATAAGTTGCTCCTGTATTAGTAAATATACTACCAATACCAGAACTAACACCACCAACAACATCACCAAGTAACTGCCCCGTAGAGGATTGTATAAACGAGCCAAGACCAGCTTTGCTTCGTCCCTTACGGGGGGTTGCTGTGCCGATAGAAGCTTTAGTACGTCCACCGCATTTACGAAGTTTACGCTTACCACCACAAGCCATAAAACGGTTACGAAATTCTTTATCAAGTTCAGCTTGATTAGCATATAATGCAGTAAGACCGGCAGCGTTTTCGATACCAGTCTTCTTAGCAGCAAGCTCATTCTGTTCACGATTAAGCTTTTCCTGCGCTTGTACATTTAAAACATTTTGCTCATATTGAGCATCAATAGCAGCTTGTTGATTTTGATACTGTGTATCAATAGCATTTTGCTGATTAAGAGCATTTATTCTTTCAGCTTCGGCTTGAGCAGCAGCTTGTTTCTTTTTCTTCTTATTACCGAAAATACCACCGATAATTCCACCGACAGCACCAATAGCAGCACCAATAAATGCTTTATCACGACCTCTATCATAATATTTCTTTTCCATATCTTATGTATTGAAATAAGCTTGTATATCTTTAATTAAAACTTTTTTATTAGTATTTCTAAAAACAAAACGAACAATGACATATTTACCAACCATAAGTTTGGCATCAACAGCAGTTTGATTATATTCAAGTTCGTTGTTATATTTACCAGTAATACGACCAAATATTTCTTGCTCTTTATAACTTTTAAGTTTATTATAAAACCAATTAAAATTCCAACGACCAAATTCATAAACAGGCTTCTTATATTCAGCAACAGAAGCACGCTCTTCGTTAAGATTACAGTAATCTGAATAACAACAATTAGTATAAAGATAACAACCAAGAGCATCAAAATAGTCATCTTTTTCTTTATTCAGCATATAAGTTATAAAGTTAACAATCTTAATATCATTAGGATTAGTAGAATTAAAATAAACATCAATATAAGAACAAGTATTACCGCCAATAAGTTCATTATTCATAAACTCATTTAGTACATCATCTTCATATTCGTTATACATATCTTTAGTAAATTGACGAATACGATAATAACTATTAGTAAAATCTATAAGATAAAAGTTATCTTTAAGACTAACAAATTTATAATCAGAAGTATAACTGTGACTACTAAGCCAATCATTATTATAAAGACTATAACTAAGAATACAAGATTTCCAAGCACCAGTAGAATCTTTCTTCATAAAGTTAAATAAAAGACGAGCATTAGCGGAATCATAACCAATATAAACACGGTCAGCAGCATAGGCTTCAACAAATTTAGTTATATCGTTATTGATTTCTTCAACAGAACCAGCATCAAATTTATAAAACTTACGAGCATTAGAATCATAAAAGATATAGCCAAAATCTCCATTGATATAAGAAATAAAATCTTGGAAACCACAAATACCAAACTTAGTAGTAAAGACTTCTTTATAATCAACTTCAAATACATCTGGCATTAACATCTGAACTGTTTGCTCATTTGTTTTAAGTTCATTATTAATATCAAAAGCAAAAAGACTTTTTTCTGTATGAACAAGAAGATAAGTACCAGCAGCAACAATATTAGTAATATCACCTTTATTTTCACTTATAATCTTATAACTTTCAGGAGATATATGCTTCCAAGCATTAACAACGCTTTCATCACCGATAACGTTAGTACGATAAACAGTTTTGGAATATTGCTCACGCTTATAAAGTTCATTAGTCTTATTATAATTAATAATAATACGACGATAGAAAGAATAATAATTAGAAGTAAGATTATATAAATCGTTAATACGAGAAGGGTCTACAATAAGATTAGAACCTTGAGTATTTTCAGAACCATCATTATAATTATAATAAACAGTACGAGGGGACATATTAACTTTCTTCCCCATAAGAAAATAATGACTTTCATGAACAAAAGTAAAAGAATAAATCAAAGGTTTATTAGCAACAGTTTCACCGTCACCGTAAAACTTAGTACCAGTAGTAGCATCATAAGGATTCCAATCTACATCACTAAAAATAATACCATGAGGATGAAAAGTAAATATTGTACTAACATTCCAATAATAGTTCCAAGCATAATTAACTTTAACATCAGCATTATTAACTTTTACAGTAGATTTGCCATAAGTATAATTAGCATTAGGGTCATATTCTTTAACGTATTCAATATAACCAAGAGAAATAAGATTTTTATCGGCATCTCTATAAAGTTCTGAATAATCATCAGTATAAACATCACAAAGAGTAGTACCATGATGGTCGTTAAAACCAGACGAAAGCTGAATTTTAAGAACACCCTCTTTACCAATATTATCAAAACTATTAGGCGGAAGAATAGAAGTAGAATTAATACCAGTGCTTGCATTTGCGGCAGTAGGATTGTTAAGACGAGTATTAAGATTACCGTCATCGGTATATTGGAAGTAACAAACTTCACTTATTTTATTAGCATCAGTTTTACCACCAACAATACTAAACTCAGGATAATTAAAACGACAAGGACTATCGGCACTACCAGTATTTTGTCCTTTGACATCATAAAGATATTTGTCAGCTTGAGTTATAAAACCACTGCCAATTTCAACATATTCAGGTTCGGCATAACTAATAAAATAGCCAACAAAACCCTCAAGCATAGGAATATGTTCAAAAACAATTCCACCAAGAGCGATTTTATCGGCAGGACAAACACAACGGCAAAATCTATTATTATCACTTCCAAAAATAGTACAGGTAAGTTTAGTTCCCTCAACAGAAGGAGTTCCACTATTAGCAGTTAAAATAGGAACACCGTCTGTATAAGTTCCATTTGCATAAACATAATGAACAAAGAAACAATAAACTCCACGACGACCAGGCTTAGGTTTAAAGAAATTAATAGCTTCGGAAACTTCAGGATAATCACCTTCATCTCTATCAATAGCAGTTATAACAACGTTTCCCATTTTAGCAAGAAGCTGTCCATAGTCAGTTTCATTTAGAAACGGTTTGTTTTTATTAGCAATTTTATAATTAGCAAGATAAACTCTATTACGATAATTATCAAGAGTTTTAACATTATAAAAATTAAAAGGTTCATTGGTAAGTTCTTCAAGTGACATAGTTTCAAAACTATTATCAATTGTAAACTCAACCATAGTACCAATACTTTTCTTATCCCAAACAACAGCTTCGGTAGAAGCATTTCCATTTACAATAGCGGCAAGTTGATATTTAGTATAATTCTGTCTTGTATCAGTAAATATACGAACTTGAACAAGAAGATTAGTATTAGTATAATCATCATCTTCTGAATAGTAATCTTGAATTTTACCACTACCTTTACCGTCACCAGCATTATAATTGAAAACCGTTTTAGGAGTAGTAAGAGCTTCTAAGTCTGTTACTTGAACAGGATAACCAATAGGAAACCAAATAGTATTATAATAATCATCAATCCAATAACGTATAAAGAAAATATAAGTACCTTTTTTAATACGATTGCCATTGACAAATTTAACATCACCAAAGTTAGAAATAGGAGCAGTAGCTAATTCCGTATACAGTTCATCACTATCTTGAGTATATTGATATAAGTCAACATCTTTATCAATATTGATACTTTTAAGAGGACAATCTTCTGTGGGATTAAGTTCACTAATACAAACTATAAGTTCGTTGTTAACATTATAAGTATAAGTACCAAAAACTTCACCACCACACCAATGCCAATTAATACCAACTTTAACAGGATTATTAGAACCTATCGGCTTTCTAATATCAACGCGATAAATATCATTGTTATTAAAGAAAACAAGAAACTCTTCGTTACATTCAATGTGACCAACTATTTTAGCATTAACTCCATGAAGATAATAATCAATAAGACCAGGTTCATTGCAAATAGTTTCAGTATCTTTATCAATCATTATATTACCAGCATGAACTAAGTCGCCTTCTTTAAGATTTTCATAAGGACTATCAAAATTAAGTTTTTGACTAATTCTCATAGCAGTAATTATTTAGGAAATGTATAATTGTAAAAATAAGAACGCCAAGCATCACCAGCGTAATCATTTTCATTTTGAGCATCAGCAATAACAGAAGCTTTGGCTTTATCTTTAAGTTGCATCCACATATAATAAGGATTAGTTCCGTATTGAGAAGCAGCAAGATTAAAAACAGGATGCTTCATACCACGAGTAAGCATCTTATACATACAGTAATAAGCAAGAGCTTCGATAAGAATACCATTGTTAGGAACAACTGGAATTTCTCCTTGAAAATAATTACTATATTCAGTTTCTATTTCAAGATTACGAATAGTAATTTCACGAGTATCCCAATTAAGTTCAATAGTATTATTATCAACAATGACATAGTTCCGATTATCCTCTACGGGGGAGATATATTGGTCACCAACTCTATGACGTCTATTAAAAACATCTGTATTAACATGTCCAGAAACAGCTCCAATATAATCTTTATCAGAAGCTCCGTCGGTAATATAAATAGTATTAGAACCACTAAGTTGAGTGTTATCAAGTTCACTACTATCACCCCCCGTAGAGGATGAACATGAACATCCAGCTTTACTCTCTCTAAGAGAACGAACTTCACAACCGTTACTATCATAAACAGCAAAACCCTTGCTATTAGTAATAGGACAAGGGCTGTGAACAATACGATTTCTTACAGGAAGAATTCGTTTTTTATATGTAGTTCTAAAAACTTTAAGTTGGCTCATTGCATCAAAACACCAAGCAGGAACACGAGCAATCCAATCACTGTTATCAGGATTGAAATCGTTGTCTATTTTGGCTATTATGTGCTCCAAGACTATATTCTTTTTGTTCTGCATTTCTAATAAAATTTAGATAAGACATAGGTTCAAAAGCAAGAAGAATACCAAGTTTAAATCTCATATCAAATTTGGTATGATAAATATCATCAGCGGTTTTACATATAGCAGCAATTTCTTCTTGGCTCATACCACGATATTTAAAATCAATTCTATCTTTACGTTCAAACTTAATATTAACGTTTTTATAACGACTATTATCAATAAGTTTAAATTCATAATAATAATCATTAGTTTTATAAACTTTATAAGGAACACCGTCATACTTTATACCACGAAGTTTGCAAGCAGCAGCTTCGTCTTCATTATAAAGTTTTTTACCAGCAGCAAGAATTTCTCGTTTCTTTTTATTAGTAGCATTAAAATCAATAACAGGTTTTTTAGAAGTAACTTTCCAACGATTGCAAACAATATTGCCAAGACCACCAGCAACTTGATAAGCATAACCTTCAAGAATACATTTCATAACTCCATAGTTATAAAAACGTTGAACAAGTTTTCTATATTCAGTAATAGTAAGCCTCTTTTTACGTTCTTCAAGTTTAAGACTTTGAGTAACACCGTAAACGTTCTTTTGAACTTGTAGATACTTTAGGAAATTAAGATAAGTAAGACGTTTATGAACATCAGTAGTAACAAACTCAGAAGTACGAGTTTTAGCACGACAAGCATCGAAATCGACAGCATTGATTTCATTGTCGTCACCAATATTATTTATATCAAGATTAAAGAACTCGTTTATAATTGCTTTTTTATTAGCAACAAGTCGATAAAGCCTTTTACGAAGATTAATAAGATTATTATAATCTTCTTTATTAATATCATAAGCTTTATTAGCATCCTCTATGAATTTACCATAATAGTATTTAATATCAATATCTGGACGCATAGATTAACGAGTTAGATTTTCAACAGGTGTTTCATTTCCTTCACGTGCAACATTAAGAAGATTACGTTTAAAAATAATATCCTTAATTTGACCAATCATATCTTCAGGAAGAAGAAATTCATTATCATCAAGTTCTTCACTGTCGTCATAATCAGAATGATGATATTCTCCAGCAGCTTCAACAGTTTCTTCTTTAATAAGATGAGGATATTCAAAAGGAGATTCGACAGTAATATAATTAACGTTGTCAAGAATATCATTACTATTGCTATAAATATAAAGATATTCATTTATATAGTCGTAACGAAGAATACGACAAAGACCGACAAGTTGATTATAAAATTGAGCAGCATGTTCACGAACGAAAGGAACAGAAAGATTATATACACCAGAAGTACGAATAGATTGAAAAGGAGTATTGTTGATAAGACGAACCGGACGAGGAACTTTATTCTTAGTTCGTTTAATAAGAGGAAGATTTAAATCTTTAGTACCATAAACATCACCATCAGGAACATCTATAAGTTCAAGTCTAAAACGTTGTTCAAGACCTTTGTCAGTATAACCGTGACGTTCATAACTTTGCCGAATAAGTTCATTACGAGTATGAATAATTGCCTGCCGAATATTTCGACGAACTGCAAGGGTATTCGGAGAACCAGCAGCATGAGCAATCTCACTAATTAATTGATTAAGCGTTGCCATAGGACGATTAGGATTAATAACATTAATAACACAAAAATACATTATTAATAATAACTTCCATGTTATCAGCAAGATAAAAATAAAACGGTAACATGTTTTCACAACATATTACCGTTCACAATTAAATCGACAATTACAGTTTTAGTAATTTCGTGGAAGAAACTTATTTTAAACAACTTTTAAAATGGTCGATGTCGGCAGCTTCAAGAACAATATCCTTGTCAATGCCGGGAACTCCAATCTTAATTTTGCCGTTACCAATAGTAATACCACCAAACAAATCGGGATATTCTTTCGTAGCAGCAACAATAAGATTGTCTGTCATTTTACCAAGAAGTGGTTCTATATCAACAGTACCGTCTTCTTCTTGTATCATCTTAAGAAACTTATCAACTTTGCCAATACTTTTATCGGCAGCTTTGTCAATAAAGGGTCGGAAAATCATTATAAGAGCATTCTGATTGGCAAGTTCATCTGCTTTGCCAGTATAAAATTCAATAAGTTTATTAACTATAAGTTCACGCTGTATCATACTTCTTTATTTTTAATATTGTTACAAAAATCAACATAGGTAAGTTTAGGATTAGCTTGAGCAGCTATCTGAAACTTCTTGAAAAGTTCTAATTCTTTATTAGCTTCTTCAATAATACTATCTTTCTTGGCACGTATATTGTTAAGTTGTTTTTCAAGAAGTTCCTTACCACGAGGAGAGTTAGCTACTTTATCGCGAACAGAATTAATAAGTTCTTGCTGAATAAGCATTTGAAGTTCAGCAGATACATTATTATAAACATCATCTTTAGCGAGAATAGCTTGTTGGTCATTATTCAAAGAACAAACTTCTTTATCAATCTCATCCCAAAGATTAACCTGTTGAGGCTGAACAGGTCTACCAGGTTGTATATTTTGATTAGGATTTCCAAGTTGAGATTGAATTTGGCTCTTAGCAGCAGTAAGCTGTTGAATTTGATTATCCAGTTGAGTAATATAATCAACAGGAGAAGCAACGCCGGCAAGAAGTGGGTCGTATCCAAGATTAACTTGATATTGTGGAAATGGCATAATATAAGAATTTAAATTAAGAGGAGCAGAAAGATTACTACTCTCTGCTCCTCTATTATTGATTTACGCAGCCGTAGTAGGCGCAGGTGTAGTGGCAGGACAAGCACAAGGATTATAGCTTGCATAACCAGTAACGGTAGGAGTATTCGGAAGAACAACTTCACCGCTAATCATACGACAAGTTCTACGCCACAAGTTAAAGTCGGCATGTTCAGCAACACGACGAATATCACATTGTATAAGAGCATCCTGATACGGACGAGTAGCTTTAAGAACAGCCAATTCAGTTTTCAATTCACCAATCTGACCCATAAGTTCATCTTTACTGTCACGAGAATACTTGTACAGGTCGAAAGCATTTTTATTAGCATTAGCGTTAATAACATCAAAGCCATTACGCATAGCACTGTAAATACCAAACATTTCCTGATTAATAGTTTGTCTATCTTCAAAACGTTGATTTTGCTGTGCATAAGTAGAACGCCACATGTCATTAACAAATTGTACTTGGTCGGCACATTGTTTACGTTCAAGATAATGTTCATTAGCAGCAGTTCCAGCAATAGCAGCAGTTTCGGCTACTGTTGCACGATTACCAAATAAGCCACAGTTAAGCAGACCACCGCCAAGAAGTTGTAAACCAAGTGCGCCAATACTAAGACCAAGAGCAGTTCCACCAACTGCCTTAGAAGCATACTCTTTCTTGTCACGATGAACTTTCTCCATCTCAACATAACCTTTTCCAGTTTCTTTATCAACTAACATCATAATAGTTAAGTTTAATAAGATTAATAATAAAATAAATAATTCTCTCTATAATTGCAATTACAAATACATAACGCTGGAAAGCAGGAAAAGGTTTAGAAATAAAATATTTGATAAAAATAAAGTCCGCTTATCTCTGCTGACAAATGAATATCAGCTTCAATAAGCGGACTGGCGTTTTGTATCTAATTAGGTAAATGAGAGTTAAGGTTTCGGTGTATTGTTCGTTTATTCTTCAATAATGGTTTCGTTAAATATAGCTTCGGTTATATCGTTAATTTCGTTAATTGTAAGAGAACGTTTGAGAATAATAATATCATCGTGACAACCAATATAATAATTACCAATTTTTTTGGCATAATCTCCAATAATTAGATGCTCGCCGTCTTCATACGATAAATTGGTAAGAGCTTTGCCGTTATATGAAGTTTTAGTTTGCCAAGTGATACTATCAGAAAAAGTAACACTTGTATCTTTTCCTAAAGAAGATGTATATTCAGAATTATTTACAGTCCATTCAAATCTAAATAAACCGGGCTTAACAGTAGTATCTTTATATTTAGAACAAAGACAACGTATATCTGTCTTATCAAACCAAATTCTACGAGCTATAATAGTGTAATCATCAAGAATAGGCAAACCGTAGGCTTTGCAATATTGTTTACCAGCATAACAAAGAGAATTAGGATAATCTGGAATTTGAGTAATAGTTATATCAGTATTCTCATTTGGGTTGTTTATAGTAAATCCGGTAGAACTTCCAGTTGTACCAGTCATATAACACTTAGGAACAGTATAAACACCGTCTTTATTTATGATAAACTGTTTTTCAATTCCTTCCTCATTTCTATAATAGTATATAATAGTTTCATTAATAACACCATCTACTTTAACATTAAAGCTTTCTACATCTTTAATTAAACTATTATAATGTTTATTACATCTCTTAGAATCTTTAGTAAGTTGTACAAATTCAGGTTCTGCATATTGATAACCTTGATAAGTAGTAAAGTCAACAGCATAAATTCCAACACCACTATTTAGCTTCCCTTGAAAACCATACATATAAGCATCAAGTCCATTACCACTGAAATCTTTAAGAATAGAAGTAGGGAGTTGCTCAATAGTAACTTCTTCTGTTACTGTTTGAGAATTACAATAAAAACCAAAATTCTTTTGAGTTCTAACGCTGGCAGGTAAATGATAGATACCACTTTCATTAATAGCAATAGTACCTACTGTACCGTCTTCTTTATTATATCTATATGTTATAGCAATATTACCTGTATATTTAATATCGAATCCATCAGTAGAAACATTAAAACCTCTATAAGCTATAACATATTTCAATTCTGTGCCAGCAGGAATAACTATTTTCTTTTGAGCAGAAGTAATACTTGTATTGTTAATTGTCCAATAAGTAAAATCCTCAGCATAACTTTCAATAACATCATAATTAGTAAGTCTTTGTTTCTTCGGACTATACCAAACAACAACATCATCTCTATATTCAGGCGGTATCTTGTTTCTATTAGCAATTAAATCTCGCCTTTTACGGACGAGATTTAAAATAGCTTGAAGAATAATAATTATTACTTTCATAAGCAGGAATTATTCTTTTAATAACTTTGTTTGTTCTTTCAACTCTTGCAAGATTGCTTGCAGAATTATTATAATCTGTTTCATAAGCTTTATGTTTAAGCGATTACACCAGCAGCTTTAAGACTTGCTATAAGCTCATTAACTTTTGCAGCAATAGTTGCCGCATCTGCATCGACAGCAACAGCAGCAACAGCAGCTCCTTGTTTAACTCCACCAAGAGCAGCGGAAGTAGCAGCCGGCAAAGTATATTTAGTATCAGTCCAAGGAACAGCTACATACATCTTACCATCAGTGTCAAGAAGAATTGGATAGTTTTTACCATTGGCAGTATATCCTATTTTAACAAGACCAAGAGCATCTGCGGTTGCTTTAGAATAGGTTTGATTAGGTGGGGTCATCCATTGCCCATCGGCACGAAGATAACGAGTTTGCTGACCAGCAGCGGCTCCAGGAACAAGTCCAGCTTTTCCGTTAGTCGTAGAAGTTGCTCCAGTCATAACTTTATAAGTAGTATCGGTATCAGTCCAAGGAACGTTAACATAAGCTTTCTTATTTTCATCAAGGGTAACTGGATAATTCTTTCCATTTTGAGTATAACCAGTTTTAATACCGCCAATGTTATCATTAGAAGCAGCAGGAACTCCATCAGCAAAATTGTCTACTATTTCTTCAATGAGTTTACCAATAAGTTGTTTCCGTTTAAGGTCAAGACCAAGACCTTCAACAAATCTCCAAATATTAACTTTTTTAAGTTTGTCCATAACAGCTTTATTAAGATTAAGATGTTTATTAATAATATGTTTTATTCAAACGGCTCGTTTTAAAGCTCGCCACGCTACGCAAACCGTTTAGTGATAGATTAATCATTTCGTGTATTATCTTCTTCTACGGGGCAGGAAAATCGTATCCTCGTGCGTGTCGCAGCCAGTTTTTCTATTCAGCAGAACGTATTCGGATATATTTCCACCAAGCATAATGCTCTCTAAGATAAATATAATCTTGATTATCGTCATTGTTATGAGCTTCTTCTTCAAGACTAACATCGTGATAAGCATCATTTTGTTTAACATGAAATAGACGAATAATAATATATTCAAGACCATACCATAAATAGAAGAAGATGTAAAGCATCTCTTTCATTTGTTTAGTATGAATACGTTCATGATTAATAGTACGCTTAGAAAGATTTTTATTCTTAGTAAAAAGAATACCGAAAAGATTAATTGTTGTATAACTTCCAAAAGGAAAATGACGAGTATGAATAATAATCATAAGTATAGCTATAATAACACCCCGTAGAGGATGCAACCAAGAGCAACATCATTGCTATCTTTCGATTCCTCTACGGAGCAGGTTCATTATTTATTTTAAAGCATCATCTACTTGCTTATATTTAACTCCAAATCTACGAAGTACTGGAGCAGCTATCCAACTCCAAAATACTGGAGCAAGTATAGCACTATTAACAAGAACAGTAACTTTAACTTCACCTACATCATAATAAACAATACCAAGAAGTAGAATAGAAACAATCAAATAAAGACGTTTATTCCAAGTAGGAACTTTCTTAGCACCATTAAATTCATCATGAGCTTTAATCATAACAAAACAAAGAATGTTACAACAAAGCATATAAGCAAAATCAAAGTTATCAAGAATTTGTCTTATAACAATATCAAGATAGTTCATGTTAAGCAATAGATAAAGCTATACAAATAGAAGTAATAATTCCGGCAACGAAAACAGGCAAACCAAAATTACCAGCAGCAAAATAGAAATCGTAGCCTTTCCGCATACATTTAATAATAGCAGTAGCAAAACCAATAAACAGATTAACGAAAATAACTTCCCAACCAACGTTAAGAGTTACACCGAAAATAAGAGCACAAATAAAACCAATAACACCGTAAGTCATTAGATTAATTCTTTCCATAATAATAAAAGTTTTAAGTGGATAAATAATTAATTTAGAAATCAAGTTATTGTAGTTTGTTACTTGGCTTTAACTTAAACCAAAAACGAATAATAACCGCTGTTATTAATAATATAAATAAACCAAGCAACAAGACTAACAATAACTTGATTATGATTAGACAAATGTATTTATAATTATCAAATATAAAAGCAAAATACAATATTTTTATTTAAGTATCCATAGTTAGAACTATCCAACCACCAGCAAAAGATTCTTGTTTGTTAGTAGATTGACTAATATATTCCCATATATTAGAATTATAAACCATTCCGTTAACAAAATGTTCATCAGCATTATCAACCAAAGTAAATTCGGGCAAATCAGCATCCCCATAATTATCTTTACCAGAAGCAACTTTTCTAATAGAACTATTGATTTGATATTTATCGGTATTATCTCCACAACTAACATTAAATTGATTAACTGAAGAAGAAAGATTACCAATACATTGTACTTCAAAAGGTTGACATACAATAGTATCTATTAAAGAATTATCAATATAAAATTTAAATGTAGCAGTAGCATCAGTTAAATTAGCAAGAAGAACATCAGTAGAAGAACTATCGCTATAAAGATTAAGAGGAATTATATTCGTTCCCCCCCCATGATTTCAGTATTACCAATATAAACGCCAGCACCATTGGCACCAGCACGAACATTATTGTTTTCGTAAGCCATAATTTAATTATCAAAAATAAAAACAATCCAAGCAAATTGCTTATACACTTCGCTTGTAAAATCATTAATTAGTTCATTCTTATCCATAATTTGATTATGAGCATAACTGTGATTAATACTCTCACCCTCTGCATACATTGTGGAATAAAATTGAGCAACTCGTTTGCTGGAACCATTGCCGTTAGCATCTTCGTTAAATAAAGAAATTTCAGAAATAGCTTGACCTTGACCACCAATAGTATACCAATCAATTTTACCCGGAGCAACTTCTTCTTTTTCTCCACCACGTTGTAGAAGAACAGGGTCGCTACTAAGATTAGCAATAATAACAGGAAAACTATCAGTAGTTTTACCATCATGCCATACATAGCTAAGATTGGCATAGAGCTTACTCCAGTCGAATGCAAATTCTTTACCAGCGACTTGTGTAGAACCTACAAATATTCCTTCCGCATCAGAGGAGCCTAACTTGACCCCCCCCCCAATTGTTGTACTGTACTCATAACTTTACCGTTTTAAGTCCAAGATAATTTACGCCACGCTTTATAAGTGTTATTGACTTTGCTACGCATGTATAGCTCATTTTCAGTAACCGAACAGGCCAGTTGAAAAGCATCCCTCCCCCCGCTGGATAGGATAGTCTGGACTAAGAAATAGTCATTGCTATCATTGGGTGCGTTGGTAGCGTTTGCTACATAACTAATTCCGGAGGGAAGTTCATTACAATCAAGTCCGTGTACAGCGGGCGAACTAAATACAAATTCTCTATTTCCAATAAATATACCCATATACTTTATAATTAATCAGTTACACAATAAACCGTATTAGCATCCTTGTTAGTAATGGCTGCATACTGCTCTGTTGACTTCTTAGTAACAGTCCTGAGATTATCGGAACTAACGATATTTTCTATTATAAATCTTGCATCATCAGTATTCTCAGTGATTCTCATTGAATACCTTTTTGTATATAAATTTCCATTACCAAATCCTGTTAATATAAAATGTAATTCATGTTCAGTGTTTCCCATATTTTTCCAAACATTTAAGCAGCCTAATTCTCTGCAATCATTGCCGCTATGAATGAAGTATCTTGTATGATTTTCTACTATATCCTGAACCACATTTCTAAAATTAGCAAGATTACCAAAATACCTATTAACTCTCTCTTCTGCATCTATACCCGTTAAATTTGTACCATTGGCAACTAAATCATTGGAAATAGTTCCACTATCCGCATTAATTATTTTTCCATAGATAGCGGTATCAACATAAGAAGAATATACAAACTCCTTAGCAGCAGAAACATCAATGTTACTGTTGATTTCTTCGTTGAGAATAACCTCTCCACTTCCGGTTTCTTCAAGATAAGGAATCCATGTAAGCAAAGGAGGACGGTCAAAATAACCTATGAAATTCTTAATATCAGCTTCACCGCTAACCTCAATTTGCAAAGCAGTGTAATCCTTGTTGTTATAAATAACAGTTGCGGGTGCCACACGGATTCCGGAGGAGCCTCTGGCATACATGAAATCAGTTTCATTATTTTCGCCTATTTTTCTGAAAGAAGCGAACATTGAAACCAAAGGAACACTCCCTGATTGAGTAATGCCGTTCAAAGGAATAGTACAAAGACTGCCCATCATAATGCCTCTGTAAACAGTTGCGTTATATTCATCTTTCTCGGCTTCCCATAAAAGGAGTACTCCTGTCTTGTCAGCAACATTGAGGCCTAAATTGTACAATTTATACCGACTGGAATTATCTACATAATTTTTAGTAGCTGGATGATAATTTTGTGTAGGAACATAAAAAGTAGTGTTATTCTTTTTAAGAACATCGCTTTCGTTTACAAAAATATACTTAGCTGTTAAAGCAGAAGCAGTTCCACCACTAACAGTAATTCTTATATATTGTGAAGCATTTAGACCAAGCGTTTGAATATCAAGAGTATTTGTATTATCATTAGTATAACTAATCATACTTGCAACACAAAGAGCACCGCCCTCAACTCGTATAATAGAATTAGTAGGAGTATTCTTAACAAAATCAAGATATGCGGATTTTCCGCCAAACTTAGCAAAAATATCATCGGAAGCCATACCCTGAGTAATTTCAAGAACTTCGGTGGGAAGAACTTTATATGAATTAGCAACAACAGCTTCGTCAACATATTTTTTATGAGCAGGATTATAATCACCAGTTACTTCATACTCAACAGTATTATTTTTTAAAATAAGATATTCGTTTTCAGCAGTAAAAGTTAAATCAGGAGTAACAGTGAAAACTTTGAAAGAATCACCAGCAAATGTCATAAGTCGAATGGCATCTTCCATAGAAGCACTTAAAGTAGTTACATAATTACCATTCATACCCTGTTGACCATAAGCAATAATTTTGCCAGCTTCAATTGCTGCTTTAAGACCGTTATAATCTTCTTGAGTAATTTTATTTCCACTAATAGTAGGTGCAAAAGTATAAACTTCTTCAATTTGAGTATAAGCGCTCCAAGCTCCATTTTTACGCATATAAGGACTACCGTCTTTAGGAGCATCATCTATTTTGCTTTCATTAAGCGCTTTACCTTGAGCAGCAGATAAAGCTTTCTTGCTATCATTGGTTGTTAAATTATTAACAATATTTGTAATAGCAAGTTTTTCATCATTAAGCTTCTTACCCATATTAGCAGATAAAGCTTTATCTGCATCAGCAGTAGTAAGATTATCCACAACATCAACAGAAGTTCCACCGCCAATAGTTCCATTAGCTACCCAACCTTTGGTAGTATCGTAGATATACAATTCGTAAGGTTCAACAGTACCAACACCGTAAGCGTCGCCTTGAGCAGGACTTGGAACATCTGTTTGAAGTTGTTCAAGACTATCTTTATATCCAAGAATAGTAAAGTTTTTACCATCCTTACCAGCTTCGCCTGTATCTCCTTTTTCGCCAGTATTACCAATATCGCCCTTATCTCCTTTTTGACCTTTAAGGTTTTTAAAAGCAAAATCAAATGTACGTTCAAATTCAGTACCACCAACAGTAACAGCAACAGAAGGAATTCCTACATTCGCATCTACTGTTGCAGTAGCAGATTTAATAGAAGCAGATTTACCATCAGCTCCATCAGAACCATTAGAACCTGGAGCACCAGTTGGACCAGTAGCACCAGTCTTACCAACAACTTTAGCTATATTCCATTCTTGTTTACTACCATTATAAATAGTACGAACTGCAATCCAAATAAAATTATTACCTGTCTTGCTCCAATTATCCGGATTATCATCAGGATTGCCGGGGTTATTCTCAACAGTACTATACCAAGTTTCAGTATATTGAACATAAGTCAAATTCTTAGGAGTACTCCAAGCTTCTTCTTGATTCTTACCGTTAGAAGTAAACATTCGAGTAGAAACCCAAAGTTTAGCAGAACCATCGGGAATCTCAGTACTCCAAGCACTTTCAGTAGGAACTGGATTAGCATAAGAACCACCAGTCGGAGTTTTAACAGAAGCGTCATTATTACTACGCATATAAACAACTCCACGTTTGGTATCAATACCACGAATAGTTTGAACGGCATCTTGAATAACCGCAAAAGTAGTCGGCCCAATAACACGAACTGTATAAACATCTCCATTATTATCAATAACATTATCCCCAACAGCAAGAACAATACCAGCAGGAGTTACAACAGAAGAAGTTTGATTATTTCCAGTAGGATTAATTTCTCCATTAAAGATAAAAGTATAATTACCTCTATCTCCATGTTCACCTTTCATATTGGTAAACTGGAATACAAACTTCGGATTAAGATCAGTTCCTTTATTAATAACAACAACAGCAGGAGTACCTACTTCTGCATCGACAGTAGCTTCAACGCTTTCGATTTTAGTTCCGCGAAGAAGAGTAACTACCCAACCTTGTTTAGAACCATTGTAAACTTCTTGTGTAGCAAGCCAAATATAACCTTCTTGATAACCTTTTACCCAGTTTTGAGGATGAGTATCTGGAGTACCAGGTTCTTTTTCAACATTAGAAGTATAAAATTCTGTATAAAGAGTATAAGTAAGCTGAGCAGGCATACTCCATTCAGCATCTTGATTACGACCGTCTTCTGTAAAAAGACGTTCAGAATACCAAAGAATACCATTTGCAGAAGTAGGTTCAGCAGTCCATTCTTCCTCTACGGGGTGTGGGTTGTCGTAACTTCCACCAGTAGGTCTAACAACGTTCCAATCAGTAATACGACGATAAGCTCGACCAAGCCGACAAGAAGCAGCAGCTATTTCATAATCAAGCCAATATTCATCATTATCACCCCCCGTAGGAGAAGCACCAACAGGCACATCTTGTTTACTAAGATAAACATGTCCATTATGCTTAACATAAGTAAGCTTTTCATAAGCCTGCATTGCATCATAAATTTCAGGACTTGCAACAGTTACTATTGCTTTCCCCAAGTCTTTCTCTTCTATATCCATGATTAACAGCGATTAAATTATTATCTTTAATTTCAAAATCAATAGCTTGTTTATTAGCGGATTTATCAATCTCACGAAGATGCCCGGTTTCAACATCAAGCTCAAGCTTAACATCGGTTTTCTCTTGACAAGGAAGAATATCAAGATAAACATGACCATTCTCTTCTATACCATTCAAACGATACTCATAAAGAATATCGTTCTCTTTAAAATAATTATTAGCAAAAGCGATAATACAATCAAGGAAGAGCTTAATCTTCTTGGTATCTTCAAAGAAATAAGCGGCAATAAGAGATTGGAAAAGATTAAGATTATAAACAGCTTTACGAAGTTTATAATTATCTCCATGAGCATTAATAAATATTTTGACTAAATCGGTATAAACACATTTAAGTTCTTTAGGAATATAATGATAGAAGAAGTCATAAATAGAATCATTAGCACGAGCAGTTTTAAATTCTGCAAGAGCTAAAGTATCATAAACGCTAAAAGTAGCATTAATATATGTTTCGTATCTACCATCTTGAGTTCGATAATTACCGGTAGCAGCTAAACGTTCTTCCATTCCCCAACTACCAACAAATGAAACTCCAGCGGTTTTCATATAACTATTTGAAGTAAAATTCCAATCAGAACAAGCTTGACCGCAAGAAGTAGTAGAATAACAATATAAACCATTTCCTTGATAATTGTCGCTTTCGTCGCTTTCGTTAACAATACGACCATTTCTAATTTCTTCATACATTAATCTGTAAGTAGTTTCTCCACTTGTATTGTTAGGAGAAAGATTAAATGTATGCTGTTGAAGATAAGCAACTCTTTGAGTTCTAAAAGTAGCTTCTGCTTGTTTAACAGTAATCTCAACTTTAGTATCATTAGAAGCAACAAGTCTAACAGTTATCTTACCAGTTCTAAAAGCACCAACAGTATTTTCATCACAAAGAATATAAGTTTCATCTTGATTACCAACATGAAGCCAACTACTATCAGAACTTGGTTCCCAATGAAGATTATCTTCAACAGAAGTAACATTACCATTAATAACATGTCTTTTTTCGGCACGTGTTATATTAAAATAAGAATAACTTCCATTAGGATAAGCAACAACATCAATCCAAGTACTTTGAGCTTCAATAAAATATTGGTCTTCAACAGTAGAAGCAGCTTTAGTAATAGTAAGTTTTTCTACATTAGGAGTTCCGGAACTTTGAGTTTGAATAACATCATATTGAATAGATACAGTTTCGTTAGTTTGATTAAGTTCAGAAGTAATATAAATATATTCACCTTGAGGACTTGCAGTAACTCCACCATATTGACTTTCATTAGCATTGCCACTTGTTTGAGAAAGATAATAGTCAACATTTTCTCTTCCACCCTCTGGACTGCCATTAACATATTTCTGTCGATAAGACTCAACAGATATAGTTTTACTATCTGCGGTATTAATAAGAGGAACTTCATTTTCGCTAATGCTCAAATGATAAGTATAAGTAATAGAAGCACCAGTTTGATTAATTCTAACTTCAAGCGTCTTACCAGAATTATCTTGTTGAGTATAAAGAATTTTACCACTTCTTTCGCTTTCTCCGCTATTAGGAGCAACGGTAATACTATTTGGCAAACCCTCTTGAATAGTTATAAAATCATTACCAGTAACAACAGCACCAGTATAACCAATAGGAGTTTTAGTTGTAGGTTTACCATTAATATAATATTGTTTATAAGACTGAATATTAAGAATAACATTCTGTCCAGTAGAAGGCGGAGTTAAACTTTCTTGGTCAACACTAAATACATAACTAATTTCTTCTTGAGCAGGATTTTGTCTAATATCTATGATTTCAGACTTATTACTTTCCATTTGTCTAACAATAATACTATCTGTACGAACATTAGTAGTATCATTAGCAGACATATACCATTTCGTTTTATCAGAAGTATTATTTTTAAGAAGTCCTTTATCGGAAATAGCTGTATAAGGAATATCAGTTCTATCTCCTTGAGAAACTCCATTAACATAAGTTTCTTTATAAGACTCAACAGTTAAAGTAACAGGATTAACTCCGTCTGAATCAATAGTATTAGTATCAACAGTAGCAACAAGTCTATATCGAATTTCTTTATTAAGACTATCTTGATATAAATCAATTTTCTTATTTCCAGAAACACCAACTTCGTCACGCTCGATAATAATAGCAGCAGAACGAATTTCTTCAGTATTAGCTTCGGCACTTACTTGATTACCGTTGACTTTAAAATAAATACTTGAAGAATAAGCATTATATGGAACATTAATCTTATCTCCGATTACAGAACCGTCACTATCTACAAGTTCTTTATAAGATTCAACTGTGAAAACTTTAGTACCACCCTCGGCAGGTATTTCAATAGAAGTAGGTTCAACATTAATAGTATAACGATAAGTATAATCGTTTACATTTTGAGTAACTTTACCTTCAAGAATATTACCACTTTCGTATTGAACTAACTTAAATTTAGCAACACGAAGTTTAGATTTATTTTCACGAATAATAAGAGTATTATTTACGCTGGTATAACCAAGCCAAGTAGCGTCTTCAGGATTGTCAAGAACAAAATCATATCCAATACTGAAAATCTCTTCCTTAGTTCCAATAGCAACAATCTTCTGAGATTTAATATTAAAATAAAGAGTTTGTCCAAGACCGTCATCTTGAATATCTAATTGGCTTTCATCATTGGCTTGAAAATTATAGCTTGTTTTAGTATCAGCAAACTTATAATTATCACCAGTACAAGTAACTTCAATTTCACTATCTTCAACATGAATAGTAGAAGTACCAACATTAACATCGGTGTACTTTTTAAGCCCACGAACTACAAAGTCATATATACGATTTGCTTTATCGACATCTTCTCGATAATAGACATAAACAGCATTTTTAAAAAGGTTCCAAAGTTGAATAATGTCTTTATTCTTGTTATTACAAACATTATCACAACCAGCAATAGCAGATACTCCATAATCTATAAGCAAAGATTGGATTTGTCTATAAGTACAAACCCAATCAATAGGAACTTTTATATCATGTAAAACAGTATCTTCCATATTCAGAAGTATTAAATATTACATCAATTTTTTCTTTTTCTTTATCGGTAAGAAGAATATCGTAATCAATACAACTACGTATAACATCATAAAAATAAGAACTACCAAAAAGATTGGTAGAAACAAATCCAAGATTTATCTTATCTACATCTTTACAAACAACATTGTTAATATTATTACGAAGTTTATCACCGATACGTTCGAGCCTTTTATCGTTACTCATGGTCGGTATATTTATTGTTAATATAAACTATCCAATCATTAACCTTAACATAAAGAATATTATATATTTGATTAATACGAATTTTTTCTTCCTGACCGTTATAAATAATACCAAGTATATTATTAAGACAATCTTCTTTCCATTCTTCTTTTAGAAACAAAGAAATCGGACGACCATCAATATCATATTGAGAAAGATTATGATAAACTTTATAATATTCGGCATTAATAGTTTGCTTGATATTAGCAACAACAAGATTCTTATTAAGGTCAATATTATTGTTTATAATAATGTTTCTACAAAGATGAGCAATCCTTGATTGGAAATTGGAAAACGAAAGCTCGATTACAATCTTGCTTTTTTCGACATCTTTATGAAGAGCATCTTGAAAAAGTTTATCAAGAATAGTATTAAGTCTTACAACGTTATTACTAACTTCTTTAACAGAGTTAGCCATTTCGATTATAGGCTTTTGTTGGTCTTTATGACGAAAATAATCAATTCCTTTGATAACAATAGTATAAAGAATAAAAACACAACTTGATATTATAACAGCAGTAACAGAATAGTTTTTAAGACTTTGGTTAACAAAGTCCATAACGGGCGTGAGTTCGGCCATAGGTATTAAACAATAAAAGCCACTATTACCATAAATACTTATAGTAACAGTGGCTTTGCGCATTATACAAATTATTTGCTAACTATATTAGGCAGCAAGTGCAGCCAATACTTTGTCGATAGTCTCAATAGCGGCAGTACCAGTAGGTACAGCTATTTGTACAATTTGATTAATACTCTGGTCAACTGTCTTCATTTCACGAGGTTCGGCAAAACGAATTGTATAAACAGTAAATCCAGCATCGGCAGAATCATCTTGAGCCAAAGGATTGAGCGGGAAGTCCGGATAAATCAGCTCACCGGCGTCTTGGTAAGTATATTCGATACCAGCATCGGCAGCAGCCTTGATAGCCAAATCGGTAATGTACTTAGCATCTGCAACAGCGGCAGTAGCATGTGTCTGAGTAACAGCAGTTCCGAACAAATCATCGCCAAGTGTCAGCTCATAATCAACGCCTTTTTCTTTGGCAGTAACCGTAACTTTACCAGCGGAAGCAGCAGCAGTAACACCAGCACCAACATTTGCTGTAATCTGCAAAGCTAATGCAGCAGCAATAGTGTCAACGGTATCGGCAGCCTTTGCGCGGACAGTAGCAGTCCATTTGTTACGTTCATTAAAACCAACTCCTTTCTTTACAACAACAACAGTATAATCACTTCCTGCTACAACATCAGCAATAGTAAAATTACCAGTGTATTGAGTAGAGGCAGCATAAACCATTTTGCTATAAGAGAAGTTATTCTTGTAAATAGGAACAACAAGTTTACCACCTTTGGCATCGGATTTGCCAAGATAAATATAACCTTTGTTCTTAATCTTAGTACCATCACTGTCAAGAGTTTCAACTCCAGAAACAAGAGCTACGAAAGCAAGTTGACCAACGGCAAGACTTGTAAGAGCAGTAGGGTAAGCAACACTCTTACCTAAAAGAAATTGTCTCATGGTTAATAATATTTTAATTTACTTTTTGTTCATTAGGACGAGTAAAAGTCTGTTTATAATACTGAACAGCAAGTTCAATTATTTCTTGAATAAGATAATCAGGCATATCACAATTTACATTGTTAGCAGAATTCTCTTCATCAAGTCTAACTTTATTGGGTGTCTTAATATAATTGTAAACAAGAATATTAGGAACAGCCTTAGAACTACCATTATATATTTCAACATTCAGTTTCTCGTCAATGGAAACAGCAACACAAACGGGGTGTTGTTTAGTAGCACGATTGCAATAATCTCGAAGTGTTCTTTGAAGATATTCAGCTTCAATAATACGGCAATCGTAAAGAGCATTGTCACCAGCATAACCAATAGCAAAACGAGTATAGAACATTACTTCGCTATTATCGACCTTAGCAAGAAAAGGATGAAGCTCAGTACCACCCCCCGTAAGGGATGAGCCTGATACTTCTCCTTTCTTAGCAAGATTACGCAGAGCATTAAGTTGAGAAATGTCAGCGTTAGCTCTAACAATTAAATCATTAACAGTTTGAGCATTCTCTGCAACGATATTTCGAGTTTTGGTTATAATGGCAAAATTAAGACAAATATCAACATCTTCTGGAAAAATAGCACGAACAGTTTGCAGCCCCATGCGTTGAGCAACTTCTCTGAACGTGACGTGCATCTGTTCTATATCCATAACTTAAACAAGTTTTAGTTGATTTTCGTAAGCGGCAACAGTAGCTTCATTTTCAGCGTTCTTGAACCAAGCAGTAGCCTCTTTCATATTAGCCCCAATAAAATCACCATTAGCAGAAACAATGTTTTGACTATGCGGATGTCTAATAAGAATACCGTAAGCAACAAGACGTTCAATCAGAGATTTAACGGAAATACTGCGGTCGGTATAAAGCTCATTAAACTTAGCAGGTTCTTTTTGACTAAAATAGTCAAGATTTTCTTGTTTAACAAGGTCGTCTTCGGCAAGTGACGGAATAATAGGTTTATTCTTCAATACACAGTACTGAACATAAACATCTTCAAACGCTTTGTCGTTGCCGATAAGAGTAACAAAGTTACGCTTAGCATTGTTGAGTTCAAGACGTTGCTTAGCTTTAAGCTCGTTTTCCTTTTGTTCGTCTTTAAAATAAAAACGAATATGCTCTTTGTTAATAAGAGAGTGGTCTTTAGCAACATCAGAATATAACAAGCAATGACGATAAAGAAGATAATCGGCTACATTTTCCGGATTACCATATTGCCATTTAGTAGACTCAAGAGCATTGAGCTTAACAATTCTATTCTCAATAGCACGTTTAAGAGCCGTAGCATCGCCGCGATTGACTTGGGCAAATTCGGTTTCAATAGCTTCTTCTTTTTTCTTAAAAGCAAGATAATCTTTATAATGATTATAATGGAAAGTAAGATTAAGACGAAGACCAAGCTTGTCAACTTTAACCTGAAAATTATTCAGATATTCTTTAACACGTCTAACGAAATTTTGGTCGTTAGGAGAAACACCAATAAGATTAGGAAAGTAAGCTTCAAGTTCGCCTTTGTTTGCACAAAGAGCATTAGAACTTCTAATACAGCTACCGATATATTCGTTACGTTCAGCAAGCTCTTTATCATTAGCTTTGCGATACAAAGAATAATGAGAAGCAAGAGCTATAACCATATAACGAATATCAACATAAGCGGCTTCAGCTTCTTCTTGTTTTCTTTCTACCATAGTGGTAGTTGGTTTCTCTTTATCTACTGTTTCAGTAGGAGCAGCAGGAGCGGTGTTTTCCTGTTTATTTGCAGCACCACCAGCATTTAGCATTGTAGGCATATCTTTTACTGTTTAACGGTTAATTATAATTTACATTGCAACAAGAACATCTTCGTCGTGTTGTTCACCTGCAATCCCATGCTACCCTTAATCTCGTAACGGGACATATCAATTTCGGTAGCGGCACGATTAGAAGTAGCAACACCCCAAGAAGCAGGTATCGGCGTCATACCCTCAATAACCTTAGCGATATATTCTTGTCCTTTCTGACGAACAATACGAACATTACGTTCGCCTTTGTAAGTAGAGAAGTCAATAAAGCAAGCTTGATGAGAAGTAATAGGCAGACCTGTACGAGGATGGATTTGTCCATTAGCTTTAGCAGCTTCGGCAATAGTACCCTTATCGAAGAAAGAACAATGTTTAACGGTAATAATATGTCCGTCCGGAGTAATATATTTGTTGAAATACTTACCGTAAGCAAGACCGTTACCGTTATCCATAATCTTCTTTTCACCAAGAGGAGTAATGAAACCTTTGCTCATAGCTTCGTTCTCAATAGCATATTGGAAGTCTTGGATAAATCCCTTACCAGCCATAAGAACAATCTCCATTGTACCGTCATCGGTATCTTTGTTAAGAACATCACCGACAGTTCTTTCCAGCTTCGTCAACGTCAAGAACTCACCGTAAGTATCATAGTTACTTTCACGGCAAATCTCAAGCATACCAGCAGTACGAGGAATAGGCTTACCATTATCACGGTCTTTAAGTTTAATAGTACCGTCGGGCAGTCTGTTGTAGGTTGATAACCACAGCCGTTCTTCGTTCATTACTCTCATGTTCAAACCGAACTGGCGCATTTCCTCGCCAATCCAAAGATTGGTAGTACCACCACTTTCTCCTTGCTGAAATTGATATTTAGTAACAACGTTAGAAATATTACCAGCAACTTCTTTAGAGAAACGGAAGAACTCAAGCTGAGAAGTCATTTTACCTGGCCCCATAGCATTACTACGATTACCTTTAGAATAAGATTCTGAAACGGTAGGAGCAGCAAGTGACCAATAAGTTCCTTTAGCTAAATTGTCAGGGTCGCAATAAGCAGTCGGGTCGGGATTAACCGGAGCCAGAATATAAGCATAACCGTAAGCAGATTCACCAAGGTCTTTCTGAATACGATATTGCGTTCCGTCCGGAGCAATAACGCCATACTGTTCAATAAACCAATGAGTAGCAAAATGTACTTCAAATTCAGCACCACCAAGACCAGGTTTAGCATTGGAAGTATTGAAATAAGTAACATAATCAATAAATTTCATGCGTCCCATAGTCTTCCAAGTCCACTGTACCGTAGCGACAGTATCAGTACCTTTTGCACCTTGTCCCTCAGTCATAAACGTAAGAGGGAAGCGGTCGTCATCAAGACCATAATTGTAAGTCAGAAACGCATTAATTTCAACTGGACTTTGAAGCATAAGATTAGCAATACTTTCTTCATTGCTATATCCTCTATCGTCATAACGCCCAGTTTCAAGAACTCGCATTGTGTACATAATGAATAATTTTATTTAGTTATTAACTATAACCAAGAGCAGCAGCTATATTATTAGCAACATTCTTTGGTTTCGGTGGAGTAACTCTAACAGTAGCAGTTTGTTTTGCAGCGGCTGCTTTAAGACGAAGATTTTTCGTTTCTTTATTGGTAACAGCCAAGTCAACAAGGTTAGAATAACTTCCGCCTGTAAAAGTAAGATAAGCACGAAGCAAATCGTCTTGAAGTTGTTCCTTTGCATCACGAGCAGCCAAATCTCTTTCATAACGACTATAACCTTTGTCATCAACTTGATAAAGATAATTAAAGAAATCATTAGGAGTAGCTGCAATTTGTTTGCCGTTCTTATTAATAATGATAGTATCAGGTATTTTATAACCTGCAATCTCTTTACTATCAACAACAGCTTTAACACCGTTCCAATAATCGGCTTCTGCTTTACGCTCAGCTTCAAGTCTGGCTTGAGCTTCTTTAGCTTGCTGCTCTTTAAGAGCGGCATCGGCTTGTTGAAGTCCAGCCAATTCACTTTTAGCAACATCTAAAAGAGCGTTAGTATCTTTCAGATACTTAATGTAAGCATCAACATCACCGTGACGTTTATTTTCTTTGTAGGCTTCACGAATAATAGCTTCTTGTTGTGCAATATTATTTTCGTCAATAGTAATAGAACTTCTGTCTTTAACTTCTCCAAATCCACGAGCATCGTTACCATTAGCTACGTAATAATTCAGAAAGTCAGCAACAATAGGATATTTATCAAGAAGAGTTTGAACTCCAGCTTGAGCAATTTCTTGCTTCTGTAATTCAATAACTTCATTGACATATTGAGCAATACCCTCAGGAGTATTATCAAAAGTAATCGGTTTGTCGTTCTCATCAGTAACTTCAACACCAACAGCTTTTATAATTGAATTAACATCAATAGGAGTTTCTTTATTCTCGTCAACTTCAAATTGAGCAAGATATTCTTTAACTTCTGCGGCTTCTTTAAAAATCTTATTATCTTTGTCAACAAGGTTACCCTCACTATCAACAGTATAAGATTCTTCGCCAATAGAAATGACAGTACCAGCAACTAAATTGCCAAATTTATCATCGGCAGGTTTATTGTTATCATCACCAGGTTTATTACCGTCGGCAGGTTGATTATCTTCAGCATTATCCGCTGGTTTATCAGCTGGCTTATCAGCGGATTTATTATCATCTCCAAGACCAGTAGTTTGACCAGTAGGGTCATCTACTACTTTACCTGCATCTAAATCTGTAACTGGTTCTTGTGGTTCAAGATTACCACTTCCGCCAAAACCAAAATCAATCTTAGGCATAACTTTATCTTTTATTGGATTAATATTACAAGACAAAAGTATAATATATATAATATGGTGTTCCGCAGGCGTATCCTCTACGGGGGAGATTAATTGGTATATTTCTGCTGTCAAAAATCGTATCAGAAGTGCATCCACGCTTGCAGCCGTTATCCACATCGAACGATTTTATCCGAAATGATTAATCTATCGACTTTCGTAGAAGCGTGGCACAGTGGGCTTTAAAATAAGTCTGTTGGTAAACAATATTTACAAATTCGATTCATCTTATTAATAACAAGAGCATTATAAACAAAAATGCCGCTACTACTCTCACGAGCAATAACGGCACATAGACACAAAACACATTTTAGAAAAGATTATTTTTTATCGTATTGATTCTTATTTTCTTTAGCAATTTTATATTGAGTATCAGCTTTATAAACATCAGTAGCTGCTTTAAGTTGTTGAGCTTTAGCATCGTTGGCAATTTTTTGCCGTTCATTCATTACTTTTTCACGTTCAATATTATTCTTAGCAACATTGACAGCATTAGTTGCAGCAAGAGATGCAGCAGAGTCACCCCCCGTAGAGGATAGCATAGCTTTCACAGCTTCAATCTGACTATCAAGATACTTTTCAAGACTAAGAGTTTGTCTATCTTGCTCACCTTGAGCTTGTATCTTATCAAGTTCATATTGTTGTAAAGCCTGTGCATTCTGAGCATCAAGTTGCTTCATTTGTTCTTCATGCTGACGATTAAGTTCTTGGAACTTATTAATAGCCTTTTTAATCTCAGCTGTATTATCTCCGTCAATAGCCGCAGCTGCCATAGCAGCATCACCATTCTGTGCAGCACTAAAAGCAAATTGTTTATATTGATTAAGTTTATCTCTTTCTTTAGCAGAAAGTTTAGGCATAATCACATAATCAGCATAAAGATGAGAATTAACGTCAAGACTAAAATATTTAAGTTGTCCATTATTCTTATCTTTATAAGAAGTTTGTAGACCGTCAACCCAAGCAAGTTTAGAATAATCTAAATCACGCTGATAATCATGGGCACGCATGTGGTCAAACATAAACTCAACAATAACACTACCCATAGAACCACGAATAATAGCTTGTTCAGTAACTCCTTTACCAGCACTATTAGCGATTTCACCATAACGTTGAGGAGTCATATCAACTTTATTCATAGCAGCTTGTTCGTTCTCAGCAAGAAGTTGTCCAAGTTGAGTAATATAATCAGAAGTCTGACTATTAAGCATACGAGTTTGTTGAGCTTTAAGCATGCCTTGGTCGTCTTCATCATCAATATAAAGAACACCGTCGGCAGCCATACGATAAATAGTATCCTCAGGAACTTTACCAAGAAGAGAACGAGCAATCATCAGTACGTTCAACTTGTTTTTTGCAATAGCCATTTCTCTATGATAAGCAACAATATTACCAAATACTTGGTAAGGAAGAACTATATCAATAATACTGAAACGACCAAAACCAGGAAGAAGTTCCATAATACCGTTATAAGGAAGCTTGCCATTACGATTGTAAGCAATAGGACGACATTTATAAGGATAAACAGCATTGTTTCGAGTACCTATTCTATCGGCTTCAAAAACTTGCGGTTCCCAAATCCATTCAATGTTAATATCACCAGCTTCGATATTAAGTTTATAATCTTCATCAACAACTCTTTCACCAATAATACCACCAGCTTGATATGTAAGAATACCTTTCTTAACTTGTCCACGCCAAACTACATGCCAAACTTCAATAAGATTGGTATTGAAATCACGAACCATAAGCGGCTCGCTTTTAAAATACTCACGTTCCTTGTCGCTAAATTTAGCACAACGGTCTGGATAACGTTGTCTATAATTATCCCAATAAAGAAGTCCTTTATCGTCTTGAGAAATATTACGACCATTAATATAATAAGTATCAAGATATTCCTTGTCTTTATCATCAAGCATATCATAATATTCATCAATAATTTGTTGAAGCGTCATCATACGACGTTCGGCAAACATATCATAATCTTCAACAAGAATGTTATCGTTAGGAACAGGAAAAGCATCTCTATTAGAAACAACCCGTTTAATAATTTGATTTCCTTTTACTTCGGTATAAGTATAAACTCTACCAAAAGCAACCCATTCAAAATATGCACGAGCATATAAAGCGGCAGCATCAGTCAAATCATCAATAACGGCAAGAATCTCTTGTCCTTGGGCAGACATATCATCAATATAATCTTCATTGAACTTCTTAACAAAAGCTTCAATATCAAAATTATCTTGAGGATTAAATTGTTCGGGTTGTCCACCTTGTTGTACAAATGCTTGATAATTCTGTTGAATACGTTCAGCTATCTTAACTTGAACAATCTGCATAAGTTCTTGACGAAGCTTGGCATCACGAGAAAGAACTACTTCGGGATTATTAGCCCCTACAATAAAGTCATGCGGATTTTGAATATATTCTCCAACATATCTACGAATAACTCCGTTAACAATATCGTAATTGCGCATAGTAGCTGGAAAACGAGTATATTCTTTTTTCTCAGCATTATAGGGATTAAGAGTTTTCTTATAAAATTCAGGATTAATCTCTCCTTTAAGGAAAGCATATTTTTGTTCAACTTCATCATCACGAGCAATACTTTTACCAGCAGCAATAACATAATCGCAACAATTGGCATAGTATTCAAACTTATTCCGTTCAGCAGCACTAACACGCTGCTTAGGAAAATTAAAATTGTTACTAAAATACATATTTATATAAGGTTTAATTTAACAATAAGCAGCGTATCTACTATAAATATAAAGAGTATTAATCAAACACTCAAGACGAATACAAAAATATTCATTGCAAAAAAGATAAGTACTAAGTTCTTCCATATTAATACCAATTACGTTTCCAAAACTTTTCTGCTGCATCTTGACTTTCAAGAAGTTTCTTCCTATTACTATTCTCACCTTGAGCTTTAATATCAAGAGATTTACTATAAATAGCTATAAGAAGCATTTCAGAAACACGGTCAAAGTTGCCCACAGGATTCCATTTTTTAAGTTCAAGAATATCTTGATAACAAGGGATACGAGTAAAAAGATAAATAGGTTTACCCTCTTCATCTTTACCTATTTCCGTATAAAGAAATTCTTTAAACAAACGAAGAGCATCAAGTTTCTTTTGTCCGTCTGTAATATTATAACCATAAGATTTACTAACAGCGCCTTTTAAAGTAGTATCCCATACAAAGAGAGGTTCAAAAGCAAGATAACGAGTAGCTTTCCATTTGTTGAAATTGGAAACAGTTTCACCACGGTTAACCTCAACAATACCAGTTCTTATACAATTATAATAACGACAAAGTTGATAAAAAATTCTATCTGCTTCTTCAAGTTTATTAGGACGTCCATAATAAGCAGCACAACATTTTAGTTTATAACCGTTTCTTGCAGACGGCATTTCCCAAACATGAATACTGTTATGAGAATGTTTATCAGTAATTTCTTTAGCATCTTTATTAATACCAACTGGGTCATAAGTAACAGCATAAGTTCCCTCTGGAATTTCTTTAATTTCACGGTCGTCAACATATCTAATATCGTATTGAGGATGAAACCAAATACGAATACAACCATGAGGATGCTCATTTCCTTTACGGGGTACGCCTTGTATCCAATCATAAACAACAGCATCAGGATTTTCTTCCTTAATACGTTTATTAGATTTAAAAATAAGACTGTTACCTTTCTCTTCAAATTGACCGTCAACATAGAAATTATAAACACTATCTGTACGAAGACGTTCTTCATAGTTAACAAGTTCTTCACTTGTAAAGAGATTCTCAGTAGCACTACTAAAACTTTCAGCAGGAAAAAGAGCACGTTGACCACAATAATTAATAAACTTAGCAAAAGTCTTAGTTTTAGCTTTCATAGCTTCACGAGCACGCATAGAAACTTTAAGACCAATATCAAGATTGCTATTACCGTTTTCATCAACAGCAGAAATACCGTCTATACTTCCCTCAAGACCCCAGCAATAAGATTTAAAGAAACCACAAATCTCATTACGAGCATCTTTATCCCAAACATTTTCAAAAGGCATAAAACCAAATTCGCCAGGAGCATAAAAGTTTTCTTCAAAGACTTGCATGTTAGTAGCAGTAGCTGTTCCCCAAGCAACAAGAAAACCAGTAGTAATATCACCAACTGTCATAGCAGGTTCAGTCACAGTCATAAACTCATTGAAATTCTGCATTGTAGAAAGCTCTTCTACATTAATACCAACAGCATCTTTACCAATAGCACAGTCTGGATTATTATTAGCAGAAACAGAAATAAGAGAACTCTGCCAACTATCTTCAGATTCTACTCCATTAGGAAGTCTAAATCCAAGACGAAAATCTTCAGCACTACTACTATAAATACCACGCTTAAACATAGTCTTTTCTTCATAGAAACGAAGAGTATTAAGAGCAAAGTCAGTAAGACCACCTTTCTTAGTAAGATATTTATTATCAGCAGCAACATTAATAAAGACTTTATGTTTACGAAGATTTACAGCATTAGCAGCACGAGCAGCATTCATATAAGAAAAACCACCACGACGAGTCTTTACAATAATAAGATGAAAACCATTATTCTTGGCAAACTCATAAACAGCATGTGTCCAAAACTGAGCATCAACAAAACGAGGAAAAGCAAATTTCTTTTCACCAGTAGCTATACGACCAGAAGCATTAATACTCGCATCATCGGTACGCTCCATACGAGTATAATTAAGAAAATTATAATAATCACCACTTATATGAACATCTTCAATAGAACCATCTGGATTTTGCCATATAGGAGCACTAAAACCATTCTTTCTACGGTCTGCTTCTCTCTTACGAAGCTGTCTATAAGGAATACTATCTTCTTTAAAATTAGTATATTTATTTCCATTGGCTTCAAAGAAATCAGCCATTTCTGTAAGTAGATGAACATTAACAAACTTACCCGGATTAATATTCATAATAAAACCACCACTGTCACCAATACGGAAATGATTATAAGGGTCATAATAACCTTTTTCAGAAGCAAGCGGATAACGGCTTTTATCTTCTTCTATAAACGCTTTAAAAGGATATTTTTCAGCAGCCATATCTTTATTTGACTAATAACAATACAAGAAAAGCTGATGCAAAAGCACCAGCTACACCACCAATAATCTTAGTCTTTTTCTTGGACTTATCAAGATTACGTTCTAAATTTTGTCTTGCAATTTCAGAAGCAGAAGCATATCGCTTCATTTCTTCATAACTATTGCTAAGAATATCTATTTTCTTATCTTTAAGATTAATCATACTGTCTTTGAGAACTATAACAGCGGCATCAATTTTAGCTTTAGTCATTATAGCATTCGCAGTACGTAAATCATCAATAGCCACTCTAACACTGTCCCTTGCTTCAACCCCCCGTAGAGGATGGGCTGATAAGCTCGTAGAATTTAGCAACAGTTGCGCTATCATCAAGATTGAGAACATCATCAATAACTTCCTTTTCATAAGTATTATAATTTATAATTGTACTATCAAGATGTTTAATAGAAAGTTCAACGGAGTCAATCCGAACCTTATTAACAACAGTATCAGGAAAACCATTTATTAGCTGAAACGAACATTCTGCACCTGACTTATTAAACAACAAAATTGTTATTAATAAATTAATTAACGCTATAATTAATACAATTATTACAAGCTTCTTCATAACTCCGTTGAATTTATTATTTAATAGCTACAAGTTTATTTAAAAGATCAAGCGACCATTTACCGGTTTCTCTAAGGTCAAGCACACGTTGAGCAAATTTAATAGCAGCAGTCTGACCTTGATTAACAGCGGTATCAAACATTTGCTCAGCAACAAGTTGATTTGGAACATCATCAAGTTCAAAACAATCCCAATATTTATCTTTATAAAGGTCTTGAACTTTCTTTTCAAGTTCGGGAGTCTTTTTAAGAATACCCTTAAACGTAGTAGGATGAGATTTCTTAATAGCATCAATAGAAATCCAGCCGTCCCAATTGGGATTAGCTTTACGAGATATTCCTTTGTAAGTTTCGCCGCCAGCGTCATCGGGATCGTTAGAATAAATCCCCTCATTATTCAAAACTTTTTTATAAGCGTCTATAAACTTTGCCATATTAATTAGGTTTTATATAATCTTTTGCATAACAAAATTGATGTCCTTTTACATGTTTAATAGTATAACGAACACCTTTTTGATTTTTAAGAATAGTTTTATTAAGATAATGTGTCATATAAGTTCTACTACATCCAATACTTTCAGCAGCCTGTTTAGCACTTCTATATTCATTAATAATATTGTTGTTATCATCAATCATATAGACTTTATTAAAATTTCCTTTTGTAGATTTATAAATACCTTCAACAATACGGTTTTTAGTATTAGGATTATTAGTGTTTATATTAACATCACACCAACGTATATTAGAATAATGATTATTAAAAATATTACCATCTATATGGTCAACAATATTATAATTAATTTTATCAGGATTAGTACAAAAGTATTCAGCAACAAGTCTATGTATAAATCTATCTTTTCTACTACCATATTCCCAAACAAATATAGTAACGCGAAGATAACCTTTATTATTTAACATCGGCTTTAATAGACCATTATTTTTACTTCTAACACGACCGTAATTAGATATTTCATAATCAGTATTTTCTTGAATAACTTTCCAAATTTCATTAGTAGCATTAAGATTATAATAATTATTTATATAATCTTTATATTCATTAAAATATTTAGGAAGTTTAAAATTAAATTTCACCATAGCAATTTAAGGTAATTTATTATCGGGAAAAGTAAAATACCAATCTTTAACTCTAAACTGTAAACGACCAGCTTTAGCATTACGTCTACAACAAGTAAGTATTTGACTATTTACAGTTCCACATACTTGGTTACATTCAAAAAGACTACGAAAGACATCAACTTTGGTTTCGTCATAAATACTTATACGAACAATCTTAGTCGAAGTTCCTTGTTTATTCACATACGGCATTGGTAACAAAATATTTATCGGGATAAACAATCTTATTATAAAGGTCTATTGCTTCTCTTTGACAATATTCATAATCATCGTTATCTGTTTCAATAAAAGATTTTATAGTAATCCAAAATCCACAATAACGAACTTGAACTTTATAAACATGAACAAAATAAGAATACGTTCCATATCCCATATCGAGTACTTCTGTATCTCGATATTCGGCTACTCTATGACCACCTGTATCTTTAATAACTTTAATAAGTTTCATAACATCAAGAAATATAAATATCAATAATATCGTTTACAAGAGCAACTAAATTAAAACCACTACAACCAGTATAATAATCATTACGATAAACTCTATAATAATAACTAATATTTATTTTAGAACCATAATATATACCAGTATTTTTAATAGTTTCAATACGATAACTATCACCGTTTATAGAAGCACGTTTATTATTAATAAGAGCATCTCTAAACTTTTCTTTATTATTAGTCATTTAATACTCTATTTAACCAACCTCTAAGGTATTTAATATTATTACCTTTAGCTGCAATTTCATTATAATGACGAATACGTTCCAGCTTGTATTTAGCAACAAAAAGCTCAGCACTAATAGTAGTATCAGCTTTATAAACATTAAGACTGTCTTGAGTTCTACGAAGTTGTTCGGTAAGATTAACAATAGTTATACTATCTGTGGAACTCCCCCGTAGAGGGATGTACTTGATAATAGGCTCTGGATTTTTATCATAAAGAGCAGCTCCGGAAAGTACACCAAGTATAATACCAATAACTAAACCAATAATAGTATTTTTCATAATCCAAGAGTAAAATTACGTTTAACATCTTGAGCTTTAAGTTTAGCTTTTCTATCAGCTAAAATAAGTTCAATCTCTTTTTCTCTATAAGGAAGAGTATAGAAAGTTATCTTCTCTGTTGGATTCTCTTTAATATGATAAAGTCCATCAGGAAAACGTTTAGGCATTCCATACTCGTTAAGTTCAAAATCACAATCAATATGAGCAAGCCAAAGTCCTCGAATTTCAAGACCTGTTATAAGATTAACAGCTTTAGCGTACATACTTAATTGAAGATTATAAATACTTCCATTGCAATGAGGAAGATTATTAACTGGCGGAAGAAGAGTTTCTTTTTTCTCTACCCATTCATTAGTCATTTGAGCAGGTTTCTGTTTCTTATCTTTACGATAATAACCAGATGTGAATATAAGTCCGCCACGATTGGTTTTCCAATCTCCAATTACAGCTTTATTCTCCCATTCATTAACAAGAAGAACATCAATAGTACCGCTAATAAGATAATCAATAAGAAACATACCAATCTCAGCATAAATTTTATAACCAAGATTAACGTATTTTTCAAAGACTTCATAAAGATTGTCATATTTATAATCAGTAGCTTCTTTAAATTCTTCTATATTAAGAAGTTTATAATTAGCATTAATAGAACTCAAATCAGCAACAGTAATCATTTCTCCGTCACCGTCACGATTAAGATATTGTATAGCTTGTTTAAATTTGCTGGCTCCTTTAATACCGTCTTCAAGACCATTGTGAGTAACACTACCTCTATCACAAGCTTCTTTAGTAATAGTATCCCATTGTTCTTTAAGCTTAACTTCACTAATACCAAGTTCTTTAGATTTACGGCGAAGCCAATAAGCCTTGTCGAACTCAGGTTTATAAAGATGCAATATAGTAGTAGTACTTATATAATCATTACCAAGAGTATCGTTATATTTGTGTTCCTCTTCATGAAATATAAGCTTAATTCCATTATATCGTTTATCAATTTTCATAGCATGTTAATCTTCTTCAACCATACTGCTAACAACTTTAACACCACCACGTGCTGTTCGAGTTTCTTCTTCATAAGCAGCTTCTTCTTCTGCTTTCTTAAGAGCAGTAATAAGATTCGGTAAATCAGTTATACGTTTATTTATCTTATCCATATAATCAATAAATATACCAGCGTCTTCGGCAGATAATCCACTTTGAAGTTTATTGTTAAGCTGTTCATTAATTATATTGGATGAAACAGTGATATTACGAATAGCTTTTTGAAGAGATTCAACAGCTTCGCCAGCAATACCACATCGTTGGGAATGATAACGCTTAATAAGCTTCTCAACTAAAAGGTCAGGTGTATAAGTAGTAGGAAGGTCAAAATTTTCACGAGCACGTTGAAGAGCTTCACTACGGCTAAGACCTTGACTAAGACAAGGGCCTTTAGGGTCAGCAAGATAATAAATAACACCAACTTCTTTAATATACATTTCTTTATTCTTAGAAGTATCTCTAACAAAAAGAAGACGTACATCTTTATCAAGAAGTTGAGTAATGCTTGGAGCAGCAGGCATTCCTGTCTTATCAATAGTAAGTAACTGGTCAATCAGAATAGGCTTCGACATAAGCATCATTAAGTTCTTGATTAAACTCTACAACATGAAGGTCTTTATGAAGATAAATATAAAAATTAGCATAAGACACTCCATGCTTTTTAGCAAGCTTAACCCAAAGTTTATAATTCTTGTTTCTATTTTCTTTTTCAATACGACGTTGAAGTTCGGTATTATTAATCTCAAATTTCTTCTGTTTAATAAGATTGTCACGAAACTCTTTATATTCTTCTTCGGGAAGAGTTTCACGAGCTTCTTTTAGTTCATGGTAAGAAGCAACAATACTTTTACGAAGAAGATTACGTTGTGCAACTCCAATATAAGGAATATCAACAGCTAATTCTTTAAGAAATTGTTTAGATGCTTCGTGCTCTAAATTCTTAATAATAGCACGAGTAAGAAGTCTTTCTTCGTCGTTGGCAAAATCAATATCTTTAAGAACGTTCTCGTAATCTTTATAAACTAAAACATAATCCTCACCCAAATCAACTCCGTTAAGAATATTATCAAGTTTTTCTTCAATCATATTATCAACTTTAGTGAGATAAAAAATAAAGCCGCCAACAAGAATATCAAAAACAATATCTGTTAGCGGCTTGGGATTTATTTAAACGCAGGAAAAAGGTTTAATTAAGATTATTCTTGTCGTGTTCAACTTTAGTACAAGCAATATTAGCATCTTGTGAATAAGAAGCTTTAATGTCGCAAAGAGGAACAATCTTAAATTCAACAAAGAAAACATCAGGAGCAGCCATTTTGGCTTCATGTGCGCCAAGAGATTTCCCGCCATTAAAGAAAGAACCATTCATAATAGCTTTAGAAAGCTCACTATCGTTAAGACAATATTCGCAAATAGCACCAAAACAAATAGCGTTATTACGAAGAGATAAATGAGTTCCGCGTTCAATAGAAGAAGCATCAACAATAGCAATGTCAGCAACAGCAAACGGAACTTTAGATTCATTGTCTTGAATTTTAGCAATAAGAGGAACAACTTCTTTAGTTCCATTGTTACCGTTCTTGAAATCAGAAAGAATACTAAAAAGTCTATCTTTATAACAGATAGCAATAATAGCATAATTATTAGCTATCTTCACATCATTAAGAAGAGCTTTAAAGTATCTCTCATCAATTTCAGAAATAGCAGTAGGAACTTCAATAGCATACGGCTTTAAATCGCTTTTAATTCGTATCATAAATAATTTATTTAGTTAAACAATCAATACCAGCGTCACCGACTTTCATTTTACTTTTCTTATTAACAGGCTTTTTATTATTACGAGAGCCAGGAACATAGTCGGCTTTATATTCATCTCGTCTAACAGCCTTAATCTTATCAATAATATTATCCATACTTATTTTGTTTCTGCAAGTATAAACATTATCTTTAATAAGAGCCAATTTATTAAACTATTTTTAACAATTTTTTCTAAGCCTATTTCCAGCCTCATTAAGCGATTCTTTATCAAAATAATACGATAGCTCATTTTTCAAATTATCGTGCCATAGTGGGCAAATCTGAAAGCGTAGCGGGCTATTATCGGCTCGTTCTTCTTATGCCCAAAATTGCTCCAGCAAGCACACGTGTTGAGCAGCTTTAATATCAGCAATAAGAGCAAGAAATGCAACAATAACAAGAACGAGAAACGGAGTAGCAGATATAGGCACATTCACCCCCCGTAAAGGATTCAGCTATCAATGCTTAACGCAGCTTTAATAACAGGAATAATAAGAGCTTTAATAGTTTTAATAGCATTAGAAACAATAGCAGCTTTAATATCAAGACCAACTCGTAGTTCAATCCTCTACGGGGTGTGAGTGCGGCAATATCATCAATAACGTCAAGATTGGCAGAAACGTCTATATCGTGATAACTACATTATATAATATAAAAATAATGCTTACGAACATGCTCCGGTTATTGATTATATGTATATATACTATATATTATATATAATAAGAGAAAAATATAAATACTTAATAATCAGCTATTTATGTTTAAAAAATAGTACACAACTATTGTACTAAAGTTGCCTATTTTTCGCTAACTTTAGTACAAAAAATGTACTATAATATGGAGTATTTTAAAGCTAATAGAGCTGTTCTCGAACATGCTCTCTTTGAGGATGAGAGTAATCCTTCTATTATTCTTCCTATGCCTAACAAAATTGCCTCTAATGCTACTGGAGAATATCTTGTTGCTACTGCTGGCAATTATGATATTATTAAAAAACGTAGTGTTCTTCATAATCATCTTCTTATTAATCACGATATTATGAGTTATATGGTTGATTTTAATGTTATAGAGCGTGCTATGATTGCTTATATTTCTAAAACTATTCGTTATCAATCTAATGTTGTTCCTCTTTCTCCTGAAATACTTGCTGGTAGACTTAATCGTATTAAAGTTTATCCAAGAGAATTTTATCCTGCTATTGCTCATCTTACTAATCTTAATATTATAAATCGTATTGAATATAATGGTCTTTATTGTGTTAATCCTCTTTATATATTTAAAGGTAGTATAGAACGTTTTATTGAAGTTTATGATACTTATATTGGCGGAACTGAACAAGTTTCTGTTAATGGTCGTATAATGTGTAATACTTTTGTTATTGGAAGAAAGGTTGGTAAAGACTATCATTATAGTGTTTATAAAAATAAAGATAGTGCTCTTAAAAAGATTAAGATTAATAAAGCTCAATTTAAAGCCGAAGAAGAACCTATTGATGTTACTCCTAAACCTGTTTCCAAACCTGTTATAAGAGATAATAACGGTAAAAAGATAAAGTTTAATTTTAGAAAGATTGATAAATGGTAGTAACGCTGGTCTTGATAAGGCTGGCGTTTTTTATTGTGTTAAAGATAAGAATTGACGAGATGATGAGGCTAATAAAGCTGATAAAGTAAAGAGAGTTTAATAAGATACAAGATATGATTAAGTTACAGAAGTTAAAAGAGATACAAAAGAAGATGAGAAAATAATAGGCTTCTTAATATTGGTAAGAAAGTTAATGAGAATGAACTTCTTTGTAATAGGCTAAATTTTTATATGAGAGAGTGTGACGATGTTAATAGGAATAATAAAGATGATATTTGTAAGGCTGTTAATAGGAAAGACGGTCTTAGTGGATAGGTTAAATTTTATGCAAGTGAGTGTGGAAGCGAAGGTACTGGGTATGAACCCCCGGTACTTGTGCTTCGTCTTGACACCCCCGTCATTGTTTATTAGGACTATATTATTCTTGATAGATTTGTTGATTATATTTTTCGAGAAGTTTTTGCTTAGCCTAAGCAAACTCCTAAGCTCCGAGTTCTCATTCATCAGCATCTAAATATCTCGACAACGAACAAAAGATTTGTTGTCGACAAGCGCAGGCTATCAGTCCTCGATGCGTTTGCCAATATTAGAGGGCTTAACTTAACAAATCTTATTTGCCTTATGAATGCAAAAGAAATTGTGGCTAAACAAGCCGAAGAAGCTGCAAAGAAAGCAGCAGAAGAAGCAAGAAAAGCAGCCGAAGAAGCTGAAAACGGTGGTAGTAATACTACGGGTGCAAAAACACGTGAACAAATCATTGCCGAAATGAAAGCAAACGACGCAAACTTTGTAGTTCGTGTTACTATTAATGGTATTAATACTTCTGAACGTGTTGCCGAAAATGGACATGAGTATAATAACTTAATGTTGTTGCTCAACAAGCCAGTGAAAGCAAGTATTTCACAGAAAGACGGAAGCCGACAAATAGGCTTTACGCAGTCGCTGCAAGTGTCCGAATATCAACTTACGGCATTGATGCGCAGGCATCCGTTCTACGGACGCTTTGTTGCTATGGTGGAAAACGCAATCGCTGCGGGAATGCCAGAGCCGTTTTTCTGCGGAATGGAAATACAGATACTAGCGGAGTTTGTACCTGCTGGTGCTGTTGCTTCTAATCCGTTTACTCGTAACGCCAATGAATACGGCGTCAAAGACTATGATAGATATATTTATCATGTTATCGAAGTTTACGAGCCTACCGACGCCATGTTATTAGAGGAATACCGAGCTATGGCTATCGAGCTGCGCAAAATGATGCTTGACGAAATCAAAGCCGCTAAAGCTGCCAAAGCGCAACGGGCTTCGTTACTTGCTTCGATTGCTTCCAGTAGTGAAAATCCATTTTAATGTAATTGGGGGAGTTCGCTCCCCCTTTTTATTATTTACCTTTTTACTTTTATTCTTATGAATACTATTCGCAAAGCAGTTTGTTATATTCTTGCTATTATCTTTGTTGTTTGTGGTCTTGGTTTGCTTGTATTTCTTGCCGAAAATCTGCCAATATTAAACCTTATGCAGATTATTATCGCTTTTATTATTTCGGCTATTTTCTTTGTTGCTTCTTATGTTATGGAAGTTTGCAGAAAAGAAATACAGTAAATAGCTTTGCTCGTGCTCCTCGTGGGCATGGGCAAGCTATACAGGCTGGAAACTCTCATTCATCAGCAGCTAAATATCTTGGCAAACGATTGTGACCTATCTGATAAGCATGTCCATTATCTTCATGCTCTGCATTCAGATGATTGTGAACAATCTGATAAGCTTAATATTACTAATCATTAAACTCTTACTACAATGAACAAAGAAACATTTATCTATCTTGACGGTCATACCGAGTATCATGAAGTTGACGATAATGCTGTTTATCATCATGTGACTGATGACAATCGTCTTAACTATCGTATTGATGTTAATGATGCTACATTTGAATGGCATAATAATACTTGGATGCAAGTTGCAGATAATGCTTAAACTAAAGAAGTCATTATTGATGCAAAGTTTAGTGACTTAGATACGTCACTGGGAGAGCATGCAATATGCTTCTAGTGACTTATCCACGTCACTCGATTTGCGGTTAAATTGTTGATATATAGCATATTATAAATTGTAAGCAGAATCTTTATACATATATAAATATACATATCAATAATAATATTGTCAATAATAGCAAGATTGACGCAAACATATCTTATATTTGCATTGTTATTTCAAATATGTATGTTTAATGTAAAATTTAAGTCAAATGCCTAAAGTTAATTTCACTAAGACCCGTAAAGCTGCTTATAAAGAAGCTAATGTTCGCAGTATTAAAAAGAATGAAGAAATCATTTGTAATATTGTTCCTACTGCTTTTGCTGTTAACAAAGAACATGTTCAAAAAGATATTATTGTTGATTATCTTAATCGTACAACTATTACTTTTGATAGAATTAAAAGAGAAAAAAGTTTTATTCAAACTTCTTATCATTGGAATTATTGTTTAATAAATATAAGTGCTCAAGCTCTTTGTATAGTTGGCAGCATTCTTGATAATCTTAAAGCCAATAGTAATCTTGTTGATATTAGCAATAATAAATATGCTGTATCTAATTCTCGTAATTATTATCGAGGTGTTGTTGAACTTGAGAAACATAATCTTATTAGACTTACCAATAAAAAACATATTATTGTTATTAATCATAATGATATTTTTCTTGGTAATTTTAATAGATTTTGTGAACTTTATAATGATATTTATGGTGACATGGAAGTTGCTGTTGATGGTCGTGGTCGTATAATCCTTTAAATTAATAAATATGAAAGATATATTAAATAAAGCTCTTGCTGCTAATGCTGATACAGATGCTGTTGCTAAAGTTATTGACGCTGTTGTTAATACTCCTCGTCAAGATGTTCAACCTAAGACTGATAAAGAAACTACTATTAAACGTAGTCTTGCTGTTGAGGAAGCTCTTGCTAAAAGATATAAAGCTCTTCAATATGCTGTTGCTGATATAATTGCCAATGCTGTTTATGGTCATATTGCTATTGTTCAAGCTGCTGATAATATTATTAAACTTGTTACTGCTGGAAAAATAATTGATATTGAAGATTATATTTGGAGTGCTAAAACTGTTCATAAGCTTGATGATGATGCCGATAGTGTAGCCAATGCTGATACTAATTATGTGATTAATGTTGATGCTGCTGCTAAAGGTAAAGATAAGAGTGATAGAAGAGTGTTTAGAAAGGATGCTAATGGGAGAATATTTGAGCTTAGAGGTGTTAATAATGATGCTCCTGATGAACTTTATTGAGCTTTAGTAGTAGAATCTCTATTTTATATAATGTACGTGCGTACGCGCGCTTTCCTATCCCCCCTTATATGTCCCCCCTTCCCTTTCGCCAAATCTCTATCGAGATATGGCTCATACCATGCGGACTAAAGATAAAGCTAATAATATGGTGCTTAATCGAGGAAGTTCTCGTAGAGAGCTTGCGAGAGTAGGTATATATGGAAATAATGAAGAAGATTGGAGTGATAATAAGAATAAGAATGTAAATAAGAATAGAAAAGAGAATAAGGATAAGAATGTTGGTCTGGCTGTACTTCCCAATCCACCCTCTCTTCCTTACCATTCCCTCTAACATTCTTAGATTTATTCTCTCCTCTACCTATATTTTTATCTTTATTATTTCCCTTTTTAACCTTACCTATTGTGGCCTTATCTATATCTCCTCTTTTATCGCCATTAGTTCGCCTATCAATATCCATTTTATCACCTCTTTTTGCCTCTCCATTAACCGTCTTATTTGTACCTCGTGTACAAGAGCTAACCTTAGCTTCTTTAACTCGTCCATTATTAGGCGCACTACGAGCTGCTATTGGCATTAAATATAGCTTTATTAGCTTCATTACGTTCATCTTGATTGGGCTTAGCCTCAATAAGAGCCTCATCGAGCCTTATTATTAGCTTCAATAAGATTAGCTTTATTAGTTTGATTATCTTCATTAATAGCATTCGCTATAAGATTATAATTAACATCGTTATATTTATCTTTGTTATTATAATTTTTGTAGTCTTGCTACGAATAAGATTTATTCTACTGATACTAAGCATTTAGATGATTGTCGCTAATACTATTACCAATACTGGTAACAATTTAATAAATAATTTCCTATATTGTTTTGGTCGTATAAATATAGTTTCTATATTTGTCACCATGATAATAAAATCAATAATAATATTAATCTTTTAAAACTTACTGTTATGGAAGAAAATGTTCCTACCAATGAAGCTGCTGTTGTTACAGCCACTGCTCCTGTTAATCAACCAAGTAACAAACAAGACAGAAAAACTGTTATTCCCAAAGGTGTTCCTGAAAGCACTGCTAAGATTGCTGCTTTTCTTAATTTCAATTGTGATATTCGTCGCCATACTGCCAAAAATATTATCGCAGCTGCAAAAGAAAGTGGTCTTGTTAAACAAGATAGCAAATGCTATGTGAATTTCCTTTGGAATAAGTTCCAGCTTAAAGAAAATGGTCTTAATAAAGAATTTCTTTATACAGAAGCTTTCTTTATCCGTTCTTTCACTAAGAGTTTCGAGGATATAGCTCGTGATGCTGGAGTTGTTCTTGAAAACTTCTTTGTTGACAACGATATTCACGGAGAAGACGTTCTTGGTAATATCAATAATAACGAATAGTTTGTTCACCTGCCCCGTAGAGGATAACACAAGATAAATAACCTGCTTTATTTCATTTTCAATTTGATAATGTTATTCTTTATCGGGGCAGTACTCTAATTGCTTCTATATATGGAAATAGTTTATATTCCACCTCAAAAAGAAGATAATAATGTCGCTGGTATTACTATTGATGCTGAACTTGTTAATACTGATTTAGATAACAGTTCTGAATATAATGGAATTATGCCAGACGATACTCCTTATAGTAACGATTTTGGTTTTTATGATTAAATTAAAAATTATATTATTATGAAAAAAGAAGATGCTAAGAAACTTGCTTTTGCTATTGCTTGTGAAATGATTGGTTGCAACGGTGATTGTGATAATTGTGATAAAGACAATGTTGAAAGAAGACGTCAAGATATTATTAACAAGCTTAATGATAAAGCTGCTGATGGTCTTAAATTTGCTAAATCTTTTAAAGAAACTACTCTTGCTGAACAAAGAGAACTTATCTTTGAAAAAGGTAAACATTTCGATGTTCTTGAACGAGTTCTTGCTATTCATGATGTTCTTGAGTTAGCCAGAGATATTGAACTCGGTTCTCTTAAAAATCTTCTCGATGCTTTCAATATCTATCGTAAACTTATCAAGAACTGGAACGACAATATCAATCATATTGTTGAAGATGATTTGAAAGTTCTTGATAATATTTATTGGGACAGATTTAATGCTATTGAAGAAAATAAAGAAAGAACCAATACAACTGTTGACCTTTCCGGTATTTCTAAAGAAGATTTGGAAAAAGAACTTGCTCGTAGAGCTAAAAAATAATAATCTGTTCGTACATATATTTCTACATGGATTTGTTGCTTTATTGTTCGTGAGAATAGTAATGCTCGTAAACTTAATTTCTAAATGATTTACTTACTATTGCAGTTCGTGAGAATAGCAATAGTTCTATTTATTTTGTGCATTTAGTTAGATAGTGTTTGTTTTTATTAATGTTTGTCATAGTGCAGAAGCGTCTGCAATTTTAGTTATCTGTTTTATTAAACTTAATTATTTGTCTTGACAATGGTACGGTTCGTGAGAATAGTGCTATTATTCTTTCTCTAACTGATGATGGCGAATTGAAGCCGAAACAATGAAGCTTTCCATCCTCTACGGGGGGTGATTGCAGCTAAATAGGTTCTTGTTAATCTTTATTTAGTTCATTGTCTTAGAGTTTAAAAGGTTAGTTATAACAATGCTACTTGTGTTGAATGTGAACCTATGTTTACAAATCTGTTTTGTCATAGTGCCAGTACCGTTCGTGAGAATAGTGCTGGCTTTTTTGTTATTGCTAATTATTATTTACTTAATAAATATACTTATGGAACAAACTATTTCTAATCCCAAATTCTTATTGTCATTAATAGTAATATTGCTATTTTTGACTATGATTGCGTTTACGTTTATACGTTATTTATGTAAAGTTGCTGCTCATCTTAAATATTGTTCAGAGATTGCTTATCAGCATATTGAACAACTTAAGAAATGGCAAGAAGAAGACCGTAATTTAATGATTAAGATTGTTGCTAACGGTAAGGATATTATCGAGTTTAACAATAAACTTATCAAAGATAATGAAAATCTTCGTAAAACTCCTAAACAAAAATCTAAATAACTATGGATAATATTGAAGAAATTATTGATGCTGATGTTAGAGATAAAGCTGTTGAAGATATGGCTGCTTATAAAGTCGGCGATGTTGTTTGGGTAATACCCGAAAAACGTTTTGGAATTATCGAAGACCGTAGTCTTGCTAAAGATGCCAATAAAGTTCTTTATCGTGTTCGTACCGCTCCGCAGTTAGTGATAAGCTGCATTTCGGAGAAGTGCTTAAGCAGACCGCCACACATTCGTAGATAGGCTTCTTTTGCCCGTCATGCGATTTTCTATATCGAAATGATTAATCTATCGTTCTCGAATAAAAGTCGCATGGCGAGGCTGTAAATGCGTTGTTTTCTTATTATATAATACAAAGTTATGTTTGGATTTAGTACTGATTGTAAGAAAGACATTAAGATTAATATTATGCTTAATGCTCTTATGGAAGATAACACCAATGACATAGAGAAAGTTATGGCTTTCTTTCATGGTAATTTTGGTATTTGGTGTCATGCTGATAAAAGAAATAATTATTATAATCTTGTTATTCATATTTCAGGAGATAAAGAAATTGAAAATATAGTAGTTAATGGTGTTTATTATATTACTAAAGAGAATGCTTTAATAAATGGAATTAAGATTATTCTTGCTTATATTTATTATCTCTGTGCTTTTACTCCTGATGATGCTTATAAAATTGTCGATAATAATTCTTTTTATGTTAAGGCTATAAAATGTATTAAGTGTACAGCTAATAGCATTAACGTTAGAATGAAAGATAGATTTGATAATTATCATCTTACTAAAATTGATTGTGATTTTCCTGCTCTTGTTGAATCTTTAAATTTTTAATATTATGATGAAACTATATTCCTCTACAAATGATGCGAGCGTTGTTATTATTGTTCTTGGTAAAACAGAAGAAAATTGCCAAAAAGCTGCTACTCGCTATTTTGTTAACAATCATATTAAAGGTGCTGCTGTTCCTATTGACCTTGTTAAGTCTACTTATTCTGTTGAAGAAGAATCTACTATTATTTCTTTTGACGTTCGTAAAGTATGAGGTGGGAAATAAAGTTTTGGATTAAAGCTGCAATTATAATTATTATTGTTCTTGCAGCTATTATTTGGAGTGCTGTTAGCATTGCCGTTCTACTTGCAGATAAGATGGCTTGATGTTGTTTACATCCTCTACGGGGGAGTTAAATCGTGATACTATGGATATTGTTACTGATATTATTGTTATTCTTGTTTGTCTTAATATTTGTCTTGTAAACGAATATGTATTTCATAACAAATATGACACTCAAAGTATTTGGATTATTATTGCCGTAATTGCGGCTTATTTATTATTTATATATGTTTAATTTAACCAATGTAAAGTTATGGGAAAATACGACGAAGTTGGAGTTGTTAACGTTCTTAAAAGAATGTCTGGTATCAGCATTGATACTAATGTCAAAGTTATTACTATTACTAATGGTATTTCTCTTGGTAATAGTACTAACGGCAAACTGGATTTTCTTTGCAATTATTGCGGGTATAAGAAAATCTATAAAGATAATGTCCCACCCCGTAAAGGAGAAAAGAAAGATGATGCTGATGCCGCTGCTGATATAAATATAAAGCACAAACCTAAAGATATTCTTGCTGCTAAAGTAAACAAGATTATGACTCGTAAACGTTAAAGTCATGGTTAAGTTTAATTTCTCTTTATCTGCGCTTCAACCTAAAAAGCGTTCTCCTGTTAAGAAAGATGATGTAATAGCAAGAGATGTAACAGGTAAAGTTATTACTGTTGATGGAGTTCTTAAATGCTATATCAACAATCCTTATCTTGGGCTTAATGGTTCTTATTTCTTTGACCCTGACAGTCATAAAACGTTTAAACGTAAAACTGTTTATTTTCGTGGTAAAGATAAATATGGACATCGTATTAAGATTATTCGAGATAAAGAAAGTCGAATTAGTATGAATAAGAAATTCTATTCTGCTATTGCTGATGGTCTTATTGTACGAGGTAATTTGATTAAGGATGCTCTTGGCATTATTCGTTTTCATGTTATTGTTCGTTACAATCCTTCTGATGTAAGAGAAATATCTGATGCTTATAAAGAATATGAAGAATATATTAATAAAGAAAAAGAAGTAAATACAGATAATGGAGTTTGTCCCAAGTAAAAGAAATCAAGAAACTGTTACTCTTAATAAAGGGCAACAAAAGGCTGTTGATGCTCTTATTGATTTTATCGCTTCTCCGTTTTCTAAAGGTAGTAACGTACAAGCTTTATGTGGAGCTGGTGGTGTTGGTAAGACTTTTGTTATGAAATATGTTATTGAACATTGTCGTTATACAAGGTCTATGATTATCTGCGCTGCGCCTACACATAAAGCTTGTCGTGTTCTTGCTAATGCTACTAAAATGAAAGTTGATACTATTCAAAAACTATTTGGTTTTCGTCTTGATGTTGACATTGAAGATTTTGACCCAAATAATCCAGCTTTCAAACCTGTTGGTAGCGTTAAGTTTAATGGCGATACTACACGAGTTCTTATAATTGATGAAAGTTCGATGCTTAATCGTGCTCTTGTTAATTATATACTTGCTTATTGTAGAAAACAAGAAATTAAGGTTATTTTTATTGGCGATGATAGCCAGCTTGCTCCTGTTAAAGAAACTGTTTCTTATGCTTTTAAAGTAGCGAGTAAAATCAATCGTCTTACTGAAATTGTTCGACAAGAAGATACTAATCCTATTCGAGAGCTTCTTGACATTCTTCGTATAGATATTAAGAATAGAAGTTATAATTTTCTTTCTTATATTTGTAATCATCGTAAGGATGTTGTTGGCGGAAAAGGTTATATAGTTGTTGGTAATGCTGAATTTAAACAACTTATTAATCGTGGTTTCGTTGATAAAGATTTTGAAAAGAATGTAGACTTATATCGTCTTGTTGCTTATACAAACAAAGCTGTTACTGGTTGGAATAATCATATTAGAAATGTTACGATTAAAAATGCTGACAGGTCTATTCTTAACAATAATGATTTGATTATGAGTTATACTACAATAGTTGACGAATTCAATGATATTATTATTAATAATAGCGAAGATTATATTATTCGTGATATTCTTAATTTTGTTGACCAAGATTACGGCTTTAAAGGTTTTATGGTTAAGTTCCAAGCTATTCATGGTGGTGGAATTACTAAACCTTTGTTTGTTATTGACCATAGAGATGCTTATACTTTTAATACTTATTGCCAAGAACTAAACTATCTTGTTGAAACTGCTAAAGCTGCTCAATCTTATGATAGAAGTTCTAAATGGAAAAAGTATTTTGAGTTTAAACGTAAATATCTTCTTCTTTGTGACGTTCGAGATACTCTTGGACGTATTATGTTTACTCGTGATATTGATTACGGTTTTGCTCTGACCAGTCATAAAGCACAAGGTAGTACATATAAAAACGTTTTTGTTGATATAAATGATATGGTATTTGATAAGAATGGACATCCTTATACAAATGCTGATGATTTGCTTCGACGTCTTTATGTTGCTTGTTCTCGTGCTTCTGACTTCTTAGTTTTAAACTATGGCTAAAAAGAAAGTTCATTTAGATAAAATCTCTAATTTTGGCAAATATATAGGCAAAAATTGTATTATCAGTCGTGGTGATAAAGGTATTATTGTTGGTTATACAGTTGAACTTAATCTTTTTATTATTGCTCTATTAGAAGAAACCGAATATTCTTGGGGTATGGTTCAAGATGAACATCTAAATTACGATATTGCTGAAAGCGATGATGTTATTCTTGTTCATTCTCCAATGTTTAAAGGTTATTGTTATGATAGATGTATTATAATAGAAGAATGATTTTCTATATGACTGTTGATACATGTACTTATTGTGTTTCTTGTCCTAATCGGTTATTTAATACTGGTCGTAACATTGAAGTAGGAATTGGTTGTATTACTTCTGATACTGTTCTTGTTATTCCTCGTGCTTATGCTAAGGAAAATAGAGATAGATTTATTAGTATATTAAAAGCTATGTGGCTTGATATAACTAATTATGAACTGCTTGAACAATGTTATGTTACTTATGATATTAAGTGTCCTCGTTATCCGTCTTATAACGTTACTAAAGATGCTAATATTCATTGTAATCGAATTATGTGTCGAGAACTTGCTCCTATTAAATATAAGTTTATGATAATCTTTGGACGTGCTTGGAATACTGTTCTTCCGGGAAATAGTACTTTTAAAAGTTTTTATTCTAATGGTTATCATATTCTTTATATTCCTCTTAATTTAACCAAACTTGGTGATGCCGAGCATATTAAAGCTGTAAAAAGCAAACTTGCTAAAGCTATTCAACATTTTAACAAATATAGATATATGAGAACTTAACGTTATGCTCCGAATAGAATGTTTCGATGTCGAAGTACTTCCTAATTTCTTTTCTATTACTTTTGTTGATTTGGCTGACTATCTTAAAGCTTTTGAAGATTGTGTTAATGATAAAGGAAAGAAAATTCCTCTTATTCAGAAACTAACAGTTGGGGTTATTAAAGATAGGCTTAGTCGAATTAAAAACAAAAAGTTTTACATTACTGCTACTGATGACAGTCAACTATTTAGTATGGTTGATTATATTTATAAATTTGCTATTGACAGTAATGGTATTCCTGCTCGTACAGACTTATATGGATACAATAGTAAAAGTTATGACAATCTTATGGTTGCTGCTTTTCTTATGTATTTTAATCAGTTTGATACTACCAAAGAACTTATAACTAAACTTTTCCAAACAAGTAAACGTATTATTGAACTTCAGAATGATAAGGAAGCTGGTAAAAATGATTTCTTTCTTCGTAGTCTTAATAAGTTTAAACTTCCTTTTGTTGGAGTTGATGTTATGAAAATCTTTGCTCTTAATAAAGCTGGTTCATACAACGATAGTCAAACAGGAGAAAAGAAATATATTCCTAAAGGTCTTAAACAAACTTCTATTAATCTTCAATGGTATGAACTTCTTGAATATGAACTTCCGCCTATAAATGAGAAAGAAGCAGAATATTATCGTAAAGATGTAAAATACAAAGGATATAGTCTTGAAGAACTTAATAACACTATTGATAAGTGGGATAGGTATATTCTTGATGAATATATTCCTGATATGCTTCATTACAATCTTAACGATGTTTTTATTGTTGCTGAAATAGTTCGTCTTAAACCTGATGAAATTAAATCTCGTTATGCTGTTAGCGCAAGTTACGAAGTAGATGTGCTTAATAGTAGCCGTAGTAATATGGCTGATGTTCTTTTTCAGAAATTCTATACTAAATTTAGTGGTATTCCTTATGACCGTTGGAAAGACGGAAGAACCGAACGTAAAGCCATGAGTATTGGTAAGATTATTTTTGATTGTGTTAGATTTAAAAATCCTCAACTTCAAGAATTACTTGCTAAACTTAGAAAGACTGTTGTTTATCGAGTTAATAAAGATTCTCTTCAAGAAGAGATTGTTATTGGTAAAACGGTTTATAATTTGGCTACGGGTGGTCTTCATAGCAAAGATATTCCTATGGAAATATGGAGTACTACTGAATGGAATGGAGTTTATCGTTCCTCTACGGGGGAGATAATTGGTAAGCCCGTAGATTCACGTCTTTATACAATTCTTCATTTCGATATTGCTTCATATTATCCTTCAATCATGGCTTATTATGGAGTTGCTCCAGCTCACATGGTTAAGAGTGCTTTTCGTAATCTTATTCAATGGATGAAAGATACTCGTGTTACAGTTAAACATTCTGATGAAGCTATTGTAGACGGTATTCCTCGTGATGTTCTTGCGCTTGTTCTTAAGATAGTTATTAATTCTATTTATGGTAAATTTGGTTTTGAAAACGGGCCTCTATATGACCGTCTTGCAACTCTTCAAGTTACTATAAATGGGCAATTAATGATGCTTATGCTTTGTGAAGAACTTGAAGCTAACGGTATTCGTATTATTTCTGCTAATACTGATGGTATTATGGTTAAGGTTTATGAAGACCAAATAGAAACTTTTAATGCTATTTCTAAAGATTGGCAAAAAAGAACTGGTATGAGCGCTGATAGTGATGTTCTTCATTGTCTTATAGCTCGTGATGTGAATAATTATATTGCTCAATTTCGAGTTAAAGATAAGAAAACTGGCAAGCTTAAACTTGAAGATGAACTTAAAGGAACGTTTAATCCTCTTATGTATCTTAATGACCTTCAAAAAGGTTATAGTATGCCTATTGTTAGTAAAGCTGTTTATGATTACTTTATCAATCATGTTCCTGTCATGGATACACTTAAAGCTGCAACTAATATTCTTGATTTCTGTATGACGCAGAATGTCGGGAAAAATTTCCATATTATACAAAGAAGAGTTGTTAATAATGAGGTTGTTGATGAAGTTTATCAAAGATATGTTCGTTTTTATGTAGCTAATAACGGATATGTTCTTATGAAAGTTCATAACATTAGTGGACAAAAGGAACGATTTGCTGCTGGTACTGTTGTTCAAATATGCAATTCTCTTGATGATACTCCTATCGAACTTAGAAATATTGATTATGGATATTATTATAGAGAATGTATGAAGATAATAGAGCCTGTTAAACTTGGTATCTCACCAAAAGGAAAAGGAAAAACAAGAGTTAAGAAATATGCTGGTATGTATAATAAATTGTTTGACGATGATGAAACCGATTAAAATTGGAGATAAAAATTTTATTTTTAAACTTCGTAATGTTAGTAAAGTTAGAAATAAAAATATTGATAGTCTTCCCGGAGAAATTTGGAAAGATACCGATTATTACGGTTATCAAATAAGCAATAAAGGTAGAGTTAAATCTCTTTTTAAAAATATTATTCTTAGTCAACAAATTATTAACTCTGGCTATTATGCTGTAACTTTTAGTATTAATGGCAAAAGTAAAGGTCTTCTTATCCACAGACTTGTTGCTAAAGCTTTTATTGATAACCCTAATAATCTTCCTGAAGTTAATCATATTGATGAAAATAAACTTAATAATGCTGTTGAAAATCTTGAATGGATTACTGGTGTAGAAAATAAACTTCGTAGTAATGTTTTTAGAAAAGGAGCCGATGCTGTATCCGTTCCAGTTATTGCTATAAATAAGTTTAATGAAAATAGCATTATGCACTTTAATTCAATTGATGAAGCAGCAAGAGCATTTGGTGTTTGGAGTAATTCTATTAAGGTAGTTCTTGATAAACCTAATAGATTTTGTCGTTATTATAAATTTATTAGAAATGAAAATCCCAAATAACTATTACGATATTGCTACTCGTTGGGTTAGTGAATTTAATGCCAATGGAACTTATATTTATACTCTTGACGAGGACATAACTCTTCTTTGTCTTGAAATTTGTCAAAGGAGTATTGCTAAAAATCCTGCTACTAAAATTATTATTATTGTTGATTGTTATGCTACTCGTTCTGCGGTAGTTAATACTCTTAATAAGAATAATATTCCTACTACTAATTATACTGCTTTAAGTGTCGATTATATTCGACATGATGTTAACTATCGTTACAATATTGCTATTTATGTAAATCTTAAAACTGTTGCTGGGGTTCGTGCTGTTGCTTCTCGAACAAAGTATGGTTTGTTTATTATGAATAATGCTATTGGTAATGATAAATATTCTGCTGCTGATAAAGCTGAAATTTATAAGCTTTTTCCGCCAATGAATAATGCTAAGATTACAGACATTACATCTGTTATCTCCCCCGTAGAGGAACATCGTATCATGCTTGGTTTTACTAAAGCTGGTGATAAAGAGAAGTATGAGGAATATACTGATTATATTACTGGCTGTCTTAATATCTTTGGTAGTTTTGAAACTATGGAGTTCGCTCGTAATGGTAACAAATATACTGGAGAAAGTGCTGAACAAGTTCGTCTTGGTATTGCTGCTTATAATGGTTGGAGTGATAAACTCAACCCAAATAATCCTTTTGATAAAGAAGTTGATTCCTATTTTAATCCTACTTCTCTTGAAGAACGAGCTAATACAGCTTATAATATCATGCGAGAACGAAAGAATCTTCTTACCGATAATTATAGTAAATTTGATGCTATTTTAGATTTGCTTAATAATCAGCTTAAAGGTAAGAAAGTTCTTATTGTTTCTAAGCGTAGTGAATTTGCTGCTGCTATAACTGAATGTCTTCTTGAGAATGGTATTGCTTGTGGTGATTATCATGATGCTGCTGCTCCTAAAGCTATTATTGACGAAAGAACTGGTGATTATGTACGTTATAAATCTGGAAACAATAAAGGTGAAATTCGTCTTTATAAAGCTCAAGCTCTTTCTAATCTTAATGTCGAGCGTTTTAATCTTGACGCCAATTCGTGCGATTTAAGCGACTTTCAGAAGTCCACCTTATTATATGTATTGAGTATGAAAAATCGTTCCTATACTGGGCTGGAATGCAGCGTAGACGCCGTTATTTTCACCACCCCGTTCAACGATACTATTGATGAGTTTCGTTATCGTTATAATGGTATTCATTTTAATACAGATAAGGCTGTATTTTATAAGTTGTATCTTGCTGGCACGATTGAGGAGAAAGAACTAAACAAGGAGAAAAACAGCCCGATGCACGAAATTGTTAAAAATGATAATCAACAAAATTTTTTCGTTGCTGATGATTGTTAGTTTAAAGATAATATCTATCTTTGTCAATGTAATCAAGAACAAAAAGTTAGGTCTTTGAAATAATGGAGAATAAAGAAACGAATGAACGACAAGAAGTAGTTGCAGATGTTGTTCCTACTGCAACTAAAGATGAAAATCTTCCTGTTAATCATGCTCGTGGTTTTAGTTCTATTAATCTTTTTGATGCCAAGCAACAAGCTGCCGCTGAAATGCTTATCACTAAGATTATGAGAAGCGAAAAAGGTGGTGTTAAGTCTGTCAATGACGGTCTTGCTATCCTTATGCGGGCACAAGATTTAGGTCTTCCTTTTAGTACATGTATTGAACATATTCATGTTATTAATGGTAAGACTGGGACTGATATTCATATCATTAAAGCATTATTGTCAAGGGCAGGAGTAACTTGGGAACTTATCAAAGATTATACTCCTCAGTATGAATATACTGATGGCTTTAATGTTTATGCTGAAAATCTTCTTCCAGAGTTTTGTATTAAAGCTACAAATGCTGATGAAGCTACTAAGAAAGCAGAAGCTGATACTGAACATGTATATGTTTATCCCGTTAAGTGGTATCAAGATTTTAATGGGAATACTTATCGTGAATATCAGCTTACTGAACATCATCAAGTAGCTGTTAATCAGAAACATGCTAATAATATTATTGCTCAAAAGAAGATACCTATAACTCGTATTCCGGCTAAGCCTATTGACTTTGTTACGGAGTATGACCTTTGCCGTATCGTTAATGGTAAAGAAGTTCACGCTATTGGACATTTTTCTTATTTAGAAGCTCAAGCAGCAGGTATGTTCACGAAAGATACATATCAAAAATATGCTCGTATTCTTATTGGACATCGGGCTTTTACTTATGCAGCTCGTGATATTGCTTCGGATATTCTTTTTGGAGTAATGGAAACTTCTGAATTGAAAATTGTTAGTGGTCGTGAACTTAACGATGCGGATATTATCGACATTAGTGCTGAAAGTGTCGATTAATTTATTGATTACCTTTTCTTTTATTATATTGTTTAACATTTTAAAAAACGTATTTGTATGAAAACTTTTGCAAATGGTAAATTGAGTTTTGGTCTTGGTGCAGTTAACGTTGCTAAACGTGGTGTTGTTAGTGAACCTGAATTGGTTATTAATCCGACAGTTGGAGCATTCCGTATTACTCCGCCTGTATCTCGTGCTTTGGGTCTGGCTAACGGTGACTATGTAATGTTTATCTCTACTGTTGCTGAAGTTGACAAGGCTATTGCGGAACGTAATCCGGAACTTGTTGCTTTGTGTGCAGAAAACGGTATTGATATTAACACTCCGGAAGGTGTTGCTGCTATCCATGCTGAATTTGACGAATGGGGTATTGCTAAGGGTGTTCAGTTGTTTGACGCTAAGGGTAATCCTGTAATGTGCAAAGAACGCATGACTGCTGCCGACAAGCTGCTTTATGTTAAGAATAACTTTGCAGCTATCCTTGAAAGTGCTATTCAGAATGGCGACCCCGATTTTGCCGCTTCTCTGCAAGCCGAGGGAATTACAGAAGAACAACAAATCGCAATGCTGGCTAAGACTATTGATGCCGATGAAGTTGAAAAGTATTCTGGTGCTAAATGTGCCAATTCTTCCAACTTGTCCGGTACTGGCGTAGCTCTGACTTTCTCTGATGCTGCTGTTTGGGCTACACTGAAAGCTGATTTGGGCGAAGCTGCTAAGACTGTTAATCGTACTTTCGAGGTAGATGTAACTGAACTTCGTACTGGTATCTATCATGACGGTTGCAAGAACGTTGAAGTTAAAGTTGCAATGCTTGGTAAATACAAAGACGAAACTCCGACCCGTGGTCGTAACGTAGACGCTTCTAAGAAAGAAGCTGCTGCCGACGAAACTGCTGCTGAATAATTCTCCGTTATTTAGATAACTGATATAAAAGGCGTACATGATACTATTGTTGATTGTACGCCTTTTTATTTGTCTTTATTTTATTAACCATTTAAACGTTTAAATTATGCCAACTACAAAAATGGCTGCTAATGCGCAAGCAGCCGAAGTAGAAAATGTTGCTGCTGATGCAGCTGTTGAAGAAACTAAAGTAGAAAATCAACCAGCAAGTGAAGCTCCTAAGAAACGCCGTCGTGGTCTTTCCGAAAGTCGTGGTACTGCTCGTCTTAAATTTGACGAACGTGACATTGACCAAGCTACTCATCTTTTTAAAGGTCATCTTGAAACAGTTGAACTTGCTTGGGCTACCGAGAAAGAAGATAGCGGTCGTGCTTCCTTTGCAGGTCTTTCTGTTCCAAGTCTGGTATTTACTTTCGCAAGTAATGCTAAAGATGCAATTGCTCGTAAGTATATTACTCTTCGTTTCTCTCCTGTTGAAAGTAATGCTCTTACTATTCCTGGCGCTGCCGATGAATGGAAAGTTAATCAAGTCTTTGATTATCTGAAACACATTCTGAATGTATTTGTTCTTAAAGGTAAGCCTATGCCGGAAGAAATGGCTGATGCTCTTGAACTTCCTTACGAAGACTTTAACGAGCAAATGGAATATGTTCCTGTTGAACCCGAAGAAGTTCTGGCTGGTTGGAGAGTTCTGTTTGAGAATTTCATTGCTATTATGGAAAACAATGGCAAGCCTGTTTACAAAACTGCCGCTGGTTCTTATATTCCTCTTTGGATGAAGCTGCTTCGCTTTACTAAAGTTAAGAATGCTTGGAAACCTATTGTAAGTGGTAACGGTGCTGGCGATTTCGGTTTCAACGGTTTTGTTGGTGAAGGTGTTATTGAAATCTTCGACCAAACTAAAGCTCCAGTTCTCCATGTTGACCCAACCAAAGAAAGCTTGATTTATCGTGAAACTGCTAAAGCCCCGATTGCTCCTGCGATTCCAGGCGCTCCTGCTGCTGGCGGTGTTTATAATCCGCAAGTACCTGCCGGTGCTCCAGTAGGCGGTTATGGTGCAGCTCCTATGCCTGCTTCTCCTGCCGCTGCTACTAATCCTGCTGATGATTTGCCGTTCTAAGCTGCTATTATTGGCGAAAAATAAGTAGTAAATAAATTTGGCTGTAAGGCTGTGAATTGCTATATTGGCGGTTCACAGCCTTTTTATTTTACTACTATCGACAATGACAATATGAGAAGAACTATTAATAATGGTACGCTTACTAAAGACTTTATATTTTCCAAAGTTAGTCAAGTTACAATTTTCTCCGTATATTCAGGTGTAAGTGATTATGTTATCCAGCACTGTATTGATACTGGCAATCTTATTTCCAGTCCTTTTAGAGCTGACGAACATCCAAGTTTTGGTTTTCGTTATAACAATAAAGGTGTTCTTAAAGGCAGAGATTTTGCTGGTTATTTTTGGGGAGATTGTCTTGATGCCGCTGCGTATGTTCTGTCTGGTATTGTCAAACGAAACATAGACATTAATAACAAACCTGATTTTCTTTTCGTTCTCCGTCATATAGTTTATACTTTTCGTGATATTATTTACGGTAAAGAAAAAGATGCCAACGTTGATGCACAAATAGCTGTTTCTCTTCAAGAAATTCGTAACCGTAAATCGGTTATTGAAATTGCTCCTCGTCCTTGGAATAAATTGGATAAAGCATATTGGGAACAGTTTGGTATTAGTCTTAATCATCTTAACACTCATTTCGTTTATCCTATTGAGCAATATTATATTAATCGTTATTCTAATCCTGAGCCTAAGTATTATTATGACAAGAAAGACCCTTGTTATGCTTATGTTCTTGGACAAGATAAACATGGTATATATAATGTTAAGCTTTATTTTCCTAAACGAAAGAAAGGTGATGTTAGATTTATTACTAATTGTAATCATATTGAAGGTGTACTTAATCTTGAACGTAATGATTATGATATAGTTGTTATAACTAAATCCACTAAAGATAGACTTGCTATTGAGAACCATTTCTATGTTTCCAATCCTCTACGGGGGGTGGAAGCGGCTGACTTGAAGATTGGTGTTCTTAATCTTCCTCATGAAACTTATCGTCTTAAACAAAAAGAATATGATTTTATTAGAGAAAAGCTTATCGTTGGCGGTAGTATTATTTCTCTTATGGATAATGATATGACAGGTTATCGTGAAGCTATTTGGCTTCGTGATGCTTATGATATTACTCCAGTTCTTATTCCTAAAGAATATGACGTTAAAGATTTTAGTGAATTGAAGAAAGAATATTCAAATGAAATAGTTAATCAGCTTATTGTTGATGTTTATAATTATCTAACTAATAATAGTGAAGACAATGGAGAAGACAGTGAACTTACTTGGAATACGGGAGAAAGCGATACTCTGCCGTATTAGGGACATGCACGAAAAGGTCGTGATGATGATTCCAATTACTAAAGAGCAAGAAGATACTCTTGAACATACTGAACGACTTAATCTTGGTGAGAAATTTAATAATCTTGAAGTTAGTCGTAAAAGTGTTATTTGCTATGGCGAAGTAGATATTGATAATCCTCAAGATGCTTATGCTATTAAGAAATTTGATTTGCTTGGACATGGAGAAAGTGATAACTTTGTTCATTCTAATTTTGATTATGAGAAAGGTTGTTTTACTACAATTGACGGTTATGCTAAAGGAGCGCCGACTTCTGATGCTATTCTTTGGTATCGTTACAATTATGTTCTTATTGGTAAGCCTAAACGTGTACTGATATTCAAGATAAACAAATCAGACTTATAGTTATGAGTATTAATTTTGAACCCGATGTTTATGATACGAATTGGGCGAATTACGAAATACAAACTAAAGGTCATGTTCGTGCTCTTGATGATTTACTTCATAGTCTTGATTGTTCTCGTTATATTGAGGGAGTTGGTTATCCGATTAATGTAAATCATTACTCTTATGCTCGATATAGCTGGGAATATAATTATATTATAGAACATGGAATTGATAACGGAATACTATCTGATGAACAATGTCAAATATACCGAGAAAGATTTAATGCTCTTGATAAACAGAACGAAGCGTTCGCAATGGCACATCCTGAAATCGGTAACTATAAAAAGAGTAAAGGTATTAAAAGTAAAAAAGATAAAGCCGATGTTGTCGAACGTAAACCTCGCTCTCGAAGAGTTGCTACAAAAGACATGTTTAGCGGAAAAGTTAGTACAGAAACTCTATCCGAAGACGGTAGCCTAAGGAAAACTGCTGCCGATAGACGATTAGATGCTCTTAATGCCCGTGCTGTTAAATTTAGTTTTGGTACATTTAAACCTAAGAATGAATGAAAATATGGTTGTATAGAAAGAATAATGCTGAACAGCCTTATCGCTGGAGTGCTGAACTTAATGCTGATAAAACTTATATAACTGTCCAGTATGGTATTGTTGGTAAAGCAACTTATACCGATAGTTATAAAGTTACTCAAAAAGATGCTGATAAAGAGCTTCTTTCTCGTTATAACGAAAAGAGGAAACAAGGTTATATAGCTATTACCGAGATTAAGGATAACGCGCAGTTACCCCCCGTAGAGGATGAACAAGCTCGTTATGCTTATCTTGCTGCTTATCTTCCCTCTTATCGTAATAATCAGAATAATGGAAATATTCTTCCTATGCTTGCTAAGACTTATACTGGCAATGTTTGGAAGAAAACTTCTTGTATGTTAGGACAATGGAAGATTAATGGTCTTCGTTGTTTTATTACTGCTTATAAAGGAGATACTATTTTTAATCCTGTTAGACTTAGATTTCAAAGTAGAGAAGGTATTGTTTGGAATACTTTAACTGCTCTTGAAGATTATCTATTTGATTCTCTGTCTGCTGATATTATTCAAAATATGCTTGATGATAATTGGGCACTTGATGGAGAGATTTATCTTCCGGGTTATAACGTTAATGAGATTAATCATTTTGTTAAAGACCCGAATGATATTCATAATAAGCTTCTTCAATTTTGGTGTTATGACATTGCTATTCCAGAAATGGTTCAGCATAAACGAGATAGAATACGTCTTGATATAAAGCCGTTTTCTGTTTTCGATAGTAAAGATAAACATCTTAATAACAAAAAGCAGCTTGTTATTCTTCCTACTTATCATATTTGCAATGATGCTGATGCGCATGCTTGGAGAGATAAATTTATTGATTTAGGTTTTGAGGGACTTATACTTCGTAATCCTGATGTTGATTATCAATATGGTCGTCGTCGTGTTGGCTATATGGAAAAGTTTAAGACTAAGACTGACGGTAAGTTTGAAATTGTTGATATTCAACCTGAACGTAAACGCAATCTTCCTATTATTACTTGTCGTAATGATATTAACGATTCTACGTTTGAAACTCGTTTTAGTCTTCCTCATGATAAGCAAGAATATATTCTTAATCATAAAGAAGACTATATTGGTAAGTTTGTGTTTATTTCTTATGGTGAACGAAGTGGTGTTGAACGAGTTCCTTTTCATATTAAAGAAGTTAGTTTGATTTAATGCCAAAGTTTAATTTTAGTAAAGTTACAAAGCCGATAGAAAAGATAGAAGAAGTTACTAAAGAAGTTAATGATACTGCTGATAATAAAGTTAATAGTATTCTTTATGATTATCATGTTATTACTTCTAAGAAAGTAGATAAGACTAAAACTTATTATGATGCTTTCTTTAAATCTCTTATTCTATTTACTTATTTTGAAGCTAAATCTTATAACATTCTTCAACGTTGGGATGTTGATACTAAAACTACACAGTTCTTTATAGCTCTTTATGCTGATGAAGTTGAAGACGCCGTTAAAATCAAGCGAGATTATACCGGTGGATATAAGATTTATACTTATAATATTATCCCTTCTGTTAATAAGAATTACAATGTAAATTGTATTCTTGTTGAAAAACGAGATAATCCTAAAGCTGTTATTTATCGCATTCGATAAGCTAATATTAAGGCTGGTAATGACAATGAACTTGTTGTTGCCAGCCTTTTTGTTTGCTATATATCTGCTTTCAACCAAACTAAAACGACATAAAACACAGCCGTAGACCTACTTCTTTTTGGCTACATTTAATTATCTATACTAAGATGATTAATCGTATTGCTTTCAAGAAACGTCCAACAGCGAGCCTTAAAATGCGTCATTCAGAAAATGAAAAAAAAATAATAGTTTTTTCTTCGTTTAAGTATTATTCGTATATTTGCTGCAAATATTAATGATATGATAAATTTTAGTAAACATAATCTTATTGGTTTTGCTGGAACTATTGGTTCTGGTAAAGATACTGCTGCTGAAATTCTTAATTACCAACGTCTACAAGGTACTTATGCTACTTATAAGGCTTGGAAAGAATTACATGATACTAATTATCGTCCTGCTGATTTTCCTGTTGTTCATTTTAGTGATGCTAATAAAGAAGTTATTTCTATTGTTTTTAATATTCCTTTGGAAGACTTAAATAATAGAGATAAGAAAGATAACGGTGTTTATTGTTTTGATACAAGAAAAATCATTGATTTTAATATTGCTGTTAGAAAAGGTTATAATATTATTGATTTTGATAATTTTGTTGCTTATGGTATTCCTCTAAATACTACTCGTGTTTGTGTCAAAGTTCGTCATTTAATGCAAGCTATTGGAACAAATCTGTTTCGTAATATTCTTAGTCAAAACATTTGGGTTGATAATACCATGTTTCGTGCTAATGCTTGTATTAATCGTAATGGACTTTGTTTTATTCCTGATGTTCGTTTTCAAAACGAAGTTGATGCTATTTTAAATAAAGGTGGAGTTGTTTATCGTATTAATAGATTTGAACCTAAAGATGATAAACCTGTTCACGAAAGTGAAAGAATTGATACGCTTGAAGGTTGTATTGATATTGATAATAAAACTACTCTTCTTTCTCTTTATTACAAAATGTATGATGTTATGCGAAAGCAATTGATTTAACCATCCTCTACGGGGGAGATACATAGATATAATTATGAATATTGTTAAACCTTATATTGAGCTTTGGCACCAAGACGCTGATTGGATTCATCATGTTGCTAAATGTGCTCGAATTTGTTATGCTTCTGACGGAAGTAATGATGTAAAGCTTGTTGATAATCTACTAAAGCTTGGACATCTTAGTATGTTTAGACATCGTTCTATTTATTATATTATTCCTAAAGATAATAAATATATAGAACTTGTTACAAAACTTGAATTTTGTCCTTATGTTGAATATCTTATTGGTAGTGAAGCTATTTATTTAGCTACTAATGGTCATTTTTATATTGAACATAAAGATAATATTCTTAAAACTCTTGAACCGTTTATTGTTACTGCTGAAGAATTTATTAATTGGGAACTTGGTTGGCGACTTATGAGATATACTTTTAAAGTTACTACTCAAATTAGTACTTCTCGTGAGCTTAACCGTGTTAGTCCTAATAATATTGCTGAACAATCTACTCGTTATGTTTATGAAAACGGTACTATTTGTTGTCCTCATTGGCTTGATTATGATTTAGCTAATTATATCCAAGAATCTGTTATTCGTAATGAAGATAAAATGCTAATGGACGATGAGCATAATAAAGCATATATTTATATTAGAGATTGTGCTAAAAATTTTGCTTCTTATAAAGTTCTTGTCGATGAATATAAAATGAACCGTCAAGATACTCGTGGAATTCTTCCTCTCGATACTGCTACTATTTGTGCTTATACATATTCCGCATCCCAATGGCGCGATATTATTGATTTACGTTATCACGGTAAGACTGGTGCTCCTCATCCAAATGCCAAGATTATTGCCGGTATGATACGTGAAGAACTTATTAAATTTGGATATGATTTTTAACTAATTAATTGATACAACTATGAATATTTTTAGTAGACTTTTTGGACTTGGTAAGAAAGATAAAAGAAATTATGAGGATAAAACTCCTTATGAAATTCAAATTATGAGAAAAGCTCTTGTTAGACGTGAAGTTGAATTTGGTAATCGTGTTTATTCTGTTCATGTACCTGCTCGTCTTGTTAAAAATTATCAAGCCGCTCTTGTAAAGAAAGCAAAGAAAGCTGTCCTTACTCCTCTTGAAAAGACTTATCTTACTGGTTATCTTAATCCTGCTTATCATTATGCAACTGAACCTCGCAAACGCAAATAAGCCTATTGAGGTTATTCCGCTTGGCATTAATTGGTGGGGATATAAAGTATATGTTGCTAAAAGCGGGCTTAAACTTGTTGACAATGGCGATGGTTTACATAGTCTTACCGACAATAACGATGTAGATAGCGACCCTTATGCTCGTGCTAAACCTGATAGATTTAAAATTGTAGATAAATTTAATGATTAAATGAAGAAAAGTAAACGTTATCGTAAAAAACTTGATAAGACTCCTCTTATTAACAAAAAAGTTATGCGTCATATTATTGAAAACAGTAATATTTGCAAGCATGCTATAAGCGAACTTAAACTTGCTGGTTATACTCCTAATGGTAATGGACCTACAAATTGGATGTATCATCAAGTTCTTGAAGCTGTTGCTGTTTTTGCTTCTCACGGCAATAGTGGACATTCTGCTCCTTGGGAAATCGACTTTGTTAAACGTCTTTGTAATTTTGATGTTCTTACTCATCTTCGATTTACTGATGATGAATGGAATGTTATTAGTAAAGACGGTACTTGTCAAAATAAGCGCAAAAGTAGTTTCTTTAAAGACCCTAATGGTAGTATTCATAATATTTATGCTTTTAGTAAGAAACCTACTAAAACATATCGTTATGATACTAAAGCTTGGGAATACAATAATACTGGTATTACTTGGAACGGTGGTCTTTTTGAATTTAAAGATGGTGCTTTAACAGGTCGTTATTTTAATCGTTGTAATCTTTGGTATTATGATATAGAAAAAGGTTATTCTCCAAAAGAAACACAAGTTATTGATTGTGTTGAAATAGAGATTGCTAAAGACGATTGGATTATGGCTGTTGATGCAGATAATCATCAATTAGGTTTGCTTAGTTGTTATTATAATATTCAATGGAAAGAATGTCCTTGTATGAAAGATGTTCGTCTTGAAGATGTTACTCCTGAGCTTAGTAATAAAGCTTATGAAGAAATTAAACATGTTGATTATTAAAAAGATAATATGAATAAATCTCTTTATCAAATTGATGCCGAACTACAACGTATAGTTGATGAAATTATTGATAATGGTGGCGAAATTACTCCTGAATTAGAAGAACAGCTTGCGATTACTCAAGATAATCTTAATGAAAAACTTGATAATTATCGTAAACTCTTTACAATGATTGAAAGTCGTGCACTTGCTTGTAAGACTGAGAAACAACGTATTGAAGTTCTTCAGAAATCTCGTGAGCGTGCCGCCAAAAGGCTTAAAGATGCTATGCTTGAAGCTGTACTTAAATGGGGTAATCCTAATAAGAGTGGTAATAAGGTTATTGAGTTAGATAATGCTAAACTTATAACTCGTGCTACTACTGTTTGTGAAACCAATACCCCTTTAGTACTTAGTTTGATTGATGCTGTTCTTGAACGTTATCGTGAACTTTGGAATGTTGATATGCTTCAACCAGATGCTGATGAAGCTGATAATATTGACCCCGAAGGTTTTGTTCAAACTGTAAATGCTAATTTTGCTGCTGAGAATCCTGATGCTGCTGAAACTATTGAAGAAAGAAATGATACTTTGTTTACTGTTGCAGACCTTGAAGCTACTAAAGTTAAATTTGAAATTGAACTTAATCTTCTTGACCTTTGCAAGAAAGTAAATTGGGACGTTCTTAATATGTTCTTTAATCATGAACATGAAGCGAATCGTGTTGCTGCTTCTTCTACTTCTGATTATAAGCAATATATTACTTCTCGTGAAACCGCTCTTACTGTTGCTGAACTTTGTCAAAGTCAATCTTTAACTATTAAATGATAAAGTTATGTTTGATGTTATAGATAAACTTGAAGAACTTATCAAGTATATTCGTGATACTCGTGGTATTAATAACCGTGACCGTATTATTGATATTATAGAAGACTTGTTAAAAGAAATCTGATTATGGCTTATAGTATTAAAGGACTTCCTTGGCAATATAAAGGTAGTAAAGATGTTACTCAATGCAGAACTTCTGCTCAAGTAATTGAAGCTGCTCAGCTTAATTGGGAAGTAAAGAAAGCAGAGATGGTGGCTAAGATGCCACTATCTCTCGATATGGATAAAAATCTCGATGATTTGACCGAAGCTAAAAGACGAGATAATGATGCTCATATTCTTGGTAAGAATATTTATGCTCGTTGTGATAACCAATACTGTACTTATAGAGATGATTATAAAATTCCTCTTGGTATGGTAAAAGGTAAATATACTATTGTTCAAAATAGTACTGCTTTTAAATTCTTCGATACTGTTATTGGTGAAAATTCTGCTATTTGGCAAACTGCTGGTTTCTTTGGTAATGGCGAACGTATTTTCGTTAGCGCTAAGCTTCCTGATAATATTCTTGTTCATGGTGACCCTGTTGAAAACTATTTAGTATTTACTAATAGCCATGATGGCAGTAGCGGTGTTCGTGTTCTGTTTACACCTATTAGAGTTATTTGTCAAAATACTCTTAATGCTGCTATCAGAACTTCTACTAATAGTTTTAGTATTCGTCATACTGAAAGTGTTCACAAGAATATTGAAATAGCACACGAAATTCTTGGTATTACTAAGAAACGTATTAAAGATACTGAATGGGCTTATAATGTTCTTGCTGATATTAAACTTACTGATGAAGATGTCATGGAGTATATTTGTAAGAGTAATCTTACAGAAGCTGAACTTGAAGCTTTAAATACTACAAGACATACTTTTAAAGAAGTTGTATATCGTAATGCTCTTGCTGTTAATGATGCTGGTATAAGTACACGTAAACTTAATGTTATTAGTGATACTTATGAATACTATCATGGCGGTATTGGACAAAAAGAAATTGCTGGTACTGCTTGGGGCGCTTTTAATGCTATTAGCGGTTACTATTCTAACGTTGATACTTCTGCCGAGGGAACTAAACGTATGGATAGTCTTTTGTTTAATGACAAAGCTAAGAAACTTGAACGTGCTCTTAATTTTGATTTTGCAGAGATGTTATCTTAATTATTAATTTAAAAACAATTTTATTAAAATGGGAAATTTAGCTCTTGCCATAGCAAATGCAATTTATGATTTTAAATATAATACAAATGACTTTGACTTACTTTATAAACAGCTCGAACGTGATATTAATCATATAGAGGTTAAAGTTTATCGTGAAGATAAGTCTGTTCCTCTTCCTGCTTATGGCAAAGACGGCGATGCTTGTATGGATGTTATTGCTAAAAGTATTGAATATGACTTAACTAAAGACCGTTGGATTATTCATACCGGTCTTCATTTTGAACTTCCTAAACATTATGAAATGGAACTTCGTCCTCGTAGTAGTAATACTAAATATGATGTTTATATTCCTAATACTCCTATGACCTTAGATGAAGGTTACAGAGGAGAACTTCTTGTTATTTTTAAACGTAGAGATGCTGTTATTGTTCAAGAAGGAGATATTATTGATGATATATTTCCTTATAATCCCGGAGATAGAATTTGTCAACTTCTTGTTCGTCGTCGTGAAGAAATCCATTGGCATGAAGTTGATAATCTTGAAGATTTAAGTACTTCTGAACGTGGTGCTGGTGGATTTGGCTCTACTGGTAAATAAAGTTATGAAAACAATTCAATTTGTTAAAACCAATGATTGTCTTGCTTGTGAAGTAGTTGAAAATATTATTTTTGATACCATATATGAAGGTAATTTACCTACTTATATAGATGTTCAAAAAGATACTTGCAATGATGCTCAAGCAAGACTTAGTATGTTTCATACTCTTGCAGTTCCTCTTCTTATTTTTCGTGTAGATGATAAAGAAGTTGCTCGTATTACAGGTTCTATGCCTGCTGATTTTTATAAAACTGTTATTAATAAATTCATTGAACTATGAGTGTCGCTGAACTTATTCGACTTCTTCAAGAATGTGACCCAAATAAAGAAGTTACTATGTATGATTATGGTAACAGTGATTGGTGTTCTGTTGTTCGTGTCGAAGAAGATGATAACGATGTTAAATTAAATTTTGATTAAATGAAAGCTATTGGAGTTAAAATGGTTGATATTGTACCTATGTCTGTAAGCATGGCTTTAGAACATGGTTACAGAGTTGGAAATGCTAATCCTAATGATATGGGATATGAAATTACTTATCCAGACGGATATAAATCTTGGTGTCCTAAAGATGTAGCAGATGCTTCTTATTTCTGTCTTTCTCCTGAAAATGACGGTACTAAAATTCTTGAACAAGATGTGGATAATTTTATTACTGCCAAACGTGGAAATAGAATTGGACACAAAACTACTCTTATGAGTCTTCTTACTATTACTGGATATGAATGTCATGGTCTTAGCGCTTGTGTTGATGCAAATAATTATAATCAAGAAATTGGAGAAAAGTTTGCTTTAGAAAAAGCTAAAGATGCTATTTGGCAAGGTCTTGGTTTTGTTCTTCAATGGGCTAAATTTGGTATTAAACGTGATTAACAATTAAAGAAAGTTTTATATGTTATACATGGCAAGGTTGGTAGAAATGCCAATCTTGCCGATTTTGACAATACAGCCGATGTAACACCCCGTAAAGGATGAACAAATGAGATAACTGTCCAGCTTCTTGTTCCTCTACGGGGTGCTTCATTTGCTAATTTAGATTTGTTAAACGTGGCTGTTATTGCTTGTGAAAGTAGTAGCAGCCTTTTTAATTTGATTATTAATTTTAAACTTTATAATATGGCACTTGAATTAAGAGTTTTTGATTTTAAAGCTAAAGACGATAATGGTAATGAAATTATTCGTTATGCTGTCCAGCACATGACCGACCGTGGTTTTCGTACTCTTGTTATTAAGATTAATACAGAGTTCAATAATCTTATTTTTGATAAGAAAACTGATGCTACTAATATGTTGAAACTATTAAAGAAATTATAGCTATGTTACTTAATTTTGGTATTCTTTTAGTTGCTCTTATTATTTATCTTGTTTGTAATCCTGGTTCTGTTAGTGCGTTTATCGAAAATGGAGCTAATGGAGTTAAAGAATATAATGAGCAAAAACGTGAAGATAAAATTCGTGAAGCTGTTCGAGATAAACGTAAAGAACTTATTGCCAAAGGCTATTCCGAAAATGAATGCAAAACTATTTTGTTTCATTATGATGATTGGCTTAGGCAAAATGGTCTTGGTGCTAAATCCCAATTTAGATATTAGTTAGAATAACAATAATCTCCCCCGTAGAGGATAGACATGGCTGTTAATGCTGTGTTTACATCCTCTACGGGGGAGTTAATTTTTATATAGTTGCTGCCCGTATTTTTGATATTGTTATTGCTGCTATTAATGCTTCCCAGTAACGACTTATTTTAAGGCTCGTACAGCCACTTTCATATTAAAGCAATACAAACTATCATTCCGATAAAGAAAATGTGAAATTCGCAAAGGAAACCGCCAAATACGGCACGTATAGATACAATAAACCCCGACTTACCACAGTGGTAGGTCGGGGCTTTTTACTTCCAATAATAGTCTAATTTGCAGCATCAACCTTATTATCTTCGGAAGCTATAACAAGAGTGTGTTTTGGTTTGGCACTCTTATTACTATATTTATCTCTATAAATATTCATTTTACTATCTTGTATTGTGGCTTTTCTATGAAAAGCAACAATATCTGTTATATTATGTTCAGATACAGTTTATCTTTGACTATAAACCTCTTTATGTACAGCATCAATTTATTTTGACACAACCATATTAAGGTATTCGTCTTGTCCTATAAAAGGAATGTCGACAACTTCAATCATAACCAAACCTCTAACACCATCATCAAGCACGGTTCTAAGAACTCTTCCGTGAATGGAATATCCAAAAACATTATGACCGTCAGCAGCAATATTTTGAACGATACTAATACTTAGTCCAAGTCTTTGGCTTTGTCCATTTAGTATAGTATCACTCGCATACCGAAGATTTTAATCATCACCTTTGTGATGCTTATTAATATCAATACTATTTGCATGATTATCAACAAGGTCGACGTCTGCATTGGCAAATATAGAAAGAATTTTGAATACAACAATAGTTTGTTGAAGAAAAATAAAAAATCCCGCCCACAGTATGTTGTAGGCGGGATATTAGTATTTAGTTATTAATCTCTAAGTTGTTCACCAAGAGCTTTAGCATCAAATACACCAATCATATTTTGTCCAAGTTTATAGTAATTATTATTATTAGGAAGTTCGATAAGACGATTAATACCACGAACAACAGGAATATTACGAAGCATAAATACTTCAAGTTTAGTTCTATGAGCATATTGTCCAGACTTATATTCTTCAAGAAGTTCACCGTCGCCAATAGCATTTACCATAATAGAAGCAACTTTAAAAGCATCTTTAATTCCAGTAAATGAAGCGGACGGACTACTCCAAAGTTTATCACTTTCAGCAACAGCACCCCAAGGAGTAAATGCTTGAGCTTCGGAAGCAAGACGGTCTGCATTATACATAAGAAGATTATACCAAATAGCTTCTTCGTCATCATCATCACCACCAGCTAAAGCAGTCAAAGCAACAACGCCAGCAAAGGCAGCCATAGTCCAAAGAAAATCGGCATAAGTTCTACGTATATTAGCTTGTTCGTTTTCAGGAAGAAGCATATAATTAGTATGGAAATTAGCAGCGAAATTAACAAACGATTTAAGGAAGTTTTGTAGACCTATAAGAGCATTAGTTTTTTCACTATTCTTATTAGCTTCACGAGCTTCTTTAAAAGGAATAGCAAGAAAATCTGCAAGACTTTTATAAGCACCTTTCTGTATAGTATCAAGACTTTCATCGTAATAAGCATTCCAACGATAACGCTTTTTAAAACCGGGATATAGATGTTTATGGAATTGGGTAACCATACCACCCCACCAATTATTTTCAATCTTGGAAGCACCAATCTTGTCATAAACACCATGAATAGTTTTATTCACATTGATTACTTTATTGACAAATCCAGCAAATTCGTTATAAGTTAAAGCACTATCGGCTTTAATCTCAGCATAACCGTCACGTAATTCAAATTGAGAATAAATATTATCCCATTTATCAGCAAAGGCTTTATTATATTCAGCACGAACTTTCTTACGCTCTTTAATAAATTCACTTTGTTGAGCTTTACTAAGAGTCTTAACGAAATTAGTAACAAGATTAATCTTGAAAGTATTAGCTTTAAAACGTTCTTCTTCGCTACTACGAATACGTTCTTTAGCAGCATTATATTCTGAAATTTGTTCATCAGTAAGAACATTAAGAAGAGCACGTTCAAAACCTTCACGAGCATAAGCTTCTTTAGACATAATCTTCCATTCGCCATCATTAGTCTGAACAAGTCTATGACTTTGCATCATAGCAAAAAGAACACTATTTTGCATGTGATGTTCACCAATAGATTGAGCAGCAAATAAAGAACCACGGAAACGTTTAAGAGCTTCACGAACTCCAGCAGCACTTTCTATAAGATTGATTCTATCATAATCAATAATATTAGCAACTTTAATAATACCGTCTTGCAAAGAAGTAGCTTTATCACTATACATTCCAGCAAAATAACTAATAGTACCACCGAAATAAATAGCAGCACCTCTTGCATATTCGCCCTCGTTAAAATATTCACGAGCAAGACGTTCCATGCCAATGTTAGTATGACCGGTAAGAATATTGGCAATACCACCAGTAATATTGGCTGTCATATATTTAGTACCAGCTATATTCTGCATAGTTCCAGCAAAACGAAGAAGAGCAGGAGAATTACTATTCTTGTATTGTTGGAAAACTCTACGACGAATATAATCTTTTAATTGAGAAATAGTATTAGCATTGCTAACTGTCTTATAAGTAATATGGTCTTCATCACTAAGGTCTTTGTCAACAATAAGATTACGACCAAAACTTTTAGTTTCATAAGATTTATGTTGACTAAGAGCATCAGTAGCTGCATAAAGAATATGTTTAATACTTTGAGTAGCATCATGATTAGCACTTGTCTTAATAAAACTATCAAAGACTTTATCCCAATCAGTATCTATATTCTCAGCACTATATTTTTCATTATCAGCATCTATTTCCAAATTAGCATAACGAGCATTGTTTCTACGAACGATATAATCAGCTTGAGTTTCACCATTGTTATCATCTCTGTATCTCGGAAGTTGTTGCTTCTTTTTAGCATTAGGGTCAATAACTCTACGAAGCATAGGATTAGGCATAAGATAATCGTTATCAAAACTAATCTCGTTATCATTTTTCCAATTCAAGTCAGTAGGAACATTAGCAGAGAAACCCATAAAAGCAAGAGCTTCTTTACCAATTTCTGCCATATTAAACTTTTTACCAGTAGCAATTGAAGGCAAATAACCAGCGTTAACATAATATTTATTGTTATCTGTATAAGCATGTCTAAGCATAGTCTTATACATTAAATCAATTGCTTCTTTTTCATATTGATTAAGAGCAGCAAAATCTGCATTATCGTAACCAGAACCTTGTTTATAGTTACGAGAATTAGATTTATATTCAGGATTAAGAAGCTTTTCATCAGCAATATTTTCACTTTGATGTATTTTAGGACTCCATTTAGGTTTAACTTTAACACCATTATCGTCTATATATTCAGTAGTAGTCCAAATACGAATAGGTTCATAAGTATGAGCATAAGGATTATAAATATGATTCTCTTTATACCACTTAATAAACTCTTCATTACCTCTTGCTTGAGCAGCACGATAAGCTTCGTTATAATATTCAGTAGTAACAGTACGGGTATGTTTCTTAATAAATTGAAGAGCATTAGTACGTTTAATGTCTTTCCATTTATCAATATCTTTAGGACGAATAGTACCGTAGAATGTAGTATTAGGAATTAAATCACCATTAACATCTTGTCCATTGGTAAAGATTTCTTTCCATTTATTATAGAATTCAGCACCATTTGATTGAGCATCAATACGGTCATTCTTAAATCTATCTTCATCAATAACAACTTCACATTCTTCTTCAATAAATTCAGCAACAGCTTTACTTCCTTTACCACGAACAAGACCTAAATCTTCAAGCAAAAGTAAAACATTATTAAGGTCTTGAATAGTAAGACTATGAGCACCTTGTCTAAAATTGAAAGCACCCTTATTATCCCAAGCCTTTTTAAGAATAGTATTGATAGCTTCAGTATCTTCTATCTCTTCGGCTGGTTGTTTACGATTACTTTTAAGTTTATTATAAAAAGCAGGAAGATAAACAATATCATTAATTCTAACTGGACGAATAATGCCGGCATAAGGAAGACCACTACGTTGATTAATATTATAACCAAATAAAGCCTCATGTCTAATATCGGCAACTTCTTTTTCATTAAACAAATTACCGTTAATAATGCCATAGGCATCACGAGCATTATTGGCTTTAACCGCAGTAGCAAAAATACTTCCAGGCTTACGAGCATCTTTTAGTTCAGCATAAGCATCGTTAAGACTTTTAGTAAATTCTTTATCAATAGTATAAGTAGCGTTATTCATAAGCCATTCTTTGGCTTTACGATATTCCGCATTCTTCATAAGACTTTCTCTATCAATAAGGAGTTCGCCGCTGTCATTACGAACTTCAATACGCTCGATAGTACTAAGAGCTTCTTCGAGTTGTTCTTGGAAACCAATCTTAGCTTTACGTTCAAAATAAGCTTCTTTAATTTTAGCTATATTATAAACATATTCAGAAAGAGCACGAGAAGCAGAAAGTTCATTAGCAGGCTTAAGTTCATTATCGTCAGTAAAATCAGAAGTAAGATAAGCTATCTTACGATAAATAACTTTAAGTTTATTATTTTGTTCTTCGCTATATTGACCATTAGCAGTTTTAAGAAGAACGTCTTGTTGTTCAAGAAGAAGTTCTTTATAGCGAGAATAAATATCAGGATATTTAGTAAGCATATTTTCTTCCATAGTAAGAAGAGCATCTTCATACGTCAAAGTAATACCAGCATCAAGAACAGCTTTGTATTGCTTCTTTTCATCGGGAGTAAGTTTATCTGGGTCAATAACACCGTCAATCTTACCGTTCTCGTCAAGAAGATAAACCATAGGCTTAAATTTACTAATAGTAGTTTTAGCCATAAATCTGTCTTTCTTATGTTTAGCCCAAAGAGCTTCAACGGAAGTAGTACTTTGAGTAGCAGCAACAGCATCAGTATATGCTTTATCTAAAGCAAGATAATCTTCATCAAGTTTTCTATCATAAGCTTGAACAAAACGACCATTCTTAATCATTCTATTATAATTAACAGATTGACCATCTTTGGCAGCACGTTCTTTAATAGCTTTCATCTGAGAAGCAAATTCAATAGCTTCATTTCTACCTTTTATTTCAGCTTCTTTAAGATGTTTATCAACTTCTTTTATAACAGTTTGAACAATAGTATTACGATTAAAATGAACATCTTGTAGCCAAAGGTCAAGGAAACTTGTATCTCCATAATTAGTAAAGATGTCCATCATTCTTTCTTTCAGCATCGGGTTGTTACTCGTTACTTCATAGAAACGAACAAACCAATTATCACGAGCTTTATTAACCGCAACATTATTTTCAAGTTTAGTAAGAGTTTCCTTAATAATATTAATTGCTTCGATAGTAGCATCATCAGCACCAGTTACAGGTAAATCCTTAAACATAGAGAAACGACTACGTAAAGTATTAACAGTATTAATAATATTAAAAAAATCATTCTTAATAGTATCGTTCTCAACCTCGGCAATAACATTTTGAACAGAACCAATAATATTATTACCTAATTCAGAAAGTTCACTCGCTGAAAGATTAATATAATCTTTAAAAGCAGCTTGGAAATTATCAAGATTAATCTTACCATTATTAATAAGTTCAACAACTTTATTATAAGCAGCAATAAGCTCATTGTCGTATCCTCTACGGGGGGTTGTACTGATATTTATTTCAGCACCGATATTATTAACAAAATCGGTATTAACAAGAACTTGTTTAATATTTCGCTTAACAGCAATAACAGCTTCAATAACAGCAGGGTCGTCAATAGCAATAGAATTACCATTAACATCAACCATAAAGTTATTAATGCGACCATTAAGTTCAGAATAAACAGCTTTAAGATAATTAGCAACAGCAACCGCGTTAAGAGGCATATTAGATGCAATAGCATTAGCATCAATATTATTCAAATTGGCATTATGGAAAGTACGCATAACAGAAGCAGCAATCTTATCTCCATTCTGAGCACGTCTTCCTATATAAGCATTAACTCGCTTAAATCTATCAACGATTGGGTCACCGTCAGATATAGCCGAATAAAGAATAGTAGGTTTATGAACAACTACTCTATGAAGTTGATAATCTTCTTCAAGATTACGATTAGGATATTCTTTAAGTACTCGAGCATAATCAACACTATTTTGGTCATTTTTATCTGTAATAGCAGCAGCTATTTCATTATTCATTCTTGTTGCTATATAAGTATAACCGTCACGAGCAACAAAATTAACTGTACCAATAAATCCAGGATTTACAACAACAGGAGCAGGATTTTCATAGAAATCATTATTAGCGATAACATTTTCAACAGCAGCATTGGTTTCAACAGTAACAATATCGCTTTCGTCCATTTGTTGCATAAGCAAATCAAAATGCTTAGCAAGTTTATTTTCAGTAGCATTATGAATTACTTCGTCGATAGCAGGATAAATATTATTATCTTTAATAATACTCTTTTCAACAGTTTTATTTACATCAATTGTAGAAAGTCTTGACAAAGGATGATAAACAATAACACCGTCGTCGTAAATACCAGTATAGGTACGAGTAACACCACCATAAGTAAGACGAATAACAGTCTTAGGACTACCGTCTTCGTTAATCAAATTGCCATAAGTAAGAAGTTCATTAAATTCAGCAGGAGTCATATCTTCGCCAATATTATTAAGATTAATAACAATCTTAGAACTATCTTTAGTATAATAAATCGAACGACGAAGAGCAGCTTCTTTATCTTTATTCTTTGCAATAAGACGACCTATATTAGCAAATTGAGTTCTAAAACTATCAAGATTTTGACGAACATAACCAAGAGCCAATCTAACAGATACCTGCCCCGTAGAGGGAGAAACACGCCAATTGTCCATGCCAACTTTTGCATCATCGGCTATGTTAAGACCACCTTGATTAAAAGCATTAAGAACTGTAACAGGTATCGCACGAGTAACAGCTCCATAACGGAAAAGATTTCCTTCAAGAACGTATGCGTATTTAACTAAATCAGCAAGAGCAAGTTTGATAATAGGATTATTACTACTCCATGCAATATTAAAATCGTTATGAACAGTATCAATGTTATTGTTACCTTGATTTAAACGGATTTGTTGACCAGTATAACCTTGACGACGGAAAGTATTATCATTAAAAGTATTAACATCAAAATGTCTAAAGATACCTATATCTTCGCCAAAATTCTGCTGTATCCAAATAATTTTCTGAGCAGGAGTAAGCTGATTAAAAGCATTAATTTCTTCTTGAGTAGGATTAGTTATATCATTAATAACTAAATCGTCAATAGCTTCATTGCTAAAACCAATACCAGCAATACGAGCAAGTTCCATTTCTCGAATAGCATAACTATCATCAGAAGTCATTACTTTATCAATACCAAACATACCAGTTTGAGAATCAATAGTAATAGGAGAAGTCAAAGCTGTATAACCAGCATTAGCTAAATAAGAACGAGAAACAAGCCAAGCAGAATAATCTTTATATTGTTCTTCGGTAAGACGACCATTAGAAGTCAAATCACCAAGAACGTTAACTCGTTGAACAAATTGCTCAGAAGCAGTATCATTAAAAGCAGATGCAACTTTAACAGAAAGAACGGTAGACTTTTGTAAATAATTAGCAAGAATAGGATAAGTACTCTGCATAACATCAGATTTAGCAAAAGCTTCAATGCCGTTTTCTATTCCAGGAAACATAGATTCAAGAAGACCAGTTTCATTACCAGTTTCTTCATTGAAAGAATAAAGTTTATTAGAACTGTTAATCAAACGATTAATATCAGTAAAAACTTTATTATTCATATAGAACGTTTGTTTAGCACCATATTTATCAGTAGTCATAATAGAAAGGTGACTGTTGATAATATTACCAAGAGTACGAATATTATAGAACTGTTTAAGAGCAACATAATCATGGATTTGTTCCTCTACGGGGGAGAGCTTGTTGTCAACCCGTTTACGGTTCATTTCAATATTAATAGGCGGATTATGTCTATCACCATAAATACGTTCTATTTCATCACCAAATTTAGCATCAAGAGCAGAAATAACAGCATTAATACTATTAGAAGTTTCAATACCATTTGCTTTTGCCAAATCAACAAAAGTAGTAACAAGCGGGTCAAGTCCACTTTTAACTCCAAAACCTTGATTTTCGTTAACATTACGAACAAGTTTATCCATAATAGGCTGATAAAGCATACTAAGAGCTGTATCAAAATCAATACCTGCAATAGTCATTGTCTTGAAAGCAACGAACGTATATCGGTTAAGATTACGAACAGCATCAGCTTTCATAACGTCAAGAATATATGCAGTGGTTTGTGAAGTATAAGAAGTAATAAGAGCACCATGAATATTCTTATTATCGTTACTCCAACCAAGTTTATTATGACGAATAATAACTTTATCACCGTCAATAGTTACATTGTCTTCTCCTTTAGCATTAAAACGAGCTTTAATAGCAGCTTCATCTTTATAGTATTTCTTAAGTTCAGATAAACTATAAACAACAGGTATAGTTTTATGAGCAATCATTCTTGTTACATTACCAATACTGGCAAGAGTATCAAGATTAACTGATATACCTTTAAGAGTACGTCCAGCAGAAGCAGCTTCATGCCAGTTAAGCTGAGTAAGAAAATCATGCGAACCAACTCGATTAGGATTAACAACATATTGAGAAGCAGTATCAACACGTTTGCGCCAAGCTTTATTAAACTCATCTAAAACTTTAAAGTTAGACGTACCAACATTTTCTTCAACAGCACTGTCCAAATGAAGAATACTAATAAAAGCATCAAGCAAATCATTATTACGATTACGAACATCAACTCTATCGGCTTTATCAGCACTAAACCATTTATCATACGACATCATTTGGGCTTCTCTCGCCGACTTTTGTGCTTCGTTGAACTGTTGTTCACGTGCTTGCGAGAAAACGTCTTGTAGGGCTTCGGAGAGCTTCTGCGAATGTTCTACGTTGGCGTCTGACTGGGCATCCATTTCTTGTTGCAGTTGCTCGAATACAAGCTGAACATTATCAAGAGCTTCAATTTCAGCAATAGTACCAGACATTTTAAGCTCATAAAGACGAGTAAGAACTCCAGCAACATAATCAGAAGTTTTAACATTCTTAGGTTTATTGCCAATAGTAGTAGCTATCTTATACAAATCATCTTTAACGTTAGGATTCTTACTATTCTTAGCAGATTTCCAAATACCGTCAACGGATTTATACATACTATCAATACGAGCTTTAACAGCTTCGTAATAATCAGCGTTTAGCTTCTCACGTTCAGCATTAGATTGAGCTTTAATCTCATCTTTAGTAAGCGCAGCTTTATCAACATAATCACGAATCTTTCTACGAGCAATTTTATCAATGTTAGAAAGAACGTAATTGACATAACCAATTTTACTTTCTTCACTATCACGTGCAGCATCAAGATGAAATTTCTTATCATTATAAACAGTAACTTTGCCATCTTTTCCTTTAGTAAGACCAAATGTCATAGCATAAACACTATCGACATCATAGTCGGAACCAGATTGATGAACCCAGTTCTCAGGAAGAACAACAGTACTATCACTAACATCAGGAAGAAACTCAACAACACGCATGATAATAACAGATTGCTTACCCTCAGTAGGAATACGATAACCAATCATTGTACGAGCATCTTCACTAACATCTTCTATATTAACACCGTCAAGTTCTTTGCTCCAACGAGGAAGTTTGATTTCAGCATAATAAACATCATTATCATTGTATTTACCAATCTTACGATAAGCAAGTTTATCATCCGTAGCAGTATCTTTAGTTGTTTTCCAACCACCAAAACCAAAATCAGCAACTTGTGCGGCATGCCAACCGGGCATACGTTGACGAGTAATCTCACGGTTAAAAATACCGTTAACAAGATTTTCTATCTTATTAGAAATACTATTAAGATACATTGGATAACGAGGATTACCATTCTCGTCAGTAGTAAGAAAATCAAGAGTATTTTTATCTGCACCATTACGAGCAGCATTTTCGCGAGCAAGTTTCAAAAGTCTTTCATAATTAAGACCAAGAATATTACCTTGTTCGTCAAATTGAAGATTACCATTAGAATCAAGAGGAATATTAAGCAAAGTACAAGCATTAGCAAAAGAAGTATTTATATTAGAAACAATATTACGGAAAACTCTTTGCTTAAGAGCACGACCAGTAGTATCATTAGGAATATTATCAAGAAGCTTCTTATAAACTTGAATACCTATTTTGTTTTCTTTATCTTTAAGATGAGAAGGAACTTCTTGCTGACGATAAAGATAAGTATATTGATAAGGTTCTTTATATTTATCAGCATCGACAATAAACCGCTGGAGCTTAGCATCAGTTAGCTCCCCCGTAGAGGAATCCCATAGCTCAATCAATCTATTCTTAGCAGCTTTAGAAGTTTCAACAGTATTAAGTTGGTCAATTCCAGCAGCTTTCATAGCATTATAAATAGCTTCAAATTCTGTTCCTTTTATAAGTTTAGGAATAAGAACATATTCGGCATTCTTTATTTGAAGAGGAACTTCACGATTACGAGCAGCATCATAATGAAGAGTATAATAGAAATTCTTTTGAACTTGAATTTTGTTAAGAGCATCAAAATCAATTTCTTCAAGCGGCTTATCACTAAGAAGAGCTTCTATAACATTTTTATATTTATTATATTCGCCAGCAATATAAACGCGACGAATAAACTCATCAAAAGTAATATAAGATTGAGCATCATTAACTTTTTCTTTACCACGGTAAGCATCAAGAAGTTCTTCTCTACGAGCTTCTGGAACTCCAGCTTTTTTAAGTTGAGCTTTAATACGGTCAATAGTTTCTTGTGTAGCAGCACGTTTTGTATTTAAAACTGTAACTGCATTAAAAGAAGAACCAACTTCAAATTGACGACCACCAGCTTCAAATTTAATTTTAGGAGCAGTCGCAAGATTAGTATCATTTACACGAATATTGCTATTACCAAAAGGAGCACCACTGCCTTGAACTTCTTTAAGACGTTTAAGAATATCTCCACTATTCTTATAGTATTTACTTTTGCCATTAAATAAATCATCAAGATTACGTTGATGAATAACAGCGTTAAGAAGAAATTCTTGTATTTTCGGCTTATTAATAATAACCTTTTTAGCGTTTTCATTAATAGCTTCCATATAAGTCAGAAACTCTTCTTTAAGACTTTCATAAGCATTAGTAAGATAACTATCAATATATTGAGAAATAGCATCGTTAATAGCAGCAACTTGTTTGTTATTAAGTATAACTTGACCGTTGATTACTTGTATTCCAGTATCGCCAATTTGACCATAAAGAATATCAATAACTTTTCCGTTACCAAGAAGATTATCATAAAGACTAAGGTCAGCATATTCTGTATCTAATTCAGAAAGACGAGTACCACGACCATGAAGAATATATTCGCCAGTAGTTTCATCAATGTGAAATGCTCCTTTATAAGTTTTAGTCTTTCCATCAACAGTTTTTTTATAATCAGCAACTTCATAGTTTTCATACATGAGTTTTTCATCATAAGTACTACTAATAACAGGAGCACCGTTTACAAACTCAAAAGCATAGCCAGGATTATTACTTGCTTCAAAAATATAAGCATAAATATTATAAGCATCAAGAATTTCTTGATAAATAATATTACGGAAAGAAGCAAATATAGGATGGTTTACATTAAAAGCTCGACCATTATCAGTGTCTTGGAAAAGACCATTCATATTAATAATAGGAGCTTTAAACATAAATTGATTTCCAGCATCGGACGGGATACTAAGGAAAAGATTAGCAAAACGAACTTTATGGTCTTTACCATTAAACGTAATAGATTCTTCTTTAGCGGCAATAAACTCAAGGAAATTAGACATAAGATAATCTCCTTTAGTCATAGTCTTATAAATATAAGGAGAATAATCTCGTCTGTCGTTAGCTCCATTAAAGAAACTAACTCGCATTAATTCTTTACCATAAGAAGTAAGTTCGTATTGATTACCAACTTTTCTAAATAAACCGGGAACGAGATTGCCGTCATTGTCAACTTTTTCAATAAGAATATTGCTATAATTATAATCAGTACTCTTAAATTTTTGTTCAGCAAAAGCACGACATGCTTCTTCGCTATCAAGTATTTGATTAAAAGTAAGAACATAATTACGGTTAAGAACATCCGATTGAAGATTACCTTCAGGATTACGACTGTTAAGAGAAACAGAAGTTGCTAAATATTTATTAATGTCGTTGGCAAATGAACGAAGAGCAATTATATCAATAGGCTCAAAGAAACTTCCTTTTTGAGCATCAAATATAGCACGTTCTTGAGGAGTAGCTTTAAGATATTTGCTTTTAGTAACATTAAAATCACGAGAAGTTTCAAAAGTATTTACTAAATTATTAATAAATTTATTATATAATTTAGGCTTACGAAGATTACTTATAGTTTGATTTTCACCACGAGCATATTGTTTAATAGCATCAACTGTAATATTAGGAATAACAAGTTTAGCTATCTTATATATTTTATAAACAAATTCTTCTTCAGTAGTATCACCATAAGTAATATTATTTTTAGTAAAATCAAGAAGTTCATCAAGTTGACTAATAGCTTTTTTTGCTTTAGGAATAGAAATATTACGAACAGTATTATCAAGTTTATTGAAAATAACATCTGCTGGGTGAGCAGATAAATTGGTAACATTTGTACGAGGATTACCTTTACTATCAATATAAGTTTCAGTCTTATTAGGAATAGGACGATTAAAAATCATTCTGAACTTATAAGCAAATTGAGGATTTTCTTTAAGATATTGCTTAATATAAATAAGAGATTCTGCTCCTTTTACATTATTAGCAACTTCTTCAAGACTATCCATGAACACATCAAAGTTATCATTACGAACTTTGGTATAAAGAAGAGATTTCAGAAAATCAGCATCTTCATATTCAAGTGTTCCAACGTTTTCGTTAACTTTACGATAGAAACGATTATTGCCTTTTGCGGTAGCATTAATCGTAGTATTTTCAAGCTTGGGAATAGTATTAAGAAAAACTTTAACTATTTCGTCAATATGGCCTTCATAGTTAGTAATTACACCAAGGGTATTTGTAAGCTGTTCAAGTTGATTATCGGTAGCATCTACCGCATCAGCATTAAGCTCTCCAGTTTCATAGAAATCTTTACTATCAGAATCAACTGTATCATCATCAGAAGTATCATCAAGACGATTAATGATAGACGCTACTTGTTTATGATTAGCAACTTCATTAAAGAAAGCTTTATCTTGAAGAAGCATAATCATATTATAATGATTTTTAAGAGGAGTGGTATTAATTACATTGTTAAGATAACCAAGTATTTGAGAACGAGGACTTTTATTACTCATAAAAGATTGAATAGTATTGCCCACTTCAGTATCAACATTGGCATAATAATTGCGAGCAGTAGCAATAAAATTATCAACAATAACTTCATATAATCTATTATGAAGTTTATTGTAAGTTTTAATAGAATTACGACCGCTAAACAAATCGTTAAAGTAAATAACATTAGCAACATTAGCTAAATAATTAATAGCATCAACACGAGCAACATAGGAACTAAAACCTTGATTTTTCTCTTTGGCTTCATTATTTATAATGTCACCAATACTGCGAGTAAAATTAGCTTTATAAGTCACAATAGCTTTATAAAGCTCATCCATGTTTGTATGGTCGATATTATTATCGACTAAATACTTTTTAAAACCGTCCTCTTGAGTAACGGCAAAAAGGGTATTGTAACTCTTTGTTCCTTGTCCAACCTCAGTCGCAAGTTTTCTGTTAAGAGCGTCATTGTTAATAATGACTGTACTACAATCCATAACATTAATAAGTTTATTGTTAATAATAGCAATGTCGGACATGAAGTAAAACATACTTACATGCCCGACAATGCGGTTTATTTGGCTTCTAAGCCACGTTTATTTTCAGTCGATTAATCTATCGGCACGACATATAAAGTTCGCCACGCAGCAGCGCTGAACGCATAGCGGGCTGTAATGGTGTCGGCATACCGTTCACGAAGTCGGATAGATTTTGTGCCGTATAATTGTCACTAACAGCACTAAGTAGATTATCATCATTATAACCACCGTCATCTGGATTAGTAAATTCGTCATTGCCATAAAACTCAGGATTATTTGAATCTTGTTCAGAAAGGTCAATATCATAAGTTTGTGGAGTAGCATCAACAGTTGTAGTAATATTATCAGATTTAGGATTAATACTATTAAGTAATTCAAGTTCACGTTCAAGTAAACTATCTTTATTAACTTCAATACCAAGAACATCTATAATAATATCAAGAAGTTGTCTAAGCAAAGATTTATTCTCGGTCTTATTAAGAGGAGTTCCGTCAGCAGAAATATTATTAAGATGATTAATAAGTTCACCATTAGTAAGCGTTTCAACAATAAATTCTTCAAGATTAATAGTTTCGTCGGCACGAATATTAAGGAACTTAGTATAAGAAGCATCATCAGGATGATTTTCTTCTACATATTTTTTATAAGCTTCATATATAGGACGAAGTTTATCAAGAGCTTCGGTGCGAGTATATTTATTATTTAAATTCTGATGAAGACTTTCATGTACAAAACGTCTTAAACCCCAGAAATAATCATGTTTAGCAAACTCATCAGAATTAAAAACAATAGAATTATTTTCGTAATCGTATGCAGCATAAGCAGGATTACCTTGTGCATCAAGAAGATTATTATTTACTTCCGCTAATATAGGTAAGAAACCTAAATTATCAATAGCATCAAGTATTTTTAACGCATTTTCGTTGCCGTCAAGTATAGTTTTATAAGTATCAATTATAGTATTACCTTTATTAAGTAAATCAACAAAAACAGCAGAATCAAATTTATCAGTTAATTTTTTGGAAGAAACAGCATTATTATTAGCAATAGCAGGATTAAATATAGTATTGACTGCAACATACTTATTATGACTATAATTGTTTCCATTAGCATCTTTAGTAAGTTTGGTTCTAATCAAACCATTATTAACAAGAAACTCTTGATAACTATTATATTCAGTTTTATAAGAACCAACATTAATATAAACTTTATCGTCTTTTTTACCTACATATCTACCAGCAATTTCTCTTTTAGTTTTATCAGCAGCCATTTTAAAAGGAACGCTAATAAATGCATTATTGATAAAAATATCAATATCTTCAAGCAAATCTTGATTAGTATTAGCTTGATTAAAACTACTTACATAAGCATAAGTTTGTTTAGTATCAGCAGCTTCAACAGAACGATTGCCTCTATTTGTGGTATCAGTATTAAAAGCTACGTTACGTCCATATTGTCCAGACGCTTCATTAAGAGTAAATAAATAATGTTTATGAGTAGTACGTTTACCAGCATCATCACGACCTTCTGTATAAAAATAAAAACTAACAAAACCTTGTTTGGTATTATGGAAAAAATCAACTCCATTAAATAAACCAGTTTTACCAAAAAGTTCACCAGCATATTTGGCTACATCATCAAGAGTTATTTTATTAGTAAGAAAACCGTGTATCCAAGCGGCTATTTCTCCACGCATACCTGCTTTAATACCATTAATTTTATCATTAGATATATCAGCAAATAAAGGCTTAGCTATTTGAGCCATATCATAGCCGCCATGACCATCAGGAATAAACAAAAATGAAGTACCAATATATTTCTTTTTATCATTGGCAACACGAAGACCGTCTTCATCATTAACTTGAAACAACCCAGTTTGAGTAACAGTAGCAAGTTTAATTTTATCCTCGTTATAATCATTAACAGCATCAAGAATTTCTTGATTTGCTTCATCTGTTAGAAGTATATTTCCACGATTAACTTTACCAACAACAAAATCTCCTTGAACTTCACCGTTAGCATAAGCATAAGTTTGAGCATAAGAAGAACCAATCTTTAAAAACCAATCTTCAACACTATCTTTAATTTCAGAAGGATGTGCAAAAGCAGTTCCAATAATATCAGAAAGATGCTTAACATGATTATAAACATCATCATCAGTTTTAACACCAACACTAATATTATCATTTTCAATTAAAGGATAAAGACGAGCAATTTCTTTTTGTACTCCTGCATCCTCTACGGGGTTAAGACCTGCGTAATTGAGTTCAAGAATACGTTGATTAAGAAGAAACAGTTCATTGGCTAAAGTAGGATTATTGTTTATAATATCAAAAACATAATCTTTAAAATCGCTATCTACACTACCGTCGTCGTTGATAATAACATTGTATTTCCAACCATAATTAACATGACTAAGAGTACCAGTTCTATCATCATATCTCGGAATACCCATGTAACCAACAACTCCATGAGTTTTAGGATTAATAAAGTATAAACGAGATTTATCTTTACTAATATTGGCTACAAGTTTGTCCCCTGGATTAAGATTTACAACAGCAGTATATCTTTCTTCATTATTAATAGTTTCATCAACGTTTATAGTATTTTGATTACTTGTAGAAAGCAAAGCAAGACGATTTTCAGCATGTTTATAAATACGATTGGCTTTTTGTTCTCTACTTAAACGATAAATACTTGGGTCGTCAGTAGCAACAAATTTTTGATTAATAGGACTTTGAAGATATTTAGCAACTTCATCAAACAAAAACTCAGCAACTATATCTGTACCAGCAATGTTATAAATATGAGCAACTAAATCTTCAATATTAAAATAAGTTTTATCATTAATATCAAAACCAAATTTTTCTTTAGTATTAGGATTAGTCTTATCGACAAATTGTTCGATAATAGTTTGAACAGCAGAACGATTACCACGACGACGATTAATAAGCGCAAACAAAGCTCTACGAAGCATTATCTTATCATTATCATCCAAAGCACTGGTAAGAATACCTTGTTGACGAACAACATAATCTCCATAAATAGCACCTACAAGATTATTCCAAGCAATATCAGCATCTTCTTTAGTTATACCAGCAGACTTAGCCGCAGCAATAAAAGAAGAATAAGCTGTTTGAACATCATCAGCAGTAAGAGTTTCAGGATTTTCGATATTAGTACCAAACCATTCAAGAAGAAAATCATGTATAGCAACATCATCATAAACGGGTTGCGCAGACGGATTGACAGGAACAGCAGCAGGCTGAGGCTTGTTTCCATCCTCTACGGGGGGTTGCTCAGTTGTATCGGCTTGATTGGCAGGATTGGTATTATCTGCTGGATTGGCAGGATTAGCAGCGTTGTTAATAGGAGCAGATACAGGCGCAGCAGACGATTCAGACGCAGTACCATTAACCTGCCCCGTAGAGGATTGAGCCGCATCAGCATTTACTGCCTCGCTTAAATTCGTGCCACCGGGCTCTTGTTCAGGTTCTTTAAAAGCGTCATGCTGGTCTTGTATTTCTTTAAGTCTGCGAAGACCATCAATATACGCATACATTTCGTCATTGTTAATATCAGAAGCAGTAAAAACAGTTTTGACTTTATCATAAGTACGAGCATCTTCTTCTGATAGATTATTGCTATCAAAAATATTATCTCCATACTTATCATAAAGTCTTTCCAAATCTTTAAAAGCTCCGTCAACAATATCTTTACGAGCTTTATCAAAAAACTTATTATAATGCTTAATCTGCTTTTTAAGAGATTTATCATCATCTTTGACAGTATTTTCTTCAATAGCATTACTTAAACGACGATTATAAAGATTATAAGTAATATCATATTCATTACTATATAAATCTCTAAATTCTTTAGCTTTTTTAGCAACACTATCATCGGTTTGTTCAGTAAAACCAATAGGCGGATTATCTTCAAGATATTTAATCTTAGCTTGAACATCAGCAATCAATTCTTGATTAGAAGAATTATCTTCACTAAGACGAAGATTAACAAGCTGATTACGAAGAGTAAGAAGCTGATTTTCATAAACATCTTGTTCAATAGCTTGTTCATATTCAGGAGTTATATGTCCAGCATTAGCAACTTCTTCGTTATAAAGATTTTCATAAGCAGTAAGCATTTGTTTTCTATAATGCTCAGCATTCTTTCTATTAAGATGTTGACGTGCAATAATTTGAGCAATGTTAAAATTAGCTCCATTCTTCATAGCACGATTAACCATAGTAACATAGTCTTTCTTAGCGGCAGCGACATCTGCAATAGCATCTTGTTGGAATTGAGCAGCTTGTTGTTCAGTAAGACCAAAACGTTCTTTGTAACCTTTACGAACAGCATCGCTATTAAGATAAGCTTCAAGAAAATCTACATTACCAACATCAACAGCATTCATAACAAGCTGTGAAGTATATTGTTTACGAGCAACTTCTAAAAGAAACTCTTTCTCAGCATTATTAGAAATAACAGGATTGTTTCCGTTTTCATCAGTAGCAAAAGGATTAACGTTATCTTCATTAATCTTTTTAATTTGTTGTTGATATTGCTGTGCAACAAGTTCACGATTATTAATTTCATTCTCTCGTTGTTTCTCAGCACTAACAAATTCTTTATTAAATTTACGATTATAAAGACCACCAACACTTTCAGCACCAGCACTGAAAACTACGCCACCAAGAACTCCCCAAAAAGCACTTTCCCACATGTGAGGGTCAGTAAGATAATCAGTGAAATCTTTAATAGGAGTATCTTTATCAAAAACATATCGAGCAAGCTCCATACCTTTCTCAGAAGCAACATAGTTAACAGCTTCTTCAACACCCTCTGTCCATTCGTTACGAACACCATGAAGAATATCGTAACCGAGATTAGACATAATTTGTTTAGCTTTATCAAGACGAGTAACAACTCGAGCAGCATCATCGGCAGCTTCTGCGGCAGTCATTCCAAATCTACGAGTAACAGCTTCATTAAGGTTACGAAGATTAGCACTCTTACCAACAGCTAAAGGAGCACTTGCGAGTTTACGCAAACCATAAAGCTGAAAAACATCAAAACCAATATTCCACCAGTCGGTGTTAAAAGTAACATCAGCAGCATTGGTTGCAATATCTTCCGCAATAGAATTATCATCCATTTCAGCATATTGAGGATTATTTTTATTAAATTCAATACGCTGTTCAGGAGTCATATTTTGAAGTTCACCTAAAGCATATTCTTTAGCATTTTCTTTAGTGCCAATAGCTTCTTGATAATTCTCAAGTAAACGCATAGTAGCACCTTGAGTAAGAAGCTTACCACCAGTAGCAATCACGTCACGAGTTTTTTGTCCCATATTAATGAGATTGGCAGCTTTAGTGGCATTCTTTGAAAGATTAAGAAGTTTACCAACAGCACTTAAACCTTTTGTAACTCCAACACCGGGAACCATAAGAGTAAGTGATGTAGCGATACTTGGAGCCATTTCAGCCCACCAAGCCATATCAGCAACGTCAAAAGCTTTATCTGGATTTTCACGATACAGAGGCATACGAGCATCTATTGCATCTTTAAAATCAGATAAAGCTTGAACAACTTCAGGACGTTCATAATTAAAACCATCCTCATCTAAAGCATCTACTAAAACAGATGCTACATCGGCTGCACCAACAACAGTTCCAACAGTAATAGTATTTAAGGTTCTACCGAGAGCATAAATAGCTTGACCAACATTGCTTTGATTTTTGGCACGTTCTAAATTAAGAGTTTCTTCATCATCAAAGTTATTTACATAAACATCGTAAGGAGCATAATCTTTTGGATGAAGATTAATAGGCGCATTACGATAACTAAGTCCTTCTGTAAATTGTCTTGTAAGTCCAGTAGTACTACTTCCCTCAGTATCTGTATTAACGAGAAACGGGGGCTGAAGTGCCCCCTTTTTAGTTTTAGGATTATAATCAGGATTTGGAACTCTATTTCCCTCTTGTAAAAACTTTAATACATCCATGTTATCTATAATTAGTTAAGTTCCTACTAATAATATTTGATATATTGCCAGCATAATCAGTAGTACCGTAAAGATATTGAGAATATGCTTGAGAAATACTATTAATAACGGCTTGAGTATAAGCAGTATTAGGAGCATTTCCAGTAACATAAGCATCTCCTAAATCTTCAAGTCGAATACTCTTTTCAATCAAGTCTTGAGCTTCCATAGGACTAAGACTACGAACAACTTGATTATTTGTTACATTAACAAGGTCAAGGTCTGGAGTAATTCGATATTTGCCAATATTAGCATCATAAGGACTATTACCAATATTAAATTGCTGTTTATAACTACGAAGATTTTGTGTACGCATACCAGCTTTAATATTAGTATCTTGCATCCATTCTTTAGTCATAATAGGATTAAGGTCAAAACGAATACGTTTAGGAGCATCATTAGGCTTCTTCGGGTCTTTGACACTAACAATAGCTTGAATAGAATTATTAAAAGGAGTTATACCTTTGGTAACAACATTTTCTTTAGCATTAGCAAGAAGATTAGTATATTTAAGTTCTTCTTCCGTATCCATTTCACGATAAGTATTCAAATCTTCATCATAAATATAAGTATTAGGACTTTGAGTTAAATCAATATTACCAATACCTTGATAGAAACGTTCATCTTCAATATTCATAATAGCATTGTTATCTTCTCGACTGCCAATACCATGCTTGATATTATATTCAGCTTGTGCTTGAGCAGGCGTAGCATTAGGAGAATATTGAGTAGGAACAGTAACTTCTTGTTCTATTACAGTATCAGCATTGTTGCTAAGTTCGTCACCAAAATTAGCAAAATTAGTTATAACACCAGAAAGAACACCGCGTGTGCCAAAATCTCCAGCTAATTGGTTAGGTATAGTAGTATCCGTAACAACATCATCGGTCGTACCGTCACTTTTTACTCGAACAGCATTTGAACCAATTTTACTTTTATCATCATTTCCAAAAGCTGCTTTTATAGGAGCAATAATTCCTTGAAAAGCGTCACTAAAGAAACTATTATGTTCATTTCTTGCATCGCGAATAACTTTAGCAAAAGTGAACAAATTGTTTTTATATTCACGAGGAAGTTCTACATATTGTTTACCATTAGCACGTCCAACTTTAATACCAAGAGCCCTAATTGCAGCATCACCACCAGCATTTTTAACTAAAGTAGCATATTCGTCTTCACTAACATATTGACGAACGGCAGTAGTTTCAGGGTCAAATATAACATCGTTATAATGATTAACAGCGTTTCTAAATCTATTATCAGCGGGTAAATCAGTACCGGAACTAAGAGCTGTGTACATTTCAAAAGCATCACCGGCTTCTGTTCCTTTCTGAACTCCCAGAAGATTATCAAGAAATTC
>ENA-OPEE01000081-OPEE01000081.1-human-gut-metagenome-genome-assembly--contig:-NODE-81-length-75430-cov-4.997585_pt1 | contig 75430 bp, 60 predicted proteins | sample MGYA00241263_ERZ501506 | MGnify/ENA primary metagenome ERZ501506 (study PRJEB25962, sample SAMEA2042626) | human gut metagenome | biome: human gut; feature: human-associated habitat; material: faeces...
GCGGCGGTTTTCCGTTTGTAGATATATACAATTATAGGCTGCCCGTTTTGTGAAGTTAGCTAAAATGCGGCTTTGCGTAACGTATGTTATACTAAAAATTAGCTTAAAACCTGCGGCTATTTCATAAAAATCTATTGATTTTTTGAGGAAAATGTGATAAAATAGTGATAACTGGTGTGGAGTTGTTCGTAGGCTCCTCCGGAATTAACTGCTATAAGGAGTGCCTGCATGTCTCCGAAATTAAGTGAGTTGATAACCCTGCTCAAAGGACACAGGGTGTTTATACAAACGCATAACTTTCCAGACCCTGACGCGATAGCCAGCGCATTTGGCCTGCAAGTTCTTCTGGAGCGTTTCAAGATACCTACGACGATATGCCATCACGGAAATGTCGAGCGTACCGCGACTGCGAATATGGTCTCTGAATTCGGGATCAAAATGACCGAGGATACCGAACTTGAGGATATGACCAGCGACGATTATATAATCACGGTGGATTCTCAGAAGGGAAACGCGAATATACTTGACCTCGTGGGCAATGAAGTTGCCTGTATCGACCATCACCCGACTTTCTGCCCGGCTGATTACAAATACAAGGATATCCGCATAGTCGGAAGCTGTGCGACGCTTATCGCGGACTACTACATGTCCTACAAGATGGATATGCCGAAGGACGTCGCGACCGCGCTGCTGTACGGTCTGAAAATGGATACGGCGGATTTCACCCGCGGCGTTACAGAGCTTGACATTGATGTATACAAGTATCTGTTCCCGAGGGCGGACAATTCGCTGATACGCAAGTTCCAGTCGGGAGTTATACAGTACGATGAGCTGGAAGCGTTCGTTGATTCGATGAAGAACATCGACATTCTGAACGGCGTGGCATTCGCGTTCCTGAATTTCCAGTGCGCGGACGCATTCGTAGCTACTATATCCGATTTTATTCTGAATCTCGACGTTGTAACATTCGCAGTCGTGTATTCCCGCAAGGCGAAGGGCTTCAAATTCTCCGTCCGCTCAGAGCTTGACGAGCTGAATGCCGGGAAAATCGCGGAGCAGGCGCTGAAAACAGTCGGGAGCGGCGGCGGTCACAGCTCCATGGCAGGCGGATTCGCCGAGGAGAGCAAGGTACTGGATATCAGCATTGACTTTAACCGCGTGATACAGAATCTGTTTCTTGACGTTATCGACCCTCTGCGTCCGAAAGACGACGAGCCGGAGGAAGTCCCCGTTGAGGAAAGCCAGAACACGATAGATTTAGAACAGGCAAAACCGCAGCTTTGACAAGAGCTGCGGCTTTTTTGTGCAAAGTGGTTGAAATTTTCCATGATTTGTGGTAAAATATAATCTGTAAAAATATATAAGCGGGAAACCGCGAAAGGACGATTCCAGAATGAATATAGCAGTTGTAGGACTTGGCCTTATCGGAGGCTCTGTTTGTAAGGCTCTGAAGGCTAATACTTTCCATCATATAATGGGAATGGATACCGACAAGGAAACCGTAAGAAAGGCTCTCGAGCAGGGCGCGATCGACGAGGAGATCGACGAGTCCAGATTAGGCGAGGCTAATCTTACCGTAGTTGCGCTCTATCCGGTTCCGACAGTGGAGTTCGTGAAGAAAAACGCCGACCGTTTCAAAAAAGGTTCGATAGTAATAGATGTCGGCGGCGTAAAGGGGTACGTAGTAAACGGCTGCACCCCGATACTGGACGAGAAGGGCGTGTACTTCCTCGGAACCCACCCGATGGCGGGTACTGAAAACTCCGGCTTCGATTATTCCAAGGCGGATATGTTCGTAAAGGCAAGCTATATTCTGACCCCGACCGAGAGCACTCCGCAGATAGCCATAGACCTCGTATCCACGCTGGGAAGCTGCATGGGATTCGGTCAGGTGGTTATCGCAACACCCGAGCAGCACGATATCAATATCGCGTTCACTTCGCAGCTTGCTCACGTTGTTTCCAACGCCTACGTCAAGAGCCCCTCGCTGCTCCGCGCGGACGGATTCTCCGCAGGCAGCTTCCTCGACCTGACGAGAGTTGCAAAGCTGAACGAAGAAATGTGGTCGAGCCTGTTCCTGTGCAACAAGGACGCCCTGCTTTTTGAGATCAACACGATAATCGAGAAGCTGTCGGAGTACCGCGACGCGATGGTGAACGACGACAAGCCCACGCTGAAGGAACTGCTGAAGGTCGGCAGGGAGCGCAAGGAAGAAAGCATGAAGTACTACGGTCAGGAGAAGGCGCTGAATGGCTGAGAAACAAAGCCCGGGCATTGCCTACGTCGTATCCCTGTGCGGAATAATGTGCGGACTGTCGCTCGCGCTGATGTTCTGCCTGGGAATGATACCCGGTTTCGAGTATGTCAGCCCGGCGGTCGCCGGGGTGCTGATATGGGTCGTGAGGGAACGCCTCGGCGTGCGGTACGGGCTGGTATGCTACGCCGCAGTCGGGATACTTACCATGCTGTTCACCGCGAATTACGAGGCGAGCATGATGTATATTTTCCTGCTCGGCTACTATCCTATCGTGAGACAGTACCTCATGAAGCTGAAATATCCCGTGCTGCGCTGGGTCAGCAAGCTGGCTCTGTATGCCGCAGCGGCGATCGCATGCTATTTTGTGCTGATAAACATTTTCGGAATGTCGCAGCTTCTTGAGGACATGGGCGAGTTCGGACAGTACGGTCAGTGGGTGCTGCTCGGGCTGGGCGCAGTCGCGTTCGTGCTATACGACATTTTCCTCGGGCTGTACTACCCGTTCTATGAAAAGGTACTGAAACCCAAGATATCCAAACGAATGAAATAAAGGAGAATTTGATATGTCAGAAAGGATCCCACAGAGAAACGAGATACCAGCAGAGCACAAGTGGTCGATCGAGGATCTTTACGCCACCGACGCCGCATGGGAGCAGGATCTCAGCAAGGCGAAGGAATTCCCGGCGAAGATCGCTTCCTATAAGGGGCTTCTCTCCACAGATTCTGCAAAGCTGCTGGAATACCTGAAATACGACGACGATATGACCGTCATTCTGGAGAATATGATAAACTACGCTCAGCGCAAAAACGACGAGGACACCCGCGAAGCGAAGTACCAGGACATGGTAAGCCGCCTTGAGATGCTGTTCGTAGACATTTCCGGAGCGTCCGCATTCGTAACTCCCGAGATACTCTCCATCAATGATGAAACCATGGAGCGCTTCTATAAGGAGCAGCCCGGCATGGAGCTTTACCGCCTGTGCATCGACAGAGTACGCCGCAGGAAGGCGCATATCCTCTCCGAATCAGAGGAGCGCATAATGGCTCTGGCAGGCGACATGACGAATTCCCCGGACACGATATTCTCAATGCTGGACGACGCCGATATGAAGTTCCCGGACGCAGTCGATAAGGACGGAAACAAGCACCAGGTAACTCACGGCAGCTATATCCCGCTCATGCATTCCAACGACCGCGCGCTGAGAAAATCCGCATTCGAGAGCCTCTACGGCGTTTACGAGAACTTCAAGAATACCTCCGCAGCGGTGCTTGCTTCCCAGGTCAAGTGCCTGACGTTCAACGCAAGGGCGAGAAGATACGAAAGCACCCTTGAGGCAGCGCTCAGCGGCAACGAGGTACCGGTTGAGGTATACAAGCAGCTCATCGAGGCTGTTCACGAAAACATGGATTATATGTATAAGTACGTGAAGCTGCGCAAGAAGCTGCTCGGCGTTGACGAACTGCACGCCTACGACCTCTATGCACCTATCGTAAGCGACATTGAGGTCAAGATTCCGTTCGACCAGGCAAAGCAGGAGGTCTACGACTCCCTGGCGCCGATGGGCGAGGATTACCGCGCGATATTCCGCGAGGGAATCGAAAACCGCTGGATAGACATCTACGAAAACGAGGGCAAGCGCAGCGGAGCGTATTCCGCAGGCGCGAGGGTACACCCGTACGTCCTGCTGAACCACAAGGACACTCTTGACAGCGAGTTCACTCTGGCGCACGAGATGGGTCACGCTATTCATTCCTACCTTTCAAATAAAAATCAGCCCGTTGTTTACGCGGATTACGTGATTTTCGTAGCCGAGGTTGCTTCTACCTGCAACGAGAGTCTGCTCATGCAACACCTTCTCAAGACCACCACGGATAAGAAGCGCCGCGCGTACCTCATCAATTATTTCCTCGAGCAGTTCCGTACAACGCTTTACCGTCAGACTATGTTCGCGGAATTCGAACTGATGATAAACGAGAAGGTCGAAAACGGCGAGAGCCTTACTGCGGAAGCGCTCTGCGACATGTACAGAAAGCTGAACCTGCTGTATTACGGCGAGGATATCGTTATCGACCATGAGCTTGACATGGAGTGGGCAAGGATCCCGCACTTCTATTACAATTACTACGTTTACCAGTACGCCACAGGATTCTCTGCTGCGATCGCGCTCAGCCAGCGCATACTCAAGGAGGGCGAGTCCGCTGTCAAGGATTACATCGGATTCCTGAGCGGCGGCTGCTCGAAGGATCCTATATCGCTGCTGCGCGGCGCGGGAGTGGATATGACTTCCAAGAAACCGGTGACGGAAGCGCTCAAGCTGTTCGGCGAGCTCATCGACGAGATGGAAGATCTCATGCAGTGACGGAGGCGGTATGCAGGTAACTTCAAAAGAGGAGATTTTCAAGCCGTATCTCTGCCTGTTCAGCGGAAGCAAAGTCGTGTGCCTTGACAACAGGTTCTGCGTGGTGAGCTGCGAAGGCTCTCTGCTTGAGTCTGGCGAGTGCGTGCTGAAAAGCGTCCGCGAAACGGTGCCGGAACCTCTTGGCATAGTGATGGATACCACGCTGTACAAAAACGAGCATTTCTACTGCCTGAGGCTCCACCCGATAAAGAACGGAATAGGTGAAACGATAGCGTATATCGGCGAGATCCTGGATTCCGGGTCGGTGCGCGGAATGATGGAGCGCACCGAGGGACCTTCTGACATACTGCCGCTTTATAACGCGGTGGAGATGAACTCCGCAGCAATCTGGAAGCACGCCGCGAATCTGCGCTACGGCATGGTAAAGGCGAAGGATTACACGCGCCTGACCGAGGTGCTCGGAATAGAAACGGCGATGTCTAATCTGTCGTCGGTGTGCGAGAATGCTTTCAACTACGCTGAAATGCTGTACCGCACCCAGCGCGAAACGGTCGTAGACGCAGGCGAGCTTTGCGAGAATCTCGCGAAACGCTGCAACGCTGCGCTCGCCAAGTGCGGAAGGCGCATAGAAGCGCTGATAGACCCGGGCAGTCTGTACATCTACGCCGACAGCCGCCGCGCCGTTGTCGCGCTGGTGAACGCAGTTCAGAACGCGCTGCTGTATTCCCCGAAGGAGACCGAGCCGATACTTACCGTGTGTTACCGTGAGTCCCGCGGCAGGAAGTTCGTAGAGATACGCGTCGTAAATGAAAGTTCCATGTTCAGCAGCAAGGATTTCAGCGGCAGCGTTGACGTAAATTTCAGCTACCAGCGGATGGGCTACGGAATTCCGATAATCAAGCGGTTTGTGCAGGTCAGCGGCGGGTGGTTCGACATGACGGAGGAAAACGGCAGAGTGACGGTGACGATATCGCTTCCGGCGGCTCATTACGGCTCAGGCGCGGAGCTTCCGCTGAGGAAACCGTCCGCTGCTCAGTACGATACTGGTATCCCGGATTTCACAGAGATAATGATGCGCGAGGTCGTGCAGTTCTTCGGCGAGAGCGCCGAAAGCGCGGAGTAAATTCACAGCTGATATTCAGTGTATTTTCACAGCGCTGTCATATTTTCTGTGTATAATCAAACTAGTTTGTAAGGCGGCGTCTGAAAATGGCGCCTGCTTTTAGCAGAAAAATTTATTGTGAAAAGAAACGGTTAGAATCAATACTTGACAGGAGATGGATCTATGTACAGAATTCTTGTTGTTGACGATGAGGAGAATATCCGCGAGGTGATCAAGGAGTACGCCGAGTTCGAGGGTCATCAGGTATCCGAGGCGTGCGATGGAATGCAGGCTATCGAGATGGTGAAGAACAACGATTACGACATCATCATAATGGACGTAATGATGCCGCGCCTTGACGGCTATTCCGCATGCAAGGAGATCCGCAAGATCAAGCAGATCCCGGTACTTATGCTGTCCGCCCGCGGCGAGGAGTACGACAAGCTGTTCGGATTTGAGATAGGCATTGACGACTACGTTGTAAAGCCGTTCTCTCCGAAGGAGGTCATGGCGCGCGTTAACGCGATAGTTAAGCGCAACCAGGGGGCTAAGCAGGCGCCAGCGGCTCCGGCGCCCGAAACCGTGAAGTTCGGCGGGCTGGAGATCAACTTTACCTCCCGCGACGTGTACATCGACGGAGTGAAGGCGAACCTCACCCCGAAGGAGTACGACCTTCTGTTCTATCTCGTGCGCAATAAGAACATCGCGCTCACAAGAAACAAGCTCCTCGAGGAAGTCTGGGGCTACGATTTCTTCGGAGACGACCGCACCATTGACACCCACATCAAAATGCTCAGAAACAACCTCGGTCCGTATCGCAACTATATTGTAACGCTCAGGGGAATGGGCTACAAGTTCGAGGCTGACTGATGAAATTCCGCAGGAGCATTAAATTTAATGTCTGGGCGCGCTTCGAAGCTATAGTCATTGCAATGCTGGCGTTCACCTATGTGTTCCTGATAGTGCTGTTTCCGTCGTTCTACGAGTGGATGAAAACTTATGAGATTGCCGAGTCTATGGCGTACATCAAAACTAGCTGGAGCCTCGGAGATTCCGACAATTTCGGCACTGTAGTGACCAACATTGCACGCAAGAATAAAATGTACATCGAGGTCTCAACGCCATACCGAATCGGTTACGTTGACTATCTCGGCGGAAGCCAGTCGCTGTCTCAGCTGTCGAAAACGCAGTACCAGCAGGCGGCGCTTGATTCGGACACCGGCGTATACTACGACCAGATAAGGGACGAGCGCGAAAATAACACCGTGCTGATGATGTGCACCTACATCGGCACCAAAGACGACCCGCAGGCGTATATATTCATTTGCAGCTATCTTCAGCCTATCGGTACAACAGTGGCTATATTCCAGCGGCAGTTCCTATTCGTATCGCTGATTATGATGATGTTGACGTTGTTCGTGTCGCTGTTCTTTGCGAACAAGATAACCAACCCGATAATCAACATCAACAAACATGCGAAGGATCTTCCGCAGGGAAAGTTCGACGCAGTGATTGACGATCACGACTTCAACGAGATCCAACAGCTTGCTTCCACGCTTCAGGAGGCTTCAAAGGAGATCGCAAAATCAGACGACCTCCGCCGGGAACTCATGGCGAACATCTCCCACGACCTGCGCACGCCGCTGACGATGATAAAGGCGTATGCCGAGATGATACGCGACCTTTCCGGCGACAACCCGGAAAAACGCGCACGGCACCTTAAAGTCATAATCGACGAGACCGACCGCCTGTCCTCGCTGGTTAATGATATCCTCGACCTGTCGAAGCTTCAGGCAGGCGTTACCGAGATGAACATGACGGTGTTCGACCTGTCGGAACGGCTGTCCGGAGTTATCTCAAGATTTGACATTCTGAAAGAGAACGACGGCATAATAATCAAGCTGGAAGCGGAGGATAATATCGTTATCAACGCGGATATAACAAAGCTTGAGCAGGTGGTCTACAACCTGATAAACAACGCCGTGACCTACACCGGGGACGACAACACGGTCATCGTGCGGCTGTTCCGTAAGGAAGGCGGGCTGATAAGGTTTGAAGTGACCGACCACGGCGACGGAATCGCGCCGGAGTACCTGCCATACATCTGGGACAGATATTACAAGGTCAGCGAGCGGAACAAGACGCACAAGCGCGCCAAAATGGGAAGCGGTATCGGACTTTCCATCGTAAAGAACGTGCTGGAGCAGCACGGATTCAAGTACGGCGCAGACAGCGAGGTAGGGAAGGGGAGTACCTTCTGGTTTGAGGCTCCCGAGTATCACGAGCAGCCCGAGCCGCAGCCTGAGCAGCCGCGATTATCCCTCAGGCTGAAAAAGCAGACTGAAATTAAGGAGCAGTCCGACGATACCAGCAGGAAATAAATCCCGGCAGTTTATGGGAAACATCAAAGTAATATAGCTGCAAATCCGCATTATAAAAGGATTTGTAGTGACGTATAACCAACGCGCCATACTTTGATCAATAAAAAGGACGCTTTTCACTGGAAGGCGTCCTTTTTCTATATAATTATGAAACAATGACATAAAGTTTTTTTTCAAGTTGCAAGCAAAGTGCAAAAGCACCTTGTTCCGATTTGTCACGTCATGTTTATAAAAATGTGATATAATTTTATTGCGAAATTTTGCATCTGATGTAGTATTTGCCGCTAAAACCGTAGTATATAGGTGAAGCCGTAAAGGAGGCGATAAAATGATAGAAGATGAAAAAATCGTGGAATTGTTTTTCGAACGGTCAGAACAAGCAATACAGGAGCTTGGCAATAAGTACGGCAAAGTCTGCCGCAAACTGTCATACAACATCGTGAACAACATGCAGGACGCAGAAGAATGTGTAAACGACGCTTATCTGGGAGCGTGGAACGCGATTCCGCCGGAAAAGCCTGATCCGCTGCTGACCTACCTTTGCAAGATCGTTCGGAACATATCTCTGAAAATGTATTACAGGAAAGAAGCCGCCAGGCGAAACAGTACGTATGCAATCGCTATGGAGGAGATCGAAGCCTGCTTAGCAGCCCCGAATACAGTAGAAACCGAATTTGAAGCAAGGGAGCTGGCGCGGGTAATCGAAAGTTTTCTGGATACGCTGACCGCCGAAAATCGTGTAATCTTCATGCGGCGGTATTGGTTTTCGGACAGCTGCAAGGATATAGCCAAGTTAGTAGGCCTTACAGAGAAAAATATCTCTGTCCGGCTGACGCGCATACGTCGGAAAATGAAAAAGTACTTGATCGAGAAGGAGGTGTTTATATGAACTCAAAGAAGTTTACCGAAGCTATGAGCAAAATCGACAACAAGTATGTCGGCGAAGCGCTTTTCTACAACGGAACCCGTTTGGCGAAAAAAAGCTCTAAAAGAATTGCGGCTTTAGTTGCTGCCATCATAGCCGTATTAGGTCTTTGCGGATTCGCTGCATATGAAATTGGGCTGTTTGACCCATGGCTGCAAAAACCATCTGCCGAGCCAATAAAAACTGTTCGGAGCGCGATCGAAGGTCAGGCTGACAAGGAATATACAATTGCCCTGCGCGTTGAGAAAATAAAGGTCGATGAAGATGAAACGGCGCGTGTTAAAGCTATGTATTCCGGCAGCGAACTTGCAGAAGCAAGAGGTTGGACAGACGAATATCTTGAGGAACACTTTATTGTCGTATGGGCTAAATATTATACGGAGTACGACCATGCCAAGACATTTTTAGACGACGGTTATACTGAACAGTATTTTTACCTGACCCAAGATATAAAATCCGGGAAATGGATAATTAACGATAATACATCTCCAAATCAAAGTTCAAAATAACAGAGTAAACACCATTCACAAGGACAGTTACGTTATGGCTGTCCTTATTTTGTACAACCGGGTAATAAAGCGAACGGTCATGACAAAGAAGAAAAGAGAGAAAAACTGAAAAAGCTGATGTCAAACGCCGACAGAACATAGAGGTTTACTTTAACCGTGCCGGGCAGATTTTGTCAGACGCACAAAAGAAGTCCGAAACAACCGAGTGACCGTTCGTTTCGGACTTTTGCGTGATAATATATCCCACAGGCGTTCCCGCATTACGCTGCCGGGATTTTTATAGCTTAAATATATCTGAGAATGTCCTTTTCCTTGCCGTTTTCGATGAAGATTCGGGGAACTCGCGTTCCTATGCAGCAAAGCAGTTCGTAGCTTATCGTTCCGATGAGGTCGGCTGCATGGTCGACCGAGGAGCCGCCGAAAGTTTCGTCAGAGTAGACCGTTACCTCGTCGCCTATCTGCGCTTCCGGGATATCCGTGATGTCCACAAGTGTCTGATCCATGCAGATACGTCCGCAGACCGGAGCTGGCTTGCCGTGAATCAGTACATTCCACTGACCGGAGAGCCTGCGGTTGAAGCCGTCTGCATATCCGCAGGGGATAAGCGCGAGCCGGGTCTCGTGATCTGCCTTGAACGTCCTGCCGTAGCTTACCGTGTCACCGGGCTTGATGGTCTTTATCTGGCTGATTACCGCCTTCATGCTGAATACGGACTTGATTCCGTCCGGGAGCGGGTATTCGGTGTTCGGGCGGTGTCCGTACATCACTATGCCTGCGCGGATAAAGTCGCCGTCGAAATCCTTGTGGAACAGTATGCCGCCGCTGTTCTGGGAATGCATGGGAAGCTTTCTTGCATGGCAGATGTCCGCGAGCTTTTTGTACTGCTTCTCGGTGAACTCCACATCTTCCTTTTCGAGGGAGTCCGCAACGGAGAAGTGCGTGTATCCCGCGCGGCAGTCAAGCCCCGGAAGGGCAAGTATCTGGTCTGCTTCCTCCGCCGTTGTTATACCTACACGGCACATTCCGGTGTCGAACTTGATATGCACCGGTACCTTCAGACCAGCCTTCACAGCCGCCTCGGAAAGCTCCCTGGCGTAGGGAACGCTTCCGACTGTAAATATGTAGTTCTTGTCAAGATTTTCGAAAATCAGCGGAATATCGCAGTAACCGAAAAGCAGTATATCGCCCTCGACCCCGGCCGAGGAAAGATTCTGAGCCTCCCACAGATTGGATACCGCGAAGTGCTTTACGCCGATGTGGTTCATTGCAAGCGCGCATTCCGCGTCGCCGTGACCGTAGGCGTTTGCCTTTACTATTGCGATAATATCGCGGTTTCCGGAGTATTCCCTGATGATCTCTATATTATTTTTCAGGACGTCGAGATTGATTTCCGCCCATGCTCTGTGATAAAAATTCTTCATGTTCGCTCCTCAATGTGTTGAAATTTCAGAAAAAGTGTGGTATAATATTATAAGGCATTTATTGATGAAAAACTATTGACTTCTTTTTCTGATATCGCCTTGTATATTATATTACTAATTCCCGAAAAATTCAATACCTTTTCCGGGTGATGGCATTTTTTTTGAAAAAGCAGTCGCGAAAGGCAGAATCTATGGCAGTACGCAGAAAAAGCAACTGGTATATATATTTAATAGCGTTTTGTATAACTCTTGCTATGATAATCATGGCGATATTTTCCTTCCGGGACTTTCTGTTCCCCAAGTCGCAGGAGACCGGGCTGAGCACCGACGGCACCCTTTCCGATGATTTTGTGCCGGATCACAGCATGGATCTGTCGGTCATGACAATGATATCCGACGGCTCTGCGGATATGCCGTCGCTGTTCATTGCGGTGACTTACAATGCAGTCGACAACCGCCTGCTGTTTATTCCGGTTACTGACGGAATAGCGCTTGCTTCCTCCGGCAGAACGCTCCCGAACATCTATGCGGCGCAGGGCGGTCAGGGGGTTGCCGCCGCAGTGTCCGACGCACTTGGTATAAAGTTTGACGGCTACGTGAAGTTCGACCGCGCGACCCTCACCGGGCTGATAGCGACCTATGGAAACGTGGAGTACAACGTTGCGAAAACGCTCCTCATCACCGACGGAACTGAAGTCGAGGCGATAAACTCCGGCGACCAGATCTTTACAGCTGAGAAGGTGTTCCGTTATATAATGTTCGCGGATTTCGGCGAGGACGAGTCCTACAGATTCAATATGATCGGTTCCCTGCTGATAGAGCTTGTAAACCAGAATGTTTCCTACATTGACGGCTCTCTGCTCACCGCATACGCCGAGGATATCCTCAACGCGGAGACTGACCTCACGTCTGATATTCTTTCTGCGCGCAAGGCGGCAATGCTGAACACTGTAAAGTACGGCATCAACCCCGCCGATTACTACGTACCCTACGGCGTGTACGGCGACGACGGAAGCTTCACCGTATCGGATAACTCCATCACGACAATTCAGCAGAAGTCCGGTCAGAACGAGGAATAACAGGAGGGACGGCATGGAAGAAAGAATACAGCGCACGATGAAAGCGCTGGAGCGCAACAAAATCAAGCCCTACTACGTGGAAACGCGCGAGCAGCTCTACGACCTGGTTCGGGAACTTGTAAAAAACGATAAGCTGATAACCGCCGGAGGCTCCATGACACTTGAAGAAAGCGGCGTGAAAGAGCTGCTCATGACGGAATTCAAGGGCGTGTACCTTGACCGCTCCGAGGGAAAGACCACTGATGAGGTAGAGGACATACTGCACAAGGCGTTTGTTTCTGATACATTTTTCGCAAGCAGCAACGCGGTCACGGAGGACGGCGCGCTGTACAATGTCGACGGCAGGGGAAACCGCGTCGCGGCAATGATCTACGGACCGGCTCAGGTAGTGCTGATCGTTGGAACCAACAAGATAGTGAAGGACATGGACGAGGCGGTCTGTCGGGTGGAGCAGGTGGCTGCTCCGATGAATACAAAGCGGCTGAACTGCAAGACTCCATGCGAGGTAACGGGCACTTGCTCGCACTGCCGCAGCGAGGGCAGAATATGCTGCTCGTTCGTAAGGCTGGAGCAGCAGCGCGTCCCCGACCGAATAAAAGTAATCATCGTCAATGAGAGCCTGGGATACTGAGCCAGGCTGCTGAGACGCAAAGAAAGGATACATAATTATGGCAATTTTAAAGCTTAAAGCGCCCTGCAAGGACTACATCTGGGGCGGCAACAGACTTCGTGAGGAATACGGCAAGCAGCTCGATTCCGACAGAATTGCGGAAAGCTGGGAGCTTTCCTGCCACAAGGACGGTCAGAGCGTTATCACCGGCGGCGAGTTCGATGGAAAGACCCTTTCCGACTACATAGCGGCAAAGGGTAAGGGCGTCCTCGGCAAGAACTGCGGCCGTTTTGAGTACTTCCCGGTGCTGATAAAGCTCATCGACGCGAAGGACAACCTCTCCGTTCAGGTACACCCCTCAAATGAGTACGCACTGCGTGTAGAGGGCGAGTACGGCAAGACCGAGATGTGGTACATCGTTGACTGCGACCCCGGCGCGGAGCTTCTCTACGGCTTCAAGCACGAGATAAGCAAGGAGGAGTTCGCGGAGCGCATCGCTAACAATACTCTGCTTGAAGTTACAAACAACGTTCCGGTACACAAGGGCGACGTGTTCTTTATTGAGAGCGGAACTCTGCATGCAATAGGCAAGGGAATCCTCATTGCTGAGATTCAGCAGAATTCCAACACCACCTACCGTATCTACGACTACGGCAGAGTTGGCAAGGACGGCAAGCCCCGTGAACTCCACGTTGAGAAGGCGAAAGAAGTCACCAACCTTGTGCCTCCGAAGTACCCGACCACCGCTCAGGGCGCTCCCACAGCCATCGAGGGCGGCAAGGAGACGCTGCTGCGCTCCTGCGAGTATTTCAATGTAAACAAGCTGGAGCTTGACGGCACCACAAAGCTCACAGCGGGCGAAGGCTCGTTCAATTCCCTGCTCGTGCTCGACGGAGCATTTGAGATCGCGGCAGGCTCTGAGAAGGCCTCCGCAAAGAAGGGCGACAGCCTGTTCATCACCGCCGGCACTGGCGAGTACACCGTAACCGGTAAGGGAACAATTATTCTCACCGACATCATCTGAACCTGACAGGAGGCGCAGCATGGCAAACATGGAGAGACACCTCGGCATAGACATCGGCGGAACCAACATAGCATGCGGTATCGTGAACGAAAACTGCGAGATAATTGCACGCTCCAAAGTCAAGACCAACTCACCGAGACCCTACGCGGAGATACTCGCGGACATAATCCGCGCCGCGGAGCTTGCCTGCGCTGAAGCGGGAATAACTCCGCAGCAGCTTGCTTCCATCGGTATCGGCTGCCCTGGAACCTGTAACCAGGCGACCGGCGTGGTGGAATACTCGAACAACCTCGGATTCGTAAATGCTCCGCTGCGTTCCGATATTGAATCCAAGTTCAGCGTCCCCACATACCTCGGCAACGACGCGGACGCGGCAGCCTACGGCGAGTACTGCGCAGGAGCAGCAAAGGGCGCGGGAAGCGCGGTAGTGATCACGCTCGGAACAGGCGTAGGCTCTGGTATCATCATTGACGGGAAAATCTACAGCGGCTCGAATTTTGCGGGCGGCGAGATAGGTCATACGGTCATCGAGGTGGACGGCAGACCCTGCACCTGCGGCCGCAAGGGTTGTTTTGAAGCATATTCCTCCGCGACCGGGCTTGTGAATACCACGCGCGAGTACTCCGAGAAGTTCCCGGACAGTCTCATGGCAGAATTAATAAAGAACGAAGGAAAGGTCAGCGCCCGGACTGCTTACATAGCTATGAAGCAGGGCGACGAAGCCGGAAAGCTCGTTACGGACCTTTATGTGAAGTACCTCGCGGTGGGGATAACGAACGTTATCAACATCTTCCAGCCGGATATACTCTGTATCGGCGGGGGAGTCTGCAACGAGGGCGACACGCTGCTCGTTCCGCTGAAAAAGGCGGTCGCAGAGCAGGTTTATTCCAAGAGAAGCGCTAAAAATACCGAGATCGTGATTTGCTCCCTCGGTAATGACGCAGGCATAATCGGAGCCGCAATGCTCCACCGTTCCTGCAAATAAATTTCGTGACCCGGAATCCGGGCGGAAAGGAAAAATCATGAGAAGTGATCTTATTAAAGAAGGAGTAGAGAAAACTCCTCACAGAGCGATACTCAAGGCTCTTGGCGTAACTGACAGCGAAATGCACAGACCGTTCATCGCGGTTGTCTGTGCTGCCAGCGATTACGTCCCCGGACATATGCATCTGCACGAGATCTCCCGCGCAGTAAAGGACGGTATCAGAAATGCGGGCGGCGTTCCGTTTGAGTTCTTCACCATCGGCGTATGCGACGGCCTCGCAATGAACCACAAGGGCATGAGATATTCCCTCGCTTCCAGAGAGCTCATCGCTGACTCCATCGAGGTAATGCTGACCGCTCATCCGCTGGACGGCGTTGTATTCATTCCGAACTGCGACAAGATAGTACCCGGAATGGTGCTTGCAGCGGCAAGAATGAACCTCCCGGCTATCTTCTGCAGCGGCGGTCCTATGAACCCAGGCTGCGTACAGGGCAAGCGCGTAGGCTATTCTGAGATCTACGAGGCGATCGGTCAGTACTCTAATGGCGAGATCGGCGACGATGTTATCAAGGATTTCGAGGATAACGCATGCCCCACCTGCGGAAGCTGCTCCGGTATGTACACCGCAAACTCCATGAACTGCCTGACCGAGGCTATGGGTCTTGCTCTCCCGACCGCCGGAACCGAGCCTGCTGTAAACTCCGCACGCCGCAGACTTGCAAAGGAGTCCGGCGAGCGCGCTGTTGAGCTTGTAAAGCAGAATATCCGTCCGCTCGATATCCTCACCAAGAAGAACATGCTGAACGCCCTCGCAACAGATATGGCAATTGGCGCTTCCTCCAACACAGTGCTCCACCTGCTTGCTATCGCACACGAAGCTAAGGTCGACATCTCCCTCGACGACATCGACCAGATGAGCAGAAAGACCCCGCAGCTTGCAAAGCTGAACCCGGCTTCCAGCGTGTTCATCACTGACCTTAACGCGGTAGGCGGAATCCAGACTGTGATCCGCGAGCTGTCAAAGGGCGGCCACGTAAACACTGATGTACTGACCGTTTCCGGTACTCAGGCTGACCGTATCGCAAAGGCAAAGGACGCAGACGGCGTTATAGTTCACAAAATCGACTCCCCGATACGCAAGGACGGCGGTATCGCTATCCTGAGCGGCAACCTTGCAGAGCATGGTTCCGTAGTTAAGCAGGGCGCAGTAAAGCCCGAGATGATGGACTTCACCGGTACGGCGCGCGTATTCAACGGCGAGCAGGCTGCGTGCGACGCTATCCTCGGCGGCGACATCAAGGCAGGCGATGTTGTAGTAATTCGCTACGAAGGTCCGAAGGGCGGTCCCGGAATGCCTGAGATGCTGGCTCCGACTGCGGCGATCGTTGGTAAGGGTCTTGACGGAAACGTTGCGCTCATCACAGATGGACGCTTCTCCGGCGCTTCCAGAGGCGCGGCTATCGGACACGTTTCCCCTGAGGCCGCCGAGGGCGGTCTGATCGCATTCGTTGAGGACGGCGATAAGATCCACATTGACATTCCGAACCGCAGCATTACTCTGCTTGTTGATGACGCAGAGATCGCAAAGCGCAAGGAGAAGGGCATTCTTCCTCCGAAGGAGCTTGAAGGCTACCTCAAGAGATACGCGAAGATGGTTACTTCCTCCAATACCGGCGCAGTATTCGCTGACTAATAATTACAGCCCCGTCAGAAATGGCGGGGCTTGTTCTATTTCCGGACAGACAGGAATACATTGTAGCATGATAGAGTTGAAGCTGAAGCGGACGGCGCTCCGCTGGGATTTTTCGTTTTTTGCCGTGCTTGCTGTGTTTTTCATTTGGGATTATTCCGGGTTTGGTTTCGCCGCGCTTGGGATATGCACCGCTCACGAGCTTGCCCACCTTGCCGTAATGCGGCTCTTTGGAATGTCGCCCGACAGCCTGACATTCTACGGAGCCGGGATACGCCTGAGCGCCAGCACCGTGGAAAGCGCTCCGCCGGGAGATCAGGCGGCAGTCTACGCGGCGGGGTGCGCGATGAATTTCCTGCTCGGCGGAGTTTTCCTCGTGGCAGGGGAGGGGCGAATAGCCGCGGTCAGCTTTGCGGCCGGAGCGTTCAATCTGCTCCCGCTCGGGGAGTTCGACGGACGCCGCCTGCTGAAACTACTGCTGATATCCCGTGCGGCCCCCGAAAATGTAGATACGGCGCTCAGAATCTGCGGAATTATTTCCGCGGTAATAGCCGGAGCGGTGCTTTTCAAAGCCGGGGGAGCTAGTCCTACTTTCTTCATCACGGCGGCGTATCTGGTGATTCTTTCAGCAAAAAGGCTGTAAAAACTTGCAAAAACAGCTTGACAATTGGATATTTTTACTGTATAATAAGAAAAGCAAATGTCCGGTACCTTACAACTATATATTTGGCTATGGAGGAAAATTATATGAGATATGAAATCAAAGGCGAGCCGCTGCCTGTCGTAATCGTTTATCTTGAGGCTGGCGAGTCCATCAAGTGCGAGAAGGGCGCAATGTCCTGGATGACTCCCAACATGAAGATGGAAACTGGTGCAGGAGGCGTTGGAAAGGCGTTCAGCAGAATGTTCTCCGGCGAGTCCATTTTCCAGAATACATACACCGCTGTCGGCGGTCAGGGAATGATCGCGTTTGCGTCCAGCTTCCCCGGTTCCATCATTCCTATTGATGTAAGCAAGGGCGATTTTATCGTTCAGAAGTCCGGCTACCTGGCTTCCGAGCCTTCCGTTGAGCTTTCCATCGCGTTCCAGAAGAAGCTCGGCGCTGGATTCTTCGGCGGCGAGGGCTTTATCATGCAGAAGCTCCATGGAACTGGTATGGCGTTCGTCGAAATTGACGGCTACGTTGTTGAGTACGAGCTGCAGGCAGGTCAGCAGATGCTTATTGACACCGGTTATCTGGCTGCTATGTCAGGCTCCTGCACAATTGATATCCAGACCGTAAAGGGTATCGGTAACGTACTGTTCGGCGGCGAAGGTCTGTTCAATACTGTTGTTACTGGTCCTGGCAAGATCTACCTCCAGACAATGCCTATCAGCAATGTTGCGGGCGCGATCGCTTCTGTTATGCCCAAGAGCAATTGATTTTTCCGGCATATTTGGGCGGTGCAGTTATGCACCGCCTTTTTTGTACAGTTTCTTAATATAATATTACATTTCTGTAACAGTTATTGACAAATAATATCAAAAATGATATACTGCTATGTGAAAATGATATATTGTTATCTTTGGAAAAAGTGCAACCTTAACCATATTACGACTGTTTTATTGGTAGAAAGCTAAAGGGGGTGACAGCATGGAAGAAAACGAGAAGCCAAGAAAACGCAGGGTGATGATCCACGTCAAGGATCTACGTAAGGAGTACACGCTTGAAGGCGGGGAATCCGTAGTTGCGCTGAAACGAATCAACCTCAACATAATGGAAGGCGAGCTCTGCTGCATTTTCGGTACGTCTGGCTCGGGTAAATCCACGCTGCTGAATCAGCTTGCCGGTCTTGAAAAACCGACATTCGGGGACGTTTACATAAGAGGAGTTCCTATAACGCGGCTGAGTGAAAATCAGCTTGCGGCGTTCCGGCAGAAACACATTGGATTTGTGTTCCAGTCATATAATCTGCTGCCGTTCATGAACGCGGTGGAAAACGTAGCAATGCCGCTGATGTTCCGTGGAGACGGCAAGCGCGACAGAATGCGTAAAGCGGTCGCAATGCTGAAAAAAGTAGGTCTGGGTAACCGAATGAAGCATTATCCGCGGCAGATGTCCGGCGGTCAGCAGCAGCGAGTCGGCATCGCGAGGGCGTTCGTCGCGAGACCTGACGTAGTGTTCGCCGACGAGCCTACCGGAAACCTCGACTCAAAAACGACCATTGAGGTAATGGACATGATCAAGTCCTTTGCAAGAAAATATAATCAGACCATAGTACTTGTAACGCACGACCCGGAGCTGGCGCAATATGCAGACAGAATAGTAACGCTCGTCGACGGAAGAATAGTAAGCGATACAAAAGGAGAGCACAATGAGCAAGAGAATAAGTAAGATATTATCAATACTTCTGAGCGCGTCGCTGGCAGCGGCGTCCGTTCCAGTGATCCCGTTAGCCGCGTATGCTGATGACGGTACCACTTCCAGCACGTCGGAAACACAGAATCCCGGCGACAAGAAAGACGATGTGGGGCTTACCCTGAACCCTGTTGTAGTAAATTACTCGATTCTTGACAGCAAGGGAAAAGAGCAGAAGACGATTTATAAAAATACCTCCTTCGTTATGAAAATGACGATAAAGGATATCAAGGTCAAGACAAGCCAGGTGACCGGCGGCGGAGCCGGAATCGACTTCCTCAAGTCCGTGGACAGCTTCAAGGGCACTCTTGAGAGCCTGACTGTCGTTTCGCAGGGCGATGAATTATTAAGATACGACATAGTACTGAAGGACTGCAAGTGGGTCGGCGACGACAAGAACTTCGGCTTCAAGGTAGGCTACATCGGCGGAAGCGACTATGTGGACGGCTCGGTAAATGTGCTTGAGTGTTCGGTTCCTGATACCACGCCGACTCCCGACGTGTCCAACCCGGAGCCTATAATCAAGATAACCGCAGTGGAGCCTGACAGCCCCATCAAGGCGGGCGAGGAAGGCGAATTCAAGATCCGACTGAAAAATCTTGGAGCAACTTCCGCGTACAATATACTTGCAGAGGTCACTTCCGCTGAGGAGATACTCATTAAGGAAGGCACCGGCACACAGGATATCGAGAGCCTCGGCTTCAAGGACGAGAAGATACTCACAATAAAGTATAAAGCGCTCGGCAAAATAACATCTGAGAAGCAGAATTTCACGGTAAACCTCAGATATTATTATGACAACGGCTCTACGGAGACCACCGGAAGCGCTACTGCACAGGTAGCCGCCGCCGCGGAGATATCCACCGAGGAAAAGGTATATCCGGTTATCGACGCAAGCTTCTCAATGACAGAGGCTGACATTGATCCGGATAAGAGCTACAGCGGCGTTCTCACGATAAAGAACAGCGGCTCCGCAGATATAAAGGGTCTGTTCGTGAACTTCACAAGCACAGACGATATCGTTATAACCGACGGCACTGCCTCCAGGTACTTTGAGGATATCCCGATCGGAACAACAAAGCAGATAACAATGAAGTTCCGCACTATGAAGGATATCACCGCCATCAAGCAGTCCATCACGGCAAACCTCAAGTATAACTATGTTTCCGGCGGCGATGAAAAGGAAGGCACATACGAGGAAGCGTTCGTAATGTTCGGTCAGAAGGCCGCTGAGACAGCTCCGCTGCCGATAATCTCCTCGACCCCGCTTGATTTCGACCTCCAGGCTGGCAAGAGCTACCGCAAGGCTTTCTTTATTGTTAACAAGGGCAACGAGGATATGGAGAACATCACCGTCAAGGTAAAGGGCGGCGAGGGGATCAATATCACAAACGGCACTGATACATTCTTTGTCGATAAGATAAAGGCGGGCGGTCAGAAGCGCATTCTTGTACGCTTTGATACCGCCGCGGAGCTTGCAAGCGTTAGCCAGACCCTTGATGTTGAGCTTGAGTACCGCTACGACAAGAGCGGCACTGTTACGACCGAGACCAAGACCGGCACGATCAGCATGAATTCGGAAGTATCAACTGCTCCGGTGCTCCGCATCACCGGCGAAAAGCTCGATTCCGCGATAGTTCCCAACACTGATTACGAGTACACCATCACCGTAAAGAACTACGGCGACATCACCGTAAGGGACGTATTTGTTGACCTGACCGGCACGGACGCGTTCTACTTCCTTGACGGAACAGAATCCGCATTCATTGACATCATCAGACCGCAGTCTACGGCTTCTGTAAAGGTTAAGTTCAGGACCCTTGAGGATATCACCGCCGCAAAGCAGGGGATCACTGCGGCAATGAAGTACAGCTACGGCAGAAATACTTCCATCAAGCAGGGCGAGAGTTCCTCCTCCGTGGTTATCATCGCGGCTCCTAACAAGGCAGCCGACGGCAAGGATACCGGAGCGGCTCCGAATATCATCATCGGCAAGTACGACATCGGCGCAGACCAGATCGCGGCAGGCGACGTATTTACCCTTGATCTTGATTTCTACAACACAAACGCAACCACCGGAGTAGAGAACATGGTAATGACCGTAAACGCAAGCGGTGACCTGTCTATCTACGGCGGCAGCAGTTCCTTCTACTATCCGAATCTCCCCGCTGCGGGCGCGGCAAGCGAGTCCATACAGCTCAGGGCGCTTCCTACAGCGGCTACGGGAACATCTTCCATTTCCGTGTCCTTCAAGTACGATTACCTTGTAGGTGACACCCGTACAAGCATGACCTCTGAGCAGACCATCTATGTTCCGCTTTATCAGCCCGATAAGCTGTCACTTTCCGTAAGCAAGCCCACATACGATATTTACGTAGGCAACGAGGTTTACATAACCCTCAGCTACATGAACAAGGGACGCGCAGACGCCTCCAATGTTAAGGTCGAGATCGTAAGCGATACCAGCAGTTCAGACGAGGGACCGGTCGACGACAACGCCGATATCGGCGGAACGACTTCCGAGTCCGGGAATACCTCTGTTCCGACAGCAGAATCCGGAAATACCGTAGGAGGAAGCACCGGAGATAGTTTGATGTACGATATGGCGTATCAGAGCGATGTAATGATAGGCGGCTATGCCGTTGCTTCTGATATAATGTACGACGACGGCGGTGCAATGGGCAGCGCAGGCTACGACTATGGTATGGGCGGCTACGACGACGGCGGCGATTACAGCGACCCGGGCTACACAGCGCTCAACACCGAGAAGGTAATAGGCAATATCACAGCCGGCGGAAACGGCACCGCAGACTTCGTTATAACTCCTACAAGAGCCGGCACGGTCAGCTTTATTCTCAAGGTGACATACGAGGACTCCAACATGAACGAGATCGTAAAGGAGCTTCCCGTATCCCTGAACGTTATAGAGCAGCAGTGGGATTTCCCGGATTACCCCATGACCGCTGAAACCACAGATGTTGACGGCGAGGGCGGATTCCCGTGGATAGCTGTAATAATAGGCGGCGCAGTACTGATTGCTGCTGGCGTTGTAGTACTTGTCGTTGTTCTCAGGAAGAAGCACAAGAACGGCAAGAAGCTCACAGCAGACGATATCGACTGGGAGGACGAGCTGGACGACGAGGACGAAAAGTCCGACAGCGACGATAAGACAAAGGTTTAATGGTGACGAGCCATGAAAATTTTAGACATGATAAAGATGTGCCTGCAAAACCTGACGCGCAGGAAGTCGAGAACTATTCTGACTGTCCTGGGCGTTGTGGTTGGCTGCTGTGCCATCGTAACTATGATGTCGATCGGCTTCGGAGTTCAGAATTCGCAGCAGATCATGCTTGAGGGCATGGGCGACCTGACCCTTATACAGGTATATTCAAGCGGACGTAAGGACTCCAAGCTGGACGACACGGCTATCAAGAAATTCCAGAACATCGCAAATGTCGATGTCGCGGTCGGAAAAAGCCAGCTTAACAATGTAAACATGACAGTTTATGCCGGAGATAACGACCGCTACGTGATGCAGTGGGTTAATGTAGTCGGCATAAACAAGGACGCAATGGAGAAATTCGGATTTCAGCTAATAGAAGGCTCCTACCCGAAGAACAGCTTTGAGGTGCTTGCGGGACAGTACACAGCGTACAATCTGATGGACTCCATGCGCCCCGACGGCAATAACACGATAAGCCGCTGGGATTATATGTACTCATACGACCCCAACACCGGTGAGATGACCGAGAATGATTCATCGGCGCTTCCTGATCCTTACATGCAGCTTAACGGGCAGACGCTCAAGCTGGAGCTTTACAGCTACGATAATTCGGATTCCAAGAAATACCAGGAGGTAAAGGTTACGGGCGTAGTCAAGGAAGATTACAACAAGGACTATTCCACCAGCGAGGGACTGATATTCTTTACCAGCGATCTCCAGGCGCTGTATAAGATGTTCTATCCGTCCGCAGACCAGAATAAGATGGAATACAGCGAGATATACGTCAAGGCGAAGGATATCTCGCAGGTCGCTGACATTGAAAGCGCAATCAAGAAGCTTGGCTATTCCACCTATTCTATGGAGTCGGTCCGTAAGCCCCTTGAGGAAGAGGCTCGAAAGCAGCAGATGATGCTTGGCGGACTTGGCGCGGTTTCTCTGTTTGTAGCGGCTCTCGGCATTACGAATACTATGATAATGTCGATATCTGAGCGTACGCGCGAGATCGGCGTTATGAAGGCGCTCGGGTGCTTCCTGGGCAATATACGGACCGTGTTCCTCATGGAGGCGGGGTTTATCGGGCTTATCGGCGGTTTTATAGGCAGCATACTGAGTTTCTTCATTTCGGTGGGTATGAATGTCTTTACCAATGAAGCGGCGAAGTCGATGCAGATAACTGACATAGGCTCGCTGTGGACAATGATAACAACCGCAATGGATCCTGCCAACAGTCCGATGTCCATTGTTCCGCTGTGGCTTTATGGCTTTGCTATACTGTTTTCAATCTGCATAGGACTCGGCTCGGGATTCTACCCCGCAAACAAGGCGGTGCACATCTCCGCAATGGAGGCTATCAAGCGCGAATGACATAATAATAACAAGGACAGGCTGACGAAAGTTGACCTGTCCTTGTTTGATTTATTAAATGTGCACTAAAGTTTTTTGGCAAAATTGTGAAAACTGTGTGATATGCATAAAAGATATGATAGATATGCCGATTTAGCATTTTACAATAAGTGAGAATGATGTTATAATAATATCAATAAAAACCGATGGCTTTTATTAAAAAAATCTGTCGGTTTTTCACAAGACTTTCACAAATGGAGGTACACTTACAATGGCTAGATTTACTTTACCGAGAGATGTCTATCATGGAAAGGGCGCACTCGAGAACCTGAAGGCTCTCAAGGGAAAAAAGGCTGTTATCGTTGTCGGCGGCGGCTCTATGAAGCGTTTCGGCTTCCTTGACAAAGCGGAGAACTATCTGAAGGAAGCTGGCTTTGAAGTAATGATCATCGACGGCGTTGAGCCTGATCCTTCTGTAACCACCGTTATGAACGGCGCAGCAAAGATGCTCGACTTCCAGCCAGACTGGATCGTAGCAATGGGCGGCGGCTCTCCTATCGACGCTGCTAAGGCAATGTGGATCAAGTACGAGTATCCGGAATGTACCTTTGAGGATATGTGCAAGGTATTCGGTATCCCTGAGCTGAGAAAGAAAGCACACTTCTGCGCTATTCCTTCCACTTCCGGTACTGCTACCGAGGTTACCGCGTTCTCCATCATCACCGACTACGACAACGGCATCAAGTACCCGATCGCAGACTTCGAGATCACTCCTGATGTTGCCATCGTTGATTCCGACCTTGCAGAGACAATGCCGCAGAAGCTGACAGCTCACACCGGTATGGACGCTATGACACACGCTATTGAGGCATACGTATCCACCGCTAACTGCGACTTCACAGACGCGCTCGCTATCCACGCTATCGAGATGATCCAGGCTGACCTGGTAAAGTCCTACAACGGCGACATGGCTGCACGTGCAAGAATGCACAATGCACAGTGCCTTGCTGGTATGGCGTTCTCTAACGCACTGCTTGGCATCGTTCATTCCATGGCTCACAAGACCGGCGCTATCTTCCAGGATTACGGCGCACATATTATCCACGGCGCAGCAAACGCAATGTACCTGCCTAAGGTAATCGCGTTCAACGCTAAGGATCCGACAGCTAAGAAGCGCTACGGCGTTATTGCTGATTACATGCACCTCGAAGGCTCCAACGATGATGAGAAGATTGCTTCCCTCATCAAGTACCTCCGCGGCATGAACGATCAGCTCAAGATCCCGCACTGCATCAAGAACTACGGTGCAGACAGCTATCCCTGCGAGCAGGGCTTCGTTCCCGAGAATGTATTCCTTGAGAGAGTACACGACATCGCAGTTAACGCTATCGCAGACGCATGTACCGGTTCAAACCCCCGTCAGCCCTCGCCTGAGGAGATGGAGAAGCTGCTCAAGTGCTGCTACTACGACACAGACGTTGATTTCTAATCATCGGCTAACTGCATAAACCGACCCCGCCGGAGAAATCCAGCGGGGTTTCTGCTTGACAAAACAAGGTGATTGGGCTATAATTAATGAAGCAATGCTTATTTTATTGTGATCAAACATTAATGGAATATAAAATGCAGAAAAACAGAGATCTTACCTCCGGCAGCATAACCGGCGGATTGTGGGCGTTCGCCGTGCCGCTTATGCTGGGAAACGTATTGCAGCAGTTCTATAATCTGGCTGATACATGGGTCGTCGGGAAGTACATCGGCGACAACGCGCTGGCTGCGGTCGGCTCGTCGTATACGCTCATGACGTTCCTGACCTCGGTTATAATCGGGTTATCGCTGGGAACCGGCTCGTTTATATCAATGGCGTTTGGCAGAAAAGAGCAGGACTCCATACGCAATGGCATATTCATGTCAGCGGGGATAATCGGAATACTTACATTGCTGATAACCGCCGCATTTTACATGCTTACTGACCCGATAATTTCCCTGCTGAACGTCCCGGAGGAACTGACCGGCGACATGCACACATACCTAGTTTACGTGTTCACTGGTTTTTTCGCGGTCTTCCTTTATAATTACATCTCCAACATACTGCGCGGCATGGGAAATTCCACCATGCCGCTGATTTTCCTGGGAGTGTCCGTGGCGCTGAATGTCGGACTTGACCTGCTTTTTGTCATACCGTCAGGCATGGGAATAATGGGAGCCGCGCTGGCTACGGCCATAGCGCAGTACGTTTCCGGCGTCGGCATACTTGTATATTTCATCGCGGCTTATCCCGAGTTCCGGCTGACCCGCCGGGATATGCGATGGGACAGCCGGAATTTCCGCAGTATTTTGTCGCTGTCGGGATTTACCTGCTTGCAGCAATCGGTGATGAATCTGGGAATTCTGATGGTGCAGACAGTCGTGAACAGCTTCGGCTCGGTGGTCATGGCGGCGTTTTCGGTAGCTGTGAAGATAGACACGATCGCGTACATGCCGGTTCAGGACTTCGGCAATGCGTTCTCAGTGTTCACCGCCCAGAATTACGGCGCGGGCAAAAACGAACGTATCCGCGGCGGGATAAGGCAGTCGGCTATCAGCGTTGTGCTGTTTTGTATCGCGGTGAGCGCGGCGGTGTGCTTCCTGGCAGAGCCGTTGATGAGCGCATTCGTGGACAGCTCCAGCCGAGAGACGATCGAGGTCGGTGTGCAGTACCTCAGGACGGAAGGTGCGTGCTACATCGGGATCGGAATTCTTTTCATGTTGTACGGCTACTATCGCGCTGTAAACAAGCCGGTGCTGTCCGTTGTGCTTACTGTTTTTTCGCTTGGGACCCGCGTGCTGCTTGCTAATCTGCTTTCTGCGGTTCCGGAAATCGGCGTTTTCGGCATATGGATATCAATTCCGATAGGCTGGTTTCTCGCGGACGCGGTGGGCGTCGGTTATTTCATTGCGGTGGAGCGGAAACGTCTGTTCCGGAACGGCGGCGGAACAATTTGAAAATATTCGGAAAAAATTGCTCCAGACCCCTTGACAAAGGGAATTGTATGTGTTATAATTACTTTGCCGCATGTGCAGGGTGAGTTGTGCCCGTTAGTGGAAACAGCTCGTAAGCGCAGAAATGCAACCCCGACGCAGCGAGTCTGAATAAAAAGAGGTAAACAAAATGTACGCAGTAATCGAAACAGGCGGAAAGCAGTATCAGGTTAAAGAGGGCGACATCGTCTTCATCGAGAAGCTCGAGGCCGAGGGCGAGATCACATTCGACAAGGTTATCATGGTAGGCAAGGACGACGGCGTTAAGGTCGGCGCTCCCTATGTTGACGGAGCAAGCGTAAAGGCTACTCTGCTCAAGAACGGCAAGTCCAAGAAGATCACCGTTTTCACCTACAAGCCCAAGAAGAGCAGCAAGAGAAAGATGGGCCACAGACAGCCGTACAGCCAGGTAAGAATTGAAGCAATCAACGCATAATCTTCGGATAGTGTTTGCCAGGCGAGAGGGCAGGATATACGGCTTTGTTGTGACTGGACACGCAGGTTACGGCGAGGAGGGCGAGGATATCGTCTGCTCCGCTGTAAGCTCTGCCGTACAGCTCGTGTGCAATACCGTTACGGATTTCTTCAATGCTGACGCTGACGCGGCGGTAGGCGAGAACCGGATCGAACTCCGTCTGAACAGTTCTGATGACCCCAGCGAAAAATTGCTTGAAGCGTTCCGTGACCACATGGAGTATATTCAGGCAAAGTATCCGGGGGTAAAGGTTGAGACAAGGGAAGCTTGACTTCCGAATGATAACAGGAGGAATATAACAATGATTAGAATTGATTTACAGTATTTCGCTCATAAAAAAGGTATGGGTTCTACCAAGAACGGCCGTGATTCCGAGTCCAAGAGACTTGGCGTTAAGCGCGCTGACATGCAGGTAGTATCCGCAGGCAGCATTCTCGTTAGACAGAGAGGCACACATATCCACGCTGGCAACAACGTAGGCAAGGGTTCTGATGACACTCTGTTCGCTCTGATTGATGGAACTGTAAAGTTCGAGCGCCTCGGCAGAGATAAGAAGCAGGTTAGCGTTTACGCAGCTGACTAATTTCTGCAATCTCATTAATCAACTAAGCCGGATTGCAAAGATCCGGCTTAATTTTTATCCGGGGAGAGTAATATTTGCCCTGGAACGTGAAATAACAAACAGAGGAAAGCGAGGCGGCATAGATGTTTGTTGATAAGGTAGAAATATCCATCAAGGCAGGGAACGGCGGCAATGGCGCGGTGACATTCCACCGCGAGAAGTATGTGAATGCCGGAGGTCCCGACGGCGGCGATGGTGGAAAAGGCAGCGATATCGTTTTTGTCGCTGACGATAATCTTTCCACACTGATCGACTTCCGCTACAAAAGAAAATATATTGCTCCCGACGGCGAGCCGGGCGGTGCGAAGCGCTGCTCCGGCAAGTCAATGGAGCCTACGGTGATACGCGTACCCCGCGGAACCATCGTTAAGGACGCGCACACCGGCAGGATCATGGCGGATATCTCCGACGACGAGCCGGTGGTCGTAGCAAAGGGCGGCAGAGGCGGCTGGGGAAATTCCCATTTTGCGACCCCTACGCGCCAGATACCGCGTTTTGCGAAGCCGGGTTTTCCGGGCGAAGCCTTTGACGTTGTGCTTGAGCTGAAGCTCCTTGCCGACGTAGGCCTTGTTGGCTTCCCGAACGTAGGCAAATCCACGCTGATAAGCGTAGTAAGCGCTGCGAAGCCGAAAATCGCAAATTATCACTTCACGACCCTGACCCCGGTGCTTGGCGTTGTGAAGCATGGGGAGCAGTCATTCGTAATGGCGGATATCCCTGGCCTTATCGAGGGTGCGAGCGAGGGCGTAGGTCTCGGACACGCGTTCCTGCGCCATGTGGAGCGCTGCCGTCTTATCGTACACGTGGTCGACGTATCCGGCGTTGAGGGCAGAGACCCCCGAGACGATTTCGAAAAGATAAATCAGGAGCTTGCGAACTTCTCCGAGGATCTCGCAGAGCGGCCGCAGATCGTTGCAGCCAACAAATCCGATATGGCAACCGAGGAGCAGGTAGCCGAATTCCGTGAGTTCATCGAGTCCAAGGGACTTCCGTTCTTTGCGATTTCCGCAGCTACTACTCAGGGAACCGACGCGCTGATGGACTGCGTAGCCGAGGAGCTGTCAAAACTCCCGCCGCCCAAGCGTTTCGAGGTTCAGCCGCTGACCCTTGCGGAGCTCGAGCAGCTTGAGACCGAGAAGCACAGCTTTAAGGTCGAGAAGATAGACGGAGTTTACGTTGTGGACGCTCCGTTCCTTGCACCGATTCTCAGCACCTGCAATATGGAGGACTACGAGAGCCTCCAGTACTTCCAGCGCGTGCTTCGCTCGAGCGGGATAATCGACGAGTTGGAGGCGCAGGGTATCCAGGAGGACGATCTCGTCTCCATATACGATTTCGAGTTCAATTACGTGAGATAATCTGTAGGAAACCCCAGCGGCTTCCGAGGTGCGAATATGAATCTGATCAGCGTATTACTTCAGCAGCTTGACCGTTCCTCGCCGGGCAGCGTTGAAACGGCTAAGCAGGTCATTGGCATGTTAAACGGAGCAGCACCGGAGACGGCGTTGTTCTTCGGCGACGATACGTACACCCCGCGGCTGATATCCGAGAAGTTCGGGTGCAGACTCTGCGCTGCCCTGACAGACGAGCAGCGCGCCGAGCAGGGAAAGGCGGCAGGTCTTGACTGCTGCGCAGTTCAGCAGTTTGAGCTTCCCGGCGGAAGCTACGACCTGATCTGGTACAACGGAATCGTTGAATTCGATGGAGTTACGCAGCGGCTTGAATTGCTGCGCGACAAGCTGAAAAAAGGCGGCACGCTGGTTTACCGCAACGTTAGCTGGCTGACGGAACCATCTCCGGATACTAAGGTGTTCTGCCAGCGCAGGTTCGGGCAGATACTGCCGCTTGACAGGGTGCTTGTCCTCGCGAAGGAGCAGGGCTGGAAGGTGCAGGATTTCTACATTGCGCCTAAGTCAGACTGGAATGCGGGGTACTACACTCCGCTTCTCGCCGCCGCCGAAAAGTACGCGGGCGTCCACAAGGAGGACAGCTCGGTATCGCTTGGCATGAGCGAGCTTCGCAAGGAGGCGGGGATTTTTGAAGCGCACTGCGAGGAATATAGCTGCGTATATTACATACTGAAAGGTTGATGGAATGGCGTTACCAGTATTGACGGAACGTGAAGCGGGGGCGTACAGCCCTAATGTTCTTGCGTTCTACGGCGACTGCGTTTATGAGCTGCTGGTGCGGCGTGAGGTCGTGCTTCGCGGCAACACCAACGCCGGGAGGCTCCACGACCTGGCGGTCGAGCAGGTGCGGGCTTCCTATCAGTCCAGGGCGGTCGACGTTATCGAGCCTATGCTTACTGAGAAAGAATCCGATATACTCCGCCGCGGAAGAAACGCGGGAGGTATCTCGGTTCCAAAGAGCGCGAAGCCGTCCGAGTACCGCAGGGCGACCGCACTGGAGGCTCTGTTCGGGTATCTCAGCCTTTCGGGGCAGCAGGAACGTATTGAGGAGCTGTTTACGGCGATTTGCGAGGCTCTTCCGGTCTGAACGCGGAGGTGTATTCCCATGACCAGAAAGGAAAAAACGGATAAGCTCCGCAGCATACGGCGCTGGCTGCTGGATATCCTGATAATTATTGCTGGATCCGGCGTGTACGCACTGGGAGTTCATTGCTTCACGGCGCCGAATAACATCGCGCCCGGCGGAGTTACGGGTATTGCAACGATAATCAGCTTCGTGACGGATCTTAATGTCGGTACGCTTATCGCTGCGATAAACGTGCCGCTTCTCATCGCCGGATTTGTTCTGCTTAACAAGCGGACGATGATAAAGACGTTGATTTCAGTTGCGGCGCTTTCCATAATGACCGACTACCTTTTTAAGGACGTTCCGGTGTACATTGCGGAGAACGGCGGCGGGATCCTGGCTTCAATCTTCGGCGGGCTTCTGATGGGTGCCGGCATCGGCATCGTGTACGTCCGCGAGGGAACGACAGGCGGCACCGATATCGTCAACAAGATAATCAACAGGTTCAGACCCGAAATAAAGCTGGGACAGATATCGTTCCTGGTAAATGCGGCTGTAGCCGTCAGCGGCTATATCGTTTATAAGAACCTTGACGTTGTAATGTACGCGATAATCGCTGTTTTTGTGCAGGCAAAGGTGATTGACGTGCTGGTTTACGGCGGTCTCGAGGGGAAATTCCTGATGATTTTTTCAGAGAAGCCGCACGAGATATCCGAGAAGCTCCTGAAGCAGAAACGCGGAGTTACGCTGCTCCACGGCGAGGGAGCCTATTCCGGCGAGGAAAAGCTGGTCGTGTGCATTGCAGTACACAAGAACGAATATGTAAAGGTAAAGCGGATCGTAAAAGAGATCGATCCGGACGCTTTTGTAATTATAACCGGCGCGAGCGAAGTCCTGGGAAAGGGCTTCCAGAGGCTGGATCAAAACTAATAAAACAAGGAGAATAAGTTATGTCAGGACATTCAAAATGGAGTACGATCAAGCGTAAGAAGGGCGAGAAGGACGGCGCAAGAGCAAAGGTTTTTACAAAGATCAGCCGTGAGATCCTCGTATGCATCAAGGAGACCGGCAGCGCTGACCCCGCTAACAACTCCAGACTCTACGCCCTCGTGCAGAAGGCAAAGAGCAACAATATCCCGAACGACAACATTGACCGTCTGCTGAAGAAGGCTGCCGGCGGCGCAGAGAAGAACGACTACGAGGACTGCGTATACGAGGGCTATGGTCCGAACGGCGTTGCAGTTATAGTTGAGTGCCTTACCGATAACAGAAACCGTACCGCAGGCGAGATCCGCCATTACTTTGACAAGTTCGGCGGAAACATGGGCGCTACCGGCTGCGTTGACTTCCTGTTCACGCTGAAGGGCGTTATTGTTCTTGACAACGAGGACGGCGACATCGACGAGGACAAGGCAATGGAGGATATCCTCGAAGCAGGCGGCGACGATTTCAGCTTTGAGGATGGCGTTGTTGAGATAACAACTGATCCTTCCGCTGTAGCAACCGTTGCTGAGGAACTCGGCAAGAAGGGCTACAAGGTTGTTTCCGCAGAAGCTGAGCAGGTTCCCTCCACATACACGACCCTTACCGACGAGGATCACATCAAGAAGATGGGTCTGCTGCTGGAAGCCCTTGAGGACAACGACGATGTTCAAAATGTATGGCATAACTGGGACGCTCCCGAGTCTGACGACGAGGATTGATCCCTGGTTTGCGGCTGATTTAATGCTCCGGCGCTTTGATCGCATTTTACTTACATAAAATGATTCCCCCTGGAGTACCCGGGGGGAATATGAGTATAAAAGTCCCGCTGTTCGTGACAGCGGGACTAGTGTTATACAGCAAACTGGCTGTTGTACAGGTTAGCGTAGAATCCGTTTTTAGCGAGGAGTTCCTCATGGTTGCCCTGTTCGATGATGTGACCGTCCTTCATTACAAGGATAACGTCAGCCTCGCGGATAGTGGAAAGGCGGTGAGCAACAATGAAGCTAGTTCTGCCGTTCATCATCTTCGCAAAGGAGTCCTGAATCTTGATTTCAGTTCTTGTATCAATAGAGGAGGTAGCCTCGTCCAGAATAAGCATAGGCGGCAGGCAGAGCATAACGCGGGTTATGCACAGAAGCTGCTTCTGACCCTGCGAAAGGCTTCCGCCGTCCTCGGTTATCACGGTGTCGTAACCCTGCGGCAGACGCTTTATGAAGCTGTGTGCGTGCGACGCCTTCGCAGCCGCAATGATTTCCTCGTCGGTGGCGTCTGGCTTGCCCATTACAATGTTGTCGCGGATAGTTCCGGAGCGCAGCCAGGTTTCCTGAAGGACCATACCGTAGCTGCTTCTCAGGCTGTTTCGGGTCGCATTCCGTATATCTGTGCCCTCGACTGTAATGGAGCCGCTGTTGACGTCGTAGAATCTCATCAGCAGGTTGATTATAGTAGTCTTTCCGCAGCCGGTCGGACCTACTATAGCGATACGCTGACCCGGCTTAACACTGAGGTTCAGTCCCTCGATGAGCTTCCTGTCGGGTACATATGAGAACGAAACATCGTTGAGTTCTACGCTGCCCTTGACGTCCGCAAGCTCCACAGCGTCGGCAGGTTCGGGGATCTGCGGTTCTTCCTCGATGAGTTCAAACAGGCGGGAAGCGCATGCGAGCGCGTTCTGAAGCTCCGTAACCACTCCGGAGATCTCGTTGAACGGCTTGGTATACTGGTTAGCATAGGAGAGGCATGCGGAAAGCTGACCTATAGTAAACGGATTTACAGCGCCGGCAGTCGCGATGCATATGAGCGCTCCGGCGAGAGCAACTCCGGCGTAAACAACGCTGTTGACGAAACGCGTGCAGGGGTTTGTAAGCGAGGAGTAGAACGTAGCCCTGAGAGAGCAGTCAGCGAGTCGGTCGTTTAGCCTGTCGAATTCCTCCAGCGCCTCGCCCTCGTGGGAGAACGCCTGAACGACCTTCTGATTTCCGATCATTTCGTCGATGAATGCAGTCTGCTGACCGCGGGTCTCGGACTGAACCCGGAACATGCGGTAGGTGCGGTTTGCAATGAACCGCGCAATGAACAGAGACAGCGGAGTAACGATCACAACGACTATAGCTATTTTCCAGCTTATTGAAAACAGGAAGAACAGCGTACCGAGGATCGTGACGATACCGGTAAAAAGCTGAGTAAATCCCATCAGCAGACCGTCTGCGAACTGATCTGCGTCTGCAATCACGCGGTTAACGATGTCGCCGTAGGGGTGGGCGTCGATGTAGCTCAGCGGGAGTATCTCGATTTTTCGGAACGCCTCGTTGCGGATGTCACGTACAACATGGTAGGTTATGCGGTTGTTGATGGTGTTCATGAGCCACTGGATAAGCGCTGTTATACTGATGATAATACCGGTTTTGATGAGTATAGCCGCGATTCCGGCGAAATCAACCTGCCCCTTGCCGACGATAAGGTCGATCGCGTCGCCGATAAGGATAGGCGTGTAGAGGGTCAGAGCCACCGTGATGGCAGCGAACAGTATCGACAGCACCATGAAGAACCCATGACGCTGAACGTATTTCAGCACCTTCTTAAGAGTGCCTTTCTGCGCGGTATTTTTTTTGCTTCCGGCTGTCTTTGGCTTTGCCATTTATACCGCCTCCTTCTTGAACTGGGAATTGTAGATCTCGCTGTAGACGGGGCAGTTGTTAAGCAGCTCGTCGTGCTTGCCTATGCCGGCTATCTTGCCATCGTCGAGGACGATTATTTTATCTGCGTGCTGTATTGAGGAGGTACGCTGTGACACAATGAATACGGTAGGATTCGTGTCCATTTCGCGGATAGACCTGCGGAGCGCTGCGTCGGTCGCGAAGTCAAGCGCGGAGGCGCTGTCGTCGAGTATCAGTATCTCGGGCTTTCTGACGAGCGCGCGGGCGATGGTGAATCTCTGGCGCTGACCGCCGGAGAGGTTCTTTCCGCCCTGTTCTATCTCGAAGTCGAGGCCGCCCTTGCTTTCAATAACGTCCGCAGCCTGGGCGGTTTTAGCCGCCGCGAGTATCTCGTCGTCGGTGGCGTCGTCCTTGCCCCAGCGCATGTTGTCGCGAATCGAGCCTTTAAACAGCACTGCCTTCTGCGGAACAATTCCGATACGCTCGCGCAGCTCCGGAATTTCGAAGCTCTTTACATCGCGGCCGCCGATGAGGACTTCACCCGCAGTAGCGTCATAGAAACGCGGTATCATGTTAACCAGCGAGGACTTGCCCGAGCCGGTGCCGCCGATTATGCCGACGGTTTCGCCGCGCTTTACTGCGAAGTCCATGCCAGTAAGGGAATCCTCTCCGGCGTTTTTGTATTTCAGGGAAACGCCGCGGAATTCAACTGCGTAATCGGCATTGCCAATTACGTCCTTGTCAGAGGTGACTTCCTGAGACGACTTGATGTCGAACAGAGCCTGAACGCGGTTTCCGCAGGCAACGCATTTTGTAAGGCTGATGATGAGGTTTGCGAGCTTGATAAGCTCCACGAGTATCTGGGACATGTAGTTGTAAAGCGCAACAACATCGCCCTGGGAAAGGGTTCCGTCGTTTACCTGAACGGAGCCTGTCTGAATGAGCCAGATTATTGCGAGGTTGATTATTACGTAGGTCAGCGGGTTCATCAGCGCGGATATTCTTCCGACGAACTTCTGACCGGCGGTCAGCTCGTCGTTGCTCTTATTGAAGGTGTCGATCTCCTGATCTTCCTTGCAGAACGCGCGCACAACGCGGACGCCGGTGAGGTTCTCACGCGTAATTCCGAGCACTTTGTCGAGCCTTGCCTGAACCTTCTTGTAAAGCGGAATGCACCACAGCATGATTCCGAAGATAACAACGGAAAGCACCGGTATAGCCGCAACGAATATAAGCGCCGCCTGAACGTTGATAGTAAACGCCATGATCATAGCGCCGAATACCACAAACGGAGAGCGCAGCAGCAGACGAAGCGTAAGGTTTACGCCGTTCTGTATCTGGTTCATATCGCTGGTCATTCTGGTAATGAGGGTGGAAGTTCCGACCTGGTCGATTTCAGACCACGACAGGCTCTCAATGTGGCGGAATAATTCGTGCTTCACCTTGGAGGAGAACCCTACCGCCGCCTTGGCGGCAAAGTACTGCGCGGTGATGGAGAACGCAAGCCCGACTATACCCAGACCCACGAGCAGGCATACCATTCCGATAACATAGCCCTTGTCGCCGTTGGCTATGCCGTCGTCGATTATCGAAGCGATAACGAGCGGCACGAAAAGCTCCAGGAGAGCTTCAAGCAGCTTGAACAGCGGTCCGAGTATGCATTCCTTTTTGTATTTTTTAATGTGAACAAGTAGTTTTAACAATTGATACCCTTCCCTTCAAAGATTATCTTGACAAATCACAAATAATAGTATATCATAAAAGAAAGATATTTTAAAGATATAGCATTGAAAAAATCTATACAAATTATGTATAGATATAATAGTTACAAAATATGGAGGCAGAAATGGATTTGAAACAACTGCGTTATTTCACGACTGTTGCCGAAGAGGGCACCATAAGCGCCGCCGCGAAGAAGCTTTTTATGTCGCAGCCGCCGCTGAGCACTCAGATGAAGCTGCTTGAGCAGGAGCTGGGCTGTTCTCTGTTCGAGCGGGGGCAGAAGCATATCCGCCTGACCGAAACCGGAAGACTCCTTTACGACCGCGCACAGACGCTCCTGCGCATGGAAGCGTCAATGCGGCAGGACGTGGAAGCGTGCGCCCGAACCGAGAAAGATACGATACGAATAGGGGTAGTTTCGTCGGTGATATGTACCCGTGCGGGAGAGTGGATATCGGATTTTCTGAAGAAGAACGACGGCGTTACCATCGAGATAACGGAGAGCAACACATATTCGCTGATCGAGAAGCTGCGGACAGATCAGATACACGCGGCGCTTGTAAGAACACCGTTCCCTGAGAACGAGTTCAGGGTACACAGCTTGGCGCATGAAAAGATGATAGCGGTAGCCGCAAAGCGAAGGCTCCCGGACATGGTAACAATGAATATTCTTTCACATTACCCCCTGATTCTATACCGCCGCTGGGAGCCGATAATAAAGGAGGCGTTCCAGAAAAACAGCCTGGAGCCGCGCTGCGTCTGCATATGCGACGACGCCAGAACAGCGGTCGACCTCGCGGAACGCGCGGTCGGTATCTCGCTGGTTCCTGGTTCGGCGGCGGGGCTTCTGCATTCCGAAAAGGCGGAGTTCCATTCGATAGCCGACTGCCCTATAGAAACGGAGATCGTGCTTATTTACAAGGAGAACGCGTATTTTCCGGAAAGCGTGAAGAAATTCATGGATTACCTTATGACTATCAAATAAATAAAAAAGCACGTCCGCCAATGGACGTGCTTTTCGTTGCAGATCACGGCTCGTGAACCGTGAATGTTATCGAGATGTTGGAAACGGAGGTCTTATCGCTGATGTCCATTATCTGGGCGGAGCAGTCGGTAAAATCTCCATCGGGAGTGCGCGCTTCCTTGGACAGGTCGTTTACCCATGCGTTGTAGAGGTTTACACGCGTGCAGTGCTTGTCGTCGGAGGTTGTGAACTCCTTGCCGTTTAGCTGATACGGCGAGTTGTTGATGAGTATCTTGTCAATGCTTATCGTGTACCCGGGGAACAGATCCTCGCCGTTGGAGATTCCCAGCGCCGAGAACGCAACTCCCTTTGCCGCGCCGCATTCCGTAAAGTCAAGGCTGACCGTGTAGGTTCCCGCGCCTGTGATTATTACGTTCTTGCCCTTGATACCCTTGGTTTTGTTGGTCGGGTTGTAGGTGTCGCCAACGCTGTAGGATTTGGTGTAGTCCGCGCTCTGGTACATTACCGCTTCACATCTGAGGGGTGCTATCTCAACGTCTGCGGGGGCGTCCTATTTGGCTGTCTTGCGGGTGGATTCGATCTTTTCCTTAGCCGCCGCCTTGATTTCCTCTGTTGACTTTCCGGCTTCGTTTGCGGCCGCTCTGGAGCTGAACAGCTTCGCAAGGGTCTCGTCGGAGAGCGTGTTTGTTATGCGCTTGTAGAAGTTGCTGCAATCCCACAGAACAGGGCAGTATTCGTAGAGATCGCAGTTGTCGAGGAGGTTGTCGTAGAACTTGTCGGTATCCTGCTTGATTCCGCCGTTTTTGAGCATTACCGCATACTCGCCGATAACAACGCCATAGCCCTGCTTGGAGAATTTGCTGAGCTTCTCAAAAAGCCCGTTCTGCTCGTCGTAATCCTGAGGGGAGCCCCACTGATTATCTCCATCGGTGCCGCAGTAATCCCAGGGAGTGTAGTAGTGCACGGAAAGAAGCAGCTTGCTGTCCGCTGTGTCCTCCGGCATCTGGAAGCGATCGTCGCAGGTCTTGGTGATATCGGTGTTGTAGCCCGCGATAAGCAGGAAGCGGTCTGCGTTCCTGCCGCCGAGGGAGCGTATCAGCTTTACGAATTCGCTGTTTATCTCGTTGGTGGTTTCGTAGCATTCATTCTCGCTGAGAACTCCGCTGGAGCCTGTTATTTCCTTATCGTTGAGCTTGTCGCCGAGTTCCTCGTTGGCGGATTCGAATATCAGCTTGTAGGAGCGGTCGGCAAAATGCCCGCCTATCTGCGTCCACATTGCCTTGTACATTTCCATTGCCTTGTCGCGGGTCTTCTGCTCTGCGGAGCCGAACATACCCCACCAGCCGCCGTCCCAGTGGTCGTTTATTATGACGTACATATCAGCGTCGAGCGCCCATGTCACCACTTCGTCAACCCTGTCCATCAGAGCGGAATCTATGGTATAGTCGCCGCTCTCGTAGTTCATGCCGTTAGTCCACGCAATAGGGATACGTATAGTGTCGAATCCGGCGGCTTTCATTCCCTGGATCATCTCCTGAGTAGTCCGGGGCTGACCCCACACTATCTCTCCGGAGGTCGCGCTTGAGCCGTTTATGTAAGCCTGGTGATTGTACGCCTCAAGGGTATTGCCGAGATTGATTCCATTGCCCATTGCACGAATGACTTCAAGAGACGTCATATTGTTTTCCTCTGTATCGGCGGCGCTTTCTGTAGTCTCTGCTGACGCGGCTTCTGAAGTTCCGCCCGAATTGGAAGCGGTTTTGCCGGAGTAGCCAGTCAGCGCCAGCATTGCTGAAAGCACGGCGGAAATTCCGGCGTTGAGAATAAAATTGATTTCCATTTTGTTACCTCCATATAGGCATGAAAAGCATGTCGAAAACGATTACATTAATATTTTAGCACAAAATGCCCATAAATTCAAGTACTATGTGGACATCTTTTGGCATAATCGACTATCAGAGAATATAATTATACGTTTCGGACAAATTAGGCGGCTAATGCAGAAAAATAACAGGTATTGATTTTTTAAGAGAATTGATATATAATTATTAAAGATAAAGGTCGGTGAAAGAAATGAAAAATACAAAGGCTTACGGTGCGGAGATCCAGGATGAACTTCGGGAGACCGCAGAATATGAAAAATGGCGGCGCAGATTATTTATAATGAACTGCGTTATTGCAGCCGGGGTATTCCTTCTTGAGATTGGCGTAAACATTATACTTTTTGTGCAGGGGAAGGTCAATCCGGATATAGTGTACCATCTGATGAGGTACCTTGTTGTTCCTTCCGGACTGGTGTTTCTTGCAGTGCTGTTTGATGGAATTATGATGCGGTGCTTTCCGAACAAGGACTGGCTGCTGAATTATATAATGGTGCTGACCGTTGTATTTATGTGCACGGTCGTGGCGGTGACGCATTACGTATTTCCGATAACGATGACCGCTTTCGTAATTCCCGTGCTGATGTCCGTGGTATTCGGGAATAACCGCATGACGGCTGCGACTGCAGCAAGCTGCAGTGTGTGCGTGATTCTGACAGGAATCTGGCGCAACATCGACGGCACCGATACTGACAGGTATTACGTGGTTCAGGAGGTCGTGATCTCCCTCGGAATAATATTTATGTCGCTTATCGTTGCAGAAATTGTAAACTCGCTGATAACTGAGCAGAATTACCGTCTGCTGGACGCACTCCGCAAGGAGAAGCGCTCTCAGCAGGAGGCCGAGGCGGCAAATATGGCGAAAAGCTCGTTCCTGGCGAATATGTCGCACGAGATACGCACGCCTATAAATGCGATACTCGGAATGAACGAGATGATACTCCGCGAGGAGAAGGATCCTGCGATACGCGGCTATGCCGGGAACATACAGGCGTCGGGAAACTCGCTGCTGTCGATAGTCAGCGACGTGCTCGACATTTCAAAAATAGAGTCCGGCAAGCTTGAGATAATTCCGGTGGACTATGAAGTAAACTCGCTGATAAGCGACTGCTGCAACTTGGCTGCGGGCCGCGCGAAGGCGAAGGAGCTGGAACTGCTGGTCGAGTGCGCGGACAACGTTCCGATGAAGCTCTGCGGCGATGAAACTCATATCCGGCAGATAATCGTGAACCTGCTCACAAACGCGGTAAAGTACACTGAGAAGGGCACAGTGAAGCTGATAGTCAGCGGAAGATTTACCGACGGTGGGTTTGTGCTGAAAGTGGATGTCAGCGATACCGGAATCGGCATTGCCGAGGAGAATCTGCCGCAGCTATTCACACAGTTCCAGCGGTTCGACCTCCAGCGCAACCGGAATATCGAGGGCACAGGGCTGGGTCTGTCGATAGTCAAGCGGCTTTGCGACCTTATGAGCGGAACAATTACCGCGAGAAGCGTCCTGGGAAGCGGCAGCACGTTCACGGTCGAGCTTCCCCAGAAGGTAGTTGACAGCACTCCATGCGGCGGAGTGAATCTGAATTATTCCGCGGGCGCGGAGCACGAATATCATCACAGCTTTGAAGCTCCGGAAGCGAAGATACTCGCGGTGGACGACCTTCCTGTAAACCTGCTCGTAATAGCAAACCTGCTCAAGGAAACCCGCATTAAAATCGACACCGCCGGAAGCGGCAGGGAGTGCTTGGATAAATGCTCCCAGCAGAAATACGACCTGATACTGATGGATCACTTGATGCCCGAAATGGACGGCGTGCTGACGTTTGAAAAGCTCCATGGCGACAAGTCCTCGCCAAACTTTGAAACTCCTGTGATAATGCTGACGGCTAACGCCCTCGCCGGAATGCGGGAGCAGTACATGGACGTAGGATTTGCGGATTACGTTTCCAAGCCGGTTCGCGGCGCAAAGCTCGAGGAAGCGATACGCCGGAATCTGCCGGAGTCCCTGATCAAACCTGCGTCGCCGGAAATCCCCGCCGAAGCGGTCAGCACGGAGCCGTCCGGGTTCGCCGACATTTGCGGCGCAGTCCCGGAGCTGAACGTCAACGCAGCTTTGCAGTACTGCTGCGGCAGCGCGGAGCTGCTTAATGACCTGCTTCATGACTTCACGGAAAACGATCACTTTAGCGACCTGAAAGCCGCGTTTGAAGAAAAGCGCTGGGAGGACTACCGCAGACATGCTCACTCGCTGAAAAGCACGTCGCTGATGATAGGGCTTACCGGACTTTCAGAGCGCGCGAGGGCTTCCGAACTTGCGCTGAAGGGCAGCTGCACCGAGTTTGCGGAGCTAAACCATGATTCGCTGATCGAGGAATACAGCGCGCTCCTTGGAAAAATCAAAGATTATTTGAAAGATAAGAGTGAATAAAATGCCACAATTTATTGAAATAACCTCCCTGGATCACCCGGGCTGCGAGGTCTACACGAAACTTACCGAAGCGCAGCTCCGCAACCGCCTGGAGCCGGAAAAAGGAATATTCATAGCTGAAAGTCCGAAGGTAATACAGCTTGCGCTTGAGCGCGGATACGAGCTGATATCCATTCTGACCGAGAAACGCTGCCTTGACGGCGTTGCCGGCGACCTTTTAAGGAACTGCGGAGATATCCCTGTTTACCTTGCTGAGCCGGATATACTCTCGACAATGACGGGCTACAAGCTGAACCGCGGCGTGCTTTGTGCCGTTCGGCGTCCGAAACCGAAGTCTGCGGAGGAGATTTGCAGGAACGCTCACCGCATAGCTGTTCTTGAAAATATCGTCGACACAACGAACATCGGAGCGGTGTTCCGCTCAGCTGCGGCTCTCGGAATAGACGCTGTACTTATAACGCCTTCCTGCTGCGATCCGCTGCTGAGAAGAGCGGTGCGCGTCAGCATGGGTACGGTGCTTGTGGTTCCCTGGGCGCATATCGGCGAGGAGCCGGAGGACTGGCCGGAGAATGGGCTGTCGCTGCTGAATTCCTGGGGATTCAAAACGGCTGCAATGGCGCTCAGCGGCAGGTCCGTGAGCATTGACGATCCCGCGCTCGCCGCTGTGGATAAGCTTGCGATCGTGCTGGGAACCGAGGGCGACGGACTTTCAAAGGACACGATAGCCCGCTGCGATTATACCGTGAAGATCCCGATGTCGAACGGGGTTGATTCCCTGAATGTAGCTGCGGCGGGAGCAGTAGCATTCTGGCAGCTCAAATGGCGCGGGGAGTGATCTGAATGCCTTTTCTCTATGAACATGGCGACATGCTGAATCGCCCGATAGAGTGCTTCTATTTTGACACTAGCTCAAAGTATTTTCCGGTGCATGCCCACTGGCACTTCTATATGGAGTTGATCTACATGTACGACGGAAAGGTCGAAGCTTCCAGTGCGGGTGAGAAATACATTGTTGAAAAGGGCGACATGATGCTTTTCCACCCGAAGGCGGTGCATTCTATTTCGTACTGCCCGGGTTCGCCGGATGCGCGGTACGCTGTTATCAAGCTTGATATCAGCCGCATGAGCCTTACGCCGAGCTACGCGCCAAAGCTCAGAAGTATTTTCCTGAGCGCCGAAAAGAAAAATATGACGCCGTTCTTCGCGGCTTCCCAGACTGAAAAAATGCGCGCCGGCGAGGTACTCACGCGGTGCATTGAGGAAATGAGGCAGCAGAGATACGGCTTTGATCTCGTGATACGTTCCGAGCTGTATGGGCTGCTGATCAACATTCTGCGCTGCTGGCAGGATCAGGGATTTTCAGTCGACAGCGAGGCGTATTCCGAGGACTCCCGTTATGACATTTACAACATTACGGAGTTCATCGACGAGCGGTTGTCGTCCGGCGTGCAGGTCAGCGAGGTCGCGGAGCGCTGCGGCATGAGCTATTCCTATTTTGCAAAGAAGTTCCTTGCGGTCTACGGAAAGACCTGCAAGGAATACATTGAGGAAATGCGTATTATCAAAGCTGAAGAATTCCTGGTTTTCACGGATTTTGATTTGCAGAAGATCAGCAGCGAAACGGGATTTTCCGACTGCTCGCACATGATAAAGAGCTTCAAGAAGCTGCGTGGAATAACGCCCAAGAAGTACCGCATTAAGCTTGCTGAATAAAACGACCCCGCACCGGAAAAGTGCGGGGCAAATTTATAATCTGCATTCGTAGAGCTTAGGCAGCTTGTCGAGCGTCACTGCATTTTCGCAGGAGTAAGCCCGGCGCAGCTCATCATACGATGTGAAATTTTCGGAAGTCGTGAAACTGCCAGACCAGGTCATGAACCAGCTCCAGGGTACATGGTGTTCGATGAGCGCGGGAACGTCCGGAATAGTGCCGATCTCCGCGACTGCCGCGAGTTTTTCCGTGGAAATACTGCCGCTGATTTCGGCGTATTCCCTGGCAAGATCTGTGTGCTCGTGAGCCGGGGGATAGAGGTCACGGGAGATGATATCAACAACATCGTCGCCGGGATAGTTTTCGATTTTCGGGGAATTCTGTACCCAGATGAGGTTGTCAAGGCGGTGGCGTTCCGTGAAGCGCTCGAACATCAGGCGGTAGAGCTTTTTGCACGGCTCCGCGCCTTCGCGTCCCCACCAGAACCAGCTGCCCTCGGCCTCGTGGAAGGGTCTCCATAGTATCGGGATATGCTCGTCGCTGAAAGGCCGCAGAAGTCCCGCCATGTAGTCGAGGTCGTTCAGAAATGCTGCGTTTTCCGGAGTTCCGGACTGAGCGGCTCTGGAAGCGCTGAAATCCGTGTTCTCGGAATAGAAAGACTTGTCGCGGCCGCCCAGCGGGGAAAACCAGTGCCAGGTGAAGGTGATAAGTCCGCCGAGCCTTGCCCATTCCCATGCTTTTCGGAGCGTTCCGCGGGCGTTAACGACCTCAGTCATGCATTCCTCGCCGGAGTCCTCCGGGCGGATATTAGGCGAGTAGCCGAGGAGTTCAAACCCGCAGAGCGCCGGAAGTTTTCCGGTTATGCGGCGTATATGCTCCAGTTCGGGCTGCTCCATTGTCTGGGTGTGCTGACCCAGTATCAGCCTGTTTCCGCGGTTCTCCTCGAGGTAATCAAGTACGCGCTGAACCTCCGGCTGCGCGTTCGGGTTAACGGCTCTCATTATTTCACTCCTCTGAATCCGGTGATGTCCTTGATGACCTCTCCGGCTATGATAAGTCCCACAACGGACGGTACGAACGCGTTGCTTCCCGGCACCTGATTGCGGTGTGTGCATTTCCTTTTTGTTCCGGGAGGGCAGACGCAGTGCTGCTTGCAGCTTATCGCCATATCGTCGGCCGGGGTGATAGGCTTTTCCTTGGAATATACCACCTTCAGCTTGCGGACTCCGCGCTTTTTCAGCTCGTATCGCATTACGCGGGCAAGCGGGCAGACCGAGGTGCTGTAGATATCGGCGACTTCAAAGCGGGTCGGGTCGACCTTGTTTCCTGCGCCCATGGAGCATATTATCGGAGTGCGGCACTTCTGCGCGTTCATTACAAGCTCTATTTTTCCGGTTACGGTGTCGATGGCGTCAACAACGTAGTCATACTGCGAGAAATCGAACTGGTCTGCGGTTTCGGGAGTGTAGAAGGTCTGCCAGCAGTTGACCGTCATGTCGGGGTTTATCTCAAGCAGGCGCTCTTTGGCTGCTTCTACCTTATATCTGCCGACGGTTTTCCTGGTGGCGAATATCTGGCGGTTTATGTTGGTGAGGCAGACCTTGTCGTCGTCGATGATGTCGAGGGTGCCTACCCCGCTTCTTGCGAGGGCTTCAGCGGTGAATCCGCCTACGCCGCCTATTCCGAATATTGCCACTCTGGAGCTGGCGAGTTTTTCCATGGCTTCCTTGCCGAATATGAGTTCGGTTCTTGAAAATTGATTCAGCATTCTGTATTCCTGTCCTTTGTCTATTAAACATATGGTTCTGATATATTATACATTTTCGCTCCGGGATTGTCAATAGCTAATCACGAAATAATTATACAGTATTGACGAAAATTCGCGAAAGGTATTGAAAAAAAGCCGCGCATAGGATATAATAATATATATGTATATGCCGCAGAAACCAGGCTGCGAAATAAATCCGGTCGGCAGACCCAGGGAGGAAAACATCTTGACATCAGCAAACGATCTTACAAAGAACATAAAGCGCGTTATCTTCACAGAGGAGGAGATAAAGGCGAAAATTGCGGAGGCGGGCAGGGAACTCAGCGAGAAATACGCCGGAAAGCCGCTGCTTCTGGTGAGCATACTTAACGGCGCGTTCGTATTCATGGCGGACTTCTGCCGCGCGGTGACGATTCCGTGCGAGATAGCGTTCATGTGCGCAAAGAGTTACTATAACGGCACCGTATCCAGCGGCGAGGTCACTATCACGAAGGATCTTACCCAGGACATCAGCGGGTACCACGTTGTTATACTTGAGGACATAATCGACACCGGCCGTACTCTGAAAGCAGTTGTGGAGCTGCTGAAGAAACGCGATCCGCTTTCACTTGAGGTTATCACGCTGCTGGACAAGCCGTCCCGCCGTGCGGTGGAGTTTGAAGCGGACAAGGCGCTGTTCACTATCCCGGATTATTTCGTGATAGGCTACGGGCTTGACTGCGGCGAGAAGTACCGCAACCTGCCCTACATCGCAGAATACAGCGCGGACTGAGAGGTAAAATAAACACAAATTCAAATAACGCTATGCAGCTGGGATTCCTTGAAAGGGTATTCAAACTGAAGGAAAATCACACGGACGTCAAAACCGAGCTTGCCGCGGGACTTACTACGTTTATGACGATGGCGTATATTCTGGCGGTCAACCCGGGTATTCTTTCAGCGGCAGGAATGGACGGCACCGCGGTTCTCATCGCTGCCTGCATAGCTTCCTTCATCGGCACAATGCTGATGGGACTTCTCGCGAATCTGCCGTTTGCGCTCTCGGCGGGAATGGCAAAAAGATACCGCCGCTGATTTACGTATTGACGGTGCTGTTTATTCTGAAATATATTCTCCTGTAAGTTTTCAGCCGCTCTGGGTCAGCTCAGGGCGGCTGTATATATTAAAATCCCCCGGAAGGCTCGTCTGAACCCCCGGGGGATTACTATTAGTGATTCCTGAACCACTTGCGTATCCATGCTCCGCTTTCGGAGTAATCGCTGTCCGACCACTTTCCGTCCGCCTTCGCGGATTCCTTGAAGCAGGAGGAGGATTCGTTCTTGTTTGCGAGGTTCCAGTTGCAGTAGCTTACGCCGTATTTATCAAGCAGCTTGAGCCACTTTTCAGTCTGCGCGAAGTCGTTGCCGCCGTTGCCGGAGGCGTCGCAGCAGCCGAATTCCGAAACGAATATCGGAAGTCCGCCGTTGATGCATTTTTCCGTGCGTTCACGCAGCCAGTCCGTATGCGTAGCCGCATAGAAATGTAGCGCGTACATTACGTTGTCGTATTTCAGCGGGTCGGCAAGCGCCTGGTCGATGTCTTGGCTCCAGGTTGGCGTTCCGACTATTATTACAGCGTCCTTGTCGTTTTTGCGTATTACCGGGATAACCTTTTCAGCGTAAGGTTTTATAACGCCTTTCCAGGTCGCGTTTCCGTTCGGCTCGTTAACTATCTCGTAGATAATGTTGGGGTAGTCTGCGTATTTCTTTGACATCTTGTCGAAGAAATTTATTGCTTCGTCCGTATACTGGCTCGGGTCGCCTGGATTCAGCACGTGCCAGTCAATGATGACGTACATTCCGAGCTTGATACATATATCCACGCCCTTTTCCAGGAGCTGAGTGCTTCCTTCCTTGTTCTGCATGTAGCACTGACCGTTGCCCCATTCGTCAACGTACATCGCCATGCGGACTACATTTGTGTTCCAGTCGTCGCGCAGGGTTCGGAATGCGTTTTCGTTTACGAAGTCCGGAAACCAGGTGATTCCGTGAGTACTCATGCCCCGGAGCTGGTATCCTTTTCCGTTTTTGTCCACAAGCTGGGTTCCCTTTACGGAAAGCTGACCGTGAGCGGCTACCGGAGTAGTTCCGTCCGGATCCTCGGGAGCAGGCGGAACCGTCTGTATCGTGACCGCCGTCGTGGTAGTAGCAGTCTGATCATTGCCACCGTTCTGCCCGGAGTTTGTTCCGACGGAAGCAGCCGAGCCGTTAACTGTAGCTTTCGACGGCGTGAAATCACCGGGGCATGACCAGTTGAATCCGAAGCCAGTATTGCCGCCGCTGGGAACGCTTCCGTTATAGGACTCGTTCTTAATGGTGAGCGTAGTTCCGCTCACTGAGAAAACGCCGTTCCAGCTTGCGGTAAGCTGGAATCCGGAGGGAACTGTCACTTTAACGGTCCAGCTTCCGACGTCGGAGCCGGAATTGTTCGTAAGTGTAGCTTCGTAGCCGCCGCACTTGTTTTCGCCTTCCTCCCAGGTGGAGTTCAGCTTCCAGTCAACCGAAAATTTCGTGAGCTCAGCCGGTTTTGTGGTTGTCGAGGTCTTGACCGTTGAAGCAGTGGTTTTCACAGTCGTGGCTGCTGTCGAAATCGGTTCGGGAGCGGCGCCTGTCGTGCTTTGAGCGGGTGTTGTTTCGGAAGAAATATTCGATGTTACTGGGGATTCAGCGGTTGACGTTTCGCCAGAAAAGTCCTCGGTTGGAGCGATTCCGCTATTTACGGAAAGTTCCGGAGCGGGGGACGACTCCACTGATACTGTGGAAGGAGCCGCTGTGAACTCGCCGCTGTCGGATACGTCAGAGGAAACCGCCGTTTCGGAATCAGCCGGAATCTCCGCAGGCTTCTGGTCGGCGGAGCAGCCGCATAGCAGCGAAGCGCATAGAATCGCCGCGATAATGGATCTGAGCGTGTTTTTCATATAATTATCCTTTCTGAACAGGTATACTTAATTATATCATCTCAGCAGTAAAAAATCAACTGTGTACTATCACAAAATCCGTTATGAAAACTTATGCAGAAAAATAAAAAATCATATTGAAATCCGGCGAGTTTTGTGTTATTATATATAGTGATAATTCTGTGCAGACACAGAGTACAAAAACGGATAAGGGAGTAAAATTATGCCAAAGAAACAGGACATCAACAAGATATTGATTATCGGATCAGGTCCTATCATCATCGGACAGGCGTGCGAGTTCGACTATTCCGGTACGCAGGCGTGCAAGGCGCTTCGCAGGCTGGGATACCAGATAGTACTGGTGAACTCCAACCCCGCCACCATCATGACCGACCCCGATGTAGCCGACATCACCTACATCGAGCCGCTCAACGTTGACAGGCTCACCCAGATCATAGAGAAGGAGCGACCCGACGCGCTGCTGCCGAACCTCGGCGGTCAGTCCGGTCTGAACCTCTGCTCCGAGCTGAGCGAGGCTGGCGTACTTGAAAAGTACAACGTGCAGGTGATCGGCGTTCAGGTCGACGCGATCGAGCGCGGCGAGGATCGTATCGAATTCAAGCACACAATGCAGAAGCTCGGCATTGAAATGCCCCGCAGCGAGGTAGCATATTCCGTTGAGGAAGCTGTGAAGATCGCTGAGCAGCTCAAGTACCCGGTTGTGCTCCGTCCGGCTTACACCATGGGCGGCGCAGGCGGCGGCATGGTCTACAACATTGACGAGCTGAAGGTAGTCTGCGCCCGCGGACTCCAGGCCAGCCTTGTAGGTCAGGTGCTCGTTGAGGAGTGCATAAGCGGCTGGGAAGAGCTTGAGCTCGAGGTAGTACGCGACGCAAACGACAACGTTATTACCGTATGCTTCATTGAAAATATCGACCCCATCGGCGTACACACCGGCGATTCCTTCTGCTCCGCGCCCATGCTGACCATCAGCGAGGACGTCCAGAAGAAACTCCAGGAGTATTCCTACAAGATAGTAAAGGCTATCGAAGTGATCGGCGGCTGCAACTGCCAGTTCGCGCACGACCCTGTTTCCGGACGTATCGTTGTAATCGAGATCAACCCGAGAACCTCCCGTTCCTCCGCGCTTGCTTCCAAGGCGACCGGTTTCCCGATTGCGCTGGTTTCCGCTATGCTCGCGTGCGGCCTGACCCTCGACGAGATTCCCTGCGGCAAGTACGGCACGCTGGATAAGTACGTTCCCGGCGGCGATTATGTTGTTATCAAGTTCGCGCGCTGGGCATTCGAGAAGTTCAAGGGCGCTGAGGACAAGCTCGGCACCCAGATGAAGGCAGTCGGCGAGGTAATGTCCATCGGCAAGACCTACAAGGAAGCCTTCCAGAAGGCAATTCGCAGCCTTGAGACCGGCAGATACGGTCTCGGATTCGCTAAGGACTTCAATAAGCTGTCAAAGGCAGAACTGCTTGCAAAGCTGCGCTACCCGACCAGCGAGCGTCAGTTCATCATTTACGAGGCACTCCGCAAGGGCGCAACCATCGACGAGATATACGGCCTCACCAAGATCAAGCACTGGTTCCTCCAGCAGATGAAGGAGCTGGTTGACGAGGAGAACGCGCTCATTGAGAAGAAGGGCGCAGTTCCCGCAGAGCCGGTGCTCCGCCAGGCAAAGCTCGACGGATTTTCCGACAGATACCTCAGTCAGATACTCGGCGTTTCCGAGGAGGATGTACGCACCACCCGCGAGAAGTACGGTATCTGCGAGGCTTGGGAGGGTATCCACGTAAGCGGCACCGAGAATGCGGCATATTATTACTCCACCTATCATGATATCAAGGACACAAGCCCGGTTTCCGACAAGCCGAAGATAATGATTCTCGGCGGCGGCCCCAACCGAATCGGTCAGGGCATCGAGTTCGACTACTGCTGTGTTCACGCGGCGCTCGCACTGAAGAAGCTCGGATTTGAGTCCATCATCGTAAACTGCAACCCTGAAACTGTTTCCACCGACTATGACACCTCCGACAAGCTCTATTTCGAGCCGCTGACCCTGGAGGACGTTCTCGCTATCCACGCGAAGGAGAAGCCGTTAGGCGTTATCGCGCAGTTCGGCGGTCAGACTCCGCTGAATCTTGCAGGCGACCTCAAGAAGTACGGCGTAAATATCCTCGGCACAAGCCCGGAGACTATCGACCTCGCAGAGGATCGCGACCACTTCCGCGCAATGATGGAGAAGCTCGGTATTCCTATGCCGGAATCCGGAATGGCTGTCAACGTTGACGAGGCTCTCGAAATCGCAAACAGGATCGGCTACCCGGTAATGGTTCGTCCGTCCTACGTTCTCGGCGGCCGTGGAATGGAGATCGTTCACGACGATGAGATGATGAAGGTCTACATGTCCGCCGCTGTTGGCGTAACTCCCGACAGACCTATCCTTATAGACCGCTTCCTGCACCACGCTACCGAGTGCGAGGCAGACGCCATCTCCGACGGCAAGAACTGCTTCGTTCCCGCCGTTATGGAGCACATCGAGCTTGCCGGCGTACACTCCGGCGATTCCGCATGCATACTCCCGAGCAAGAATCTCACCGCAAAGCAGGTAGAGACAATCAAGGAGTACACCAGAAAGATCGCCGTTGAGATGAACGTCTGCGGTCTGATGAATATGCAGTACGCCATCGAGGACGACACCGTCTACGTTCTTGAGGCTAACCCGCGTGCTTCCAGAACGGTTCCGCTGGTTTCCAAGGTGTGCAGCATAAACATGGTTCAGATAGCTACGCAGATCATTACTTCCTCGCTGACTGGCAAGCCCAGCCCCGTTCCGGAGCTCCGCGACCACCAGATCAACCACTACGGCGTAAAGGAAGCAGTGTTCCCGTTCAACATGTTCCCTGAGGTAGACCCCGTGCTTGGACCTGAAATGAGATCCACCGGCGAGGTGCTTGGTATATCCCCGAGCTTCGGCGAGGCATACTACAAAGCTCAGGAAGCGACCCGCACAAAGCTTCCCCAGGAGGGCACAGTGCTGCTGAGCGTATGCGACCGCGACAAGCCCGAGCTTATCGAGGTAGCGAAGGCGTTCAACGACCTTGGATTCAAAATTCTCGCAACCGGAAAGAGCTTCGAGATGATAAAGGAAGCAGGTATCCCGGCTGAGCGCATTTTCAAGATGTACGAGGGCAGACCCAACATCGGCGACGCTATCGCGAACGGAAATATTCAGCTCATCATCAACACTCCTGCCGGAAAGGACAGCGTGACTGACGACAGCTACATCAGAAAGGCTGCGATCAAGCACAGAATTCCTTACATCACAACGATGGCTGCCGCAAAGGCAAGCGCGGAAGGCATTCGCGCAATTAAGGAGAACAAGCACTTTGGCGTGAAGTCTCTCCAGGCACACCACGCTGATATAATCTGATTTAACGTTTCCCTCCGGAATAGCCTTCCGGAGGGAGATTTTTTAAGTAATTCAGCGGAATTTTAAAAATATTTTATAAAAACTGTTGCAAAAATAACCTAAATATGTTATGATAAATATATAGAGTGGCAGGGTGCGTCATGCAGCCGCGCCATGGGATAATTGAAAGGAATTATGATCATGCCAAGACAGAAGAAAACCACGACCACGACTACCGCAAAGGCGGAGACCGCAGTAAAGGCTGCCGGGACGACAGCAGCTAAGCCTGAAAAGCCCGTTGAGGTTAAGGCTAGCAAGACTGCTGAAGTTAAGGCTGCTCCTGCTGAGACTCCCAAGGCTGCTAGGAAGCCCGCTGCAAAGGCCACAGCTAAAAACGCTGTAAAGCCAGCAGCAAAGGCTGATTCCGCTCCCAAGAAGAGAGCCGGAAGAAAGCCGAAGCCCATCACAGTAAATGATGTAGTAGCAAAGATATACAAGCGCATCGACAAGGCTGCCGGTAAGCAGGTAGCTGCCGAGGGCAGAGCCGCAGTTGACATTAAGCTGTATGGTTCGTTTGAGGCTCATATGTACATCGAGGTCAAGGACGGAAAGGTTTCCGTTGAGCCCTATGATTACATCGAGAGAGACCTTGAGGCTGCAGTTCCGGTCGACGTGGCGCTTGCAATCGCAGACGGCAAGACAACCATTAAGGAAGCGGTTGAGAATGGCTCCCTGTATGTTTTCGGAAATGTTCAGTTTGCGCTCAAGTTTGCTAAGCTTTTCGATTGATTCAGTATAATAAAAATCCTCGCGATATGATTTGCGGGGATTTTTATATTACAGGAAAACAAACAGCGGCAGAGTAGACCTGCCGCTGTTTTTATGTGAAATTCGAATTACTCGTATTCAACTACGTTGACCCAGGAGAGCAGGAAATCGCGCTCTTCCTTCTTGCCCTTTACGGACTGGGAAGCAGCAACGATAGGAAGCCACTTCTGAATGTACTGCTTTGCTGTATCGCTCTTCTTGCTGAACAGGTCGAGGTACTTCTCTGCAGTTTCCTTGTCGTTGTTGAGGTAGAACAGCAGGTAAGTGCGTGCAACATCAGCGGAAGCATTGCCCTGTGTAGCATGTGCCCAGTCAATGATATAAGCGGTGCCGTCGTCCTTTACGATAATGTTGGATGGGTTGAAATCGCCGTGGCATACCTTCTTATGCTCGTGCATACCCTCGAGGCGGGTGTGCAGCTCATAACGTGTGGTGGCGTCGAGGTTGGTTTCGCTGATCTTGCGGTTCATTTTGTCCTTCAGCTTGTTGAGCATCGGGCACTTTGCAGCATGAACCTGCATCTGAAGGTCAACGAACATTTCAAGGTACTCGTACTTCTTTGCGGGGTTCTCCTGCATGAGCTGTGCAAGGGTCTTGCCCTCAATGAACTCAGAAACGATTGCCCACTTGCCGTCGATCATCTTGACTTCAAGCACTTTGGGTACGTTAATGCCTATATTCTCTACACGCGCCTGATTGAGCGCTTCGTTGAGTATGTCAGGCTTTGCGTAGCTCTCGTCAAATACCTTGACCAGTGTGTTGCCTTCGCGGTAGATGGTCTTGCCGGGTCTGACAGCTAAAATATTTTCGGACATAGCTTTATCCTCCTGTAAAAAGAATGACATGCCAGTGATGGCAGTCTATATATCAAGGAGCATTGCGCCCCATGAATACAAGCACAAAGCCGGGCACGGGCTAAAAGTCCATGCCCGGCTGCGTTAAATCAGTACGGGAGTACTATTGAGAGGGGATCAAACCTTCTCGTGAGTACCATAGTATGCGTTGAGATACATCTGCTTGATTTCCTTGAAAAGCGGGAATCTGGGGTTAGCACCGGTGCACTGGTCATCGAATGCCTGCTCAACCATTGCATCGAGTCTGTCGAGGAAGTCCTTCTCGTCAACGCCGTAGTCCTTGATGGTCTTCTTAACGCCGATTCTATCCTTGAGCTCGTCGATCTTCTTGATAAGACCTTCAACCTTAGCCTCGTCGTTCTTGCCGGTTACACCGAGGAACTCAGCAACCTCAGCATAACGACGCATGGTGTGCGGGTGAGTATACTGAGAGAATGTGCCCATCTTAGCAGGAGCCTCAGCGCTGTTGAAGCGGATAACTTCGTCGATCAGCAGAGCGTTTGCGATACCGTGGGGCAGGTGGTGGAACGCACCGAGCTTGTGAGCCATAGAGTGGCAAACACCCAGGAATGCGTTAGCAAATGCCATACCAGCCATTGTAGCAGCGTTAGCCATGTTCTCACGAGCAACCGGATCATATACGCCGGAGATAGCGGAATCATAAGCAGCAGGCAGGTTCTCGAAGATGAGCTGGAGGGACTTGAGTGCGAGACCGTCTGTGAACGGAGTAGCCATAACGGAAGCATAAGCCTCGAGGCAGTGTGTAACTGCGTCAATACCGGAAGCGGAAGTCAGACCTCTCGGGCCGGTTCTCATCATGTCAGCGTCAACGATTGCCATCTTAGGCATGAGCTGATAGTCAGCCAGCGGGTACTTAACGCCTGTGGACTGATCGGTGATAACTGCGAACGGAGTAACCTCAGAACCAGTACCAGCGGAAGTAGGAACAGCGATGAAGTAAGCCTTCTCGCCCATGTTCGGGAAGGTGTAAACTCTCTTACGGATATCAATGAAGCGCATTGCCATATCCATGAAGTCAGCCTCGGGGTGCTCATACAGAACCCACATGATCTTACCAGCGTCCATTGCGGAACCGCCGCCGACAGCGATGATGCAGTCAGGCTCGAACTTTCTCATAGCCTCTGCACCCTTCTGAGCGGAAGCCAGGGAAGGATCAGGCTCAACATCAGCGAATGTGGTGTGAACGATGCCCATCTCGTCAAGTCTGTCAGTAATAGCCTTTGTGAAGCCGCTCTTGAACAGGAAGGAGTCAGTTACGATGAACACTCTCTTCTTGCCCATAACGTCCTTGAGCTCCTTGAGAGCAACAGGGAGGCAGCCCTTCTTGATATAAACCTTCTCAGGTGCGCGGAACCACAGCATATTCTCTCTCCTCTCGGCAACGGTCTTGACATTCAGCAGGTGCTTAACACCAATGTTCTCGGAAACGGAGTTACCGCCCCAAGAGCCGCAGCCCAGTGTGAGGGAAGGAGCAAACTTGAAGTTGTAGAGGTCGCCGATGCCACCGAGGGAAGAAGGAGTGTTAACGATAAGACGGCAAGCCTTCATTCTCTCAGCCCACTTGTCGAGCTTCTCTCTTTCGGTGTTGTTGTTGATCCAGAGTACGGAAGTATGACCAAGACCGCCGTTGTTCTTCAGCAGGGTGTCAGCCATATCAAGAGCCTGATCGAAGTTATCAGACTTGTACATGCCGAGGATAGTGGTGAGCTTCTCGTGGCCGAATGCCTCATCAGGCTCCAGGGAAGTAGCCTCACCGATGATTACCTTAACAGACTCGGGGATCTCGAAGCCAGCCATCTTTGCGATCTGGAAAGGACGCTGACCAACGATCTTAGCATTAAGAGCGCCGTTGATGAGCATAACCTTTCTGATCATGTCAGCCTGCTTCTTATCGAGGAACATGCAGCCTCTCTTCTCGAATTCCTTCTTGACATCATTGTAGATGGTCTTGTCAACGATAAGGGTCTGCTCGGTTGCGCAGATCATACCGTTATCGAAGGTCTTGGAGTGAATAATGGAGTTAACTGCATTAACGATATCAGCAGTGGAGTCAATGATAGCGGAAGCGTTACCCGCACCTACGCCGATAGCGGGGGTACCGGAGGAGTATGCAGCCTTAACCATTCCAGGGCCGCCGGTTGCGAGAATTATATCAACTTCCTTCATGAGGAGGTTTGTAAGATCAAGGGAAGGAACATCTACCCAAGAGATGATGCCGTCAGGAGCGCCAGCCTTAACTGCTGCCTCATAAACGATCTTTGCAGCCTCAACGGTGCACTTCTTTGCACGGGGGTGCGGGCTGATGATGATACCGTTTCTGGTCTTGAGAGAGATAAGGGTCTTGAAGATAGCGGTGGAAGTAGGGTTGGTTGTAGGAATAACCGCGCCGACAACGCCGATAGGCTCTGCGATCTTCTCAATGCCGTATGCCTCGTCGCGCTCGATAACGCCGCATGTCTTTGTGTGCTTGTATGCATTGTAGATATGCTCAGCAGCATAGTTGTTCTTGATAACCTTGTCCTCTACAATACCGTAGCCTGTTTCTTCAACAGCCATCTTTGCAAGCGGGATTCTCTGCTTGTTAGCTGCGGAAGCGGCTGCAAAGAAAATAGCGTCAACCTGCTCCTGGGTATAGGTTGAGAAAATCTCCTGTGCTTCCTTGACTTTCTTAAGTGCTTTTTCAAAGCTCTCTACGCTGTCAACCAGTTCATGAAATGCCATAGTCATCTTCTCCTTAAATTTTATATACATGCCTGGGTCGCTCATTTCCTGCTGGGAGCTTCCGGCGGCGGTGACGGATTACTAACCCGCGGCGCTGTCGGGATTTCCGGCATTCTCTGGGCGCCATTGCCCTGATCGGCTGAGCCGACCTTTATTAACCATTGACACGTGCGGGACATAGACTTTTTTATGCCCTATTCGCACCTGTTAATATTTTAACACATTATTTATATGCTGTAAAATGTAATATTGATATAGCTATATCAGCAAAAAGCATATCACCCTATCGCCCCGAAATATTTGTCCCTGGAGCGGTTTACAGCCGCGACGAATTCACGGTCAAAGTCGGATAAACGGTAGTCTCTGCGGTATATCAGTACGTCCTTGTAGGGTTTGTCGCTGCCCTTGATTTTAAGTTGAACAAGCCCGTAATCCTTGAGGAGCTCCTGCGGTACGGGGGACACCCACATGAATGTATCCGGAACTGTTCCGAGAATCGCAAACTGCGTACCGCGCTCGTAGACGTATATCCGCCGGTCGATGAACTCGGTAAGCTCCGACTTTCTGACATCTATCATGGGGACCGATGGCACATAAGGGTCAGCGTGGCAGACCTCAATGTACTCGGCGAGGTCGTCAAGACAGACCTCTTCCCTTTGGGTCAGCGGGTTGTTCTTTGATATAAGCAGAACATAGGTGAACTCCGCAACGGTCTCGCTTGTGAGCTTTTTGTCCTTGAAAAGGTCGCTGAAGTACTTTTCGTACGACGCCTGGTAGCGCACGATCCCGAGGTTGAAATCCTCCCTGACGACGCTGTTTATCGTGTTCATTGAGTTTGTCTCGCAGTAGTAGAATTCTGCAGGGGAGCCGGATTTTATGCAGCGCGAGAAGTCCGCCATTGCATAGCTGAGGTAGCTTGCCCGCGGAACGCTGACCGAAAAGCTCTGCTTTTTCTGCCTTCCGTTGTGGTATATCTGCTCCACTTCGTCGACCTTCTGCACGATCTGGCGCGCATATTGAAGGAATTCCTCGCCGTCCGGCGTTATTGAAATGCCCTTTGTTGTACGACGGAAAATGGTGATCCCGAGGGATTCCTCAAGCTCTTTGATTGCGCGGCTGAGGTTCGGCTGACCCATATAGAGGTTTTCCGCCGCCTTGCTTATCGAACGCGTTTTTGCCACTTCCACGGCATATTTAAGATGAAGTATGTTCAACTCAATTCCTGCCTTTCGTCGTAGTTTATAGAAATAATCAATGCTTGACTGATAATTATTTATCAAATCAATGTAAAGTCCTCATTGACAAAAAATAAACAACTTGATAAATCCGGGTAAAAACATTCGCTTCTCCATTCTTTATTTGAAGAAGCGAATGCGATGAATACCGTTAATCTCTTTCAAGCGCCGAAATGCCGCTTCTGACCATCTTGACGATTCCGAACGGCTTGAGCAGGCTGATGAAGCTGTCGATTTTCTCGGGCTTTCCGGTGAGCTCCAGCATAATGCTGTCTTCTGCGATGTCCACGGACTTAGCGCGGAACAGGTTTGCGACCTCGACGATACCGCGTCTGTCCTCAACGGAGCGGCCGGCGCGTACGATGACATGCTCGCGGCATACTGCGTCGGTAAGGATCTTGACTTCCTTTACATCGTGGAGCTTCATGAGCTGGTTCTTGATCTGTTCAAGGACTCTCAGATCGCCCGCTACCACGATTGTGAGCCTGGAGATCTCGGGTACTTCGGTCTCGGCTGCGTTAAGGCTCTTTATATTGAAGCACCGTCTGCTGAAAAGGCTTGAAACTCTGAGCAGAACGCCTTCGTTGTTTGCAACTTTTACGGATAATACATATTCCTGCATGGATCACGCCTCCAGATCAATTGATGTAATGGGGTTAACGACCGGCTTTCCTGCGGGGATCATCGGAAGAACGTTGATATCTCTGTCAATACGCACTTCTATCATTACCGGCGCTGACTTCGATATACTTAGCGCTTCAGTGAGTACGGGGGTAATATCCTCGGTCTTTTCGATCACGAATGTCTTAACGCCGAAAGCCTCGCCGAGCTTGACGTAATCAATGTGACGAGCGTCAAGAGTGGTCTCGGAGAAGTGCTTGCTGTAGAAAAGCCTCTGCCACTGGCGCACCATTCCGAGAACGTTATTATTCATGACGATCTCAATGATGTTGATGCCGTGTGCAGCCGCAGAAATAAGCTCGTTGAGGTTCATTGCAAAGGAGCCGTCTCCCGCCATGTTAACTACGGTCTTGTCTGGGTTGCCGGTCTTTGCGCCGAGGGCGGCTCCGAGGCCGTATCCCATAGTTCCCAGACCGCCCGAGGAGATGAAGCTGCGCGGGTTTCTGCACTTGTAGTACTGTGCCGCCCACATCTGAGTCTGACCTACTTCGGTGGTGATTATAGCCTCGCCGGAAGTGAGCCTGTCGAGTTCCTCGATAACCGCCTCAGGCGTAACGGGAAGCTTCTTTGTGCCTTCCTGAACAGGCTCGCCGAAGTCGCCGCCGAGTACCTCCTCGCACCACTCCGGGTGAGACTGCTGCGCGATTTTCGCGTTGAGCGCAGAGAGAACAGCCTTGACATCACCGGAAACGGTAACGTCAACGTCGATATTCTTGTTGAATTCAGCGGGGTCTATGTCGATGTGAATGATCTTAGCCTGCTTGCCGAAAACGGAGGTATCGCCGGTAACGCGGTCGGAGAAGCGCGTGCCGATTCCTATGAAAAGGTCGCAGTTGTTGAGCGCGTAAGCTGCCTTGACGGTTCCGTGCATTCCGAGCATGCCTATGTAGCGGCGATCGGTCTCATCGTAAGCGCCCTGACCCATCAGCGAGCAGGAAACTGGAGCGTCGGTCAGTTCTGCGAGCTTCTTCAGCTCTGCTGAGGCCTCGGAAGCGATAACGCCGCCACCCGCGTAAATGTAGGGCTTCTTTGCATTAGCAATGAGTTCAGCCGCTGCGCTGATCTCGTCCTCGCTGAGGGGAGCCGCTTCGAACGGCTTCTGCGCCGGGGCAGGGGTATACTCTGTGAAAGCCTGGGTGATATCCTTCGGAACATCAACCAGCACCGGACCCTTGCGGCCGCTCATAGCGATCTGGAACGCAAGGCGGATAGTATCAGCAAGCTCGTCAACGGACTTTACGATGAAGTTGTGCTTTGTGATGGGCATAGTAATTCCGGTGATGTCCACCTCCTGGAAGGAGTCCAGACCCAGCAGACCGCAGGAAACGTTGCCCGTGATGGCTACCAGCGGGATAGAGTCCATGTAAGCTGTCGCAATACCGGTAACGAGGTTGGTAGCGCCGGGGCCGGAAGTAGCAAGCACGATACCGGTCTTACCGGTGGAGCGTGCGTAGCCGTCGGCCGCATGGCAGGCGCCCTGCTCATGGCAGGTAATTACATGCCTGATTTTGTCGCTGTACTTGTACAGACTGTCGTAAATATTGAGAACAGCGCCTCCCGGATAGCCGAAAATAGTATCCGCGCCCTGTTCGAGCAAGCACTCAACGATTATATCTGAGCCGCTCAGTTTCATTCATATCACCTTTCTCTTTGTTTATATTATGACTGCCGCTTTTAGCTAAAACAGTATATACTTTTATTTTACCACAGACTAAGTATATTGTCAACGACATATCAGCTATTTTTTCGACGCATAGCTGAATTTTTAATGAAAAAGGCAGAAGCTGGTAACTTCTGCCTTGCATATTATCCGTTTGAAAGCGCGAACGCAACGATCGCCGATAGATTTTCCTCGCTGACGTAGTCGCAGCCGTTTTTCAGAATGTTTATCATTTCCTGAGTTCCGGGCTTGTTCTGCTTTTCAAGGTCGGTGCAGATGGTCTGGAGGAGCTTTCTCTGGAGCCATTTCAGCTTGTGATAGTCAAGAGCGCCCCTGAGGTAGAATATCGGGATATCGGTCGGGTTATTCTCATGCAGTATCTTGTTGTATATCCCGCCGGGAGGGTTCATGCCGACTGCGCCTGCGCAAATAAGGTTCCAGCGCTTCTGAGCCCTGGGAAGTCCCTGTATCTTGTTCGCAAAAATCCACCCGATGAATATTGCCTCCTCGTCACGGGGAATAGCCTTGACGGCCTCCTTATAGGAATAAGCCGGAACACCCAGCTTTGAAGCCAGCATTTCAGCGTATCTTCTCGCGCTTCCCGCGTTGCTTTCATAAATTACTGCTTTCATGGAGTACGCCCCTTCCTGCTCATTATCTGCGCGTCCGCAGTTCCTTTTTCTGGTTCTTGTCGCTGTACATAAGCTCGTCGGTCATGCGGATCATGTATTCCAGATCGCTAGAATCAGTCAGATCGAACGACTTTATACCCACGCTGGCTGAGATCTCAAATTCCTTGCCGGAGATGGAATTCAGGTTTTCAAGGTAAGCGTCCACAGACCGGTAGATTTCCTCGGAACTTATCGTGCCCGGAATGACCGCGACCATCTCGTCTCCGCCCCAGCGGACGCAGAGCGCGTTTTGCGGGCAGCACGACCGGAGCGCGTCCGCAACTGCGCATATCGCGTAATCGCCGTCGTCGTGGCCGTAGTTGTCGTTGATGTGCTTCAGCCCGTCAAGGTCTGCGAGGATAACCGTCATGGTTCCGCTGCACTTTTTCAGCAGCTCCGGATAGAGATTCTTGAGCGCGGCGCGGTTAAGCAGGTGAGTCAGACCATCGCAGCGGTACATTTCCTCTATCTTTTCGGTCAGATATTGCTGATACTGCATCGAACGGAAAGCTCCGAATGCGGTGTTGAGCGTGCTTGTTATCTGGGAAGCCTTATAGTAGTTCTGAATATCGTAGTCGTGGTAGCTGAAGCACACGAATCCCATCGGAACGCCCATGTAGTTCAGCGAAAGAAAAATGAGCGGCTCCTCGTGCTCTGTCAGCATGTCCTTCAGGTTTGGGTGGAGGTCGGATTTTCTCATGTCGTCTATTCTGCCATGCATGGGGAAATTCGTGTTGTAAATGATTTTGAGCAAGTCGGAAAATACGGAGTCCGAATGTTTCCTGAGCGGGTCAAAGGTGCGGTCGGTGCACTCCGGGTTGAGTGCGATCACCATATCGTAAAAATCGTACTTATCCAGCTCGTTTGCGACCTCTGAGAAATCCTGACATTCCAGTATGCGGGATATCATGCGGAACATGTGTTCTTCCTCGTTCTGGTAGCGGTTGAACGAGTTGTTGATGTAGGTAAGTTCCTCGGAGGCGTTGAGCTTTACGGAAGTCGTGCAGCCGCAGCTTTCGGAAGCCTGAAGCTCAGGCACCACGAGAACGCTCCCTGGAACCGCTCTGCCGGAGAGCATCTGCATTATCGTGTCCGAGACAGTCAGCGCCAGGTGCTCGCTGCTGCAAAGGCAGGTAGTTATCTGAGGGGTGCTGTATCTTATTTCGTTTATGCCGTCAAAGCCCGTTACGATTACATTTTCGGGGATTTTGATTCCGTGCCGTTTCAGAACCGACACGGTAGTGATCGCCATGGTATCGTTGGCGCAGATTATTGCCTGAGGAAGACTCCGGCGGCGCACGAAAAGCTGTTCCACAGCGCTTTCAGTAGGAACGCTCCAGAATTCGCCGTAGCTGATATCATCGTTGCCGAAATCCACGTCATATTCAGCGGCGACCTTTCTTACAACATCAATGCGTTCCTCGGAAAATGCATTATCTTTTATTCCCGCGATCATGTGGATATCTTTTACATTGTGGTCTGCGATAACGTGACGGACGATTTTTTCAAATCCGGCGGTGTAGTCGAAAGTGATTCGTGTGCAGCCGGGGTACTGCGCTCCAATGGTGATCACGGGAAGCCCGTGTGCCCTTGCGTCCAAAATTATACGCCGGACGGTATCCTTGTCCTTGATTGCTTCTTCGTTTATTACAACCGCGTCGGTTATATCGTAGTTGATCAGGTCAAAGACCGCTTTCTCGCCCTGTTCGTCAATGGAGTTCCAGAAAAGCTCAGACGGAGTGGAGTATACAAGCAGCCTGGCATTGCAGGAAGCAAGGCATTTTGCAAATGTTGTTATGAATCTGTGATTGGTCGCCTCGTGTATTTTAGGAGTGCAAAGCGCAACAATTGTTTTTCCGTAAAGCACAGGAAATCTCCTTTGCAAATTCATGATGGTGTCTCGCCAGGGATCTAATCTAATGTAAGAAGCATTATTAATTCTATTATATCACAAGATTTAGGAAATTTCAATACCGATGATAAAATTTTCTTTGGTGCAAATCTACCCTTAATTAAAATAGTATGTCCTTGTTCGGCATAATTGTATAATCAGCCTGAAAAATCGTACAAATCTATCATGATTATTAAATCTGTCAAAAAAACCTTATAAACAAGTTTAATCTTGTACGTTTTTGCCACTTTACAAATCAAATATTTCTGGTATACTAACAGTAAACGTTTTCAAAGACCTGCGCAAAAGAAAGGAACCGCGCGGGCAAAAGGGAAGGGGAGATAGTATGTTTCTTTTCAGATGGCTGTGGAAGAACATGAAGGGCTGCCGCGCGATATACATACTTGCGCTGTGCATTACGGTAGTATGCCAGTCGATGTACATAATCACACCGTATTTTACGCAGCAGATAACCGATACGTTCATAGTAAACGAGAATGCGCTCCAGAATTTGGAGGAGCACACGGACGTACTGATTTTCATGCTGGCGGCAATGGTGGGATTTACTCTGCTTCGCTGCGGATTGCAGTACGGAAGCAACATGATGTACGAGCACACGTCGCAGACCTTGATCTATCGTGTCAGGAAGGTGCTTTTCGACAAGATAGAAAATCAGGACGCGGCGTTCTATAACGTATACCGCACCGGCGACATCATGACCCGCGTTTCATCCGATCTTGACATGGTTCGTCACTCCATCGCATGGATAATCAAGACCATCGTTGAGTGCATCGTGCTGTTCTCGGCTTCGCTGATATTTTTCTTTACCATGGATTGGCTGATGGCGCTTTGTATGATTTCGCTGACTCCGGTGATACTGTTGATCACTTGGCTTTTCAAGCGCAGGGTAGGCCCCCTTTACGTTGATCTTCGCGAGAAGCTCTCCAGAATGAACACCGCCGCCGAGGAGAACATCTCTGGCAACCGCGTGGTAAAGGCGTTTGCCCGCGAGGACTACGAAATGAATCGGTTCGACGAATTCAGCCAGGAGTACAACAAGGCAAACAAGAAAGCGGCGTTCATGTGGCTGAAGTTTTTCCCGTACCTTGAGGTCACTGCGCAGTCGCTGTCTGTTGTAATGCTAATCGCCGGCGGACTTTTCGTAGTGTTCGGACGTATCACAATGGGGCAGTATGCGGCTTTCTCGGGTCTTATCTGGACGCTTTCCAACCCGATGAGAACGCTCGGGAACATTGTTAACGATCTCCAGCGATTCACCGCTTCCGCAAACAAGATAATCGAGATCTACTACGGAAGCCCCCGCATAGTCGACCGCAACGACGCGGTAGACAAGCCCGGCAGATTTGACGGCAAAATCGAGTTCGACCACGTCAGCTTCTCTTACGACAACACAGAGGTGCTCAAGGATATCTCCTTTACAGTGGAGCCTGGAGAGACCGTCGTAGTAATGGGCGAGACAGGCTCGGGCAAGACTACTCTTGCGGAGCTTATACCGCGTATCTATGATGTAAACAGCGGCGAGGTCAGGGTCGACGGAGTTAATGTGACCCCCCTGAAACTCAAGCAGCTCCGCCACAATATAGGATTCGCAACCCAGGACGTGCTGCTGTATTCCGATACGATAGACGGCAACATCAGCTTCGGCGATTCCGATATGCCCGAGGAGGACGTTGTAAAGTACGCAAAGGCGGCAGACGCGGACGGCTTTATCAGGAAGCTTTCCGACGGTTACGAGACCATCGTCGGCGAGCGCGGCGTGGGACTTTCCGGCGGACAGAAGCAGCGAATCTCCCTTGCAAGAGCGCTTGCGGTAAAGCCTTCGATACTGATACTCGACGATACGACCTCCGCAGTCGACCTGGAAACTGAAAAGCATATCCAGAACGCTCTTGCAAACCTTGATTTCCCTTGCACGAAGCTGATAATCGCACAGCGTATTTCCACGGCGAAGTACGCCGATAAGATAATCGTGCTGAAGGACGGAAAGATATCCGAGCAGGGAACACACGAAGAACTTATAAAGCAGCACGGCTACTACCGTGAAGTATTCGATTTGCAGAAGTAAGGAGGGATACAGATGGCTAGAAATAAATTCGACGTCGACGAAGTACTTGAGACCCCGTTCGACATACGGCACCTGAAACGTTCGCTGGTCTATGCGGCGAAATACAAGAAGCGCATCGCGATATCCCTGATACTCAGCGCCCTAGGCTCTGTGATAGGGCTGTTATCGCCGCTGATAGTTCAGAATGCGATTGATAATTACATGATACCGGTCGACCAGGCTTCCGCCGTGGCACCGGATGACCGCGTGAAGTACATCATACTGAGCGGAGTGGCGGTGCTGGCGTGCATTATCGTGAGCGTTATATTTGCGAAGATACGTTCGGTGATGATGACTAAGGTGGGTCAGGATATTGTCTACGATATCAGAAAGGACCTTTTCGAGCACATGCAGCGGCTCAGCTTTGAGTACTACGACAGCCGTCCGCACGGCAAGATACTTACCCGAATCATCAACTACATCAACGCGATATCCGACCTGATGACCAACGGACTTATCAACTTTATCCTTGAGATAATCAACCTGGTGTTCATCACAATATTCATGTTTTTCGTGAACTGGCAGCTCGCGCTTGTTACAATGGCTGGGCTTCCTGTGTACGCATTCATAATGCTGGTTATCAAAAACGGTCAGCGCAAGGCGTGGCAGCAGGTTTCAAACAAGAGTTCCAACCTCAATGCGTATCTGCATGAGAGCATAGTCGGCGTAAAGATATCCCAGATGTTCACCCGCGAGGAAGAAAACGCTGAGATCAACGATAAACTCGCAAAGAAGTACAAAAAGGCGTGGATGAAGGCAGTTTCCTATTCAAACCTAGTATGGCCGAGCACCGATGTTGTGTCCATCATCGTCAGAGCGTTCATCTTTTTGGTCGGACTTATAGGAATGCGCGGCATGGTGTCGTTTGGTACGATCATTGCAATGACGGATTATTCCGCGAGATTCTGGCAGCCGCTGATGAACCTCTCCAACCTGATGAATACCTTTATAAACGCAGTCGCAAATCTCGAGCGTATCTTTGAAATGATGGACGAGCCGGTAACAGTCGACGACGCTCCCAACGCGGTTGAAATGCCCGAGATACACGGAGATGTACACTTTAAAGATGTCACCTTCGCATATGAGCCGGGAATCAACATTCTGGAACATCTGTCGTTTGACGTAAAGGCAGGCGAGAGCGTAGCGCTTGTAGGACCTACCGGGGCCGGTAAAACGACGATAGTAAACCTGCTGTCGAGATTCTATAACCTGAGCGGCGGAGAAGTCCGCATTGACGACAGCGACATTTCAAATGTAACGCTGCACTCCCTGCGTTCGCAGATGGGCATAATGCTTCAGGACAGCTTCATATTCAGCGGAACAATCCGGGACAACATAGCATATGGAAAGCTTGACGCCACAGACGATGAAATCCGGACAGCGTGCTCAATAGTCGGTATCGACAACTATATTGAGTCGCTGCCTGACGGATACAACACGGTGGTGAACGAGCGCGGCTCGGGACTTTCCCAGGGTCAGAAGCAGCTTATAGCGTTTGCTAGAACGATAGTTTCAGACCCGAAGATACTTGTGCTTGATGAAGCGACTTCCTCGATAGACGCCATGACCGAGAGGTATTTACAGCATGGCCTTGATCACCTGATGCGTGGCAGAACGTCGTTTATAATCGCGCACCGTCTTTCCACGATACGTAGCTGCGACCGGATCATGTACGTTTCCAATAAGGGAATAACCGAAGCGGGAACGCACGATGAGCTGATGGCGAAGAAAGGCGATTATTACAAGCTTTATACTGCGCAGTCGGTATAATAGAAAATCGCTCCGGGTTTCCGGAGCGATTTTTTTAGAGGTGACCTTATACAAAAATGCGCCGCAGGATATGCGGCGCAAATTATTTGAGCTATTAAGATTAAGCCTTGCCAACAGAACCGAACAGTTCCATCTTCTCCTTAACCTTAGCCTTGATAGCCTCAGTACCGGGTGCGAGGAGCTTTCTGGGATCGAAGCCCTTGCCCTGGAGATCCTTGCCCTCTTCGATGTACTTTCTTGTAGCTTCCTGGAATACGAGCTGGCACTCGGTGTTAACGTTGATCTTAGCAACGCCGAGAGAAATAGCCTTCTTGATCATATCGTCAGGAATGCCAGTGCCGCCGTGAAGTACGAGAGGCATGTCGCCAACTTCTGCCTTGATCTTAGCAAGCGTATCGAAGGAAAGACCGGGCCAGTTTGCGGGATACTTGCCGTGGATATTACCGATACCAGCAGCCAGCATTGTAACGCCCAAGTCAGCAACCATCTTGCACTCCTTAGGATCAGCGCACTCGCCCATACCGATTACGCCGTCTTCCTCGCCGCCGATAGAACCTACCTCAGCCTCGAGGGAGATACCGAGGATATCGCAGGTGTTTACAAGAGCAGTAGTCTTTGCGATGTTCTCTTCGATCGGATAGTGAGAGCCGTCGAACATGATGGAGGAGAAGCCTGCGTTGATGCAAGCCTTAGCGCCTTCGAAGGTGCCGTGGTCAAGGTGCAGAGCAACCGGAACGGTGATGTGAAGGTTCTCAATCATGCCCTTTACCATGCCGACGATGGTGGAATAACCGCACATATACTTGCCTGCGCCCTCAGAAACACCGAGGATAACAGGAGACTTGCACTCCTCTGCGGTGAGAAGGATAGCCTTTGTCCACTCAAGGTTGTTGATGTTGAACTGACCAACAGCGTACTTGCCGTCGCGAGCCTTGTTCAGCATTTCTTTTGCAGAAACTAACATTCTTATGATCTCCTTTGAATTAAAGTTGGATAATATTCAATCCAAAGCTATTATAGCACGTTTCTCGGAAAAAAGCAATATATTTTCTGATTTTTTTTCCATATAACCTGCCGTTGGTTATTGCTTGAGATTCCGGCACATCATTTCAACTGCGTTTCCAGACCGAGCGTAGGCGACATACAGCTCTGGGAACAGCGTGCAGAAGCAAACGCTGTTCCCGAGGCATTCCGAAAGCTGATCTTCAATGGTCAGACCGCTATTTACGATTCACGATATTCGCCACAGCGCTATTTCTTTACTGATTGAAATAAATGGCTGACAAACTAAGCAAAACCGGCATTGGAACTCCAGACGCTGAAATCGCTGCCGCTTGCCTGACCGAGTATATGCAAGGCTTTCAGAAGCGTAATCCGCTGACCGTTGAACAGTACAAGAAATACGCCAAGATAATTGAGCAGGTTGAGTAGAAAAACGGGGAAGTTACTCGGCTTGATGAGCAAGCCAAGTACGCAGGTAGCCTCTTAAAACACCGTGAGGAGCTGCGAACGCAGGTTGAAGCCGTTATTGACGAGTTGGACGAGCAGTACCATGAGAGGAACGCCGCCGTTGCTTATTTGGACGAAGAAATAACGGAAAAGTTCTCTGCGCTCACGCAAACCTCCACCGAACTTGCAGATAAACAGACCTTTCTTGGAACAAGCGCAAAAAAGGTTACGAAACTCAAAGCCATAGATGAGATTGAAACGGGCAAGCCGATTTTCGGCGGCAAGGTCACGCTCTTCAAAGAGGATTATGGCGATGTGACCGACCTTGCAAGGAAGCAGATAGCGACCGAGAGTAAGGAAAGCGAACAGTCAGCAGAAATCATAAGGCTGAAAAAAGATAATGAGCAGGCAGCCATACAAATCGCCGATCAGAAACAGGAGATACTAAGGCTATACCCACTGAAACAGGAGCTGCGCAAGGTGAAAAACGAGTTAAGCAGCCTTAAATTGAGGTTTCAGAAGGTGCTGGATTTCGTTGAGAGCATGAGGCTAGCGCAAAAGCTGCAGGAGTTTTTGAAACCATTTACGAAACGTTATCAAATGTAGTTTATAAAAGAGTATCTTTATAACTTCTTCCCAAGTTTTCCATGGCAGAAAGAATAGGGCGCATGGATTCGCCGAGTTCTGTCAGCGAATACTCCACCCTTGGTAGCACCTCCGGGTATACCGTGCGCAGGATTATACCGTCGGATTCCAGCTGGCGAAGGCTGTCGGTCAGTACTTTCTGGCTCACGCCGTCAAGGGATTTCCGCAGCTCGTTGAATCTCCAGAACCTGGAAAGAAGGTTCCGCATTGTCAGCAGCTTCCACTTGTTGCCGATTATCTGTACGGTGGTCGCAACATCGCATTCGGGAAGTTCTTCACGTTTTAGCATATGTATCTCTCCAAAAGTTAATCAGCGCACGCATGTTTACACACAATACCCCCCTAAATGGCGGGGGTATTGTTGGTTATAAGCATAAGATCAAAGCAGGGAATAGCCTCTGCTGCGAAGCAGCGTTTTCTCCGAATCGACCTCGGAGGAGCGGACGAGCTTCTCGGCGCGAACGGCGACAAGAGGCTGATTCATCTTCCTTGTTCAGCCGCTTTACCTCGCTTCGCAGCTGCCGGATCTCCTCAGCCAGGCTCATTGCGTTTTCGGGGGTTCGCTCCTCGATGTCCAGGTCGCCGTTCTTTGCCGCCTGCACCCACCCGTACAGCGTTCCGTACGGTACCTTAAGTTCCTCGCTGGCTCGCTTTACTCCTATTTCCAGCGCCAGCTTTACTGACTGCTCCTTGTAGCTCCTGTCGTATTTCTTTGCTTCTGACATGTCCTTCACCCTCCTGGTTTTAGTATATTCTTTTGAGCGTGGGGTGTCAAGTTTTATTATACAACATCATAAGTCGCTTTCATTCTACGCTTTTGAAATGCTGTATTGGTGCGGTATTAGAAAGGGCAAACTGCCGGTGCTAATACCGATTGTCTTTGATTTCAAGGCGAAAACAGTGACTATACCCGACTGATATGGCGAAAAAAGATAACCGCCGAGGATAGATGGGTGCGAGCTGAACGCTGAAATTACAAGGCTGAAAAGAAGGACAGAGGAGCAAGACAGGATCAACAACGCGCAAAACAGGAATTGAAAAGGCTCTTTACTTTGAAAGATAGGCTGCGTAAGACCGAAAGCGATTTTAACACCTTACAGCAGAAGTTCCAGAAGGTTATGGATTTTATCAAGTCTTTGGGATTGGCGGAGAAACTTCAGGAGTTTTTGAAAGCGAGGTCAGCTAAGCAGTATCGAAGATAATAGCAAAGCCGCACCCTTAGTCGGGTGCGGCTTTAAGCATTGGCTACAAATTGGCTACAACATAAAAGCCGCTTGCAACTACTTCATATCTTGATATTTCGGTATCAAAATGGTATCAGAGAGCAATTTGAAGCCTGTTAAACCGCATTGTTATGCGAAATTTCCGGAAGTGGCGATTATTCCCACTCGCCAAATGAAAGGGAAACCTAAACAAGTTTGTTTTGGCGATATGGTACGATTTGATTTCTAATGATAGGAATTATCCAAAGTCTATAAGCAATATGGACTAATGCTATCAAATTTCTATCGGGATTTGCTATCGAAATTCACTATGCGGTGACTCAATTTGTCCCTGCTGATTTATTATAGCACAGATTATCACAAAATGCAAGCGGAATTTCTATTTTTTAGCGTGAGTTATGATGGCATATAATTCAAATTTCTGTTAATCGAATACGTTATCCGTCCACAATTCACACTGCGTCATGACTGTTTGCACTGCATCTTCCATTCCCTCAGGTGGGTAACGATGACTTTTTAGCAGCTTCTTGATCAGCATACGCATTCTAGCTCTTGCTGAATCTTTCTTCTGCCAGTCAATGCTCTTGTTATTACGGAGGGTTTCAGTAAGCTCTTTCGTTATCGCAATCAGCTCAGAGTTTTCATAAAAGTCCTTTACTGCCTGTGGCTTGGTGAGGGCGTCGTAGAATGCCAGCTCGTCAGCAGTTAATCCCATTTCTTGTCCTGCTTTTGTGGCATTGGCAATATCCTTTGCCATTTTCATGAGTTCTTCGATTACCTGTTCGTTTGTGAGCATTCCATTAAGGTAAGCGTTCATCGTGCGCTGAATAATTTCAGAGAATTTCTCCGACTTTACCACATTCGTGCGGCGGTAAATATGTATCTGCTCCGCAATGAGCTTTTTCAGCAATTCTACGGCAAGGTTTTTCTCTTTCATCTTTGCCACATCTTCAAGGAATTTCGGGTCGAACAGAGAGAATTCCTCTTTCACATCGGAGAAAAGATTGATTACTCCGTCGCTCTTTATGCTGTGCTTCAGCAGTTCGTTGATACGAGCGTTCATTTCGGGGAGGGAGATTTTCTTATCAGTACCTTGATTTGAAAGCCGCATAACAAGCACACGGACAGCTTCAAAGAAAGCCGCTTCAATGCGGAGCTGTTCATCTACTAATGAGGAGCAGAGAGAAAGGGACTGATGTAGCATAAGCGCTTCTTTCAGGAACTCCTCTTTATCTCCCTCTCTCGCAGGCGCTATGATAAAGTTTACTGCGCCGCTGATAGTTTTGGCACGGTCAAGGTCGCTGCCTGTATTGAAAGCGTGATAATCGTAACCGTGAAATAGGTCTTGGCAACGTGAGAGCTTTTCAAGGAATTTCGGATATGCGACTTTTCCGACATCTGTATCGCCGTAATTCTTTCTATCACGAACGGTATAGTCGTTCATAGCCTGTTTCAGAGCGGTAGCAATACCTACATAGTCAACGACCAAGCCGCCCTCCTTGTCACGGAATACACGGTTTACTCTTGCGATAGCCTGCATAAGATTATAACCACTCATAGGCTTATAGACATACATAGTCGCCAAGGAGGGAACGTCAAAGCCGGTTAGCCACATGTCAACTACAATAGCGATTTTCAGAGGGCTGTTGTTGTCCTTGAACTTTTGGGCAATCTCATTCTTGTGCGCCTTGTTTCCGATAACATCACGCCATTCTTCGGGGTCTTTGTTGCTTGATGTCATAACAACAGCAACTTTTTCCGTCCAATCGGGGTGAATTACAAGTATTCTGCGGTAGATTTTCATTGCAATCTCCCGTGAATACGCAACAATCATAGCTTTTCCTGTTAGGAGATTTTCTCTGTTGTTTTCGTAGTGGTCGAGAATGTCGGTGACAAGTGTGTTAATGGTAGCGTCATTTCCGAGGATAGCTTCCATTCGGCTCAGCTCATGCTTACTCTGTTCGATAACACCTTGATCAGCTTGTGCAGCCATTAGGCCGTATTCCTTATCGATCGTTCTCAAAGTATTTTCATCGAGCTTGAGTTTTACGACACGGCTTTCATAATAAACAGGGCGTGTTGCGCCGTCCTCCACCGCCTGCGTCATATCATAAATATCAATGTAATCACCGAATACCTCGCGGGTACTTTTGTCTTTGGAAGATATAGGCGTACCTGTAAAGCCTATGTATGTTGCATTTGGCAGATTATTTCTGATGATACGGGCGGTTCCGTATTTCAGTTTACCAGTTTCGGCTTCAACGCTTTCGGCAAGACCATACTGTCCACGGTGAGCTTCGTCAGCCATAACGACAATATTTCTGCGCTCGGAGAGTGCTTCATCAGCTTCCTCAAATTTCTGCATAGTGGTGAAAATTATGCCATTTGCCTTTCGTCCTGCAAGTAATGATTTCAGGTGTTCACGGCTTTCTGCGTGAATGGGATCCTGTCGCAGAAATGACTTGCACTTTGCGAACTGACCGAACAGCTGGTCGTCAAGATCATTTCTGTCCGTCATTACAACGATAGTGGGGCTGTTGAGCGCACTTTGAAGCAAATGAGCATAGAACACCATAGACAGCGATTTTCCGCTGCCCTGCGTATGCCAGAACACACCGCCCTTACCATCGGTAACAGTAGCTTTTTTCGTGGACTCAATCGCTTTCTTAACTGCAAAATACTGATGATAGCCTGCAAGTATCTTAATTTCTTTCGTGCCGTCATCTGAAAAGCAGATAAAGTTCTTGATAATATCAAGAAGGCGTTCTTTTTGGAATATACCCTCAAAAAACGTGTCAAATTGAGCATACTGTGTGTTTTCGTAGTTTCCGTCCGTTGTTTTCCACTCCATAAATCTATCCTCGCCGGAGGTGATTGTTCCAGCTTTAGACGTAAGCTGGTCAGACATAACGAGGATAGCGTTGTAGATAAACAAAGAGGGAATATCGTACATATAGTTGCGGAGCTGTAAATACGCTTCGGAAGCGTCAGTTTCCTCACGGGAGGGAGATTTCAGTTCAAACACAGCAACAGGAAGACCGTTCAGAAAAATAATAACATCGGGGCGCTTTTCGGCGTTCTCAACGATAGTCCATTGATTTGCGATGATAAAGGAGTTGTTAGCTGTGTTCTCATAGTCCGCAAGATAAACAATAGTAGAGCGCTCCTCGCCTTTTTCTGTATAGCGAACAGGAACGCCGTTCTGGAGATAGTCCATAAATACAACGTTCTTCTGGACTAGCTCGCCGTTTTCAAAATTGCGGAGCTTATGCAATGCATCTTGTATAGCATCATAAGGCGCTTTCGGATTAAGTCGGCGCAGACTTTCTCCCAAAACATCATCATAAAGCGGAGATGAAAAGTTTCGGTCTATGTCCGGACCGTATACATAGTCATATCCCATGTTGCTTTGGAATAGGTCTATGATTGCGTTTTCATAGCTTGATTCGGTGTAAGACATTATTTGTATGCTCCTTATTTATAGAATATCTGCATAATATTTGTCTTTGTTTTTAGTAAAGATAACTTCTGCAGGAAATAGATTTTCTCCCATCATAGCCGTTCCTATTACCGACATTGCCCATTCACTTAATTGTTCTGGCAATCTGTAACATATGTTTTCTGGCTCACACGCAATAGTAACTAATGGGATAAACTCTTTTGAGATACCTACCGATAGAACGTATAATTTGTTGTGTCCTTCGTCAAGCTTTAATACAGGTTGCCTTTCCAAATCAAAGTATTCTTTTGCCCCTCTGCTGTTCCTAAAAAAATCCTCTGTTTCTGGAACGATTGGCTCAATAGGGAGCTTATTATGAATGTTCTTGAAATGCTCTTCAAGCCTGTGACACATGCAACTATTACAGTATTCTGGGTGCATATCAAAATCTTTTTTCATCTCATCAACTGATATGAAATGGTTCATATAATCAAGCAATCCTAAAAGACTAATAATATCATCAGAATAATTGCCCGCATAGATTTTGTACCAATCATTATTGATTTCTAAGAGTATGTGGTATAACTTTTTGTATAGTTGAAATTGACCGTCAGTCAGTTTAAACCAAGCCTTATCAAGTAGAGTTTTGGAAACATTAGTATTATCCTTTTCATTATGTAATGAAAAGTACAATGATTTCATCATTTTTCCGATGATACCAGCCAACATATCGGCTATTCTAAGCCCAAAATGCTCTGTTGAGTTAAGTTCAGTACAGTCTTTCATTCCGACTTCGATAGCAGCATTGAGAGTATTACCTTTGCCTTCTTTGTCAATTGTTAGGCTATATTCTGAAATCTTTTGGCTTTTAAGATATTTTTCAAATCCAACAAAGGGCATATGATAATCCCAATTAAAGGATTTTGGTGTTTCAACATCACGCAGAACAAGGAGAATGATACCGAACGTATCATTCTCAGTTTTTTTCAGAAGAGTATTCTTTTTGTTTAACTCTATCCGCTTGGTGAAAAAATCTATTAGCGAAGCAACTAATTTACTAGGAGCAGAATAGATATTGCTGATTACCTCTTCAGGATGATATGTCAGTATAGCTTTTACTATCGAATAGAGGATTAAATCCATATCAAACAAAAAGGAGTTTCTATAGTTTTGGAATAACTGAACGATAATATATTCTATCTTGCTTGATATGCAAAGATAGAAATATATATCATCGTCTATGATAGAAAAAAGGTCATTGAGCATATATACATTTGGTTCATTGAAAGAGGCAAACCCATATTTGAATTGATTACCTTTAAATGTATTGCTTTTCAATTCGCCATTTTTCTTACGGTCGGAATATTTGTTTTCAAAAGCCAAGTATTTTCCCATAATGGTGGCTTCGTTTTTCGAGTTCCAACCTACAATGGCAGTTAGAAAATTGTCATAGTAAGTTTCGCCTGTTATTGTGGAAAGATTGATTACACGACTATGTTCAGACTCATCGTAGAAAAAGTTATGCATTATCTATCACTCCTAACGTAAACTGTAATTTAGCGGCTTAAATCTCCACCTCGGATACGTCTATTTCGCCGTTCATCAGCTTGGGTAAAAGGGTGTCACGGAGTGTAGAAAGACGGTCATTTTCAGCTTGTAAAGCAATAATTCTTTCATACATAGGTGAAACTACGACTGTATATTTCTGCACAAGTTCATAAGACGGAATAGGTATTTCAAACTCTTGAATATCACTTATAAAAATACATTGCTGAACCGCTCCGTGGGCAGTTGCAATTAACTCTCTCCTTTGTGATTTCAAGGCGTTATATAAATATTCTGGACTAATCTTGTTATTATCTGCTTTGATAATTGCTACACTTCTTTGAAATTCGATATTGGTGGGATTTGAGTTTAAAAACAATATTTCGCCGATAGTTCCAACGGAGGACAGGAGAATATCTCCCTTATCTAATTTGGTGCGCTTCCTTAATTTGTCGAATGTGGCTTTATCTATTCGCCGTTCGTCTTTACTTATAGATAGTTTGCCGCCTTTTATGTTCTTACAACTAAGTAACAAGTATTCACCATTTGGTGTATCTGTAACTGTATTATGGACACCATCGGTAATATTGATAGTTACATCAGAGAGCGGTGCAAAATAAGAAATATCAGAAAACCAAGACTTAAAAAGAGCCTGCGCTTGCTGCTCTAAATTACAGTTTATAGCGTTATTAAGTGCTATTTTATCATCAATAGTTTTAAGTAGTAACCCGATTTTTTTTTGTTCCATAAGATTGCCTGGTACACATATAGGCAATGTATGTATATGATTTCTATTAAGTGTCGGGACTGCACTACCACCTGCATAGTTTTCCAAATCCATAGTTTTAAGAAAATAGAAAACAAAAACTGGGTCGTTGCCTTTAAAATCTTTAATATATAAAGTAGTATTGTGCGACCATGTTTTACCGTAATATATAAACGGCTTCCCAACATTTCCACTTCGACCAATAGTTATGGACGGCTCATCGGTTGTATATTCGTTGTGATAACCAATTATACCATTCGAACCAACCACGGGGTATCGTCCATATTGCATTTGGGTTTTAGGCAAATCGTGTCCTCTTTGAAAGGTAACAATATCTCCTAAAGTGCAATCAATCCATTCACGCATAAATCATTCTTCCTATCCTATGTATTTCCTATGAGCAAGTTTAACATTGCTCTGTTTAACCATTGCGTATTGCAAAGTAGTGTCAATTTTCTGATGACCGAGCAGCTTCTGTAGCTGTTCAATCGGCATACCCTTGTCTATTGCCATTGTTGCCATTGTTCGACGGAATTTGTGAGGATGGACTTTCTGTATATTCAGCATCTTCCCCATAGCGCGCAAGCGTGATTCTATTCCGCCAATTGTTATCCGAGTGTGTGGAGCTTTCAGTGATACGAACAATGCTTTGTTGTTGTCTGTACGACTTTCAAGGTAGTTTTGAAGATGTATCTTAGTTCTTGCGTCAAAGTACACCATTCGCTCCTTGCTGCCTTTACCAAAAACAACGCATTCTCGCTCCTCAAAATTAATATCACTGCGGTTGAGCAGAATAAGTTCTCCGATACGCATACCTGTTGAAGCAAGCATATCAATAAGCGCCAAATCACGAAGGTTGTCACAGCTGTCACGCATTTGTTCGAGCGCTTCATCGGTATAAGTTTCCTTAATGATAGTAGCCGATTTGACTTTGTGTATCCTGCGGACAGGGCTTTTTAGTATGCAGTCCTCGTCCTCAAGCCACGAGAAGAAACTTGACAAAATACGTCGTATGTTGTCTATTGTGACCTTACTTGAATTATTCTGTTTTTGATAATCAGTCAGATATTGCCGTAGGTCATCTGTCCCAATGTGAGAAATGCTTTTGTTTATTGTTGCAAACATCACCTCAATAGTTTTGCGGTAATATTTGAGGGTGTTCTCAGAGCAGCCCTCTATTCGCTTTGCTGAAAGAAAAGAAGAAAGCAAATTCTGATTTGTATCAAAGTTGTCGTTTGTTTCTTTGCGTTCGGTAATCTCGTATCCGTATAAGGTTTTCTCGACTACGTCACGCAGTTGTTTTAGTTGAGCATTATCAAGAAATGAGAGCATTCCCTGTACAATGTCATCGGTAAGTTGTTTCGTCATAATCATTCTCCTTTTTGGCAGAGAAAGACTACTTGGGGGCGGCAATCCCTTGTATTAACTCCTACCGCCCGCAGGAGAAATGGTTGTTTTCATGCGAAAACTGTAATTTAGCGGCTTAAATCTCCACCTCGGATACGTCTATTTCGCCGTTC
>ENA-OPEE01000082-OPEE01000082.1-human-gut-metagenome-genome-assembly--contig:-NODE-82-length-75127-cov-9.419544_pt1 | contig 75127 bp, 58 predicted proteins | sample MGYA00241263_ERZ501506 | MGnify/ENA primary metagenome ERZ501506 (study PRJEB25962, sample SAMEA2042626) | human gut metagenome | biome: human gut; feature: human-associated habitat; material: faeces...
TTAGGTTAAGCCGAGATGATGAATTACAGGGCGAAAGTTCCAGCATTACCACACAGAGAAGTATGTTGCGTTTATATGCAAAAGAACATCATTTGAATGTCATTGATGAATATATTGATGACGGCTGGTCGGGAACAAATTTTGACAGACCGAGTTTTCAAAGAATGATTGAGGATATAGAGGCAGGAAAAATCAACTGTGTTGTAACGAAAGACCTTTCCCGTCTTGGCAGAAATTATATTATGACAGGACAATATACAGAATTGTATTTCCCTAGTCATAATGTCCGCTACATAGCGATTGATGACGGTGTAGACAGCGAAAAAGGCGAAAGTGAGATTGCACCATTTAAGAACATCATCAATGAATGGGTGGCAAGAGATACAAGCCGTAAAGTCAAATCAGCATTTAAGACAAAGTTTGCGGAGGGGGCTCATTACGGTGCTTATGCTCCGTTAGGATATAAGAAACACCCTGACATCAAAGGAAAACTGTTGGTTGATGATGAAACAAAATGGATTATTGAAAAAATCTTTTCCCTAGCCTATCAAGGTTACGGAAGTGCAAAAATCACAAAGCAGTTAAGAGCAGAAAAAGTTCCGACAGCGTCATGGCTAAATTTTACAAGATACGGTACTTTTGCACATATCTTTGAGGGAAAACCCGAAAGTAAGCGTTATGAGTGGACGATTGCTCATGTCAAGGCGATATTGAAAAGTGAGGTTTATATCGGAAACAGTGTTCACAATATGCAGTCTACGGTATCGTTCAAGAGCAAAAAGAAAGTGCGTAAGCCCGAAAGTGAATGGTTTCGAGTAGAAAACACTCACGAGCCGATTATTGACAAGGAAGTGTTCTATCGTGTGCAGGAGCAGATAAAATCAAGACGCAGACAGACAAAGGAAAAGGCAACGCCGATTTTTGCAGGGCTTGTCAAGTGTGCGGATTGTGGTTGGTCTATGAGATTTGGAACGAATAAGACAAATAAAACGCCTTACAGTTATTATGCTTGCAGTTACTACGGGCAGTTTGGCAAAGGTAATTGTTCTATGCACTACATTCGTTATGATGTGCTGTATCAAGCCGTATTGGAACGCTTGCAGTATTGGGCTAAGGCAGTACAGCAGGACGAAGAAAAGGTATTGAACAAGATACAGAAAGCTGGCAATGCAGAGAGAATACGGGAAAAGAAGAAAAAGGCAAGTACATTGAAGAAAGCCGAGAACAGACAAAATGAGATTGACCGTTTATTTGCGAAAATGTATGAAGATAGAGCCTGTGAGAAGATAACGGAACGAAACTTCATCATGCTGTCGGGGAAATATCAAAAAGAACAGATAGAACTGGAACAGCAGATAACCAACCTAAGAGAAGAATTAAGTAAAATGGAACAGGATATGATAGGTGCTGAAAAGTGGATTGAGTTAATCAAGGAATATTCCGTACCAAAGGAACTGACAGCACCATTATTAAATGCCATGATAGAAAAAATCCTCATACATGAAGCAACAACGAATGAGGATAACGAAAGAATACAGGAAATTGAGATATATTACCGATTTATTGGAAAAGTTGAGTAATCAACAAGAGTAATATTTTTAACTAAGGGAAACCGGACTACGCCTGTGAGGAATGGGTGGATGAGGTGCTTATCCCACCATGTGCGGAGAGCGAATATCCCTATGAAATGGCAGACATATTTCTTGAGATGGGAATAGCTGTTCACAGAGGCATCACCAAAAACAAGGTTATGGCAGGCAGCTTTAATCAGATAGAAAAAATCGGTGACTACACAGTCATCACCGCCAGTATGAACTATGCAAGCACCACACAGCTTCTTGCAAAAAGAGGCATGGACATACTCGGAGGGCTGGTCGGATGCATCATCACCTTGATAGTGACGATATTTGTGGGACCGGCAATCTATATAGCATCACCGGGACCGATTTTCTTCGCACAGGAGCGAATCGGCAGAAACGGAAGAAAGTTCAAGATGTACAAATTCAGAAGCATGTACATGGATGCTGAGGAGCGAAAGAAGGAGCTCATGGCGCAAAACAAGGTGAGCGACGGAATGATGTTCAAGATGGACTTTGACCCGAGAATCATAGGCAATAAGATACTGCCGTATGGAACAAAGAAAACCGGCATAGGACAGTTTATCAGGAAGACATCCATAGATGAGCTGCCGCAGTTTTGGAACATACTCAAAGGAGATATGAGTCTGGTGGGAACACGACCACCAACACTCGATGAGTGGGAGAAGTATGAACCACACCACAGAGCTAGAATGTCATTCAGACCGGGACTGACCGGACTTTGGCAGGTGAGTGGCAGGAGTAATATCACGGACTTCGAGGAAGTGGTGAAGCTGGATACCAAGTATATCAATGAGTGGAGTGTGAAAAATGATTTGAGGATTATTTTTCAAACAGCTATTTCAATAATGAAGAAAGATGGAGCAATGTAGAAAATGAAAAGATATGATTATTTAGTTGTTGGCTCAGGATTATATGGAGCTATATTTGCACATGAAGCAAAAGTAAAAGGAAAATCAGTACTTGTAGTAGATAAGAGACCTAATATTGCTGGAAATGTTTATACAGAAAAACAGGAAGGCATCAACGTACATATGTATGGTGCACATATTTTCCATACAAACAATAAAAAGGTATGGAACTATATCACACAGTTTGCTGAATTTAACAGATTTACCAATAGTCCTGTAGCTAATTATAAAGGTGAATTATATTCTATGCCTTTTAATATGTACACATTTAATAAGATGTGGGGTGTTGTTACACCGGAAGAAGCGGCTGCAAAGATTGAGGAGCAGAGAAAAGAAATCACAGGTGAGCCACAAAATCTTGAAGAACAGGCCATATCACTGGTAGGACGAGATATATACGAAAAACTGGTAAAAGGATATACAGAAAAACAATGGGGACGTGACTGCAAGGAACTTCCGGCTTTTATTATTAAACGTCTTCCGGTAAGGCTTACGTTTGATAACAACTATTTTAATGCGCTTTATCAGGGAATACCAATTGGTGGATATACAAAGATGGTTGAAAACATTCTTGAGGGGATAGAAGTGAGGCTCAATACAGACTATTTAGAGAATAAAGAAGAACTTGATGCTTTAGCTGACAAAATAGTATACACGGGTCCTATTGATGCATACTTTGGATTTGAACTCGGAACCCTCGAATATCGATCAGTACGTTTTGAAAATGAACTGCTGGATATGCCAAATTATCAGGGAAATGCAGCTGTTAACTATACAGATAGAGAAACACCATGGACTAGAATTATTGAGCATAAATGGTTTGAATTTGGAAAAGATGAGAACGGGAATGATCTGCCAAAGACAATAATAAGCCGTGAGTATTCGTCAGAATGGAAAGCCGGGGATGAACCATATTATCCGGTAAATGATGAGAAAAATGGACAGCTTTATGCTAAATACAAAGAACTTGCAGATAAGGAATTGAACGTAATATTTGGTGGAAGACTTGGTGAGTACAAATATTATGATATGGATACAACGATTGCATCTGTACTTGATATGTGTGAGACAGAGTTGAGGTAGTTAGAAAATGAAAAAGAAAATTTTAATGGTTTGCGAAGCATTTGGTGGAGGAGTCTTTACATATGTGTCACAGTTATGCAACGACATGACAGAGTATTTTGATGTTTATTTAGCGTATTCATTAAGACCGCAAACACCAAAAAATTATAAGGAGTTTTTAAATGATAATATTCATTTGATAGAGATGAAGTGTGTTGGGGTAAAAAATCTTTTTAGTTTAAAATCTGATTTTAATGCAATAAGGGAATTGAGAGAAATAGAAAAAAATGTAAGACCAGATATAATTCATCTACATTCTTCTGTTGCAGGTGGGTTGGGGAGAATTGCATATAAGGGAGAAAAAAATAGTGTAGTATATACACCGCATGGATACGCTCATATTCTTATGGGACAGGGAATAAAAAGTAAGATGTATAAATTGATTGAAAAGATTCTTGGAAATAGAGCTATTACACTTACATGTTGTGAAAGCGAAGATGAAGAGGCGAAGAAATTTAGTAAGGAAACTGCGTATATTGAGACTGGTGTTAATTTAACAGATTTATCTAAGTCGTTAGATAGAATTGAACCAGAGAAAAATGAAAAATTTACTGTATTTACTTTAGGGCGTGCTTGTGTTCAAAAACAGCCACATATATTTAATGAAATTGCTAGTAAGGTTCCAGAGGCAAAATTTATTTGGGTTGGAAATGGTGAGTTGGAAAAACAATTGAATGCAAAGAATATTGAAGTTACAGGCTGGAAAACAAGAAAAGAAGCATTGGCGATTGCAAAAGGAGCAGATGCTTTCATACTTTGTTCTTTAGGCGAAGCTATTGCAATGAGCTTAATAGAAAATATGTATTTGAAAAAACTGATTTTAGTAAGTAATACTATGGGAAACAAGAGTGTCATAAAAGATGGAATAAATGGATATGTGTGTGCGTGTTCAGATGATTATGCCATAAAAATTAAAGCTGCAATGAAAAAATTTCCGTTTGAACTTACCGAAAATGCATATCAAGATGTTTTAAATATATATAATACTGAGATAATGAAAAATAAATTTGTGAAATTTTATGATTCTTTATAGAGGTGAAAATAATGGGATTAAAAGCAAAAATAAAAAATGATATGTGGCATATCAATTATATTATTCCATTTACGGCAAAATATTTACAATATGGAAAAGTTGGATATATAAAGAAATCTTTACCTATTATTACAAATCTTAAAGTTGTAAAGGAAAAGGGAAAACGAGATATTTCAACTGATATTCTTAAGTTAATGAATTGTGTTGAATTAGACATGATACATAATTCTTCGTTCATCTATTGGATAGATGAACATAAGACTATTGCAGTAAAGGGGAATGTTTTAGGAAATTTTTGTATTGATTATAATAAGGTGATTAATAGTTACTTTAGCTTTTTTGCAGACCAAGCAATTAATGTTGGAGGAAAATATGGAGAAAGAGCAAAAAAAATTCAAGAGGCATTGGATATTTTAAGAAAACGAGAAATAGAAACGGTAAATATTAAATGTCATAATGATAAAGATAGAATTCGTTTGAATAAAGAATTATCTGTTATTTTGGAAAAACCAGCGGTACATTTTCATGAGGGACTTCAAAGGATATTATTTTTTAATCAATATATGTGGCAAACACGTCATGGATTAAATGGACTAGGAAGATTAGATAAAATTTTAGGAAGCTTATATCAGAAGGACTTGGAAAACAATGTGATTTCTAAACAGGAAGCTTATGGGATGATTATTGATTTTTTAAATACTTTAAGTCAATGGTATGTTTACAAGAGTTCTTCTATTTTGGGAGACGTTGGGCAAATTATAGTATTAGGTGGTATGGAAACAGATGGTTCATATTTTTGCAATGATCTTACATATATGTTCTTAAAAGCGCAAGCAGAACTGGGAAAACCTGATCCGAAGACTTTGATAAGAGTAAGCAAGAAAATGCCAAAGAATTTACTTGGAGTTTCTATAGAGTCATTAATGACTAAAACAGGAAGTCCGATTTTTTCTAATGATGATGTTGTAATCCCCAATTTACTACAGTTTGGATTGCCAAAAATCGATGCATATTCATATTGTGTATCTGCTTGTTGGGAACCATTTATTCCAGGAAAATCATTAGATCAGAATAATATTAAGGCTTTTGATTTTTTTAAACCGTTGGATGTTATGCTAAATGAATGTAACTTAAATGATATCAAAGATTTTGAAACATTAATGCTAAAATATGAATATAATTTAAAAAATGAATGGGCTAAATTTTTAAATGGGCTAAATGAATATAGATGGGCATGTGATCCGTTTGTTTCAATATTGACAGAAGGATGTAATGAAAAAGCTAGTGATATTTCTTCAGGGGGGGCAATTTATAATAATTATGGGGTTACTAGTATTGGAATGGGAAGTACATGTGACACATTATTAAATATTAAATTTTTAGTTTTTGATAGTAAAAAATATACTTTAGAAGAATTGAATAAGCATAGAAAAAATGACTATAAGGATGCCGAAAGTGTGTTTATGGATATTAGTCAATTAAAACATCATTATGCACATGATGATAAGGATATAATAGAGCTTGTTAATAGAATTATCCGAATTAGCAATATGGTGGTAAAAAATTATGAAAATCCTTTAGGAGGAAAAGTAAAATTTGGACTGAGCTCACCATTTTATATACGTGACGCAAAAAATGCACCAGCTGATATAGCTGGCAGAAAAAAAGGTGATCCATATGGTACACATATTTCATGTACAGATGCACCATATACGGAAATTGTTAATTTTTCATCAAAATTAGATTATTCAGGACATGCATTTAATGGAAATGTCGTTGATTTTTTTGTTTCTCCTTCTTTTATCATTGATAATACAGATAAATTTACTTTATTTTTGGAGAAAGCAATTGAGGCTGGTTTCTTTCAAATGCAAATGAATATAATGGACAGTAAAACTTTGATTGATGCACGAGACAATCCAGAAAAATACCCGGGACTTATAGTTAGAGTTTGGGGATTTAGTGCATATTTTAATGATTTGCCAGATGAGTATAAATGTACTTTAATTAAAAGAGCTCTAGAAAGTGAAAAGGAAATGTGATTATGAGGTGCGGTACAATTGTTGTTTTATATAATCCAACAGATGGTGAAATTTCTAATTTGAAACACAATCTAGGAAAAACAGAGCTCTCTATTATAATTGATAATTCAAAACAAAGTAATTATGAACTTGTGAAAAATTGTGGAAAAAATGTTAAGTATTTCAATTTTAAAAGTAATATTGGATTATGTAAAGCTTTGAATTATGGAATTCAGGAATTATTAAAAGACGGATGTGAGTGGGCATTTGTATTAGATGCTGACAGTGTAATCGATAATAATATTCTAAATGTATATAAAAACTATATTTCTAATAACAATGTTGAAAATGTTGCGGTATTAGCTCCTGTTCATATTTTTGAGCGTAGTAAAAGTAAGGCATATTCAGGTAATAAAGTAGTTAAGAGATCTATGACATCTGGATGGTTTATAAATATTAACATTTTTGAAAAAAATTTAGGATTTTATGAGCCTTTATTTGTTGATGGATTAGATCATGACTATTGTTATAGAGTGAGAAAAAAGGGATATAAAGTTATTGAATGTGGTGAAGCAATAATCAATCATCATCCAGGAAATTCGGTTGAAGTTCGCTTTTTTGGAAAAAAGAAGATTATAGGAATAGACTCACCACTACGATATAGAATGGGGGCAACAGGGGAGTGGTGGAATTTATTACATAATAAATCACTGTATGATGGAGCTTTTTTCTTTTATAGAATTATAAAAGTGCTATTATATTTTCCAAATAAAAATGAATATTTCAGACAAATGTTTAAAGGTGCAAAGAAAGGAATTGAGTTATATAAAAATGAAAAAAAAGAGTGAAGATATAAAGTTTACTGTTGTATTAGTGACATATAATAGAATTATTGAATTAAAAAAAACGTTAGAATTATATGACCAATTAAATTTTTTGCCTTGTAATTTAATTGTTGTGAATAATTCTAGTACTGATGGAACGGAAAAGTATTTAAATGATTGGAAAAATCAAAGTTCAAAATATAATAGATTTGTAATAACTACAAATTATAATTTAGGTGGAGCAGGAGGCTTTTCAGTAGGAATAAAAAAGGCAGTAGAAACCGAATGTGATTTCATATTTTTGGCAGATGATGACGCGTATCCTGACCAGAATGTACTATTTAGGATGGCAAATTTTTATTGTAATCAAAATAAAAAAAATGATATAGCAGGAATGTGTACAAAGAATATAAATTATGGGAAGATTGATTGTATGCATAGGAGAAGGGTGAAAAAGGGAATTTTATGTTTTAGTGAGAAAAATGTAGATATTTCAGAATACAATTATGAAAGTTTTGATGTGGATGAATTTTCTTTTGTTGGAGCGGCAATAAAAAAGAACATAGTTTTACAAATCGGATTGCCTCGTTCTGATTATTTTATTTATTTTGATGATTCAGAATATTCTCTTAGGATACGTGAGAATGGAAGAATTGTTTGCGTAACAGATGCCGTTATGAATCATAATACAGTAGCAACAGAAAAAAAATGGGGGTATTATTATGCAGTTAGAAATAGATTGGATATGGTTAAAAGACATGGGAGTGGATGGAACTATCTCTATTATAAAATTTTGTCATATTTAAAATATTGCTCTTGGATGTCGTATTTATTTAAATGGAAATCAAAGCCGTTTATCAATATGTGTAAGCGAGCAATGAAAGATTCTAAAACTGGAGTATTTGGATATTGCGAATCATATCCACCAGGAAAGGATATATAATAATGTTCGAAAAAAAAATAACAATTAATAAAATGCGTGTAATAATTTTTGTATTATTATTTGCCTTTTTTGAACCATCATGTATATCGGATTTAGCATATATTAATGGAGGATTTTTCTTAATTATACATTATATTATAGCTATATTAAGATATAGTGGAATTTGTTGTATTGTATTATTGTTTTGGTTTAAAAATATTAACAAGATATCATTATATACATGGTTATTGTTGGCATTACAAATTTTCTATTTAGTAATATGTTATATGCATAATAAAAGTGGGGTAGGGAGTTCGAATTTAGTCACTTCCTTAATTATTTTTATTTTGTCAGGTTGCATGGATATATTTCACAGTAAGGATACAAATTATGTATGTGATATTTTAAAATCTGTGTTTAAGTGGTTAATTATTTTTAATTTTATTTCAATAATTATATTTCCGAATGGCATGTACTATGATGCAGTAAGAGATTTCCCAGAAAATTATTTTTTGGGATTTAAAAATCAACATATATATTATTTTTTAGCATATTTTGTGTTTGATTTTAAAGATAATGTAATGACTATACACAAAAAATTTGATTTTAAAGAAGTCATAATTGACGTTATGATGTTACTATCTTCGTTTATTAGTGGTGCAACTACTTCATTTTTTATATTGATTATTATTATTATGAAAAAATTAATTGTTAAAATTAGTGCTATTAATCCTGTGTTTATGCTTTTTATATCATTTGGCGTTAGTATATTTTTAGTTCTATCTAGTTTTCAGAAATCAATAGTTAATTCATTGGATATGTATTTTGGTAAAGATGGCTCATTATTTCATAGAACATCAATATGGAAAATGTCGATATTGTGTATTGCTAAATCACCTGTATGGGGAAATGGAAATATCGATGTACCATTAAAATGGTCATGGGATGTGGGACAATGTCATAATAAGTATATTGATTTGCTTTTTGTTGGTGGAATAATTTATTTTATTGTTTATCTCATTTTTGTATTAATTGCATGTCATGATGCAAGGATACTATCCAAAAAATTTAATCTGAATATTTTTTCTTTCGCGTTATATGGTCTTTTTATATTGTATATCGTTGAGGCGAATAGAACAGAGTTTGTTTCATTTACTATTTTTGCATTAATACACTATTTAAAAAGAACATTGAATAATAAAACAAATGATAAATTTTTAAGAAAGGCACGTTATGAATGATCTATACATTTGTTATACATATTATCATCTATTAATAACAATCATAAAATCGCTTACAAATAATTTACAATATGATTTGTTAATATCTATTGATATTCCTCAGATTGATAAGATGATAGATAAAATAAAACAAATTAAGAATATTGGAAATATATACATTATAAATGAAGCTCCTTATATTGAATTATATGAATCAAAAAATGCAATTATAGCAAAAATTACGAAGAGAAGAATATTGTCTAAAGTTTTTAATGAGATGACAAATATAAATATTTTAGGATACGATAATATTTATACATACAATGATATGAATTTAGCAAGTAGTTATTTGATTGTTAATGAAAAAAAATATCATTTAATAGAGGATGCTTTAGATTTCTTTAACTATTTTGATGAATATTATAATTTGAAAAAATGGCAATATACGCAATCAAATATTTTTCATAAATTAAAAGCTTGGTTAAAGATTGGAACAAACCCATGGGGACAAAATAAATATTGTCTAGATATTGAGGTAAATGATATTTCAAAAATAAAAATATCAAATAAAAAAGTAAAGGAGTTACGGAGAAGAAAATTATTTGACTCATTAACAAAACAAGATAAAGTCATTATATATAATTTATTTACAGGAAATAATGTAACAGAGAGGGTGATAAAAGGAGAAAAAAAGCAGATGATATTATTTACTCAACCACTATTTAAGGATGGATTTGTAAAATCAGAAATGGAGCAATTAATTGTTTATAAAAATATTATTAATGAATATTATGAAAAAAATTTTCAAGTTACAATAAAACCGCATCCAAGGGATAATATTGAATATAGTAACTTGATTGAAGAATATGAATGTAATTATATAGATAAAAACATTCCGTCGGAAGTTTTAAATTTTAATCAAAATGTATGTTGTGATGATATCGTATCAATAACATCGACATCAATAAATTTTGTACAAAACGTTAAAAATCGTAGATTGCTTGGTAAAGAATATATTAAGGAATGCATTAAAAAGAATGAAAATTAATCGTATATATAAGAATTTGTCTGTTTCAATGAAAGCAGCGTTATGGTTCACAATATGTGGATTTGTTCAAAAAGGGATTAGCTTTATAACATTACCAATATTTACAAGATTATTGACAACTGCTCAATATGGAATAGTGAGCGTATATGTCTCCTGGGTTGGCTTAATATCTATTTTATGTACGTTGAATCTTCATTTAGGAGGATTTAATAATGGAATGTTAAGATATGAAAAAAATAGGAATTATTATGTAGCTGCTTTACAGGGATTAGTTACTTTAATTACTTTTATTTGGACTTTATTGTATATATTTTTAAAAAATTTTTGGGAAAATTTACTTGGAATACCTTCAAACTTAATAATAGTAATGTTTATAGAAATTTTATTTACATCAGCATTTTATTTGTGGTCTTCAAAAGAAAGATATGAATATAGGTATAAAAAGTTAGTTGTATTTACAATACTTAATAGTGGCTTAACATCATTATTTGCTATTATTGCAATTTTTTGTGTTGATAAGAATAAGGGTGCAGAAGCTAAAATTATAGGTAGTATTATAGCTATAGTTATTGTTTGCGGATATCTTTATATTTACAATTTTAAACAGGGAAAGGTTTTCTATGATAAAAAAATTTGGAGATCATCGTTTCTTTTTAATCTTCCATTAATATGGCATTATCTTTCAACAATGATTCTTAATCAATGTGATCGAATAATGATTAGTAAGATGATAGGAAATGATAAAGCAGGAATTTATAGCGTTGCTTATTCGGCAGGTATGATACTTAATATTTTAGTATCTGCGATAAATCAATCTTTTGCTCCATGGATATATGGAAAATTGGAAAGTAAAGATTTTAAATATACAAAGAGAATAACAAATATGTTATTTCTCTTCTTAGCATTTATTATTTTAATTTTTACAGTTTTTGCGCCAGAATGTGTTTTTATTTTAGGTGGTAAAGAATATATGGAGGCAATAAATATTATTCCATCAGTTGCTTGTAGTTTATATTTTATAATGATGTATCAATTATTTGCTAATATTGAATTTTATCATGAAAAGAATCGTTTTATATCATATGCATCCTGTGGAGGAGCTGTGATTAACATTATTTTAAATTTAATTTTTATTAGATTATTTGGTTATATTGCAGCGGGATACACAACGTTGGTTTGTTATATCATTTTCGGTATTGCTCATTATATATTTATGAGAAAAATTTGTAAAAAAGAATATGGAATGCAAAAAATTTTTGATGCTAAATTTATATTTTTTATATCTATTATACTTGTAATTTTATCTTTTTTTATGATGATATTTTATGACAATGGTATATTTAGATACTCTTTTTTATTAATAGCTATGCTTTTAATATTAATTAATTATAAAAAAATAAAAAAAATAATAAATGTGTTAAAGGAGAAAAATTAAAATGAAAATTATAGGAGTAATTCCAGCACGTTACAAATCATCAAGATTTCCAGGAAAACCTCTTGCGGATATATGTGGTTATCCAATGATTTGGTGGGTATATCAGCAATGTAAAAAGGTTCAAGATTTTGAAGAGGTTTATGTTGCAACAGATGATCAACGTATTTTTGATGTGTGTGAATCTCTTAGCATTAAGGTAATAATGACATCTGAGGATCATAGAACAGGAACGGATAGAATTGGCGAAGTGGCTAGAAAAATACCAGCTGATTTAATTGTGAATATACAAGGGGATGAACCACTATTGGAACCTGCTACAATAAAAGCTGCTATTGCCCCTTTTTATAATGATCCCAATTTGGAAATTTCTAATCTTATGACTAAAATCAAAAATCCAATAGATGTTGTTAATTTTACAGTTCCTAAAGTGATTACAAATAAAGAGGGTATAGGTATATATTTAACCCGATCGACTGCACCATATCCGAAGGGGAGTATTAGTTATAGTTATTATAAACAAGTATGTGTATATGGATTTAGACCCAAAGCATTACAATTTTATTGTGATTATGGTAAAAAATATGGAAAAGCAAAAATCGAACAAATTGAAGATATTGAAATACTTAGATTTATTGAAAATGGGTATAAGGTTCAATATATTGAAGTTGAATCTGAAACAGTTGCAGTTGATACACCTAATGATTTAGAAAAGGTAAGATCTATAATTAACAATAAAATATTAAAAGGAGAAATAAATTATTAAATACTATAGGAATTATTATGAATTTGATTTGTGAGTTATATGCATGTAAATAATACTTTATTTGTTTAAAAGAAAATATATATAGTATTTAATGTTGGATAGATTTATAGAAAGGAAGATATGATAATTGATTTATCGTATAAAGAATAAATGAATAATGTATATATTCTTGACTGTACACTAAGAGATGGTGGATATTGTAATCAATGGAATTTTGAATACAGTAATATAAAAAAAATCATTTCTTGTTTGATAGAGTCAAATGTTGAAATTGTTGAATGTGGTTTTTTGACAGATTCTATAAATTATGAACGGGATAAGTCTAAATTTACAGATTTAAGTCAGTTAGAAGATATAATTCCGGAAAATAGAGAAAATAAACTTTTTGTACTTATGGTTAATTACGGAGATTATGATTTAAACTCATTACCAGTATATGATGGAAAAACAATTGATGGTATTCGAATCGCTTTTCATAAAAATGATGTTGTTGGAGCAATTGAAGATTGCAAGATTATAAAGAATAAAGGTTATAAGGTTTTTGTTCAACCGATGGTTTCACTATCTTATTCTGATGAAGATTTTTTGAAACTAATAAAAAAAGTTAATGATTTTGAACCATATGCATTTTATATTGTTGATTCGTTTGGAATGATGAAATCAAAGGACTTAACTAGACTTTTTTACATGATTGAACATAATTTAAATGAGAAAGTTTTGATAGGATTTCATTCTCATAATAATATGCAATTGGCATATTCAAATGCTCAAACGTTAGTTAGTCTTAGGACTAACAGAAATTTAATAATAGATTGCTCTATTTATGGAATGGGAAGAGGCGCAGGAAATCTTAATACAGAATTATTTATAGATTTTTTAAATGATAATTATTGTAAGCAATATAAATTAAAACCAATATTAACTATAATTGATGATGTTTTAAACATGTTCTATCAGAGAAAATATTGGGGATATTCTTTACCTAATTATATTTCAGCTTCGTATAATGCACATCCGAATTATGCTATTTATTTAGATGCAAAAAGAACTCTTACAGTGGAAGATATGGACAATATTTTTCAACTTATGAGTGATGAAAGAAAAGTAGAATTTGATAAAGAATATATAGAAGAACTGTATATAAAATATATGGAACGTGATTCTATAAATTGTACGAATTTAGCTCAATTAAAAGAGCGTATAAAGGGAAGAGACATACTTATTATTGCACCAGGAAAATCATCATATGATGAAAAGAATAAAATAGTATCTTTTATAGAGAATAAGGAAGTTATTACAATATCAATAAATTTTGATTATCCGATATTTAAAACAGACTACATTTTTTTGAGTAATTTAAGAAGATATAGAGAACTTGATCCAGAAAATAGAAAACGATGCATAGTAACATCTAACATATCTTCTATGGACGTATATGTTCAAATAAAGTATAAAGATTTAATTAATAAATACGAAGCGGTAGAAGACAATGCAGGAATGATGCTAGTTAAATTTTTGATTTTATATGAAGCAAGAAAGATATATATTGCAGGATTGGATGGATATTCAGCAGATATTACAAACAATTTTGGAGATGACAGAATGAATTTTTATACTGAAAAAACAAATTTAGAAGCTATGAATATTGGTATGAATTTGGCATTGAAAGAGTTCTCTAATGATATTCAGATAGAATTTTTGACGGCACAAAAAAAAGTGAGGATATAATAATGAGAGTTTTAACTTTTGGAGAGATATTATTAAGACTAGCTTCACCGGGATACACAAAATTATTTCAGAAAGATTATTTAGAGTGTTCATTTTGTGGGGCAGAAGCTAATGTTGCGGTTTCATTAGCAATTTTTGGATTGGATTCTGAATACATGACTATTCTGCCAGATAATGAAATAGGAGAAGCTGCTTTAAGTTCATTACGATATTTTGGTGTGAATACGGACAATGTCATATTTAGAAATGGTAGAATGGGGCTTTATTACTTGGAAAAGGGAGCATCACAGAGATCATCAAAGGTAATTTATGATAGATCATATTCAGCTATAGCATTGGCAAAAACTTCTGATTTTAATTGGAACAAAATTTTTTTGGGAGTTGATTGGTTTCATTGGACAGGGATAACTCCGGCTATATCAGATAATTTATCAGATATTATTTTAGAAGCATGTAAAGTGGCTAAATCTAAAGGGATAATTATTTCATGCGATTTAAATTATAGAAAAAAATTGTGGGACAGTAACAAGGCACAAAATGTTATGACTAAATTGATGCCATATGTTGATGTGTGTATTGCTAATGAAGAGGATGCAGAACAAGTATTGGGGATAAAAAGTAGGGAGAATGATATTGAGGCTGGTATTTTATGCGAAGCAGGATATGAGATAGTAGCTAAACAAATTTGTAGAATTTATGGGTGCAAGAAAGTTGCTATTACATTAAGAGAAAGTTATTCTGCTAGTAGAAATGGATGGAGTGGTATGCTTTATGATAGTTTTAAAAGAAAAGCATATTTTTCTCGAAAATATGACATTCAAATTGTTGATAGAGTTGGGGGTGGAGATAGTTTTTCGGCAGCACTTATTTATAGTTTAATTAAAGAGAAGAGTAATAGAGATAGTATAGAGTTTGCTGTTGCAGCAAGTTGTTTAAAACATACTATTGAGGGCGATTATAACAGAACAACTATAGAAGACATTGAAAGAGTAATATATAATGGTGGAAATGGTAGAGTACAAAGATAAAAAATATTTAGGTACTAGAGTATAGATATTTTAAGGTATATGAAATATGTGTAAAATAATTGTAACTAATATTCAAAGATTTTCTTTACATGATGGTCCAGGAATACGTACTACTGTTTTTTTAAAAGGATGTTATATTTGTTGCCCTTGGTGTTCTAATCCTGAAAATATTAGTCCTAGATATGAGGAGTATATTCAGAATGGAATAGGTGGAATTTATGGTAAAGCATATAGTTCTAAGGAGCTTTTTGATGAGATTATAAAGGATCATATATTTTATGATGAAACTGGTGGAGTTACGTTTTCTGGTGGTGAGGTTTTATTACAAGCCGAAGTTATATTGACTGTACTTAAAATGCTAAAACGTGAAAAAATTACTGTTGCTGTTGAGACAAGTCTTTTTGCACCAACTAATAAATTAAATATGATCCTACCTTATGTGGACTATTTCTTGGTTGATATGAAAATTATGGATGAGGAAAAATGTAAAAAAATAATAAAAGGTGATATAGTGCAATATAAAAAAAATTTAGATATTTTAACATCAACAAGAAATATTACTGTTCGTATACCCGTTATTGCAGGATATACAGATTGTGAAGAAAATCGAAAAATGATTATTAACGAATTGAAGCGTTTGCAAAAATCTATAATAAAAGTTGAACTTATTAAGGAACATCATTTAGGAGTTTCTAAATATGAGTCGCTTAATTTGGCTCTACCAGATTATTATGGAGTTTCGGATAATATAATGATTAATTATAAAGAGGAAATTGAATCAGCGGTTAATATATTGGTTGAAATATGTAAAGTCTAATGCTTTGTAGTACATGAGAATTTTCTGTATAGATGAGTTTATAGTAGTAATTTTAAAATGTTGAAAGATAGTGGATATTTATTAAATTTATTTTTATGGTAGGTATGAGAGGGTTGGCATGAGTAAAGTAAAGGTATTGTTGATAATAATATTAAGTATGTTTAGTTGTCGATTTGGATATGTATGTGTTGGAGCAGAAGAATTATCTGATTTAGTGATAGTTATACAGCCAAAATCAGTAACAGTAAGGGAGGAAGAAGCAGCAGTTTTCAGAGTAAAGGCTAGAGGAAATGGTTTGAAATATCAATGGCAGTATAGCCAGGATAATGGGAAAACATGGAAGAACAGCTCTATAGCAGCGGCTAAGACAGAAGAGTATACGATAAAGGCTGGAAAAGCAAACTGTGATCAGAAATTCAGATGTGTGATTACGGATGAAAATGGAATTGATGAGAATTCGGAGATAGTGGGAATAAATCTGGTATCAGGACCGGAGATAACCAAGCAGCCAGAATCAGTAACCGTAAGGGAGGGAGAAGCAGCCGTTTTCAGAGTAGAAGCAAAAGGAAATGGTCTGAAATATCAATGGCAGTATAGCCAGGATAATGGGAAAACATGGAAGAACAGCTCTATAGCAGCGGCTAAGACAGAAGAGTATACGATAAAGGCTGGAAAAGCAAACTGTGATCAGAAATTCAGATGTGTGATTATGGATATATATGGAGTCGAGAGCATATCGGATTCTACTTACATATTATTATTGGAAGGATTTGAAACTGATATATTATAGTATTGAAAATAGTGTTGAAATACTTTTGATAGAAGGGATAGAAATTAAAATTGTAATGGGTCTCCAAAGTTTTTTAGGGGCAATTAGTAGGGACAGACGCTAAAAAGGGCTGAGTTTTTTAGGGGCATTCTGTAGGGGTGAGCTAAAATTGAATAAAATAGATGTTATCAGGCAGGTCTTTCGACCTGCCTGATCTGTTGTGCAACGAAACGTAAATTTAATGAATAATCGTAAGCGCAAAATAATTCGACGGATTGCAACAAGTTAATTATCAACTCATAATAAGTATCAGGAAATGCTAGTATTTTACTATACTTATGTTTGCTAGATGCTGGCATTTTACTCTGATTATTATGAGGTAAAAGCTATGAGAGCACCAAGAGTACCAGTCGAAGAACAATACCGCCTGATCATGGAATGCCGCAAAAGCGGACTGTCTGATCATCAGTGGTGTTTAAACAATGACATTAATCCAGGCACCTTTTACAACTGGGTTAAGCGTCTCCGCAAGAATGGCTGCGGAGATCTTCCTGAGAAAAATCAGCTGTCAACTTATGAACATTCTCATCAGGAAGTTGTAAAAATTGAGATGAATTCCATTTCGGTTCCCACTGACATGAATAAAAATACTGATACAGCCGCAATGGAGTTAATGATTGGAAACATGAATCTGCGCATTTCAAACGAAAAGGATCCACTGCTTCTTGCTAAAACAATCCAGATACTTGCGGAGCTTTCATGCTAGGCGATATAACAGCTGCCGGCGAGCTTTATATTGTGACTGGGTATACCGATATGAGAAAGTCGATCGACGGACTGTGTGCAATCGTTGAAGACCAGCTTCACATGGATCCAAGACGCAGTGCTCTTTACCTGTTCTGTGGAAAACGCTGTGACAGGGTAAAGGCACTTCTATGGGAAAACGATGGCTTTGTACTCCTGTATAAACGAATGGAAGTAAAAGGCAGGTTCCGCTGGCCACGTTCAAGTCAGGAAGTGCGTCAGCTTACATGGCAGCAATTCGATTGGCTTATGTCAGGTCTTGAAATCGAACAGCCCAAAGCATTTAAAACGCCGTGAAGCCTTGAAAATACTGGCATTTCTGCTTCTTCTTTAATGCTCTTTGTGGTATAATAAGAGTATTGAAAAAGGAGCAGAAAATCACATGGCAGTAAGTGCAAAAGACTCAAAACTTCTTGAGCAGAAGGCTCTTATCAGCCAATTGAATACAGCCATTGCAGCCCAGACGGAACTGATTCAGTCATTAAAGAAGGATCATGAAGCTGGCCGTGAGCAGATACAGAATCTTCTGGCACAGGTTGATTATCTTACAAAGAAACTATTCGGCACATCAAGTGAAAAGATGAAAGATGTGGAAGGCCAGTTAAATCTGTTTGATGAAGCTGAGCAGGAAGCTGATATTGATCTTAAGTCACCTGTTATTAAGGTTCCTGAGCATACACGCAAGAAAAAACGTACTCTTGAGAAACTTTTTAAAGGAGTTCCATCTCGGGATGAGATTATTTCACTTCCTGAAGATGAGAGAGTCTGTGATGAGTGTGGTGCTGCCCTTGAACCTATAGGCAAAGAGTTTGTACGGCATGAATTCCGTTTTACCCCTGCAAAAGGTGAAGTTGTAAACATTTATCGTGAGACATACAAATGTCCGGCATGCTCTACAGCAGATGCAATGGAAGAAAATATAAAGTTTGTAAAGGCCGCTGTCCCGGAGGCACTTATTTCAAACAGCTATGCTTCAGAATCAGCTGTTGCCTGGGTAATGTATCAGAAGTTCGCAAATGCAATGCCACTGTACCGTCAGGAACAGGACTGGCATCAGCTTGGAGTGGATTTTACCAGGGCAACACTTGCCAACTGGATCATATATTGTGCGTATAATTATTTCAAACCGATGTATGATTATCTTCACAGGCAGCTGCTTCTCAGGAAATATCTGATGGCAGATGAGACACGAATACAGGTACTGAAGGAGCCTGAAAGAAATCCCGAAACTGATTCTTTCATGTGGCTGTTCCGTTTTGGTGAAGATGGACTGCCACCTATCGTCCTTTACCATTACACTGAAACAAGGGCAAGATACAATGCAGTTGATTTCCTTGATGGTTTTTCGGACGGATACCTGGAAACGGATGGTTATCAGGGCTATAATAATCTCCCTGGTATCAGGCGCTGCTCCTGCTGGGCGCATACAAGAAGATACTTAATTGATGCGGTTCCAAAAGGAAAGCAGTATGATTACAGCAATCCGGCAGTACAGGGAGTCCAGTTCTGTTCAAAGCTTTTTGAGTATGAGCGCAGATCACAGAACAAGAAGCACACATTTGAGCAGAGAAAAGCCTATCGTCTTGAAAAAGAAAAACCGATACTCGACGCGTTCTGGAGCTGGCTTGACGAGCAGAAGCCACGTAAGGGAAGCCGTTTCGAGACAGCGGTGAAGTATGCCCAAAACCGGAAAGATACATTGATGACATATCTTGACGATGGACACTGCAGTTTTTCCAATAATCTAAGTGAAAATGCCATACGTCCATTTACAGTTGGAAGGAAAAACTGGCTGTTCAGCGAAACTCCAAAAGGTGCCACTGCCAGTGCACTGGTCTACACAATGATCGAGATGGCAAAGGCCAATGAGCTTAACATTTATAAATACCTGACATATCTTTTGGAGCATCGTCCAAGTGAAGATATGTCAGATGAACAGCTTGAGGCATTGACTCCGTGGAGCAAAGAAGTTCAAAATGTTTGCAAAAATTAAAATGTAGTAAAACGCTTGCATCTAGCAAAGATGATGCAAGCGTTAATTAAAATCTAGCGTTGGAATATTGAGCGCTTACGAAAAATGGACAACGGGATCTTGATCTGAAAGATTTTCCGGAAGAGATACTTCCAACGTACAGTGTTTCTGAAGAACAACTTGATGCTTTTTATGGGAAAGGCAACTGGCGTCGTATGCCGGATGAAACATACAAAAGGCTTCGCCATGAACCAGAATCATGGACTGTTGAAATTCATACCGTCGAGGTATATGTAGGAACCGACGGTGATCATCAGGACGAATTCCTGCGTGGAAACAGACCAAAAGATCTGCTTCGCAACAGCATTGTGACATCATCATTACTGGCATCTATACTGAATGTAAAATATGTGAATTCATCAGCATTACACCGGATTGAACAGGAATTCCAACGTAATGGTGTGAATATATCCCGACAGACAATGTCTAACTGGATTGTTAAATGCTCCCAAATGTATTTCACTCCCTTTGTTGAACGGATGAAACAGGAACTTCTGTCACTACATGTCACGCAGTCTGATGAAACACCAACGCAGGTGATAGCAGACAGCGACCACCCTAACAGCAAGTGTTATATGTGGGTGCACCGTTCCGGAGAGTTTTATACCAGGCGTCCAATCGTGATATATGAATACCAGAAAGGTCGCGATCATCAAAAACCTCTGGATTTTTACAAAGATTATAAAGGAATACTTGTAACGGACAGCCTGCAGCAATACCATTTGGTTGACAAAAAGCTTGCAGACGTAACAAACGCAAACTGTTGGGCGCATGCAAGGCGTGATTTTGCGGATGCGGTTAAGGCTGCAGATAAAAAAGATCCATCGTCTGTAAGACAATCGGTTGCATACCAGGCTTTGCAGAAGATCTCCGAGTTTTATAATGCTGATACCGAGTTAAAAGGACTCTCATCAAAGGAACGTCTTCAAAAACGGCAGGAACTGATCAAGCCGATGGTTGAAGAATTTTTTGCGTGGGTAAAACAGCAGGCGAGTGACTGTACAGTACCTCCAAAATCCAAAACAGGTCATTGACTTAATTTTGTAATTAATCAGGAAAAATACCTAAGAGTATTTCTCGAAGATGGTAATGTTCCAATTGATAATTCCGCCTCAGAGAGAGCTATACGTACCTTTTGCCTTGGCAAGAAAAACTGGATGTTCCACAATACTGCAAAAGGAGCCTCTGCCAGCGCAATGGTATATAGTATTTCTGAAACCGCAAAGCTGAATAATCTGCGACCGTATTATTACTTTAAATATATCCTTACAGAGTTGCCTAAACTCTGTGATGAAAGAGGAAATATAGATCCTACAAAATTGGATTATCTCATGCCATGGTCAGATAGCCTTCCGGATGAGTGCCGGAAACCACGCCACTCATAATAGGCGGCGTTGATTTTAACGACCTGCGTATGATTTGACGTTTACGTTCATTCACAGAATTATGGTTGGTTAGCTTGGGCAAAAAATGGAGAAACTGCAGGAACATCTGGGTTAGGATATAGAATGGAAGCTATTCAAATTGTAATGCTTCATAAAGGAAACGGTACACCAGATAGAAATTATAGTGGAATTTATTCTGTGCAGGATAGAGCCTATATAAATTAATGGCATTTATAAGTGGCTCTGTTATTCTATAAGCAAGGCATAATGAAGTCATTTTATGAATTCAGCTTTGACTACAGGCTGACTTGAAAAAGTAAATTCAAGTGCAGTGGGTGCATGTCGGGATGAGCGGAAGGCGGAATTAAACTTTGCAATTTTTAAATGCTGGAAACAAGCTGTTAAAAATATGCTATCCTTTTCTTCTTTTGTAAAATCTGTTACAATATATTTGCTTTTTACCAAGATTTCGAAAGCTGTTTATTTTTGGTGGAGTGGCTTGGCAGCCTTTCTTTTTATAAGGACTGTATAATGGTAAACGTCAAACCATGCGCCAGTCATTAAAATCAACGCCGCCCATTATCGGCGACGTGGCTTCCTGCATTCGTCCGGAAGACTATCTGACCATGGCATGAGATAGTCCAGCTTTTCTGGATCTATATTTTCTTTTTCCTCACAGATTTTTGGCTGTTCTGTGAGGATATATTTAAAATAATAATACGGCCGCAGATTATTCAGCTTGGCTGTTTCTGAAATACTGTATACCATCGCACTGGCAGATGCTCCTTTGGCTGTATTGTGGAACATCCAGTTTTTCTTGCCGAGGCAAAAGGTTCGTATGGCTCTCTCCGAGGCAGAATTATCGATAGGGACATCTCCATCTTCAAGAAATACCTTAAGATATTTTTCCTGATTGATTATGAAATTCATCCCCTGGCCTGTTTTGGATTTTGGAGGTACCGCACAGTCGTTAAACTGTTGTTTTACCCACGCAAAAAATTCCTCAACCAGCGGCCGGATCAATTCCTGCCGTTTTTGAAGCCGTTCCTCTGATGAGAGCCCTTTTAACTCAGTGTCAGCATTATAAAACCCGGCTATCTTCTGCAATACCTGATAGGCAACAGACTGCCTTACAGAAGACGGATTCTTTTTATCGGCAGCCTTAACCGCATCCGCAAAATCACGCCTTGCATGCGCCCAGCAGTTTGCGTTTGTCACATCTGGAAGCTTTTTATCAACCAGATGATATTGCTGCAGGCTGTCCGTTACAAGGATTCCTTTGTAATCCTTGTAAAAATCCAGAGGCTTTTGATGATCACGTCCTTTTTGGTACTCATATATCACAATCGGGCGTCGGGTATAAAACTCTCCGGAACGGTGCACCCACATATAGCACTTGCTGTTTGGGTGGTCGCTGTCTGCTATTACTTGAGTCGGTGTTTCATCTGACTGTGTGACATGCAGTGACAGCAGCTCCTGCTTCATCCGTTCAACAAACGGAATGAAGTACATCTGGGAGCATCTGACAATCCAGTTGGACATTGTCTGGCGTGATATATTTACGCCATTACGTTGAAACTCCTGCTCAATCCGGTGTAATGCTGATGAATTCACATATTTTACATTAAGTATTGATGCCAGTAATGATGGCGTCACTATACTGTTGCGAAGCAAGTCCTTGGGTCTGTTTCCACGAAGGAACTCATCCTGATGATCACCATCAGTTCCCACATACACCTCGACAGTATGAATTTCGACAGTCCATGCTTCGGGCTCATGACGAAGTCTCTTGTAGGTTTCATCCGGCATACGGCGCCAATTGCCTTTTCCATAAAAAGCATCCAGCTGTTCTTCAGAAACACTGTATGGCGGAAGTATTTCTTCCGGGAAATATTTCAGGTCGATATTCCGCTGTCCTTTTTTCTTTGCACGCTTGGCAGTAATGACCTCTTCAGCAGAAGGCTCCCTGGAAGATTCATCATAGGCGGCGTCCGCTTCGTCAAAAAACGAAAGCTGGCCTTCGATTGATTTTAAGCTCTCTGTATGCCTGCCAAATCTATAATTATTGGCAATGCGGACCTGCTCAATGAGTTTTTCGATGTTATCATTTAAAGCATCGAGCTGCCCCTGCATCATAAGAACAATGGTAATCAGTTCTTCGCGGCTGCAATTATTCAGTTCTTCCAATGTATGTTTCTGTGCCATTGCTTCGTTCCCTTAAACTGTTTTCATTATAACAGAAGCAGCTTTAATTAGCGAATTCTTGTGTGTTAGCTCTCCGTCATTATGCCTATAGCTATAAGGCTATAGGGTGCTGATAAACGCAGGGAAATATAGAGCTTTCAAATTTCAAGATATTTGTTTCAAGTAACTGCTAACCATTGTACCAGTTGTGAAAAAGGCATATAAACCAGGTTCAACTATATATTTTTTGACGTCATAAATGTCTTTGAAAAATCTCTGTTTTGCACAAACTCAGAAGGGATTTTGTGGTGTTACATCCTTGATTTTAGGATCGAGCGGATTTAAACCGAGCATCAGGTAATCGAATTGCTCTTCGGTAAGATCCGCAGCGTCTTCCGTGGTTCTTGGCCAGGATAGTGAACCAGATTCAATCCGTTTATACAGCAAAAGAAATCCATCGCCCATCCAAAGCAGTCCTTTAATCCTGTCGGAACGTCTACCGCAGAACAGGAACAAGGTTCCTTTCTCAAAAGGATTCTGCTTATATTTGTCACCAATGATCATCGAGAGACCATCAATGCCTTTGCGCAGATCCACTGTACCACACGCAAGCACAACCCGATTTATTTTAGCAACGTTCTCCAGCATGGACTACCTCCTTTAAGAGCCTGCTTAGCACAGCATCTGAAACATCGTTTGATATTTCGAGAATGATATCACCATTCCTGACAACTGCAGTCGCGTTAGAAGCTGACGAAAATTCTCGTGTTTGAATAGTTTTCTCTGATGTAACAGGGGCAGCTATTTCAACAAAAGAAATTTCGGCAGGATTTTCGGTTGTTACAGGCAGCTTCATCTGGTCGTATGATTCTTTACGAAACTTGCGCAGCCAGTAATAATAAGATTTTTCTTTGATATCATTGTCTTTCAGCCATTGATGGACAGTTACGTTTGCAGGTCGTTCCTGACATTGATTTATGATATTTAACCAGTTAGCACGCCTTACATCGTGAGTACATTTATCCATGATAGTTTGCCTCCTCTAAAAAACTATTAGTTTTTTCGTGTCTTATAGAGTGTCTCACAAAAATGCTAATTATCCAAGGCGCGTGGTTTAACGTTTACGGTAGAGTGCTTTTGTACATACCTTACCTGTGAGTTTTCCGTATGGAGCTTTAGACCTGATAAAAATATATTCAGTACCGGTCTTTGGTCTGCCGGATGTTATATATGAATATACAGCATTGCCAACTTCAACAGGCAACGGAAGAGTGATCTGCGTTTTTGTTTTCTTCATGACAATGGATATCTGACGGTTCTTCCAGTCAATATCCTGAAATCTGAGTGCTAGGATATCATATGCCCTCAGCCCCATCCTCACTCCGAGTAAAACTATTGCAATGTCGCGAAGCTCTATAGGTTCATTGTGTTCCTCCCGAAAAGTATTGATTCTCTGTAACTGCTCATCGGACAGCACATCAATGATCTTATCCTGCGGAGCAGTCCCTGACATCAGGCATACATCCAGACTATGATTATCTACATATTCCTTTTCAGCAAGATAGCGCAAAAACGCCTTTACGATCACAAAGCAGCCAGACCGTCCCTGAAAAGTTGTATGCTCATCATAGAGTGAAAACTCTTTTATGATTGTGGATGAAAGCTGGTTGAAACTTTAATAACCATGGTCAACCAGAAATCTGCAGAAACGAGTGCAGGAACAACGGTAACTTTTTATTGTTCCTACAGCCCGAAATTCTCGTTTTTTCTGATCAAGCAGCCCTGATATAGCCTCTCTGCACCATGATGGCAGTTCATCATACATGATTGGATCATATTTGTACTTACCATCTGGATGTATATCACCTGTCAGGGTATAATCTTCATAGAATTTCAGGACTCGCCGCCAATGACGCCATGAACACCCCAGCGTTCTATTGATTTCTGCAAACCAGATCCACATGATATCCTGATGAAATCCGAGGAAATGCATATCCAGGAACAGGTACAGTGCGGTCAAGGCATGTCTGGCAAGGTTTAGGGTCGTACCAACATATCCATGAGCTTCCAAAAGCTCAACAAAAGGTGTGATCGTTTTATTGAATTCATCTGCCGACAAGGTTACGTCAGCTATCTTATCCAAAACTCTCCGGTTCTCAGCTGAGAACTCAGATAATGCCCCGATATGAGGATATGTCTGACATTTTAAGACAAGGCTGCAGTTCATAGGACAAAGACCTTTTTCTCCAAAGAATTTGATCATACGCGCAGTGTTGTTCAATATCATAGCCTTTGTATCATCAGAACAGTACATTTTTGTTCTTATCAGCTTTATGACTGCATCATAAGTGATGTCAGCAATGGTATGCACCCCCATATCATCTAAAAAAAGTAATCCCTCTGAACAGTAAATCCGAGTCAGTTTCAATGTCCTGGCTGTATAGTGGTTGCTACAATCAGCAAGATACATATCAAGATCCTTTTGCCATAGTGCAGGCAGCTTGTCATAGTTTGAACGGTTCAAATAAAGACTGCGGTCGGAAATAGTTCCGGTAAAGTCCATTTCTTCTAACTGATATGCATACTGTACCCATACAGCACACCTTTGCCGTGGTAATTCATTCTTGATCTCTGCAAGCCAGCTTTCACGGATCGCCTCTGAATAATTTCCAGCTCTTTGCTTTATAAAAAGCCCAAGGGATTCATAGCAATCTCTATGCGACTTCTGACTGCTGGAACACACCTCCTTTTCTTTCAGCAGCATCATTACTTTTTCTACAGTTTCATTGTAATTCATGAAATCACATCCTTCCGGTTTTATTGTGATTTCATTATCGCATATAAATTTTTATCCTTATATTTTTATTGAAAAATTGGCTAAAATTAATGCTCCATGAAAAAGATGATGATAAAAAAATCGTGAGGATAACCCACATGCAAGTACGACACGAGTGATTTTAGCAACGTTCTCCAGCATGGATTACCTCCTAGTAGCAGGCTTAGCACTGCCTCTGAAATATCGTTTGATATTTCCAATGTGATAGCTCCATGTCGGATAACCGCGGTCGTAGTTGAATTCAGCGAATCTTGTGTTGAAGCTGCTTTCTTCGATGTGGGAGCTGCGAATTCAACAAAAGAAATTTCCGCAGGTTCTTCAGTAACTGCCAGAAGCTGCATCTGGTCGTATGATTCTTTGCGAAACTTACGCTGCCAGTAGTAGTATGACTTTTCTTTGATGTTATTATCTTTCAGCCATTGCCGGGTGATTATGTTTGCTGGCCGTTCCTGACAGTGATTTATGATGTTTAACCAATTGGCACGCCTGACATTATGTGTGAGCTGATCCATGATAGTTTATCTCCTCTAAAAAACTGTTAGTTTTTTTGTGTTTTTTAGAGTATTGCACAAAGATGCTAATTATCCAAGGCGAGTGGTTTGACGTTTACGATTGCTCGGGAAAACGAGCAATCGCCTTGGAAGGGTAGATAACTTGCCAACCCCTGATAACTCATTGATTTTTATAGGGTGATTAGATCAACATGAAAATATGAAAGATGAAAAATGGGAAGTTGCCTAAAAAATGAATATAATTGGGAACAACAATTTGCCGAAAGATTATAATAAATTAATAAGTTATAGATTGTATTTTCGATGAAAATGCTTTATAGTAGAAATAGAATTGTAATTAAACAAAAGTTTGGGGGAATGTACAATTGAAGAAAAAGATGCGACAAGTTACAGATAGTGTGCATGAAACGATTTTTTTGAGCGAATTAGAATCTGAATTGATAGCTACTCCTTATTTCTACCGTCTACATGACATATATCAAAGCTCAACAGTATATATGACTTTTCCTTCCAATAGAACAAAAAGATATGAGCATTCACTTGGAACAATGGAATTGGCAAGTTCTATGCTCTTTTCAGCAGTTTCTAATGCCAGCCAGGAAACAAGAGATGAATTATTTAAAAAATTAAGATTTCATTTTGGAAATATTTTTGATCTAGCAATTTGCCGTTCTGGAAGTCAGGTTGCGGAATACTTTACTAAGTATAGGAATAAAATCGATGAAATATTCATGGGGTTAGAAGATGATCAGGACAGTGAGAGTATGTTACAATCTATTATTTCTAATGATATTAGGATTGCTGTAGCAAATGGTTGTTTTGCAGATTCTGCATTAGATCATTTTCAATATTATCAATTAAACGCTGAGTCAAAAAATGATGCAGATAATATTGAAAACTTGTTTTTATATAGGTGTTTATTGCAGGCAGTTCGTATTGTTGCATTATTTCATGATGTCGGTCATCCTCCGTATAGCCATATAATAGAAGATGTTTTAAAAAAATTGTATGAAAAAAGTCAAAGTACAGAATGTGGTTGGGATACAAAAAAAAATAATGCATTTCAACAAATTATGAAACAATATGCCACGCAGAACGAGCAAGAATCGTATAAATGTCAGACTATTTATAATGATACATCTCTTCCAAGCTCTGCTTTGCATGAAAGAATTGGGTTAAGCCTATTACAATTAGCAATAAATGATGTTATTCCAGAACTACTTTCCGAGGTTGCAGATTCAGACAAAGGTAGAAGTTGTAAAATTTCTAGTATATTGTATTATATATTTGTTGTTGAGTTGGCAATAGGAATGTTAGTTGAAAAGAATAATTTTTTCAAATCATTCCATAAAATTGTTGATGGAATATTAGATGCAGATCGTCTGGATTATATCATGAGAGATTCTCTGAATAGTGGAGTTGATTGGGGAAAGGTGCCGTATAAAAGATTGATTAATTCAGCTAAGTTATTTTTTATAAAAAAAGATTTAGATGGAAATAAATTGTCTGAGGAAGATCAGGTTTTTGTTATTGCCTATCCAAAGAAAGTTTCAGACGATATTGTAGATTTATTGTTAACAAGGTATAAGATTTTTGCTAGAATTAATTTCCATCATCGTTGTATGAAAACTTCCGTAGCATTACAATCTGCTGTTTTGGAGTTAGCAGAAGATTATCTAAAAAATCCAAAAGGAAAAGAAATAAATTCTGAAATTAATGTATTATGGTCTGCTTTAAATATGGGAGCAGGAGATAGAAGAATCAGAATAATTCAGTGGAACGATTCATGGCTTATATCGGTATTACATAAGGCCTTAGTAAGGATTATGCTAGATAAAAAGAATGAAAAGGCTTTACGTGAAAACTTGGAAGAAATTCTTCTGAATAAGAAAAGATATTATACTTTAATAAAACGCGGAAGTGATAGTCAGGCTTTTGTTCATAAGATTTTTGAGTATGCAGATATTTCTGATGAACGTTTAGAAAAATTAAAGCAAAAAGAATATGAAAAATATTATAGTACCAAGAAGGCAAATGAAAAAGTTACGGATATATTAAAAGAGCCAGATATGAATGCTGAAGAATCCTTAATAAGAATTCGTGATCTTGAGAAAATAAAGAAATCGGGAGATCTTGAGTTACTTAATAGCCTTATGCCTTTAAAAGGGGTGTGTGTTAATGATACAATTCGAGATGCTTTGGAAGTAATGAAGTCAAAGGCTCTTATTGAAGATTATAAAGTTTTTACGAATGATGGCAGAAGGAAAACAGGGTTACCATCGCATAAAACACTCTTAGATGAAATATATTTGTATGATAATGATAGGTATGAGGTATTTGACGATGGTGAAACTTTGAAACCTCAGATAAGTTCGATTGAAAAAAATGTTCCATGGACGTATATTTATTTTGTCCCTTCAAAATCATGTAAAGATATAGAAGGTTTATCTAAAAAGATTTTTGATGAAACTGCTAAAGCTGTAGGGTATAGTTTAAGAAAACGCTATTGTGAATTGTTTGGAGAATAATATTAATTATTGAATTGAAAGGAGTTTTTATATGTGTAGAATTAAATATGGTAAGGCAATTTCTAATAATGAGGATGTTAGAAATCTAATTACGGGGATTATTCTTCGACAGAGAAAAGAATATTACAAAGATAATATAGTTAATGTAGTATGGGGATATCTGGATGGTTCATCAGTAGCAATAAGCAGAAACGAGTTAAATCATTTAGTTGATAATAGTTTAGATGTATTTGGAAGAAACAATGAAGTTATATGCAAAAATGGAAGGTATAAGACAGTAGGATTATAATAATATCTTGTAACTGTTCAGAACATCAGCGAAATGAAAAATCAGACTATGTAAACTTGTTTGCAATTGGATGAATTTTTATTTCGGAATGGGCGGAACGCCCATTAGCCTCAGACAAAAGCTGTGAATGTAGCGAGAGCGTATGCAATGCGCGGGTCTGTGGCCTGTTGTTTTGAACGTTCTGAACAGTTACAATCTCAACTTCCAATAGTAAGTGCAACTAAAATAAGAATCGTCAGGTTTCATGGACTGAAAATCCTTGAAAACACGTGAAAAACACGTGAAAAGCCTGCATTTTGTATTGCAAAAGTGCAGACTTTTTGATATAATTGTGAACTTCCCTATTGGGTTACACTAACTTCTTCGTAAAGTCGCTGAAACCCGAATAAATACGCTGTTTTTGCTTTGTTAACTTCCAATTATAGGTACAACTAAACAAAAATTCGTTGCATAGCAATTGTTAAAAACCTTGAAAATAAGCTAAAAACCTGCGTTTTTGATTGAAAAAATGCAGGTTTTATGCTATACTATATTTAGTTGTAAATACAACTATAAAAGGGGGTGAAAATCATGTATCTTGATTACCTTGTTGATGTGCCGGAAGTAAAAGGGAAAATTACATTTAGAAGCAAAGGGAATGCTCGTTACGTTTACTATGAGTATGATAGAATTTATGATCCTGATAAAAAATATACAACAGTAAAAAGAGTCACCATCGGAAAAGTTTCAGCAGATGATGAATTGAAAATGAGGCCGAATGAAAATTTTAAGAAATATTTTCCAGAAGTAGAAACACCTGAAGGACGATTAGATACCGGAAGAAGCTGCTGCTTGAAGGCAGGTGCATATATGGTCATCAGCAAGACGGTAAAAGATATGGGATTAGACAAGAAACTGGAAGAAACACTGGGAGCTAAAGCAGCTGGTATGATCTTGGATTTTGCTTCTTATTCGATTATCACAGAAGGAAATGCAGCACAGTATTATCCGGATTATGCGTATAACCATCCACTTTTCACAACTGATATGAAAATGTACAGTGATTCAACGATTTCAGATTTTTTCCGTTCGATGAATGAAAATCAAAGACAGAACTTTTTAGATTGTTGGAATGAGGAAAGGAATAAACGGGAAAGAATCTATATCTCCAATGATTCTACAAATAAGAACTGTGAAGCTGGAAATATCAGTATGGTAGAATTCGGTGCCGCAAAGATAGATGTAGGTCTTCCTATTTTTAACTATGCGGTAGGCTATGATCTCACCAATAGTGAGCCTTTAATGTATGAGAAATATCCAGGAAGTATCAATGACGTTTCGCAACTGCAGTTTATGTTGGAAAAGGTAAAAGGATACGGATATAAAAACATTGGATTTATTTTAGACAAAGGCTATTTAAGTAAAGAAAATCTAAGATTTATGGATAACAATGGATTTGGATTTATCATCATGGTGAAAGGTTGCAAAGAGTTTATCAGCGAACAGGTTCGTAAGCAGAAAGGAACCTTTGAAAACGATTGGGGAAATCAGATTGCTGAATTCGGAGTATACGGAAAAACAGTACACACATTTGTGTATACAGCAGACACAAAGAAAAGATATGTCCATATTTATTATAGTGCTGCGAAGGCTGCAGGGGAACGGGCAAGACTGGAAGAAAGTATTCAGGTAATGCAGAGTTATCTGAAAAGATTCCAAGATACAGAGCACGAATTCGGACCATCATTCCATAAATATTTCCATCTGCATTACAATAAAGATACAGGCCACTTTGTTTACGGAGAGCCAAAGTTACAAGTGATTCGAGCTGAACTGGATCTGTGTGGCTATTTTGTAATTATCTCATCTGAAAAAATGGATGCGAAAAAAGCAATCACCTTATATAAGAATAGAGATGCGTCGGAAAAAGTATTTCGTGCAGATAAATCTTACCTGGGTAATAATTGTCTGCGAGTTGTTTCTGAGGAAGCTGCATCAAATAAAATATTTATTGGATTTATTGCCTTGATTATCCGATGCAAGTTGTATACAGCATTAAAGGATAAAGCATTTGAAATGGTTAAGAAACCGAATTATCTTACTGTTCCGGCAGCAATTCGGGAACTTGAGAAAATCGAAATGACAAGACAACTGGATAAGATATATCGCTTGGATCATGCAGTGTCAAAAACACAAAAAGTTGTGCTGAGTGCATTTGGAATTAGCGCAGAGCAGGTGAAATATAAAGCGAATTACATTAGTGAAAATTTAAGAGGAAAATAAAAATGGCAAGAAATATCAGTAAAGAAAGTTTAGAACAGAAAATAGCGAAAACAGAAAAGGCAATTAGCAAGAACCGTGAGCAGTACGATCGGCTGACGGCAGAGTTGGAGGAGCTTCACAAAAAACAGAAAGCAATACAAAGCGAAGAGTTATTGAAAGCAATCGAAGGAAGTAGCAAGAGCTATGAGGAAATCTTAGATTTTATTCAAGGGAAAAAAGAAAGAGGTGAATAGGCATGGACGAATACTCTAGAATTATAATTGAAGAATACTGTATGAATCATCCAAAAACAAAAAAGGCTGATTTTCTATGGGAGCTGGTTCACATGTCATATGATGTAGCCTGTGAACCAGCCCCTTGGCAATTGATGCAACTGTCTCAATTAATATCAAGAGAAAGAAACCCGGAATTGAGAGAAGCACTGGAAGACTTGGATGAGTTTATGAACGGATACTAAATAGCGTGTTTTGATCTGTATCGGTTACATCAGTAGAAGCTCGATTTAGTTGTAAAATTTTTGGAAGTTAACAATTTAAATCAATTGTATTTTAAAGATGAATCCGCTATACTAGACATTAGATGATGTCGAAAGTATGTTTGGTGTAGAGGTGAACAGTATGATTAGTGTTTTTACAAAAATTATTGATCTAATATTTTTAAATACAAGGTATTATATTCCCATACTGTTATTTATGTTAGCGGTAATGGGAACTTATAAATGCTATAAAGTGTATAAATTACCGAAGTATATTTTATATTCTATGATCTGTATATGTGCTGATGTATTTGTCACTTATGTACTTTACAATGTGATAAAAAGCAGGATAATACTCTTTGTGATGGCTATCATATTAGTTGGTATAATACTATATGCAATAGTGCATTACATCAGTATTTCACATACCTTAAGGCAAGTAATAAACTTTTCTGACGAGAAGAGATTTTATGCGAACTTTGTCGAGGCATGGAATTTGACATACGATTTGAAGACATCTGTTATGACTAAAAAGCAGTTGGATAAATACAATAGGTACAGGATTTTTTTACGTGCGAAATTAGGCTGTTTTCATGCTAATGAGCAGGAATTACAAATTTACGAAAATGGGGACAGGTGTCAAAAGGCGTTTTATCATTTTATTCGTTTTATTCAATATTTGGCAATGGGAGAAGTACAGAAAGCATATGATAATATTAAAGAGGCGGAAGCATTATCAAACGGTGATATAGATAAGGTACTTAGAAGTCAGATATTGATTAATCGTGGAGTAGCATATGTGCAACTTGGCATGTATCAGGATGCGGATGATGCATTTATTCGTGCAATTAGCTATTGTCAAAAGCATAATATAAAGAACTCGTATTTATGGAATGTTCTTTATAGAGATTATATTTTTAACAAAACACGTCTGAATCCGGATATTTCGATGGAAGAGATGGACGAAATTTTAGAACAATATAAAGAGCATATTGATTGTGAAAATATAGTTGAGTATATAAATTTATTCAATACAAGGCTTGAATTGCTTCGACAAATGAAAGCTGATAGGAAGAAATTGAATGATGTAGTTCAAAGTGTGTTTGATTACGTACAGAACAGTAACATTCCAAAGTTAAATAGATGTGTATTTGAAGCATCGACAGCAAGGATTATTTGGGCATCAGCGTTAAATCCGACATATATTCTTGAGGCATTATCTAGAGATGTTGATTTACTTTCTAAACTACCAATGCCGGTCAGATATGATAGCTATAAGAATATAGAGCTGTTATTTAAGGATTTACATGGTAACATTGTGGAAAGATATATCTCCCTAAAGGACAGAGCCGTGGAATATATGCAAAATGAGGCTGAAAGAGATTTAGAGGAATATCGAAGGTCGTTGCCAGCAGAGGCTGTTTATCAACGATATTTTTGCTTTTACGAACTGGCTGGTATTCAAAAAAGAAACAAGCAAAATTATAAGTGGTCTGTTGTTGAAGAATACTTAAAAAATGCAAGTGCTCTTTATCATGAGAATGGTTTACTTATAGATGAAATCATGACAAAACTTGCTTTGGTTGACGAGGCATCAGATGTTATAAATTGTGACGAGCATTTGCAATTTACCAGAAAAGACGAGATGTTTCGGACACTTGATGAGGTTGAGGCTATGTTGCCTAAGCTCGAGCAACATCCAGTAATCAATGAAATCGCCCTCAGAATCAGTTTTTATAGTGTTGCTTTGAACGATTATTTGCGCTGTAAGAATTATTATGAACTGTATAGGAAGTCATCTGATCAGGTGTCAATTGATCATTATGCTCCTTGGGTACATAAATACCATATGGATGTTATATTCTGTGTCAGAATTCTCTACATAGTTGATAGTATCAACAAAATAATTGATCATATTGATGATTTTGATTTAAGCCCTTTAGCCAGAGAGTGGTTTGGTGGATTTGGCAAAATAGGTGGTGCTGTAATTCATCTTGTGATTGGCTTACTTATTGGATTTGACAATGCTGTTCCGTTAAAAGAATGCTTACTGTTGGATGAAGCAAACAGAATTGTAGATAATTATGAGTGGATGAATTTTCCAGAGTTTGGTCTGGAAATCGATGTTCAAAATACTGATGTTATATTTTTCCATCCTGGTCAGCACCCATTAGAAAATGAAAAGGTTAAGAAGTGCATTTTTGAGACGGTTTTTGAGCTGGATAAATTTAGCGTTGAACAGCAGAGCGCATTGCAGGAGGTTTGCAAAATCATTACAGAGAATATGGTTTCGGAGTCTCCTACGATTGATGAACTGAAAGCAGCATTTAATAGTGTAATGCTTCCTAAGACTATAATTTAGGACGTTAAGATATTTGTAATAGCAACCATATCTTTATTGTGGCAATGAAATAAGCAGTTGCTGGACAGAAATGAGAGCTGAATTTGGACAAGGTAAGAAATCATAAATATTGTATTTTACATGGCAATCCGCTATACTAGTATTAAGTATAGCGGATTATTTTGGAGGTATTTCTATGAAGCTTAAAACAGGACAAAAGTGCGCATTCGGATTTGGCGCATTTGGAAAAGATATTGTGTATATGCTTATTTCATCGTATTTGCTCTATTACTACAATGTAGTGCTTGGGATGAGCAGTGTGTTTATCGGCACGGTGATGATGGCGGCGAGGATTTTTGATGCATTTAACGACCCGGTGATGGGCATTATCGTAGCAAAGACACGTACCAGATGGGGCAGGTTCAGGCCTTGGATTTTTGCCGGTACGGTGCTCAATGCCGTGACCATCTATGCTTTGTATGCCACTCCTGAGTCTATGGGTGATTCAGCGCAGAGAGTGTGGCTTACGGTGTTTTACTTTGCATGGGGCATCACATATACGCTTATGGATATTCCGTTCTGGTCTATGATTCCCGCAATCACTGAGCCGGGCAGCGACAGGGAGCAGCTTACATCGCTTGCGAGGACATGCTCTGGCATTGGAGATGCTATCCCTACGGTGCTCACGATGACAGTGGTGCCTATTCTTGGTGCAGGAAGCTCTATGGCTGACTACAGGATTGGATTTAAGTGGTGGGCACTTATTATAGCGGTAGTATTTGTGATTTCTGAGCTTGTATGCGTGGCATGTGTGCCTGAAAGACCGGTTGCCTGTGATGAGAAGCCGGGAAAGATATCTGATATGTTTAAAGCCTTATTTAAGAACGACCAGGCTATGACTGTTGTGGTATCAATCATTCTCGTGTATACATCACTCAATATCTGTGGCAACCTTGTGCTTTATTTCTTCCGGTTTGATGTGGGAAACGAGGGCGCATATTCTATATTTGCTGCAGTTGCTTTTGCGGCACAGGTGATTGTCATGATGGTTATACCGCTGCTTCGCAAGCGATTCAGCAAAAGCCAGCTTTTTATATCAGGATTTATTATTCAGATAGCAGGCTTTGCGGTGATACTTATCATGGCATTTGCAAAGCTCTACACGCCGCAGAGCTGGTACATACTCTGCCTGCCGGGTATTTTGATTTATCTGGGCTATGGTATGCTCAATGTTATTATGACTATATTTCTTTCAGATTCTGTTGATTATGGTGAGGTAATGAATGGCACGAGAGAGGAGTCGGTCATTTTTTCAATGCAGACATTTACGGTAAAGCTCGCTTCCGGTGTAGCGGTATTTCTGGCTGGGCTGGTGGTTGACTGGATTCATCTGGATACCGCGGCTGCAGTACAGACACAGGATACACTTGATGCTCTTCGTATGTGGATGACGATTCCGTCTGTTATCCTGCTCATTGTGGGCATATTTGTATTTAAGAGATTTTATAAGCTGGATGATACAAGGATGGAAGAAATTAAATCCAAGCTAAGTTAAAAACTGCTGTCTGATTGATAAAAGAAGGTCGAAAATAAAATGAAAAAGCGAATAATTAATTATAGACTTAAGATTGACAATCTGCTTGCCAATCCTGATAAGATATCAAAAGAAGAGTGGAAGAAAATACTGCAGGAACACCTGACACAAATAGCCTTCTTCCAGCATGAGCGCCTCGTGCATCTCATAGTGACAGTAACCTTTGCCATACTCACCATGATGTCAATAATCGCATCCATCATGATAAGCAACCCAATGCTTCTTGTACTTACACTGTTATTCCTAGTGCTGTTGGTGCCATATATCATGCACTACTATACACTGGAAAATGAAGTGCAGAAGATGTATACCCAGTATGATGAGATATTGAAGCATCTGTCCTAGCTAGCAAGCATATAAGCGAGTGCAACGAGCAACATATGCACATATAAAAGTAGAAAGTTATCAAAGACAGAACCCGGCGCAGCCGGGGCTTTTGCCCTTGACCGCATATACGAAGCTGCTTAGAGTCTGTAGAATTGCATACGAAAAAACAACAACGCCCATGCATGAATGCATGGGCGAATTTTTTATTTCTTAAGCTTCTTCTGTGCCGTAGAAAGCATCAGCTTAATACGGTTCAGCTGGTTCACCTCAGAAGCACCCGGATCATAATCAATAGCCACGATATTGGCATCCGGATGATCATGTCTGATTCTCTTTATAACTCCCTTACCCACAATATGGTTCGGTAAGCATGCAAAAGGCTGTGCACAGATGATGTTTGTGACGCCCTCATTGATGAGCTCAAGCATCTCACCTGTCAAAAACCAGCCCTCACCGGTCTGATTACCGCAAGAAACGATAGGAGAAGCATACTCTGCGAGATCCTGAACGTGAGCGGTTGGCTCAAAGTGCTTACTCTTAGCCAGCTCATCCCTTGCATCCTTTCTGAGCCACTCGAAGAAGGCGATAAGTCGGTTGTTCATAAACTTGGCTTTCTTAGAAGCACCGAGATAGTCAGCCTTGAAATTCGTGTTGTAGCAGCAGTAGAGTAAGAAATCAGTCAGATCAGGCACTACAGCCTCGGCTCCTTCAGATTCGAGCAGGTCAACTACATAGTTGTTTGCTGCAGGCAGGAATTTGACGAGAATCTCACCGACCACGCCGACACGCGGCTTAACCTCATCTGTCATAGGCAGATTGTCGAAATCCCTTATGATTTCGCGGCACATCTTTTTGTATTTCTTGTGTTTATTGTAAGAAAATTACAAAATATGTAGATGCAGTGGTGGTGCCTGGCACCGTTAAATTTTTATATTCTTTATTGTGGCAATGAAATCAGCAGTTGCTGGACAGAAATGAGAGCTGAATTTGGACAAGATAAGGAATCATAAATATTGTATTTTACATGGCATTCCGCTATACTAGTATTAAGTATAGCGGATTATTTTTTTGGAGGCTTTTATGGCAAATACTTTGAAGTTACCGGTTGGAATTGAAAATTTTGAGGAAATTCGTAAACTGGGGTTCTATTATATTGACAAGACAAGGCTTATAGAACAGCTTTTACAGGGATGGGGAAAGGTGACTCTTTTTACACGTCCAAGGCGTTTTGGAAAGACACTCAATATGAGTATGCTTAGGAGCTTTTTTGAAATAGGAATGGACAAATCTTTGTTTGACGGCTTATATATTTCTGGCAACAAAGTACTTTGTGATGAGCATATGGGTAAGTATCCTGTCATATTTCTTTCATTCAAGGGTGTGGATGGTTTAGACTTTACTACGGCAAGACGTATGCTGTGTGCTATTTTAAAGGATGAGCTTGACAGACATTACTATTTGAAGACCAGTGATGTATTGACTGATGAGGATAGAATACTGTTTACAAAGATGCTTCATGGGCAGGATGACAATATTGAGGATAGTATACGAATGCTTTCAAAGCTGTTGTATAAGCACTATGGTCAGAAAGTAGTTATTCTCATAGATGAGTATGATGTGCCACTCGATAAAGCTTTTCAGAATGGCTACTACAAGGAGATGGTTTCTCTCATCAGGGGGCTTTTCGGGCAGGCGCTCAAGACCAATGAGTTTTTACAGTTTGCGGTGCTCACGGGCTGCCTTCGCGTGTCAAAGGAGAGCATTTTTACAGGGCTCAATAACTTTGAAATCAATTCTATTGTGGATATCGACCATGATGAGCAGTTTGGCTTTACTGATGATGAGGTCATGAAACTTCTTTCTGATTATGACAGGAGCGAGAGGTACCCGGACGTAAAGGAATGGTATGACGGTTATCATTTTGGTAATGCGGATATTTATTGTCCATGGGATGTGATAAATTTTGCCAAGAAGCTTGTTTCAGATCCGTCAGCCAGACCGAGTGCGTTCTGGATTAACAGCAGTGGCAATGATATGGTGAAGCGCTTTGTGGACAAGGCTGATCAGACCACGAGAGATGAGATTGAGAAGCTCGTGGCAGGTGGATTTGTGGAGAAGCAGCTTCGGCTTGATCTGACCTATGATGAGATTGACAATACGATTGACAATCTGTGGAGTGTGCTCTTTACTACAGGCTATCTCACCAAAATCGGAGAGGTCAAGGTGCCTGACAGTGAGAGCTATGCCTATAAGCTTGTGATTCCTAATAAAGAGGTGCGTGAGGTGTTTATTCTCCAAATTCAGGAGTGGTTCAAGGCTGTTGTTGCAAAAGATGATGATACTATGAAGCTTTTATCAAGGGCAATTCTGGATAAAGATGAGAAACAGATTGCCAGGCAGCTAAACATCGTGATGAGCCGCATGATAAGTATACTCGATACAAAGGCGCCTGATGCTATGAAGGAGAATTTCTATCATGGCTTACTTCTTGGTCTGCTTCGAGGCAGCAATCCGGACTGGCTTATCAAGTCGAATCGTGAGTCGGGAGATGGTTTTAGCGATATTTTAATCATGCCGGAGGATCCTGATGCGGGCATCGTTATAGAGGTGAAGTATGCTAAGGAGATGAAGGAACTTGACGCAGCGTGCGAGGCTGCGATAACGCAGATTAAGGACAAGCGCTATGATGAGACTCTGCGTGATGAGGGCAGGTGTGATATTTTAGCCTATGGCATTGCTTTTTGCAGGAAACGGTGCAGGGTGGTTGGAGAGAAATTTTAAATTGGCTGTAATCGTTGCTGGTCACACTGTTAGGTGTGAACAGTAACTATCTGGGATGTTGCATCCGGTAATGAAAAATATATTGCTTTCGTAGTCAAAGTATGTTACGATACTCCATGGTTACAAATTACAGTGACAGTTATTATATCATTTAAACAAAAGAAAGGTAGGAGAATAGTTATGAGCGACAACTTCAATATGTATGATCAGGCGAATCAGCAGGGCAATCCAAATATACCGCCTATGCCGCCGATGGAGGAAAAGAAGGGAATGTCAAATGCATCTATGGTACTTGGTATTATCGGTCTGGTATTCTGGTGTATTCCAATCCTTGGCGGACCTATTGGTATTGTAGGACTTATCCTCGGTATCGTAGGCAGGAAAAAGGGTGGAAGGGGCATGGCAACCGCTGGTATTGTTATGTCAATTATTACCATCGTACTTGCAATTATCAATGCTATTGCTGGTGTATATCTGCAAACATCAAATGTCTTGAACCAGTTATAATCACATAACAGGTGATATCTTTAATTGCATTTTATTTTTTAATCCGCTATGCCAGAGGTTGGTATAGCGGATTTTTAGATTCAATTATCATTGTATTAAAATAAAAAAGTACGTATTAGGAAATGTCGAAAATAAAATGAAAAAACGAATAATTAATTATAGACTTAAGATTGACAATCTGCTTGCCAATGCTGATAAGATATCAAAAGAAGAGTGGAAGACAATACTGCAGGAACACCTGACACAAATAGCCTTCTTCCAGCATGAGCGCCTTGTGCACCTCATAGTGACAGTAACCTTTGCTATACTCACCATGATGTCAATAATCGCATCCATCATGATAAGCAACCCAATGCTTCTTGTACTTACACTGTTATTCCTAGTGCTGTTGGTGCCATATATCATGCACTACTATACACTGGAAAATGAAGTGCAGAAGATGTATACCCAGTATGATGAGATATTGAAGCATCTGTCCTAGCTAGCAAGCATATAAGCGAGTGCAACGAGCAACATATGCACATATAAAAGTAGAAAGTTATCAAAGACAGAACCCGGCGCAGCCGGGGCTTTTGCCCTTGACCGCATATACGAAGCTGCTTAGAGTCTGTAGAATTGCATACGAAAAAACAACAACGCCCATGCATGAATGCATGGGCGAATTTTTTATTTCTTAAGCTTCTTCTGTGCCGTAGAAAGCATCAGCTTAATACGGTTCAGCTGGTTCACCTCAGAAGCACCCGGATCATAATCAATAGCCACGATATTGGCATCCGGATGATCATGTCTGATTCTCTTTATAACTCCCTTACCCACAATATGGTTCGGTAAGCATGCAAAAGGCTGTGCACAGATGATGTTTGTGACGCCCTCATTGATGAGCTCAAGCATCTCACCTGTCAAAAACCAGCCCTCACCGGTCTGATTACCGCAAGAAACGATAGGAGAAGCATACTCTGCGAGATCCTGAACGTGAGCGGTTGGCTCAAAGTGCTTACTCTTAGCCAGCTCATCCCTTGCATCCTTTCTGAGCCACTCGAAGAAGGCGATAAGTCGGTTGTTCATAAACTTGGCTTTCTTAGAAGCACCGAGATAGTCAGCCTTGAAATTCGTGTTGTAGCAGCAGTAGAGTAAGAAATCAGTCAGATCAGGCACTACAGCCTCGGCTCCTTCAGATTCGAGCAGGTCAACTACATAGTTGTTTGCTGCAGGCAGGAATTTGACGAGAATCTCACCGACCACGCCGACACGCGGCTTAACCTCATCTGTCATAGGCAGATTGTCGAAATCCCTTATGATTTCGCGGCACATCTTTTTGTATTTCTTGTGAGAGAGCATCTTTGTGTTGCCGACAAAATCGATGACTCTCTTTTTCCACTTCTCATGGAGTGCATTGGCACTTCCCGGCTCTTTCTCATAAGGACGTACCCTGTAGAGACAGCGCATAAAGATATCGCCAAACTCAAGTGCATACAGTCCGTGCTGGATGAGGCTTGGAGTAAACTTAAAGCCCGGGTTTTTCTCGAGACCAACCATGTTGATTGAGACAACAGGCACATCAGGATATCCGGCCTTTTCGAGGGCTCTTCGGATAAATCCGATGTAGTTTGTCGCACGGCATCCGCCACCTGTCTGTGAGATGAGGATGGCTGTGTGTGTCATATCATAGTTGCCTGATTTGACGGCTGCCATAATCTGTCCCACGACGATGAGTGAAGGGTAGCAGGCGTCGTTGTTTACGAACTTAAGTCCCACGTCTACACATTCCCTTGCAGGGATATCCGGTATGACCATATTGTAGCCGGCTGCCTTAAAGGCCGGCACGAGAAGGTCAAAGTGTATAGGTGACATCTGAGGGCAGATGATGGTGTAGTTGTCCTTTTTCATCTGCTCGGTGAATACAACACGCTCGTAGTTAGACGGTTTTAAGTCACGCTTTTCATGCTTGGTTTCCTTGACTCTTATGGCGGCAAGGAGCGAGCGGATACGGATTCTTGCTGCGCCCAGGTTGTTTACCTCGTCGATCTTCAGGCAGGTGTATATCTTTCCTGAGCCTGTCAGGATATCGTTTACGCAGTCGGTTGTGACAGCATCGAGACCGCAGCCAAACGAGTTGAGCTGGATTAAGTCAAGGTCATCACGGGTCTTTACAAAGTTGGCTGCTGAGTACAGTCTGGTGTGGTACATCCACTGATCCATGACGATGAGAGGTCTCTCAAGCTCGCCCAGATGGGATACGGAATCCTCTGTCAGCACACAGATGCCATAGCTTGTGATGAGCTCAGGAATACCGTGGTTGATTTCCGGGTCCACATGGTACGGACGGCCTGCGAGCACGATTCCGCGACGTCCGGTGTCTTCCATGTAGTCGAGCACTTCTTCGCCCTTTCGCTGTATCTCAAGCCTTGTCATGGCAAGCTCCTTCCAGCCTGCGGCTACCGCATCACGAATTTGTGACTCGGGCAGGTTGAAATCACCCTTTGAGAAGGTGGCTACGAGCTGCTGTGAGATAGTTTCCTCACTCTCAAATGACATAAACGGATTTATGAATTTAACCTCGCCTGAGGTAATCTCGTCCACGTTGTTTTTGATATTCTCAGAGTATGATGTGACAATAGGGCAGTTGTAGTGATTGTTTGCATCAGGAAACTCCTTGCGCTCATATGGCACTGCCGGGTAGAAAATAAAATCTACATTTTGTTTTATGAGCCAGCTTATATGACCATGTGTGAGCTTTGCAGGGTAGCACTCTGACTCACTTGGGATGGAGTCGATACCCATCTCATAAATCTTTCTGGTAGACTGTGGTGACAGCACTACAGAAAAGCCGAGACGTTTGAAAAATGTAGCCCAGAACGGATAGTTCTCGTACATATTCAAAGCTCTTGGGATGCCGACTGTACCGTGTGGAGCATCCTTTGGGTCAAGTGGCTCGTAGTCAAATATACGCTTGTTCTTGTATTCAAAAAGATTTGGGATGTTATCCTTGTTCTTCTCCTTGCCCAGACCCTTTTCACATCGGTTTCCGGTGATGTACTGTCTGTTGTCGGAAAATTTGTTTATAGTCAGAAGACAGTGGTTTGTACAGCCCTGACAGCGTGCGAGCTTTGTGGTGTAGGTGAGCTCGTTTATTTGGTCGATGGTGAGCATTGTTGTCTTGTAATCAGCCTCATGGCGCTCGCGTGCGATGAGTGCGGCACCAAAGGCACCCATGATACCTGCGATATCAGGCCTTGTGGCATGTACACCTGCAATTTTTTCAAAGCTTCTAAGAACGGCATCATTGTAGAATGTACCGCCCTGGACTACGATATTTTCACCGAGGTCGCTTGCATCAGACAGCTTGATAACCTTGAAAAGTGCATTCTTTATTACTGAGTAGGCAAGTCCTGCTGATATATCTGCGACAGATGCGCCCTCCTTCTGGGCCTGCTTTACCTTTGAGTTCATGAAAACCGTACATCTGGTTCCGAGGTCGATAGGGTTCTTTGCAAAAAGAGCTTCCTTTGCAAAATCCTGAACAGAATAGTTTAAAGACTTTGCGAAGGTCTCAATAAATGAGCCGCAGCCTGAAGAGCAGGCCTCGTTGAGCTGTACTGAGTCGACTGTCTGGTTCTTTATCTTGATGCACTTCATGTCCTGTCCACCGATATCGAGGATACAGTCTACCTTTGGGTCGAAGAACGCTGCTGCGTAGTAGTGGGCTACAGTCTCAACTTCGCCGTCGTCCAATTTTAAAGCTGCCTTTAATAAAGCCTCTCCGTAACCTGTAGAGCAGGAGTGTACGATGTGTGCATCCTCAGGAAGCTTTGCGTAAATCTCCTGGATGGAGCGGATGGCTGTCGCGAGAGGGCTTCCGTTGTTGTTGCTGTAGAATGAGTATAAAAGGTCTCCGTCCTCACTTACGAGAGCGATTTTGGTGGTGGTTGAGCCCGCATCTATTCCGAGATAGCAGTTGCCCCTGTATGTAGAAAGGTCACCGGTCTTTACGTGATTGTTGCCGTGACGTGTTGTAAATTCATCGTAATCAGCCTGATCCTTAAAAAGAGGCTCCATACGTGCTACCTCAAATTCCATCTTTATGCCGTTTGAGAGGCGGTCGATTAAGGATGAGAGTGTGGTGACAGAGTTGTCTTTATAGTTTAATGCAGAGCCTATTGCTGCAAACAGATGAGAGTTCTCAGGAACGATAGTGTGCTCGTCATCGAGATTTAAGGTTCTGATAAATGCTGATTTAAGTTCTGACAAAAAGTGCAGAGGACCGCCAAGGAAAGCAACATGTCCCTTGATTGGCTTACCGCAGGCGAGACCACTGATGGTCTGGTTTACCACGGCCTGAAAGATTGAAGCGGATAAATCCTCGCGTGTGGCTCCCTCATTGATGAGAGGCTGGATATCTGTTTTGGCAAATACTCCACAGCGGGCTGCGATAGGGTAGATGGCCTTGTAGCTTTTTGCGTATTCATTTAGTCCTGTAGCGTCTGTCTGGATGAGAGAAGCCATCTGGTCGATAAATGAGCCTGTACCGCCGGCACATATGCCGTTCATACGCTGTTCCACGTTGCCGCCCTCGAAGTATATGATTTTGGCATCCTCGCCACCTAGCTCTATTGCCACATCGGTCTGTGGAGCATAGTGTGTGAGTGCGGTAGATACAGCTATAACCTCCTGTACGAATGGCACCTCAAGGTGCTTTGCAAGAGTGAGTCCGCCGGAGCCTGTTATCATAGGACAAACTGAAAGGTCACCTGTCTTGTCGTAGGCCTTTCTGATAAGGGACTCAAGTGTCTCCTGTATATTTGCAAAATGACGCTCATAATCGGAAAAGAGGATATTGTCATCGGCGTCAAGAAGTGCAATCTTGACGGTTGTTGAGCCGATATCAATGCCCAACTTATGTAAGCTGTTATTTTCCATAGTGGTTCCTCCATAATGTATTACTTATATGTTTTTATATATCTTTCTTCTTATTAAAATATATAATTGTTCTATTTTCAAAACAGAGATTATTATACGACAGATATCGACAAATTACAATGACTATAATTATAAAGAATTTGTGAATAATTCGCAGTCTCGTTGACAAAGTATGATTTAACTATCATAATAAATTTTGTAATAAACGCTGCCCTTTGCACTATAGTGTAAAAGACAGCAATAATATGACAGGAGGATGCAGATGCGTGGTTTTTTATTGCATCAAAACCATGTCTGCTAAAATGTATGAACTGGCTTAACAAACTAGAACAAAAATATGGAAGTAAAGCGATTCCGAATATCACTAGAATATTTATCGCTGCGAATCTGATAGGCAGTGTGCTGCTTTTGACAAAGGGAGATGTTGTCCTTTATTATCTGCAGTTTTCAGCTTCTGCTATTTTGCACGGACAGGTATGGCGTCTTATAAGCTGGATTTTTGTGCCGAGCGGCAGCATATCATTTTTACAGCTTTTATTTATATTCTGTCTGTGGACGCTTGGAGACAGCATGGAGTCATATCTTGGCTCTTTTAGGATGAATGTGTACTTTTTCGGAGGCTTTTTGCTGTATGATATAGTAGGAATGCTTGCATTTGCAGTGACACATGTATCCATCAATCTGACTATGTACTATATACTTATAGCTATGTATCTGATGCTTGGTCTTTTGATGCCGGAGGCAGAGGTGAGGCTTTACTTTGTGCTTCCTATAAAGATGAAGTGGATGGTGCTTGTTTACTTCGTGATGTTTGCATATGATGTGTATACCTATATGAGCTTTGGATGGCAGATTGGATTGGCATACGGCTCAGAAATCGTACTTGCACTTATAAATCTGTTGGTATTCATTTATGGCTGCAAGCACAGGCTCTCATTCAGACAGAATATGCACCAGAAGAGGAGAAAGGCACAGTTTAAGGCTCAGTTTTCCGAACCTCGCCCGGGAAGTGGCATCTCACGTCACAAGTGCTATATATGCGGCAGAACGGAATTGTCAAATCCTGAATTAACATTCAGATACTGCTCGAAGTGCACCGGCAACAAGGAATACTGTCAGGATCATCTGTTTACACATACGCACGTATAATATACATGTACTACTTTTTCTAATTCATTGACAAAGTAAACTGATGAATTTATAATGGACACAGTATTATTTTCGGAGGAACATTTATGGAGAACGAGGCAACAGTTTCGAAAAATTTTATTGAACAGATTATTGAGAAGGACTTGGCTGAGGGTCATTGCAAGACTGTAAAGACCAGATTCCCACCGGAGCCAAACGGTTATTTGCATATCGGCCATGCGAAGTCTATTCTTTTAAACTATGGACTGGCAAAGAAGTATGACGGACAGTTCAATCTCAGGTTTGATGATACAAACCCTACCAAGGAGCGTCTGGAGTTTGTAGAGTCTATCGAGGCCGATGTTAAGTGGCTTGGTGCTGACTGGGCTGACAGGAAGTTTTTTGCATCCAATTACTTCGACAAGATGTATGAGTGTGCAGTAGGACTGATAAAGAAGGGAAAGGCATATGTATCTGATCTGACACCTGATGAGATAAGAGAGTATAGAGGTACACTCACAGAGGCCGGCAAGGAGGATCCATACTCAAAGAGAAGTGTTGAGGAAAACCTAGACCTTTTTGAACGCATGAAAAACGGTGAGTTTGAGGATGGCACAAAGGTACTTCGTGCGAGAATTGACATGAGCTCTTCAAACATCAATATGAGAGATCCGATTCTTTACCGTGTGGCTCATATGACACATCACAATACAGGTGATAAATGGTGTGTATATCCTATGTATGATTTTGCTCATCCTATAGAGGATGCTATTGAGGGCATCACACATTCTATATGTACTCTTGAGTTTGAAGACCACAGACCGCTGTATGACTGGGTGGTTATTGAATGTGGATTTAAGAATTCTCCTGAGGAGTCGCCAAAGCAGATTGAGTTTGCAAAGCTCTATCTGACTAATGTTGTAACAGGAAAGAGATATATCAAGCGTCTTGTGGAGGACGGCATCGTTGATGGCTGGGATGACCCAAGGCTTGTTTCTATAGCAGCGCTCAGACGCAGGGGCTTCACACCGGAGTCTATCCAGAATTTTGTTGATCTGTGTGGTATATCAAAGGCTAACAGCTCTGTTGACTACGCTATGCTTGAGTACTGTATCCGAGAGGATTTAAAGGCTAAGCGCCCTCGTATGATGGCTGTGCTTGATCCGGTCAAGGTGATTATCGACAATTACCCTGAAGGACAGGTTGAGTATCTTGAAGTGGACAATAACGTGGAGAATCCTGAGCTTGGAAAGAGAAAGGTTCCTTTCACCAGAGAGCTTTATGTGGAGAGAGATGACTTCATGGAGGAGCCACCGAAGAAGTATTTCCGTATGTTCCCTGGCAATGAGGTGCGTTTCATGAACGCTTATTTTGTGAAGTGCAATAGCTGCATAAAGGATGAAAACGGCAATGTTACAGAGATTCACTGTACATATGACCCGGCATCAAAGGGTGGCAACAGTCCTGATGGCAGAAAGGTCAAGGGAACTATCCACTGGGTTTCAGCCGAGTATGGAAAGCAGGTAACTGTACGTCTTTACGAGAATATCGTAAATGAGGAACTTGGAGTGTACAATGAGGACGGAAGCCTAAATCTTAATCCAAATTCACTCACAGTGCTTGATAACTGTGTAGTGGAGCCGGAGCTTATGAATGCCAAGGCTTATGACAGCTTCCAGTTTGTCAGAAATGGTTTCTTCTGCGCGGATTGCAAGGACTCAAAGGATGGACAGCCTGTATTTAACAGAATCGTCTCATTAAAGAGCTCATTCAAGCTTCCGACAGCTAAATAGTTTTTGACTAAAAATAAACAGAAGAGAAGAATAGAGGTAAAATATGGATTTAAAGTCAGGTATTGACAAATTCGGTTTAAATCCTGAAGACATAAATGATCTGTATGATGAGGATACAGCAGCTGCCACCGGGGATGCTCCGGTGGCAGCTGCTGTTCAGACAGAGGATGAAACGGATTTTGTTTTTGCAAAGAATATAACATGTCCGGTGTGTGATCAGAGTTTTCAAACACTGACGGTACGGACATCAAAGATTAGGTTTGCTGGCTCTGATGATGATTTCAGACCGGTTTACAAGGGAATTGATACAATAAAGTATGGTGTCACATCGTGTCCGCATTGTGGTTATAGTGCGATGAATGGCGACTTTGTACATGTATCGAGTACACAGATAAGGCTGCTTAAGGAGCAGATTGCTGCCAAATTTAAGCCCGGCAGCAAGTCTGTGCCTTTGTTATATTCGTATGATGAGGCAATAGACAGATTTAAGCTGGCACTTTTTTCAGCGATTGTCAAAAGGGCTATGTATAGTGAAAAGGCATATATTTGTCTTAAGCTATCCTGGCTTTATCGCGGCTTGATCGAACAGCTTACGGCTGATGGTATCTCAACGGAAAGCAAAGAGCTTGTAAGTGCACAAAAGGCAGAAAAATATTATTATGAGCAGGCTCTTGATGGAATGACAAGAGCGGTTGAGACTGAGCATTTCCCTATATGTGGTATGGATCAGGATACGGTTGATTTGCTTTTGGCTCAGATGAATTATAAGCTTGACCATTGGGATGTGGCTTCAAAGCTCATTGCAAGGGTGCTTATATCAAAAAGTGCTTCTAGACACATTAAGGATAAGGCACTTGATTTGAAGAATGAAATTATTAAAAAAATAAGAGATGTGAAATAATTGCTGTTATTTCACATCTCTTTTTCTTTTATTTGTTGTGACGATTAATTATTTTTCTTGTTCTCAAGCTCAAGAAGCTTCATTGCACGAACCTTGAGTGGCAGACCAAACAGTGTGATGAAGCCGTCTGCATCATGGTGATCATATAAATCTCCTGTAGTAAAGCTTGCAAGAGACTCACTGTAGAGTGAATATGGTGAAGTAGTGCCGGCCTTGATGATATTGCCTTTATATAATTTGAATTTAACTTCTCCGGTTACATATTCCTGTGTTGACTCTACGAAAGCCTGGATTGCTTCACGAAGTGGTGTGAACCATTTTCCTTCGTATACTACCTGAGCGAGCTTGTTGCCCATTTCTTTCTTGACCTCCATTGTGGCACGGTCAAGGCAGAGCTCCTCGAGCTGGTCATGTGCCTCCATGAGGATTGTTCCACCAGGAGTCTCATATACACCACGTGATTTCATACCTACTACACGGTTCTCAACGATATCGATGATGCCGATGCCGTGCTTGCCGCCGAGACGGTTGAGCTCTCTGATGATGTCTGCTACCTTCATCTTTTTGCCGTTGACAGATGTAGGAACACCCTTCTCAAATGTCATTGTAACATACTCACCCTCGTCAGGAGCATGCTCAGGTGTGACACTTAATACGAGCAGATGGTCGTAGTTTGGCTCCTGTGAAGGATCCTCAAGCTCAAGTCCCTCGTGGCTGATGTGCCAGAGGTTACGGTCACGGCTGTAGCTTGAATCTGTGCCGAATGGAAGGTCTATTCCATGTGCCTTGCAGTACTCGATCTCAGCCTCACGTGAATCCATTTTCCAGTTGTCCTGACGCCATGGAGCGATTACCTTGATATCAGGAGCAAGTGCCTTGATACCGAGCTCGAAACGGATCTGGTCGTTTCCTTTACCAGTTGCACCGTGGCAGATGGCTACAGCGCCTTCTTTTCTTGCAATCTCTACAAGCTTCTTTGCGATGCCCGGTCTTGCCATTGCTGTTCCAAGGAGGTATTTGTGCTCATAAACTGCGCCGGCCTGTACACAAGGTACGATGTAGTCCTCACTGAACTCATCACAGATATCCTCTATGTAAAGCTTTGAAGCTCCGGATAATTTAGCTCTCTCATCGAGTCCGTCAAGCTCCTCTCCCTGTCCGCAGTTGATGCAGCAGCAGATTACGTCATAGTCATAAGTCTCTTTAAGCCATGGAATGATAGCGGTAGTATCAAGTCCGCCTGAATAAGCTAATACAACTTTGTCTTTCATAAGTGCGTGTCCTCTTTTCGTTTATTCTTTATGATGGTAACCATTAACTGCTTTTGTGTCTAAAAGCCTTGAATAATTACTTTAAAATAAATATATACCAGTTCTTTACATATTGCAAGTGAAAAAATATACATTATTCATGTATAATTATACATAATTTTGTATAATTTTTCTCTTTACGGATTGAAATTACTGTACTATATTATTATGTATGATGCGTCAGACCCATTTTATATGGTTATGCAGAAATACAATATGAAAAGAGGAAATACTATGATAAAGGCTGGTATTATTGGAGCCACCGGATATGCCGGAGCAGAGCTCGTGAGAATTTTGATGAATCATAAAGAGGTAGAGATTGCATGGTATGGCTCACGAAGCTATGTGGATGAGAATTATGCCGATATCTATGGAAATATGTTTCAGATAGTTGATGCAAAGTGCATGGATGACAATATGGAGGAGCTTGCAGAGTCGGTTGATGTGATTTTCACTGCGACCCCACAGGGCTTTTTGGCAGGCGTGCTCACTGAGGATATATTAAGTAAGGTAAAGATTGTCGATCTGTCAGCGGACTTCCGTATCAAGGATGTAGCCACATATGAGAAATGGTACAAGATTGAGCACAAGTCGCCGCAGTTTATTGATGAGGCTGTATATGGTCTGTGTGAGATAAACAGGGACAAGGTCACAAAGGAGACAAGGCTTGTTGCAAATCCTGGCTGCTATACCACATGCTCCATCCTTACAGCTTATCCGCTTGTGAAGGAGGGACTTATTGACACAGATACACTTATCGTCGATGCAAAGTCAGGCACATCAGGCGCAGGACGTGGTGCAAAGACACCTAATCTGTTTTGTGAAGTAAATGAGAGCATGAAGGCATATGGCGTTGCCTCACACAGACATACCCCTGAGATAGAGGAACAGCTTGGATATGCGGCAGGAAAAGAAATTCTTATCAACTTTACTCCGCATCTTGTTCCGATGAACAGAGGAATCCTCGCTACAGAGTATGCGACACTTAAGAAAAAACCTGATGGAACACTTCCTACATATGATGAGATTAAGGCAGTTTACGATAAGTATTATGCAAATGAGAAGTTTGTCAGAGTGCTCAAAAAGGGTGTCTGCCCTGAGACAAAGTGGGTTGAGGGCAGCAACTATGTGGATGTAAACTTTGTGATTGATGAGAGGACCGGCAGAATTATTATGATGGGTGCTCTTGACAATCTGGTAAAGGGTGCTGCAGGACAGGCGGTTCAGAATATGAATCTGTTATTTGGCTTCGATGAGGCAGAGGGACTCAATATGGTTCCTATGTTCCCGTAATAATTAATAATAGGAAAGTAATTATCAGAAAGATGCATTATAATGCTGATAGTTATATAAAAATATAAGGATGATTTAATAAAATGAGTAATGAGAATAAATATGAAATAAGGGTTATGACGATAGATGATTATGACGAGGTGTACAGCCTCTGGCAGACCATCCACGGCTTTGGAATCCGTTCTATTGACGACTCAAGAGAGGGAGTCCTTAGATTTCTTAAGAGAAATCCGACTACGAGTGTTGTAGCGGTAGAAGATGGAAAGATAGTTGGAGCGATACTCTGCGGACACGATGGCAGAAGAGGCTGCCTGTATCATGTATGCGTGGATGAGCATTACAGGAAGTGCGGCATCGGGAAGAGTATGGTGGTTGCCTGCATGAGAGCACTTCAGGCAGAGCATATCAACAAGGTGTCAATCATAGCCTTCAAGGTGAATGAGCTGGGAAACCACTTCTGGAAGGAAGAGGGATGGACATTCAGAGAAGACTTAAACTACTATGATTTCACACTTAACGAAGAAAATATAACAAGATTTAACAAATAAGGAGCAGTACAATGGCAGATAAGAACATGGAACAGGTAATGGAAAAGGCACAGGTGCTCATAGAGGCACTTCCGTATATACAGAGATTTAACAGAAAGATTATCGTTGTAAAGTACGGCGGATCTGCAATGGTTGACGAACAGCTTAAAAAGCAGGTGATCCAGGATGTCACACTTCTCAAGCTGGTCGGCTTCAAGCCTATCATCGTACACGGCGGAGGCAAGGAGATCAGCAAATGGGTAGGAAAGGTCGGCATGGAGCCTGTATTCGTAAACGGACTCAGAAAGACTGATGCCGATACAATGGAGATTGCCGAGATGGTATTGAATAAGGTAAACAAATCTCTCGTTACACTCGTTGAGGAGCTTGGTGTGCAGGCTGTCGGGGTGAGTGGCAAGGACGGAGGTCTCTTAAAGGTAAAGAAAAAGTATTCAAACGGAGAGGATATAGGCTTTGTAGGTGAAATCACTGATGTCAATCCAAAAATTCTTTATGACCTGCTCGAGAAGGATTTTCTTCCAATCGTGTGTCCAATCGGTCTTGATGACGAATACAATACATACAATATCAATGCAGATGATGCAGCATGTGCTATTGCCAGAGCAGTTTCAGCAGAAAAGCTTGCATTCCTCACGGATATCGAGGGTGTATACAAGGACCCTTCAGATAAGAATACTCTTATTTCAGAGCTTACAGTCTCAGATGCAAAGAAGCTTATAGGTGATGGTTTTATCGGCGGAGGCATGCTTCCTAAGCTCAACAACTGCATAGATGCTATCGATAACGGAGTTTCAAGAGTACATATTCTTGATGGACGTATCGCGCACTGCTTACTGCTTGAGATATTCACAAACAGAGGAATCGGAACAGCTATTCTTGGAGATTCGGAGGAGAAATTTAACAATGAGCAATAATATGGATAAACAGTCATACATTGATGAGGCAGAAAAGGAGCTTCTTCACACCTACAACAGATTTTCGCTTGTACTTGATCACGGAGAGGGAGTACATCTTTATGATACAGACGGCAATGCATATCTGGACTTCGCTGCAGGAATAGCCGTATGTGCACTTGGATACAGCAATGAGCACCACAAGGAGGCATTAAAGGCACAGGTTGATAAGCTTTTACATACATCAAACCTTTACTACAATGCGCCTGTCATCGAGGCGGCAGACAAGGTGCTTAATGCAAGCAAAATGGACCGTATTTTCTTTACCAACAGCGGTACAGAGGCCATAGAGGGAGCTATCAAGGCAGCAAAGAAATATGCTTTCACAAGAGACGGCCATGCAGGTCATGAGATAATTGCCATGAACCATTCCTTCCACGGAAGAAGCATCGGAGCGCTTTCTGTCACCGGCAATGCACATTATCAGGAGCCGTTTGAGCCACTTATGCCGGGCGTTAAATTTGCAGATTTCAATGATTTAGAGAGCGTTAAGGCTCAGGTGACAGATAAAACCTGCGCCATTATTATGGAAACTATTCAGGGTGAGGGTGGTATTTACCCGGCAAAGAAGGAGTTTATCGAGGGAGTGAGAGCTCTCTGCGACGAAAAGGATATTCTTCTTATCCTTGATGAGATACAGTGCGGCATGGGCAGAAGCGGCGAGATGTTCGCATGGCAGAACTATGATGTAAAGCCTGATATCATGACCTGTGCGAAGGCACTCGGCTGTGGTGTGCCGGTTGGTGCTTTTCTCATGACACAGAGGGTGGCAGATAAATCCCTTGCACCTGGCGACCATGGCACCACATACGGCGGCAATCCGTTCGTAGGAGCTGCAGTAAGTGCAGTGTTTGATGAGTTTAAGCGTCTTGATATAGTAAGCCATGTAAAGGAGGTTGCACCTTACCTGGAGAAGAGGCTTGATGAGCTTGTTGCAAAATTCGACTGTCTCACAGCCAGAAGGGGTATGGGACTCATGCAGGGCGTGGAGTGCAGCCTTCCTGTAGGAAAGGTCTCAGCAGAGGCTTTAAATCAAGGCCTTATAGTCATTACGGCAGGCAGCAATGTGCTTAGATTTGTGCCTCCTCTTGTTATCGAAAAGAGTGATGTTGACGAAATGATAGAAAAACTTGAAACAACACTTGTAATACTGTCAAAAAGTCTGTAAAATAAAGAGGACATCGATTTCTCCTTTGAGATTATGATATTAATCAAAGGAGACCATATGAAAAAAATAATATTATTAAGTGCGTTTATTTTAACAATAGCGTTTGGCCTTTGCGGCTGTAAAAAGGATGATGCCACAGTTCATTTTGCTTCTGAAACGGAGCAGACTGCTGTGGTTTCAAGTGATGTAAACAGACAGACTGCTGATTCCAAGGAGAAGAAAGCTTCATCCGATGGAGAACAGGAGCAGAAGGCAAAAGACACAGCAGATGACACTGATGAATCTACTGAGTGGTGCGTCTATATCTGTGGTCAGGTTGCCAATCCCGGTGTATACAGAGTAAAGCCGGGCGCGAGAGTTTGTGAGCTCGTTGATATGGCAGGAGGCATGCTGGATACAGCTGACAAAAGCTTTTGGAATCTGGCATCAGAGCTGTATGATGGGCAGATGCTGTATTTCCCGACTGTAGAGGAGCTTAAGTCGGATCACATACCTGAGGGCACATATACCACCGGCATAGATGGCTCGCTGATGAAGGGCGGCGCTGAGGAGCATATAGGCGTAAAGGATGGCAAGCTCAATATCAATACCGCAACTGTCGAGCAGCTAATGGCTCTTTCCGGAATTGGTGAGAGCAAGGCAAAGAGTATTGTTGAAGATCGCGCCAAAAATGGATTGTTTTCTTCGATTGAGGATATCACGAGGGTGTCCGGCATCGGTGAAGCGATGTTTAATAAAATAAAAGATGATATAACAGTAAATTAGGAGTGTATAAATGGCAAAAAAAGTGCTGGTCGTTGACGACGAAAAGTTAATTGTAAAAGGAATACGTTTCAGTCTGCTGCAGGATGGCATGGAGGTAGACTGCGCATATGACGGTGAGGAGGCCTTAAATATGGCGAAGGCCAATTCATATGATATGATTCTTTTAGATGTCATGCTTCCAAAGATGGATGGCTTTGAGGTGTGTCAGGCAATAAGGGAGTTTTCTGATGTCCCAATTGTCATGCTCACTGCAAAGGGCGATGACATGGACAAAATTTTAGGACTTGAGTACGGCGCTGATGACTATATCACAAAGCCATTTAATATTCTTGAGGTAAAGGCCAGAATCAAGGCAATCATGCGGCGCACTTCACCGGAACGCGCACCACAGGTACAGTCATCTGTAATCGAAAAGGGTGATATCAAGCTCGACTGTGACAGCAGACGTCTGTTCATAAATGATAATGAAATCAATTTGACAGCAAGAGAGTTTGAACTGCTCGAGATTCTGATCAAAAATGAAAATAAAGTGTACAGTAGGGAGAGCCTTTTAAAGATTGTATGGGGCGAGGATTACCCGGGTGACGTGCGTACGGTTGATGTGCATGTCAGACGTCTTCGTGAAAAGATTGAGGCAAATCCAAGCGAGCCGAAGTACGTTCATACCAAGTGGGGTGTGGGATATTACTACAACCAGAAGTAATACTTTCAGAAAGGTTCTAAAATGTTTAAGAGTAAAGTACATTTTGCATTTTATAAGAGTCTGAAATCCAGGCTGATTTTCATGATTTTTGTTCTCGTTCTGGTACCGGAGGTGGTGCTGTGCTTCGGCATACTTAACACCTACGAGTCCAGAGCGGTTTCAATCCGCGAAAGTGAAGTGCTTAGTCAGGCAAAGATTCTCGCAAACAAGATATCCACAAGTAAATACTTTGATAAGGATGGCAGTGACTTGAGCAATATTGATGCTCAGATTGACACTCTTACTACTATATATGAGGGCCGTGTGCTCATAGTTGACAAGCATTTTAAGATTATTAAGGATACGTACAATTTAGATGATGGCAATACTATTGTCTCAGAGGAGGTTATCAAGACCTTCTCTGCTTCAGAGATTACAAACTACGATTCTAAAAACCACTATATCGAGCTTTCTGTTCCGATAAGCAATCCAAACGACAAGGATTCAAAGATAGAGGGAGCACTTGTTGTAAGTGTGTCGACGGACAATATATCGCTAAATATGTCGTATCTGACACAGATTGCTGTGACGGTTGCCATTATCGCAGGTGCGGTGGTGCTCTTTTTTGGTGTGCTTGTGCTTTTGCACCTTTTTGTTCCGATTAAGAAGCTTTCTGACGAGATATCAGACATTAAGGATGGCTTTGGAAAAGAGCAGCTGGATGTAGATGACTATGCGGAGACTGCTATAATAAGCAGGAATTTTAATGAGCTGATGAGCGGAATGAAGGTCATGGATGAGTCCAGACAGGAGTTTGTATCGAATGTGTCACATGAGCTCAAGACACCTCTTACTTCCATGAAGGTACTCGCAGATTCCATCAACAGCATGGGTGATGAGGCTCCGATTGAGATGTACAGGGAGTTCATGGGAGATATCACAAGCGAGATAGACAGAGAGACAAAGATAATAAATGACCTGTTATCACTGGTCAAGATGGATAAGTCGGCTGCCACGCTGAATATCGAGAGTGTTAATATCAATGACCTGCTCGAGCAGATTATGAAGAGACTTCAGCCGATTGCTGACAAGCAGCAGGTGGAGCTTGTACTCGAGAGCTTCAGACCGGTAACTGCAGAGATAGATGAGGTGAAGCTGACGCTTGCTTTTACAAACCTCATTGAGAATGCCATCAAGTACAATGACAACGAGACCGGTGGCTATGTTCATGTATCCTTAAATGCGGATCATCAGTATTTCTATCTGAAGGTGGAGGACAACGGTATCGGTATACCGGAGGAGTCCTTAGAGCACATCTATGAGAGATTTTATCGCGTGGACAAGTCACATTCGAGAGAGATTGGCGGTACAGGTCTGGGACTTGCCATTACAAGAAGCTCTATTCTTATGCATAGGGGAGCTATAAAGGCTCACAGTGTGATGGGAGAGGGCACTACCTTTGATGTGCGTATACCGCTCAACTATATTGTATAGGAGGCTTGACGTGAAAAGAATAATTATATTCGTGCTCACTGCAGTAATTCTGCTTTCCATGGGCGGCTGCACAAAGAAAAAAGCAGACAATACGGTTGATGTGTTTTGTCTGAATATGGATGTTACGAGCAGTGTGCCGGAGTCATATGTGCTTAGAAGCAAAAACTCAGATGTGGACAAGCAGGTGGATGAGCTTCTAGGAAGACTGCAGGATAAGCCTGAAGACTCAAGACTGCGCAAGGCGATTCCGGATGAGGTGTCTGTGAGAGGTCATGACGAGAATAACTATAACTGCACTGTGGATTTCAGCAAGGAGTATTATGACCTTACGGCTGCGCAGGAGGTGCTTTTGAGAGCTTCTGTAGTCCGCACGCTCACACAGCTGGATAGTATTTCATATGTGACATTTACCGTAAACAGTATTCCTCTTGTGGACTCGGATGATGAGATTGTCGGCAGCATGGCTGCTGATGATTTTGTCGAGAATCCGGGTGAGCAGATTAATACAAGTGTGAAGGAGACGCTCACGCTTTATTTTGCTGACAAGGATGGTACAGGGCTTGAGAAACAGACCAGAGTGATACATTACAGCTCAAATATAGCGCTTGAAAAGCTTGTTGTTGAGCAGCTTATTGAGGGACCGAAGGGCTCTAAGCTCAAGGCAACTCTTCCGGGCACAACAAAGCTTATCAATGTGTCTGTGGCAGATAGAATATGCTATCTGAACTTTGACTCATCGTTCAGAAATACTATTGACAATAAGCTGACAGAGGATGTGGTGTTGTATTCGATAGTTAATTCACTCACCTCACTTCCTACTGTGGACAAGGTACAGATATCGCTTGACGGTGAGAATGACGGCATGCTGCTTTATAATTACAAGCTAAGCGACATGTATGAGTTTAATAAGGATATAGTGGATTCTAATGATTCCACAGAAAAAACTGAAAAATAGAATAGATTGGATTAGGAGGAGAAGAGTATTAGTAAAAGACCGATGTTTTTATTTGCGTTGGTCTATACTGCAGGAACTGTTTCAGGTATGTATGGCAGGGGCTTTGGCTTTTGGGTTTTTGCCATGCTGGTTGTGGCTTTAATAGCTGAGTGTGTGGTGTCTAAGGGCAGCCTTTCCGGTATCGAGCGCATAGTTGTTTTGCTTATCCTGATATCGTCAGCTGTTTTTGCAACAGCACAATTCAGATACGCTTCAGTGGATGAAAACCGTGACAGCTATATGCAGTATATGACAGATGAAAAATCTGTCATCGTCTGGGGGAAGATTTATAAAACTGAATACAAATATTTCTCATACAGGTATTATATGACGGACTGCGTAGTGCAGCCCGGGTACGGCAAGGCTTTTGGCAGAAAAATATCCTGTGGTGATGTTGTGGTATACTGTGACAGCAAAAGCGCACATTTGGGCGATTATATGAAAGCTTGCGGCAAGATAGGCTTGTTTAAGTCTGCAACCAATGAGGGAGAGTTTGACAGAGCGCGCTTTTACCGCTCACAGGGAATTGATTTCTCGGTGAATGCAGACAGTATTAAGACAAGCGCCGGTAAACATGCATGGTATTACCACAGACTTGAAAAACTTCGTGATACGCTGTCAGCTTCACTTCTTGAGGTGACTGATGAGACAACGGCAGGAGTGCTTTCGGCCATGCTGCTTGGAGACAAGTCGTATCTGGATGATGAGATAAAGGATTTATACCAGGTCAGTGGTATTTCACATATACTGGCTATTTCCGGACTTCATATTTCTATAGTTGGCATGGCCTTTTACAAGCTTCTCAGAAAAAGAAGGGTGAGCTATACAGCGGCATTTGTCTGTTCTGCGGCACTTATACTAAGCTATGCTGTTATGACAGGAAATGCCGTGTCCACAAGGCGTGCCGTGGGGATGTTCATACTTACAATGCTTGCGGCAGCTTTAGGCAGATGCACGGATATGCTCAATTCTCTTGGCATCATGGTCATTTACCTGCTGTGGGACAATCCTATGGTTTTGGAATATGCCGGATTTGTGTTCTCGGTAGGGGCAATACTTGCTATAGGTATTGTGACGCCTGTGATTAGTGCTCCTAAGGGCGGAAAATTCTGGGCATCAGTATCCATACAGCTTCCGATGCTTCCGGTTGTGGCTATGAACTATTATGAGCTGCCTCTTTTTGCAGTGTTTGTAAATCTCATTGTGATACCGGCTTTACCGGTCGTATTTATTTCGGGTCTGCTTGCGTCTGCCGCAGGCTGCTTTGGCGTGATGCCCGGCAAACTGCTGGTGTTTCCTGCATTTGCGGTGTTAAAGCTCTATGAGGTGCTTTGCGGTCTTGTTATGAAGCTTCCGGGGGCAACGGTTATCACAGGAGCTCCTGATGGATACAGGATTTTCCTTTTTTATGCTGTTATGAGTGGCTTTTTGGTGGTATTTTCGCTTAAAAAACGTGCCACAGAGTGTGGCTCAAAAGAAAAAGGCCAAATCCTTTACAGTGTCCAAAGAGTGGTGTGTACAGCAGTCCTGCTTGCAATTTTGCTTGTGAAGCCAAAAACTGCTGCGCAGCTTGATATACTTGATGTGGGGCAGGGAGATGGCATATTTTACCGCTTTGAGTCAGGCACATGCATCTTTATTGATGGAGGAAGCTCTGACCGAAAACAGCTTGGCGATAATGTGATTATGCCGTTTCTTAAGTATAACGGCATACAGAGTATATCATACTGGTTTGTTTCACATGCAGACAGTGATCATATAAGCGGATTGTCTGAGGTGATAGACAGTGGGTATACTATAGAGCATATAGTTGTGGCAGAAGCGGCGGCTAAAGAGGAAGCTATGGAGGAGCTGCTTTTTAAAGCTAAGGAAGCAGGAATTGATATATGCCTTATGTCAAAGGGGGATTCGATTGAAATAAATGATGCATCAGGTTCGCGCAGTACTGCAAATGAAGAAGCTGATGGTATCATGTGCCTGTATCCGGGGCCTTATGATACTGCCTTAGACAGAAACGATATGTGTCTTGTGCTGAAGCTCACGGATGGCAGGTTTAGTGGTATTTTCGGCGGAGATATATCATCTGAGGTAGAAAAGAAGCTTGTTAATGAGTATGGGGATGAGCTTTCTGTGGATTTTTACAAGGCAAATCATCATGGTTCCAGGTATTCAAGCTCTGCGGACTGGATTGAGGCTTTAAGCCCAAGGTGGGCTGCAGTATCATGTGCGGCAGAAAACCGCTATGGACATCCGGCTGATGAAGCCATGGATAGGCTTATGGATGCAAAGTGCCGTATTTTATACACAATGCAAAGTGGTCAGATTAAGTATAAAGAGAGTGCTATATATGAAAACAATAGACAATGATATAAAAGCAGGAGATTTCAAAAAGGTTTATCTGCTGTATGGACAGGAGAGATACCTCATAAAACAGTACAGGGACAAGCTGATAAAGGCTATGGTCAGTGAGGGCGACAGCATGAACTTTTCATCGTTTGAGGGCGATGGAATCAACCAGAAGGAGATAATTGACCTGGCGGAGACACTTCCGTTTTTTGCGGATAAAAGAGTGATTCTTATAGAGGATGCAGGCATTTTTTCAAAGGCAGGCGATGAGCTAGGAGAGTATTTAAAGGATTCACCTGAGAGCACGCACTTTATATTTGTTGAGGAGAGCGTTGATAAGCGTTCAAAGCTTTATAAGGCGGCAGCCAAATGCGGTAATCCTGTGGAGTTCAAGGAACAGACGGATGAGACACTTGCCAGATGGATAGGAATGAGGATTAGAAAAGATGGAAAGGGCATGAGCCAGGCTGCCTACAACAGCTTTATAGAAAAAACCGGCACAGATATGGAAAATATCGACAAGGAGCTTGAGAAGCTGCTGTGCTACTGTATGGACAAGGACGTGATTGAGCTTTCGGATGTTGAGACTGTAACGACAGAGCAGATCACAAACAAGGTGTTTGAGATGGTTGATGCGATTGCATCACACAAACAAAAGCGTGCGCTTGAGCTGTATTACGATCTGCTGGCACTTAAAGAGCCGGCCATGCGTATTATGTATCTTATATCGCGCCAGTTCAATATACTGATGAATGTGAAAGCCATGACAAATAAGGGCTTTGGCAACAAGGATATAGCATCAAAGGCCGGATGTCCGGAGTGGGCGGTGCGCAAATATCAGGCGCAGTGCAGGGCATATTCGCTGGATGATTTAAAGAGGGCTGTGAGAGACGGTGTGGCATATGAGGAGGATGTGAAGACCGGCAGGATGAATGACCAGATGGCTGTGGAGCTTTTTATAGTGCAGTACTCTGCAGATATGACCGGCACTCATACGACAGGCAGTAAATGATATAACGCAAATATACAAAAAAACAAATAAAAAAACCCATCGGTATGACGGCACCGATGGGTTTATTATTTATTGCTATATAGTAATTAAGCTAATCCGTTAACAAGCTTTGTTAAACGAGATACTTTTCTGGCTGCGTTGTTCTTGTGGAAGATACCCTTTGAACCAGCGCTTGCGATAACAGAAGTTGCATCCTTTAATGCAGCCTCAGCAGCAGCCTTATCATTTGCAGCTACAGCAGCCTCAACCTTCTTGATTGCTGTCTTAACTCCTGATTTGATTGCTTTATTTCTTGCAGCCTTAGTTTCTGTTACTAAAATTCTCTTTTTTGCTGATTTAATGTTAGCCAACTCGTACACCTCCAAATATTTAATCTAATGTATGCCAAAACAGACACGGACGCTTTGGCACAAACATACTAGAATATAATATGTCAACCTTTCTGCTCTGTCAATACATATTTTGAAAAAAATTGCAAAAATTAACATATATGTGATTTTGGAATATCATACAGGGGAGGTGTATTGATTTGTCGGCTGATAAATGGTGTGCAAGAACTGATCTGGCGCTTGAGACGCAGGAGAGCCTTAAAAAGGCAAACACAGATATGAGAGGTGTGAATTTCTCTGAAAAAAAGCTGGATAATGGAATCATAGTCAGTGTAGTGACAATTGACTCAGAAAATGCAGTCAGGGCTACAGGCCGTCCTAAAGGAAAATATGTGACAATTGAGGCTGCTATGCTGTCCGAGGGAGATGAGGAGTGCTGTCAGGCTGTGACGAGGGAGCTTTCAAGAGAGCTTAAGAGCTTTGTAAAGGCTGTCTGTGACAAGCGTATATATGCGGCACTTGTTGTCGGGCTTGGAAACAGAAATGTAACTCCTGATGCGCTTGGACCAAGATGCGTTGACAGCTTGTTTATCACCCGCCATATAGTAAAGGAATATGGCAGGTATGCGTTTAGCAACGAGAATGTAAACAGTGTGTGTGGCCTGGTGCCTGGCGTGATGGCTCAGACAGGCATGGAGTGCCTTGAGATAATAAAGGGTGTGGTGAGCGAGGTGAAGCCTGATTTTGTTGTGACAATTGATGCGCTTGCGGCACGCAGTACAAAGAGGCTGGGCTGTACCATACAGCTGACGGATACAGGCATAGTGCCCGGAAGCGGGGTAGGAAACCACAGGGACGGTATTAACCATGGCAATCTCGGAGTGCCCGTTATCGCAATCGGTATTCCGACAGTCATTGATGCGGTGACTATTGTTTCAGATGCGGTAAATGCCAGCCGGGAGAACACCGCAAAGCTCATGTCGCCTAAGTTAAACGGCATGTTTGTGACGCCAAAGGATATTGACGAGACGGTTAAGAGACTGGCAGGGCTTTTGTCTGAGGGCATAAATATGGCTTTTTCAAACGATGAATATGATGACTATAGTGAATAATGTTATTGCTTCGAATATCATTAGAGCCAGCCGCATAAGCTTTATGTAGCAGGGGCTGCCTGATGCTTTAGATGGGAGATGATATTGTGAAGAAGAAAATGATTGTGCTTATAGCATTTATATACATTGCGTCTATGCTGTTTTGCGGTGATGGTGTGGGAAAGAAGTTCGTGGAAGAAAAATTTCCGCACCTTACATATTCTGACAAGGAGTGTGATGATTCAAAAAAGAAGGAGCTGCGTATTGTGGAGGATGAGGATACAGCAGGAGGTATTCTCTCATACGAGGAGCTTGCTGCGATGGAAAATGAAAATGCAAGTGTCAGGAACAATATGCTGCCGGATACCGACCAGCTGGCATTTGTTGATGAAGCTGAAAAAAACGGTGAGCTGGCAGAACTTGAGGAGCAGCAGAACGTGAAAATGCCGCAGGTAGATATGAGCTTTGACAATCTGGTAAAAAACTATTATCAGGTGGACAAGACTACATATATAGGAGCCGATGAGCTGTGTGAGGAGGTTTTGCTTGGGCGCGATATGTCTATAGAAAAGTCAGGCAACGGTCCTGATATACTCATATACCATACACATTCGCAGGAAGGGTACAGTGATTCACTTGATACATCAGAGACAGAGACCGTAGTTGGAGTGGGTGACAGGCTTGAATCACTTTTGAGGGAAAAATACGGCTACAATGTGCTGCATCACAAGGGGCAGTATGATGTGAATGACCGCGACCATGCGTATTCTAATTCACTTCCTGAGATTACAGAGATTATTGAGAAAAATCCGTCTATAAAGGTGGTTATTGACCTGCACAGGGATGGAGTGGCTGAGACTACAAGGCTTGCTGCCACAATAGATGGAAAGCCTATGGCACAGATTATGTTTTTTAACGGGCTGTGCCGCACTGCTGCAAGGGGACCGATTAATAGTCTGCCCAATGAGTATCTGGGTGACAATCTGGCGTTTTCATTTCAGCTGCAGCTTATGGCAAATGAGTATTATCCGGGGCTTGCAAGGCGCATATACTTAAAGGGCTACAGATATAATATGCATCTGTGTCCGAAATCGCTGCTCGTTGAGGTGGGAGCGCAGACAAATACTAAAGAGGAGGCGTACAATGCAATGGAACCACTTGCAGATATACTTGATAAAGTGTTAAAATAATATAGACTTTATTTCACAAATCTGATAAACTTTGATGAGTTATTGAAAGCATTAGGAGGACATATGTCAATAGATCAGAGCAAAATCCGCAATTTTTGTATTATTGCCCATATTGATCACGGTAAATCTACACTTGCGGACAGAATTATAGAAAAAACAGGCACACTTACCAGCAGGGAGATGCAGGCTCAGGTGCTCGACAATATGGATTTAGAGAGAGAGCGTGGTATCACAATCAAGTCTCAGGCAGTCCGTATTATATATACCGCAAAGGATGGCGAAGAGTATATTTTTAATCTGATAGATACACCGGGACACGTGGATTTTAACTATGAGGTATCAAGGAGTCTTGCGGCATGTGACGGAGCTATACTTGTAGTGGATGCGGCCCAGGGTGTTGAGGCACAGACACTTGCAAATGTTTACCTTGCACTGGATCATGACCTGGATGTATTTCCTGTTATAAATAAGGTGGATCTGCCGAGTGCGCGCCCGGATGAGGTGGCACAGGAGATTGAGGATGTTATCGGTATTGAAGCTATGGATGCACCGCGTATTTCCGCAAAGACAGGACTCAATATAGAGGATGTGCTGGAGCAGATTGTAAAAAAGATTCCGGCACCAACAGGCGATAAAGATGCACCGCTTAAGGCGCTTATATTTGATGCAACATATGATTCTTATAAGGGAGTCATTATTTTCTGCCGACTGAGAGAGGGCTCTGTAAAGGTAGGAGACACAATAAAGATGATGGCTACAGGTGCATCTGATGTGGTTACAGAGGTGGGTTATTTTGGCGCAGGCCAGTTTATACCATGCGATGAGCTTTCGGCCGGTATGGTTGGATACATTGCGGCCAGCATCAAGAATGTCAGGGATACACGCGTGGGTGATACAGTTACACTCGTTGACAGACCGTGCGATGAGGCGCTTCCGGGCTATAAGAAGGTCAACCCTATGGTTTACTGTGGTCTTTATCCTGCGGACAGTGCAAAGTATCCTGATTTAAGGGATGCGCTTGAAAAGCTGCAGGTCAACGACGCTTCATTACAGTTTGAACCTGAGACATCACTGGCACTTGGCTTTGGCTTCAGATGCGGATTCCTTGGTCTTTTACATCTGGAAATTATTCAGGAGAGACTGGAGAGAGAGTTTGATCTGGATCTCGTTACCACTGCACCTAGTGTTATTTACAAGATTCACAAGACAAGCGGTGAGGTGATAGATCTGACCAATCCTTCAAATATGCCGGATCCGTCAGAGATTGAGTATATGGAGGAGCCATACGTATCTGCAGAGATTATGGTCACAAGTGACTATGTCGGTGCGATTATGAAGCTGTGCCAGGAGAGACGAGGAGTCTATATCAGCATGGAGTATATCGAAAAAACACGAGCTCTCATAAAGTACGACTTGCCATTAAATGAGATTATCTATGATTTCTTTGATGCTTTAAAGTCACGCTCGAGGGGATATGCTTCGTTTGACTATGAGATGAAGGATTATGAGCGCTCTGAGCTTGTCAAGCTTGACATCTTAATCAATAAGGAAATGGTCGATGCTCTTTCATTTATCGTATTCAAGGAGAGTGCATACGAAAGAGGCCGTAAGATGTGCGAGAAGCTTAAGGGTGAGATACCAAGGCATTTGTTTGAGATACCTATTCAGGCAGCAGTCGGTGGTAAGATTATAGCAAGAGAGACTGTTAAGGCGCTTCGCAAGGATGTGCTTGCCAAGTGCTACGGTGGTGATATTTCACGTAAGAAGAAGCTGCTTGAGAAGCAGAAGGAAGGAAAGAAGAGGATGCGTCAGGTGGGCAATGTAGAGATACCACAGGAGGCATTCATGAGTGTGCTTAAGCTGGATGAGGAGTAATCGCACATATGAAGAATCTTGAGATTTATATTCATATACCATTTTGTGTGAGAAAATGTGAATATTGTGATTTTTTATCATTTCCCGCAGACGATGATGCAAAGCTTCGCTATGTCAAGGGGATTATGGCGGAAATGATTTTTTACGGCCCACTTATGAAGAACTATCAGGTGTCATCTGTCTATATCGGAGGAGGTACACCAAGCTATATAGATGAGCAGTGGATTGCTGCTTTGATGGAGGGCGTGTTTGACTGCTTTAATGTGCTGCCTGATGCTGAGATATCCATAGAGTGCAATCCCGGTACGCTTAGCAGGGAAAAGCTTTTAGCATACAGGGATGCGGGAATCAACCGCCTGTCCATAGGACTGCAGTCGGCAAATAATGATGAGCTTAAGCTGCTCGGGCGTATACATACCTTTGAACAGTTTGTGACGAATTACGAGGTGGCCAGAAATGTGGGCTTTAAAAATATCAATGTAGATTTGATGTATGGTCTGCCGGGACAGTCAGCGTCACAGTATATGGCGACAGTAAACAAGATTATAAGGCTTCATCCGGATCATATATCGGCGTATTCTCTTATAGTGGAAAAGGGTACTCCTTTCTATGAAAAGTACAAGTTTGACATGGTGCGCCAGGAGGCGGGCATGAGAACGGAGTTTCTGCCTAACGAGGACGAGTTATATGATATGGAAAAGGCGGGACAGAAGGCGTTTATGGATGCCGGCTACAGGCAGTATGAGACATCTAACTATGCTAAAAGAGGTATGGAGTGCCGCCATAATATAGGCTACTGGACCAGAGCTGACTATTTAGGGCTTGGAATAGGGGCGGCATCGCTTATATCAAATGTCAGATATACCAATACATCCGATATGGATGAATATCTGTCGCGCTGCCGTCATATACATGATGTGGGTGATGATATATTTAAGGCCAATCTGCATGTGGCAGCTGATGTTATAGACAAAAAGGGACAGATGGAGGAGTTTATGTTTCTTGGACTTCGTATGAATGAGGGGGTCACAAGAGAAGCCTTTGAGAGGGCATTTGGTATTTCGATAGATGCAATCTACAAGGATACGATAGACAGCCTGAAAAAACAGGAGCTGCTCGTGGTAAAGGCCGGGCATATCTATTTATCGGAGAGAGGAAAGGATGTAGCCAATTACGTTATGGCACAGTTTTTGAAGGATTAACGGAGAGCAAATTATGGATATGACTTTTAAGCTTCAGGTGTTTGAGGGACCGCTTGACCTGCTTTTATACCTGATAGAGAAAAATAAAGTAAATATTTATGATATCCCGATTGTCGAGATTACAGCGCAGTACATGGAGTATGTGAATCAGATGAAAAAGGATAACCTGGACACGCTCAGCGAGTTTCTCGTGATGGCAGCTACGCTCCTCGACATAAAGTCAAAGATGCTTCTCCCAAAGAAAGAGGAAGAAGAGCAGGAGCAGGAAGATCCAAGAGCAGAGCTTGTGCAGCAGCTGCTTGAGTACAAGATGTACAAGTGCATGGCAAACGAGCTTAAGGATCGCCAGCTGGATGCCGGCAAGGTGTGGTATAAGAAGAAGGACATACCTGATGAGGTGCTTGCATATGAGGAGCCTGTTAATCTTGAGGAGCTTGTGGGAGATATCCGTCTTTCTGATTTAAACAGAATCTTTCAAAGTATAATGAAGAGACAGGAAGAAAAGATAGATAAGGTCCGTTCGAAGTTTGGAAAGATTGAAAAAGAAGAGGTCTCCTTAGAGGAAAAGATGGACTTTCTGACAGACTATGCTGCCTCACACAAGCACTTCAGCTTCAGAGGGATGCTTACTGCATCGTCAAGCAAAGTGGAAGTCATAGTTACATTTCTTGCCATACTGGAGCTTATGAAAACCGGCAAATTAACTATCGTTCAGGAGCATATTTTTGATGATATCCAGATTGAGTCAAGAATTGCTGCATAAAGAGGGTTTGAGGATATATGAATTATAAAGCTGCAATAGAGGCTATTTTATTTACCATGGGAGAATCCGTGGAGCTTGGAAGGATAGCCGATGCAATACAATTAAATGAAAAAGAAACAAAAAAGCTGCTTGACGAGCTGATTAAGGAGTATAGAAGCTCTTCAAATATAGGTATGAATATCATAGAGCTTGATGGTGCTTATCAGATGTGTACAAAGCCACAGATGTATGAATATCTCATCCGCATTGCAAAGCAGCCTAAGAAGAGGGTGCTTACGGATGTGCTTTTAGAGACTCTTTCAATCATAGCGTACAAGCAGCCTGTAACAAAGGCAGAAATAGAAAAAATCAGAGGGGTGTCAAGTGAACATGCTGTAAGCAAGCTTGTCGAGTACAATCTGGTGCAGGAGCTTGGAAGGCTTGATGCTCCGGGAAGACCGCTTTTGTTTGGTACCACAGAGGAATTTCTAAGGAGCTTTGGGGTTTCGTCTATCGACGAGCTGCCGGTACTAAGCCCTGTGCAGGTTGAGGAGTTTAAGCAGGAGGCAGAGGAAGAGATGCACGTGAAGCTTGATGTGTAGTGCAGGTGTATTGCGTAAGCTGCCATTTCATATAATAAGGACATGCAAATAATCATATATATTACCGATGGAGGTAATTATATGATTATTTTTTTGAAAAAATATAAGTCGAAAATAGCTTTAATGGTTTTCATTTGTGTGTTGGTTTGTACTGTCAGCTGTTTGCCTGGTTTTAAGACGCTGGAAAAGCAAAAAATGCCCGGTTTGGAAAAGAAAAGTGTGTTTATGGCAGCGGAAAATACAGTTGCTAAGAATACTGACAAAGCCGTAAATGAACCCAGGCTTCATGCTGTTTCAGCGGCATTATATGATGCGGATGACGAGACGTTTATATATGGCAGAAATATGAGAGACAGCATGGCAAATGCCAGCACCACGAAGCTTCTTACGTGCATTGTGGCACTTGAAAAATCTGATATAAATGATACTGTTACGATTTCACAAAATGCTGCATCACAGCCTGCGGTCAAGCTTGGACTTGTGGCCGGGAATAGCTATAATATGAAGGATTTACTCTATGGCATGATGCTTGAGTCGTTCAATGACTGTGCCTATGCGATTGCGGAGCATGTGGGCGGCTCGACGGAGGGCTTTGCAAAGCTTATGAATGAAAAAGCAAATGAGATAGGGTGCCTCGGCACGTATTTTATTACACCAAACGGGCTGGATGCTGAGAATGATATAAGCTTTCACCACTCCACAGCGGGAGATTTGTGTGTTATAATGTCTTATTGTGCGTGGAAATCACCAAAATCAACACAGTTTCTTGAGATAACACAGACTATGCAGTACACGTTTGAGACAAAGGAAGGTCAGATGGTTTTTAGCAATCACAACAGGCTTCTTACGGAGACGGACTACTGCATATCGGGAAAGACCGGCTTTACCACAAAGGCAGGCTACTGCTATGTAGCAGCAGTTGAAAAGGATGGAAGGAGAATGTGCCTTTCTCTCTTGGGCTGTGGGTGGCCAAACAATAAAAACTATAAGTGGGCTGATGCAAAGAGTCTGGTGGAGTATGCGGTTTCAGATGCTGCCGAAGATTCTTACTGTGATGCTGCTTGTGTAACAACACAACAGACCGGTGATACACGAAACACAATTAACTTAAAATATATAGAAAATAACAAGAAAAATAAGAAAATTTGCAAGAATTTTCTCAAGAATTTTACAATTAATATAGGAAATTTTTTCTAAACAAAAATAAAGGTTAAAAATTTAACAAATTAGTTGAAAAAAAATTAGAAATAGTCTATTATCATACTAGCGAAAAATTTTATTTTTTTATAGATGGAGGATATAAAATGAGTAGTAACAATCAAAGCTTGGCAATGCAGCGTATTGCTAAGTTAGTCGACGAGAACAGTTTCATGGAAATTGGTTCTCTTGTGACAGCTCGCAGTACAGATTTTAACCTTACTGCAGCAAAAGCTCCTTCAGATGGTGTTATTATCGGACACGGTCTGATTGATGGAAATCTTGTATTTATCTACAGCCAGGATGCAACAGTTCTTAACGGAACAATCGGCGAGATGCATGCAAAGAAAATTGCTTCTGTATATGATATGGCCATGAAAATGGGCGCACCTGTTATCGGATTTATCGATTGCGGTGGTATCAGACTTCAGGAGTCAGTTGATGCATTAGACGGATTTGGTCTTATCTACGCCAAGGAAGTTGCAGCAAGTGGCGTTATTCCACAGATTTGTGGTGTATTCGGTAATTGTGGTGGCGGACTTTCTGTAGTACCGGCTCTTTGTGATTTCGCTTATATCGAAGAGTCTAAGGGCAGAATGTTTGTTAATACTCCTGATGCAATAGAGGGTAACCGCGTTGAGAAATGCGATACAGCAGCAGCTTCATTCCAGAGTGAGAACAATGGATGTGTAGACGGAATCGGTTCAGAGGATGATATTATCGCTGATATCAGAGCTCTTGTCAGCATGCTTCCGCTCAACAACGAGGGAGATGTATATACAGACTCATGTGAGGATGATCTCAACAGAGCATGTAACAGCATGGCTGATATGAAGGCTGATCCAAGATTCCTCTTATCAGAGCTTTCTGATGATCATGTATTCTTTGAGACAAAGAAAGACTTTGCCAAGAATATGGTAACAGGCTTTGTTAAATTAAACGGCATGACAGTCGGTGCAGTTGCAAACTGCAGCACAGTATATGATGCTGAGGGCAAGAAGGCAGAGGAGTTTGCACTTTCTCTTACTGCAAAGGGCTGCAACAAGGCAGCTGAGTTTGTATCATTCTGTGATGCTTTCTCAATTCCTGTACTTACACTTACAAATGTAAACGGATTCAAGAACTGCATGTGCTCTGAGAAGAAGCTTGCAAAGGCTCTTGCCAGAATGACATATGCATTCTCAAGTGCAACATGTCCAAAGGTTAACCTGATTACAGGCGAGGCTTACGGAAGCGCATATGTTGCAATGAACTCTAAGTCAATCGGAGCTGATATGGTTTATGCATACCCTGATGCAAAGATTGGTATGATGGATTCAAAGATTGCAGCTGAGATTATGTATCCGGGCGCTGATGCAAAGGAAATCGATGAGAAGGCAGCTGATTACGAGAAGCTTCAGTCTTCTGTTTCATCAGCAGCAGCCAGAGGATATGTAGACCTCATCATTGATCCGGCTGACACAAGAAAATATCTTGTAGGTGCTTTTGAGATGCTTTACACCAAATATGTAGATGCACCAGAGAAGAAACACGGAACTAAATAATAGAAAGGCGCATTTTGTTATGAAGAAAAAAATAACATATATCCTTAGCCTTCTTATGATTGTATGTATGCTTGGAGCATGTGGCTCTGACAATGCCGAAAAGACATACGGTGGATACACAACAGACGAGCTTCATACTGAGGCAACAGACAGCCTTGGCAATATCCAGAACTACATTGCGCTCGTAGATAATTGTGGCGGTTATGACAACTATGAGAAGAGTGTCAAGGAAGTTGAGGAGAAGACAGGCATGACAGAGGGTGAGGTTGTTTACAACACACTCGGACAGTCGGGAGCAAGCGTTTCAATGAAAAATATCGACGCTGAGCTTGATGCTGTTTCATCATGGCTTGATCTGGTTGACAAATACGGAGACGTAAAGGATGCAACTAATGGCAAGGATTTTACAGTAACCAAGTCAGGTGGTACACTCACTACCGATATGACACTTACATTTGGCAAGCAGGATGTAACATACGAATTAGTATATGATTCGGTTACCATGGAGGTAACAGGTATCTCACTTACTCCTGTTCAGACAATGGGACAGAAGCTTGCTAAGGCAGGACAGAACACAGTAATTTCAATGAGTATTGTGTTCTGTGTACTTATTCTTATCTCTCTTATCATTTACTGCTTCAAGTTTATTGCTCTTATCGGCAATAAGCCAAAGAAGGCAGAAGCAAAGAGCGAGCCTGAAAAGAAAGAGACTGCTGCTGCAGCAGCACCTGCTACAGACCTTACAGATGATACAGAGCTTGTAGCTGTTATCTCAGCAGCTATAGCAGCAAGCGAGGGTACTACAACAGAGGGCTTTGTAGTCCGTTCAATCAATAGAAGATAATTTAGGAGGACATTTGAGATGAAAAACTATACAATTACCGTTAACGGAAATGTTTACGATGTTACAGTAGAAGAGACAGGAAGCACACCTAGCACAGCAAGCACACCTAGAAGAGCTGCAGCACCTGCTGCCGCTGCACCAAAGGCTGCTGCACCTGCAGGAGCAGGAAGCATCAAGGTTGAGGCCGGAGCTGCCGGAAAGGTATTTAAGCTCGAGGCTAAGGTTGGCGATGCAGTAAAGAAGGGTGATACACTTCTTATTCTTGAGATCATGAAGATGGAGACACCTGTTGTTGCACCACAGGATGGAACAGTAGCAAGCATTGATGTTGCTGTTGGTGATTCAGTAGAGTCAGGTGCATTACTTGCAACATTAAACTAATTCCAGGAGGTAAACTAATTTGAGTTACGTAGGTGAAACACTTTCAAACCTCCTACATCAGACTGCCTTTTTTAATCTGTCAGTCGGAAACTATGTTATGATTGCCGTAGCATGTGTATTCCTGTTTTTGGCTATTAAAAAAGGATTTGAGCCTTTACTTTTAGTACCTATTGCTTTTGGTATGCTCCTTGTTAATATCTATCCTGATATTATTGTAAGTCCTGAGCACTCAAGCAATGGAGTAGGTGGTTTACTTTATTATTTCTATACACTTGATGAGTGGTCAATTCTTCCTTCACTGATTTTCCTCGGTGTCGGAGCTATGACAGACTTTGGTCCGCTTATCGCAAACCCTATCAGCTTCTTACTCGGAGCTGCAGCACAGTTTGGTATTTTCGGAGCTTATTTCCTTGCAATCCTTCTCGGATTTAATGACAAGGCAGCAGCAGCCGTATCTATCATCGGTGGAGCTGACGGACCTACATCTATTTTCCTTGCCGGAAAATTAGGTCAGACAGGTCTGATGGGACCTATCGCCGTGGCAGCGTACTCGTACATGGCATTAGTACCTATCATCCAGCCACCAATTATGAAATTATTTACTACAAAGAAAGAGCGTGCGATCAAGATGCAGAACCTTCGTCCTGTAAGCAAGCTTGAGAGAATTCTCTTCCCTGTAGTAGTTACTATCGTTGTTTGTACACTGCTTCCAACTACAGCACCACTTGTTGGTATGCTCATGCTTGGAAACCTTTTCCGTGAGTCTGGTGTAGTACGTCAGCTTCAGGAGACAGCAAGCAACGCCCTTATGTACATTGTAGTTATCTTACTCGGTACATCAGTAGGTGCTTCTACAAGCGCAGAGTCATTCCTTAATATGAGCACAATCAAGATCGTTATCCTTGGTCTTATTGCATTCATGGTGGGAACTGCTGCCGGAGTACTTTTTGGAAAGCTTTTATGCTTCCTTACAAAAGGCAAGATCAATCCACTTATCGGTTCAGCCGGTGTATCCGCTGTTCCTATGGCTGCCCGTGTATCTCAGAAGGTCGGTGCAGAAGAGGATCCAACAAACTTCCTTCTTATGCATGCTATGGGACCTAACGTAGCCGGTGTTATTGGAACTGCCGTAGCGGCCGGATGCTTCATGGCTATATTCGGTATTTAGATTTAATTAAGGAGGATTAATCATGTCAGAAGTGGTAAAGAAACCATTAAAAATAACAGAAACTGTTCTTCGTGATGCACATCAGTCACTGATTGCAACCAGAATGACAACAGAGCAGATGCTTCCAATCGTTGACAAAATGGACAAGGTTGGATACAACGCAGTAGAGTGCTGGGGTGGTGCAACATTTGATGCCTGCCTTAGATTCTTAAAGGAAGATCCATGGGATCGTCTCAGAAAATTAAGAGACGGCTTCAAAAATACAAAGCTCCAGATGCTTTTCCGTGGACAGAATATCTTAGGATATCGTCCATATGCAGATGATGTTGTTGAGTATTTCGTACAGAAGTCAATCGCAAACGGAATCGATATCATCCGTATTTTCGACTGCTTAAATGATATCAGAAACTTACAGACAGCAGTTACAGCATGTAACAAGGAAAAGGGACATGCCCAGGTAGCTCTTTCATACACACTTGGAGATGCTTACACACTTGACTACTGGATGGATATGGCAAAGAGAGTTGAGGACATGGGTGCTGACTCACTTTGTATCAAGGATATGGCCGGTCTTTTAGTTCCTGCAAAGGCTACAGAGCTTGTTCAGGCTTTAAAGGATTCTACAAGCCTTCCTGTCGAGCTTCATACACACTACACATCAGGTGTTGCTTCAATGACATACATGAAGGCTGTTGAGGCCGGAGTTGATATCATTGACACAGCTATGTCACCATTCGCTCTTGGAACAAGCCAGCCTGCAACAGAGGTTATGGTTGAGGCATTCAAGGGCACAGAGTTTGATACAGGTCTTGATCTTAATCTCTTAAGTGAGATTGCTGATTACTTCAGACCAATGAGAGAGGAAGCTTTAGCTTCAGGTCTCATGAACCCAAAGGTACTCGGAGTAAATATCAATACTCTCCGTTATCAGGTTCCTGGAGGAATGCTTTCAAACCTTATCTCACAGCTCAAGGAGCAGGGCAAAGAGGACAAGTACGAGGAGGTTCTCGCAGAGGTACCTCGTGTGCGTAAAGACCTCGGTGAGCCACCACTTGTAACTCCTTCTTCACAGATCGTTGGTACACAGGCTGTATTTAACGTACTCATGGGCGAGAGATACAAGGTTGCTACTAAGGAGACTAAGGATATCCTTCTTGGTAAGTATGGTCAGACAGTTAAGCCTTTCAACCCAGAGGTTGTTGACAAGGTTCTTGGTGATGATAAGAAGAATGCCATCACATGTCGTCCGGCAGATCTTCTTGAGCCAGAGCTTGACAAGATTGAGGCTGAGATGAAGCAGTGGAAACAGCAGGATGAGGATGTTCTTTCTTATGCTCTCTTCCCACAGGTTGCTACTGATTTCTTCAAGTACAGACAGGCACAGCAGACAGGTGTTGATGCAAAGGCCGCTGATACTGAGAATAAGGCTTATCCTGTATAGTATTTAAAAATATAATTCATGCTTTTGAATTTCAAGCAGGTCCGGCTTTGCCGGGCCTGTTTTTTACTTTATAGGAAAGACCGCCTGCGGCGCTCTCTTGAATTGAAAAGGGCCCGCACAG
>ENA-OPEE01000086-OPEE01000086.1-human-gut-metagenome-genome-assembly--contig:-NODE-86-length-73748-cov-3.637388_pt1 | contig 73748 bp, 49 predicted proteins | sample MGYA00241263_ERZ501506 | MGnify/ENA primary metagenome ERZ501506 (study PRJEB25962, sample SAMEA2042626) | human gut metagenome | biome: human gut; feature: human-associated habitat; material: faeces...
CCCTCGTCCACGCAGGCGAGCTGCAGCAGCGTGGCCGAAATCGCGGCGTTTTCGCGCCAGAGATCGCTTTTCGAAGTATCGCCCAGCACGACGAAAGCCAGCGGCGCACCCTTCATGAACGCCGACCCGTAATCGCGCATTTCGGCCATGCGGGCCACCAAGGCCGGATCGTCCACCACCATGAGACGCGTGGTCCGGGTGTTGCGCGCCGAAGGCGCCGTAAGGGTCTCGCGCAGGATGCGGTCCACCGTCTCGCGCGGCACCGCCCGGTCCGAGAATTTTCGGATGCTGCGGCGTTTTTCGATCAACTCTTTGAATTCCATTTGTTTTGTCTTTTCGGTCTCGCTTTTGCAAAAGTAGTGAAAAATAGGTATATTTGAAATTCAAAACACCCCGAAGAATGGATTACCGATTCAACATCGCCCTGATTTACGATTTCGACGGCACGCTCTCGCCGGGCAACATGCAGGAGTACGACTTCATCCCCGCCGTGGGCAAAAGCAACAAGGAGTTCTGGACCGAAGCCAACACGCTGGCCGAGGAGCAGGACGCCGACATGGTCCTGACCTACATGGCGCGCATGCTTCAGGAGGCCAAATCGAAAGGACTGTCACTGCGGCGCGAAGCCTTTCAGGAGTCGGGCCGCCGCGTGACGCTTTACAAAGGCGTCAGGGAGTGGTTCGAGCGGATAAACGCCTACGGGGCCGCACGCGGCATCCGGATTCTGCACTACATCAATTCGTCGGGCATGAAGGAGATCATCGAGGGCACGGAGATCGCCCACGAATTCCGGAAAATATACGCCTGCTCGTTTCTCTACGACGTGGACGGCATCGCCTACTGGCCCGCCGTGGCGGTCAACTACACCAACAAGACGCAGTTCATCTTCAAGATCAACAAAGGCGTCGAGTCGGTTTTCGACAGCAAGCTGGTGAACCGCTACATCCCCGAAAACGAGCGCCCCATACCGTTCAAACACATGATTTACGTAGGCGACGGAACGACCGACATTCCCTGCATGCGGCTGGTGAAGAACTCCGGCGGCCACTCCATCGCCGTCTACAACCCCGACCAGAAGGGGGCGCGGCGCGAGATGGCCTCGCTGATTCACGACAACCGCGTGAGCCACGTCTGCCCGGCCGACTACTCCGAAGGGTCGGACATGGACGTGCTGGTCAAAACCATCATCGACAAGATCGACCTCGACGACAAACTCGAAAAGCTGGAGGTCGTAAAATGACCGGGAAGCGAACGCAGATACAACCATCCGACACAACAAATATGTCACAATCCGAAACAGACGCAGTGAATATCCTCTTCGCTACGAATAACGCGCATAAACTCATGGAGGTGCAGGCCGTGCTGGGTCCCGGCTTCCGGCTGGTGACGCCCCGCGAATGCGGCGTCACGGAGGAGATTCCCGAAGAGCAGCAGACCCTCGAAGGCAACGCTTCGCAGAAGGCGCATTACCTCAACGACCGCACGGGGCTGGACTGCTTCGCCGACGATACGGGACTCGAAGTGAAGGCGCTGGGAGGCGCTCCGGGCGTGCATTCGGCCCGTTACGCCACCGACGGACACGATTTCGCGGCCAACAACCGCCTGCTGCTGAAAAACCTCGAAGGAGCGACCGACCGCCGGGCGCAGTTCCGAACGGTCATTTCGCTGATCCTCAACGGCGAAGAACACCTTTTCGAAGGTGTGGTCGAAGGGCGCATCATCGACCGCGAAGAGGGGCACGAAGGCTTCGGGTACGATCCGCTGTTCATACCCGACGGATACGACAAGACCTTCGCCCAGATGTCCACCGAAGAGAAAAACGAGGTTTCGCACCGCGCCCGCGCCGTACGCAAACTCGCGGCCTATTTGCATTCCGCCGGGAAATAGGGTCTCTTTACGGCACACGGGCGCGATCCGGAAAAATGCACGCTTGCTTTTGCACGCTACTTTATCTATCTTTGCCCTCCAATGGAAGAGAGAACTTACAACAAAGAGGAACGTTTCGACGCCCGGACCATCGAGGCGCTGAAGCTCCATTACACCGAAATCCTGCGGCTGCTGGGAGAGGATCCCACGCGCGAAGGACTTCTGAAAACCCCCGAACGCGTCGCCAAGGCGATGTCGTTCCTGACGAAGGGATACGAAGAGAATCCGCTCGAAATCATCCGCTCCGCGACGTTCCGCGAAGAGTACAAACAGATGGTGCTCGTGAAGGACATCGAGCTGTACTCGCTCTGCGAACACCATATGCTGCCGTTTTACGGCAAGGCGCACGTCGCCTACATTCCCAACGGACACATCACGGGACTTTCCAAAATCGCCCGCGTCGTGGAGTGCTACGCCCGCCGCCTGCAGGTGCAGGAGCGGCTGACGGTGCAGATCCGCGACTGCATACAGGAGGCGCTCAACCCGATGGGCGTGGCCGTGGTGATCGAAGCCAGCCACATGTGCATGCAGATGCGCGGCATCGAAAAACAGCAGTCGGCGACGACCACGTCGGCGTTCACGGGCATTTTCCTCTCGGACCACCGCACGCGCGAGGAGTTCATGACCCTCATATCGCACAAATACCGGTAGGATTCAACACCGGATGGAATAAAAATCCCCGCGGCATCGGGCGGCACTAACGAAATAAAGTAACCACAGTAGAGGTTACGGTTCTCCAACCGTAACCTCTACTGTTTGCTGCATATTGCATAAGACAGTCATTTGCGGAGAAATTCGCCGGCTGACAGCAACAGATCAAAGCAGACAAATCCACATTTGCATATTTGAAATTTTAGCTAACTTTACTTTGAGAATTATTCCTTAATACATCCTATTTAACCAATCCTTTACTACAATGGACATGAAGTATTTGATCCACGAACTGGCTTACGGAGACTCCAAAGCCGCGATGAGAATACTCTATGCGCATTTCTACCCGAAACTGATGTCGTTTGTATATTCGCTCGTCAAATCGAAGCAGGATACGGAAGAAATCGTAATGAGTACTTTGTATGCCGTATGGGACTGCCGGCTGAAATTAGCGGCTATTCAGAATGTCACCTCTTATATTTTCAAGATTGCCAGAAACATGACATTCGATTATCTGAAACAGAAGAAGAAACAGACGGATTTATTTGATCCGGGCGGCACGGAAACGTACAGCACCGTCTCATCTGTCTCAAGCCCGCAGGAAGGGCTCGTGGAGTCGGAGTTGATGGATCGGCTGCAGCAGGCTGTCGATTCCTTGCCGGAGAAGAGCCGGACAGCCTTCAAATTGGTACGCGAGCAGGGATTCAAGTACCGGGAAGCCGCCGAGATCATGGAAATATCGGTGAAAACGCTCGAAGCCCACATGGCATTGGCAACAAGACGTCTGCTGAGTATTCTGGACGAAGAAATCCGTTAATTGTCATTGCTGACAATTTTTTTCAAATCGCACTAAGGGTTTTCTCATTTTTAGAAGATATTAATTATAGAACGACTCCTTGCGGAAAGAATCGATCCCATGATCAGACCGACCGCCGGATTCGACAATTTTTTTAGACATGACACAAGACAATATATACACGATAATATCTCGATTTTTAGCCGGAGAAGCAACTTCGACCGACATTTCGGAGTTGAATGACTGGCTGGCTCAGGATGAAAACAACGTCCGGCGACTGAACCAAATGCAGAAATTCTGGGAAACGCCCGTGGAAACGGCCGCACCGGAAACCTCTTTCGAAAAGTTCTTCGCTCGAATAGAAGCACCCAAAATCAATCCGGAACGATCTTCTCGCAAGTTCTATCGGATTACACCCGTTGCCGCCGCCGCTTCCATCGCATTATTCGTTACGATATCGTTATCGATGCTTTTTCTGGGAAAGAGCCACCGGACTCCCGTAGAGTATTATACGATCGCCTGCAAGAGCGGAGTGGAAAGGCTGGTGCTTCCTGACAGTTCGGTGGTTTACCTCAACGAGGCGAGCCGGGTGACCTACACCAACAGCTATGCCGAGGAACGACGGGTCCGGATAGAGGGCGAAGCCTATTTCGACGTGGTGAAAGGACGCGGAACTTTCAGGGTAGACATGAACGACGACACCTCCATCGAGGTATTGGGAACCAAATTCAATGTCGCAGCCTTTGCGGAAAAGAATTCCGTAATCGCAACGCTGGAAGAGGGCGCCATCAAATTCATCGGAGGAGATCGGGAGATATTGCTGGAACCAGATCAACAGCTGGTCTACGACCGCGCAACGCTCAAATGTCAGGTATCCGATGTCGATGCTTCGATATATACGGCATGGAAAGAACCCGTATACAAGTATATGAGCATTACCATGACTGAATTATGTCATGAATTGGAGCGGCTTTACGGACTGGATATCTGTCTGAATCCGAACATAGGCAACATCCGGGTCTCCGGGTCCTTCAAACGCAAGGATGATATCGAAACGATTCTCGGTGTAATGGAAAAACGCATGCAGTTCCAATGGACAAGAAACGGTGATCACATTCAAATAGAATAATTGTCAAACCTCCCTAACCCGATCGCTTATGGCATAAACCGACTGATAACAAGGCGGCCACACCCGTAGATACGGACGGCGCACACCAATTTCTTTGGCTCTTTTATCCTAATACTAACCTTAAAACTACTCAATCGTGAGAGCTAAAAGTTTTATTTTATTTTTAATTGTTTTCCTGACCTATGCAGTGGATATTTATGGTTTTGCCAACAGATTTACTTTATCGGGTACCCGAATGCCGTTGCGTCAGTTGTTTTCTACCATAGAAAATCAAAGCGATTACATGTTCTTTTATGTCGATTCCGACATCAACGGCATCGACGTCAGCGTCAAGGTGAACGACACACCGGTGGAAACCGTGTTGGATCTGGCTTTGGCGGAAACCGATCTGGTTTACGAAATCAAAGACCGTTATATCACCATCCTTTCAAAAAAAGACGAGGGGGGGGGGAAATTCGGCTCAGGAAACGGCCCGACAACGTGACATAGTCGTTTCAGGGCAGTGCCTGAATAAAAACAGGCAACCGCTTCCCGGCGTGGTCGTGATGGTCAAGGGAAGCGATACCGGCGCGGTTACGGACAGCGAAGGCAAATATACCATCAAAGTTCCCAGCAGTACGGCAGTCCTCGTATTTTCCTTTTTGGGATACGACGCTCAGGAGATTCCCGTAGGAACCCGGAGCCAGATCGACGTTACCATGATCGAGATTGCCCAGCAACTCGACGACGTCGTGGTCGTGGGATACGGCACCCAAGTCAAGGGAAAACTGACCGGTTCCGTATCCGACCTCAAAGGAGAAAAGCTTACCACGGCGCCGATCGCCAACGTCACCCATGCCCTTGCCGGCCAAATGCCGGGTATGATCGTCAAGGAACAGGGCGGACAACCCGGTTCCGACATGGCGAGCATCAACATCCGCGGTTTCGGCAGCGCGCTGGTTATCGTGGACGGAGTCGAGTCGAGTTTCACGAACCTCGACCCCTCCCAGATCGAATCGATCTCCATTTTGAAAGACGGCGCTGCTTCGATTTACGGCGCCCGTGCCGGCAACGGCGTCATCCTCGTGACAACCAAGCGGGGCAATACCTCCAAACCCACCATTACCATAAACAGCTCCTATACATTGCAGACCGTAACGCGGATGCTCGAACCCGCATCATCGGGACAGTGGGCCGAACTGGAGCGCGAAATCCACCTCATGCAGGGACTTCCGGAATCGACGGCGCCTTGGACTACCGAAGATATCGCCAAATTCTATGCGGGTGACGATCCGGGTTATCCCAACTCCGACTGGTTCGATTTCGTACTCCGCAAAACAGCCCCGATGCAGAACCACAACGTCTCCATCCGCGGCGGAAGCGACGCGATCAAATATTACGGATTCGTAGGTTATACGGATCAGGAGACGATCATCAGGCACAAAGGCGGTAATTTCCGGCGTTACAACATCCAGTCGAATATCGACGCAGCCGTAACCAAAAATCTGAAACTGAGTCTCGATCTCTCCCTCATTTATGAAAATCATCTTTTCGCCAAACGCGGAGTAGGCAACGGCGGTTATTTTTGGAACGACCTCTACGGATCACGGCCATGGTATCCCACGACGTTACCCGATCCGACGAAAATCGCCTATTCGGGCATCGACGTCGGCAGCCCCTATGCAATGTCCAACATGGATATTGCCGGATACAACAAGACGCAGAACCGCAACCTGCGCGGAGGCATCAGTCTGGAATATGATTTCAGCAGATTCGTGAAAGGTCTGAAAGCCAAGGCTTACGTCAACTATCGCGACGAGGAGTCCTATTACAAGGGATTCTCGCGCCCGACTTCGACCTACACCTACAATAACGCGACCGATCAATATACAAAAGTCGGCGACTACAAAACCCAAGCGGACCTGAGCGAATCGGTTACTCGCAGCAACGTGCTGACGCAACAGTACTCGATCAGCTACGACAATGTTTTCGGCGACCACCGCATTTCAGCGATCGCACTGTTCGAAGCTCTTGAATACAAGAGCAACTGGTTCAGCGCCTACCGGGGCAAATTCCTGACTCCCAGCATCGAGCAGATGTTTGCCGGCAGTTCCGAGGGAAAAGACAACGGCGGCAGCGCCAGCGAAATGGGCCGCATGAGCTGGGTCTGAACTACAGCTACAAGGACAAATATCTGCTGGAAGCCATTTTGCGAGCCGACGCCTCCTCGCGGTTCGCACCCGGTTATCGCTGGGGTTATTTCCCAAGCGTATCGGTCGGATGGGTCATATCCCGCGAGGGCTTCATGGAAAACGCCACATGGCTGGAACTGTTGAAACTCCGTGCCAGTTACGGAGCGTCGGGTAACGACGGCACGGCCAATTTCGCTTACCTTGCCGGTTATGCGATCGAAGCTTCGAACACCTACATTCTCGGCGATAACCCTCAAAAACTGCTTTATGCCACCGGGCTGGCCAATCCACTGCTGAGCTGGGAGAAAATGGGCATTTACAATGTCGGAGTAGACTTTACGCTAAACGAACGGAAACTATACGGAAGCGCCGAGTTCTTCTACCGCAACCGCACCGGAATCCCTGCCTCGCGCATGACTTCGCTGCCTTCGACTTTCGGAGCCAACCTGCCTGTCGAAAACCTGAACCACATCAGTGACCGCGGATTCGAAGTGCAGTTGGGAACCGTACAAACGCTGGGACCCGTGACATTGGATATTTCCGGAAATATTTCATGGTCGCGAGCCAAATGGGAGCATTACGAAGAACCGGCGTATACGGATCCCGATCAGCGCCGTCTGTCCCGTGTGACCGGAACGTGGACCGACAATACCATCGGTTACCGGAGCGCCGGCCTGTTTACGAGCATGGAGGAGATCGAGAACTACAATGTCGATTACACTCCTCTGCTGGCTGCCGGAAACTCCGTGCTGCGTCCGGGCGACGTCAAGCTTATCGACACCAATAAAGACGGAGTATTGGACTGGAAAGACCAAGAATTTCTGGGAGCATCCACTATGCCGCACTGGATGTACGGTCTGAATCTCGGTGTAAAATGGCGTAATTTCGACCTTTCGGCTCTGTTTCAAGGGGCATTCGGTTATATGACCAACGTAAGCGGAGTCGCTTACAGCGGTGCGTTCAAGACCAAACAGCAGTACGATCTGCGCTGGAGCGAGAAAAACAACGACGCCCATGCGTTGCTTCCCCGCCTGAGCGGCGCCGCCACAAACGCCCTGACATCGGATTTCTTTTACAAGAAAACGGCCTACCTCCGGTTGAAAAACCTCTCCATCGGTTACGAAATACCGCGTCGAATCCTTGCAAAAGCGGGCATTTCACAACTGAGGATCTATGTGGCCGGAACGAATCTCTTCACGGCGAGCAACCTGAACAAGTACGGTATCGACCCCGAAGCGCCGTGGCTCTTTTCCTACTATCCGCAACAACGAACTTACAGTATCGGCGTGAATCTTTCGTTCTAAATTGTAAACTCTGAATGTTATGAAAAATTTGAGACATATTTTGCTGACAGCGTTCGCTGCATTGGGTATTGCTTCATGCACGGACATTTTGGACAAAGAACCGCTGGACATGATCTCCGACGCCACGGTATGGAAAGATCCGGTGCTCATGGACGCTTACCTCGCACAACAGTACGACTTCACCCCCGTACTTGTGCAGGACGCCAACGAGTGCATCACCGGCTCGTGGACACTTCCGTCCGTCAGTGCGACCACCGACTTCAACGCAGCCATGTACCGTTCCGACAAATTAGGCGGGCAATTCGCGACCACGGTCATTTCCGACGAGGGCACGGGCGGCGTACCGAGCGGAGCCGAAAGCTACAAATGGAGCGGCCTGACCATCGGCGGCGCCCCGATCATCGACTATTACGAACTGCCTTATAAGACCATCCGCAACCTGAACGAATTCATCGAAAAGGTTCCCAACTCGCCGATGGACCCAGAGACGGCGGAACTGCGCGTATCCGAAGCACGTTTTCTTCGGGCTTTCAACTACTTCTGCATGGTCAAACGCTACGGAGGCATACCGCTGATAACCAAGGTGCAGAAAATGGACGACCCTTACGAGGAACTGTATCCCAAACGCGATTCCGAGAAACGCATCTACGATTTCATCATTTCCGAGATGGACGACATTGCGGAACCCTTGTCGCGGACGGTGGATTACGGCCGTCCGACAAAAGCGGCAGCATTGGCATTGAAATGCCGGGCAGCGCTCTATGCCGGAAGTATCGCCGAGTATGGCAAAGAACAGTTGAACGGCCTGCTCGGATTCCCGAAAAGCGAAGCTGCGGATTATTATCAGGCAGCGTTCGATGCCGCCGATGACATCATCCAAGAGGGCAAACACGATCTGTACGACGTGAATCCTGACAAAGTTCAGAACTTCAAGGATGTATTTCTCGTGGAGCGCAATATCGAAATCATTCTTGCAAAACAGCACACATATTCCGACTTCTATTCGGGCGGCAACGGTTTCAGCTGGAGTTTCTGCTTGGCCCCGCTACCCAACGCATGGGGACTGGGCGGCAATTACGCCGCTCCCTATCTCGAACTCGTCGAGGCGTTCGAATACGTGGACGGACGCCCCGGAACACTCGACCGCAAAGCGATCCAACAGGGATTATGGGCGCTGGACGACATTTTCGGCGGCAAGGACCCGCGCTTCTTCGCAAGCATCTGGATGCAGGATACGCCGTGGCCGCTCGCCGGAACCGGGAAAGTGGAGTTTTACCGCGGCCTGATCGTCAATGGCAACATCATCGATTCGCCCACCGACGGCCACGAAGGACTCAACTCGCAGGGCACGCAGGCCGCCAATGGAATCAGAACCGGATTCGGCGTACTGAAAATGGTGGATGAAACCAAACCCATGCCCGGCGATCAGGGGCGTGAGGGTCAGGACTATCCCGTGTTCCGTTATGCCGAGGTTCTGCTGAACTACGCCGAAGCGGCCTTCAAACTCAACCGCACGGACAAAGCCCTGTGGGCCATAAACGAGATCAGGGAACGGGCCGGCATCTCAAAAATCAATTCTGTCGGCGATCTGACGGAGGAGAAAATCCGCCACGAGCGGCAAGTCGAGCTTGCTTTCGAGGGACACCGTTACTGGGACCTGCGCCGCTGGAGAATCGCGGAAGAAAAATTGAACGGGAAAAACATTTCCGGATTACGTTACATTCTGGATTACAACTCATATGTGGCGCACAAGGCCGATCCGGAACACAACAAACTCAAATACCAGCTCGAAGTCACGACTCAGGCTCAAACCGGAGGTATGAATTTCCTTGAAAGCAACTACTATTTCCCGATCAGTCTGACACGGACTGGTGTGAATCAAAACCTTGAGGAGAATCCCGGATACAATTAATACAATCTTGTCTGCCGGACGTCGGGACGAGGTATAACCTCGTCCCGACGGATTCCGGAAAACGCAACAGAATCACGATCATACGCTCTCCGAATCTGAAATCGCGTGTTTCAGAAGGCATTTCATGCGCCTTCTATTCAGTGGACAGACGGTTCGACCATAAGCTGACCGGCTGCGATACAACCATGACCGCAACCTGAAAAACAAGAATAAATGAGAAAAAGAACAAGTATTATCAGTAACATAGTCGGCACGATACTCACCGGCATCGCCCTGTCCTTACTGCTGTGCGGAGCCGTTTCCTGTCAGAAAACCGTACTTCGGGACCGTCTTTGGATGTGGGGACACGGTGTCGGCACGGCTTCGGACGTAGGTTATTACAATATTCCGTCAGGAAACAAGATGGATATGGCCGAGGCTATCGAATACATGGGCATACCCAATGTTTTCGTCGTTCGCTGGGAGGGAAAACCCGAACCTCCGTTCGACAACTTCATCAAACAGTTCGACGACACCAAACGGTTATCATGGAGTCTCGTGGACGGGGCTCCGGAGAGTTACGAACAGAAGAAGCAATGGGCGTTCGATCTGGTTGAAAAGATGCCTAATCTGACCGGATTCTGCTTGGATGACTTTTTCAATAAGAATTATCAGTTGTCGGTGGAACAGCTTCAGCAGTTACGCAAGGAAACGGACGCCTTGGATCGGAATCTCAGGTTGTCGATGGTTCTCTATTCGTTCGAATTGGGGCTGGATATTAAAAAATATATCGACTGCGTGGACGAGGTGCTGTTCTGGACATGGCACGCGACCGATTTGGTCAAGCTTGAGGAGAATTTCCGGACTTACCGGGAAATCGTTCCCGACAAACCCACCTTACTGGGGATCTATATGTGGGATTTCGGCAATTCGAAACCGATTCCGCTGGACCTGATGAAATTACAGCTGGACTTCGCACTGGAAAAATTCCGGCAAGGCGAAATCGAGGGACTGATCTTCCATTGCACACCGCTTGTCGACTTGGGCTTGGAATCGGTTGAATATGCCCGGAAGTGGATCGCGGAACATGCCGATATCGTTCGTGACGACCGTTAAAAGAGACTGAAATAAGATGAAAAGACTTATAGTTTTATTGAGCGCATGTGCGCTGACAGGAATTGTGTGTCCCGCTTGTGCGGACAAAAGCGCCTGTAAGGAAACCGGCGGTATCGTTTTGGAAAACGACCAGTTCAGGTTGGTTATCGGGAGTAATGCCGTCGCCGAGAGCCTTATTCTGAAAGCCACCGGCGAAGAGTGTCTGATGCAAGGGGAGAACATGCCCATTTTCTCCGTCACGCAAGATCGTCCCTATCACAACGAGTTGAAACTCGCTCATCCCAATAAGAAAACCACGTTTCAGGCCGACACGCTTTATCGGGAAGGCGACCGGCTGATCGTCGGATTCGAGCTTGTCCCATGGGAGGCGGTCATTCGGATCAAAGAGACTCCGGCCTATGTCGGATTCAGTCTCGAAGGATTCATCGTGGAGCCGGAAGACTATCCGGAGTATCTCAAAATCACCCCGCCGCCGGCCACCGAGCTGCGTCTTCTGCAACTGCCCGTCCGGAGCCGGACGAATTTTGGAGAATGGCTCAATGTCAGCTGGGATGAAAACGCTGCGGTCAACGTATTGGCGACCGACGAATTCGCCTATATCGATTTCGAAAAACGCAAGGGATACGACGTCTTGACGGCAACGGCCGTCAAGGAGCTCAAATTCGAAGGCACCGGGGCCGCACTCATCGTCTGCCGTCCCGATGATCTTCTGGACAACATCGCTTCGCTGGAGGAAGATTTCAATCTGCCGAGAGGTGCCGAAAGCCGGCGAAGCGACCTTATCAACGCCTCCTATTATTGGACTTACGAGATCAATCCCGGAAATGTAGACGAACATATCAAATATGCCAAAATGGGCGGATTCCGGCTGATGAACATCTACTATCCCGCTTTCGAAGGGCACATTTCGTACGAATATATCGGCGATTACGAGATCGACCGAAAGCACTACCCCAACGGCAAGAAAGATCTGAAAAAGATGCTCGACAAAATCAAAGCCGCGGGCATAATCCCCGGAGTACATTTCCTCCACTCTCATATCGGCCGAAAAAGCATCTATGTGACGCCGGTTCCCGACTACAGGCTGAATCTTTTGAAGACATTCAATCTGTCGCAGGACTTGGGAGCGGCGGATACGGTCGTATTCGTCGAACAGAATCCGGCGGGATGCACCATGGCCGACGGGTGCCGGGTTTTGAGAGCGGGTACGGAGTTGATCTCCTATGAGGGCTATACTACCACCCGTCCCTACCGGTTCACCGGATGCGTGAGAGGGATCGACAAGACCACGGTCAACAGCCTTTCCAAAGGAAGCGGCATCGGATTACTGGACGTAAGCGAATTCGGGGCGTCCAGCGTATATATCGACCAGCGGACCGGTCTGCAGGACGAGATTGCCGAAAAGATCGCCGATATTTTCGATGCCGGATTCCAGTTCATCTATTTCGACGGCTCGGAAGGCGTCAATCCGCCCTTCGGGATCAACGTAGGATTGGCCCAATACCGGGTATTCAGGAAACTGAACCCGCAGCCGATTTTTGCCGAGGGAGCCGCCAAATCGCATTTCTCGTGGCACATGTTGAGCGGAGGAAATGCTTTCGATATTTTCCCGCCTGAGGTCATCAAGGCCGAAACCCGGAAATGGCCTGCCGAAGAGGCGCCGAGAATGCGTCAGGACTTCACGCGAATCAATTTCGGATGGCTGGGATACTATGTTCCCGACGCCACGACCATCGGTACCCAGCCCGACATGTGGGAGTATGTGACGAGTCTTGCGGCAGCTTGGGACAGTCCCGTATCCATCTGGGGATTTCTCGGAAGTTTCAAGGCTCATGCCCGGACGGCGGACAACTTGGAGGTCATTCGCCGCTGGGAGGAGGTGCGAAAATCCCATTGGCTGACCGATGAACAGAAAAAGACGCTGCAGAACGCGGATCAGGAGCACCACTTGCTTATCAACGAACAAAACCGTTTCGAATTGATTCCTTACGATCAGGTTCGGAATGTCGCGGACGGCAGCAGCGAAATCCGGGCCTTCGTATTCGAGCGGCAGAAGACATATTACGCCGTCTATTGGCATATATCGGGTGACAAAAAGCTGGAGTTGCAGTTGAATCCTTCGGATATCACACTGTATGAAAAGCTAGGGGCGGAGAAACCCGTTCTCGATGCGGCAGAAGGCAGAGTCGTAATTCCGGCGGGCAGCCGCCACTACATCAAGGCCAACGGCCTGTCGAAAGAACGGTTCCTGAAAGCATTGGAGACCGCGCAGATTGTGGAATAACCGAATTGAAGGCCGGGATGAAGCATAAACCCAAATATTGCCTGTTTTACGACAACCACACCATGAAGGCCGTACCCGATGTCGGAAAATATTTCGATGCGGAGGCCTTTGTGGAGCGGTTGGAACGATGCGGCGTAGACTATCTTGTCTTTCCAGCTCGCTGCAATCAGGGGTTGGCGTATTACGACACCCGGATCGGGACGAAACATCCGTCGCTCAATTATGATCTGCTGGGACGGCTGTCGGAAACCTGCAGCCGGAGAGGAATTGCCTTGGGCGCCTATTTCAACGCCGGCATCAGCAGCGAAGAGGGATTGCATCACCGTGAATGGACGACCCTGTATTTCGACGGCAGGACATTGCGCGAACCCCGTTTGACCCCGCATGTCCGCACGATGTGTTACAACTCCGGATACCGGGATCACCTGATCGCCATGGTGAAGGAGATCGCAGGCAACTATCCCGTCGACGGGTTGATGATAGACTGTCTCATCGGCTACCCGTGCGTTTGTCCGACCTGTATGAAGGCAATGAAGGAGTGCGGCGTCGATTGGTCCGATCTGAATGCAGTCTCCGATTTCGCCGAAACCTCCGCCGTACGGCTGGCCCAAGATATCGCCGCCGAGGCGAAACGGATAAATCCCGACGTGCTGATTTCCTGCAACTATCCTCCCTATGAAAAACTGCAGCATATCAACGACTACTACGACGTGATCGGCCTGCCGGCTTCCGAAGGGTACGACTCCATGCCGGTAAAGGCCCACTACGTCCGGACGCTGGGAGACAAACCCGTCATAAACATGACAGGACGGTTTTACGATTGGGGTGACTTCGGCGGATTATTGCCGGCGGCGACGATCGAATCGGAGCTGCTGTATGGGCTGGCAAACGGAATGCGGCCCAGCATCGGAGGCCATTTCCACCCACGGGGCGACCGGGAGACGGCGGTTCTCGACCGGATCGAGCGAATTTATGCGCATTTGCAGACCCGTGAGGAGTGGTACGACGATGCCGAAGCCGTAACGGATATTGCATTGGTCTACCCTGAAATCGTCCGCCGTCAGCATGACAGCGCAGTGCTGCGCGGTGCCGTGCGGATGCTTTGCGAATTGAAACAGCAATTCGACGTAGTCGGACTCTCATCGGACTGGTCGAAATACGAGGTGTTGATTTTTCCCGATGATGTGATATTCACCGACGAGATCGCCCGACGTGTAAAACGGCACTTCGATGCGGGAAAACGGATTGTCTCCACCGGAAGTTCCGGCCTGAATCCCGACAAGACGAAATTCGCATTCGAAAAAGAATGGGGTGTGCGATATCTAGGTGAAAACGGGTTCGCCCCAGCTTACATCGCCGTCGGGGAGCGGTTCGGGGCAGGACTGCCCGGAATGCCGCTTTCTCTCTACTCATCGGGCGTCGATCTGCTCCCGCTGCCGGGAACGGAAGTAGATGCCCGTCTGGTAAAACCCTACCAAAACAGAGGCTGGGACGGCGATTATGCCGTCGTATACAACCCGCCGCAGGAGATTACGGAAATCCCCGGATTGACCCTGTCCGCCGGGGTAGCCCATTTCAGCCACCGGATATTCTCCGGATACTACGACAAGGCTTCGGTCGAATTAAGACGCCTGTTTTCCAATGTCCTGAATGAATTCCACCGGACCCCGATTCTGAAAACCCGAAACCTGCCGGCATTCGCCCGGATTTTCGTCACGGAGCAGCCCGGCAGACGGATGGTGCACCTATTGTCCTACCTTCCGGAGATGCGCGGCCGAACGGCGATTATCGAAGAGGGTATCCGGCTCACCGACATCGAAATCATGCTTCGCGATGAAGCAAAATCCGTCGAAAGGGTTTATTCGGCTCCGCAAAGGGTGAATTTGCCTTTCGAACATTCGACCGGTTACGTCAAAGTTTCCGTCCCCCATATCGAGGGATACGCTTTGATTGTATTCGAAAACCAGAAGCCGACAACCAATTAGTTTCATTTTTTAATCAACTACAACCTTATGAACACGACAACGATTTTACAAAGCGAATTCGAAGAGCGGATTCGGAAATTTCAAGCCAACATCAAGGCAGCGGGATTGGATGCCTGTCTGGTGCATGCCACGGAGTCCGATATGGCTCACGTCCGGTATTTAAGCGAATACTGGCCGACTTTCGAAACGCCAGCCGTATTGATGCCGGCGGAAGGCGAACCGGTGCTGCTGGTGGGACCCGAAAGCGACATTTACAGTTCGCATCGCAGCTTTTACAAGCATATCGAAAAGCTCATCGAATATCGGGAGTCGGCGGAACCCGACGCACCCGGCATGTCTTTCATAACGTTCCGGGATTTGATGGCGAAATACATCCCCGGAGGAGTCCGGAAACTGGGAATCGTAGGTTGGGCGATCACCTCGCTGCCGGTCTACACCTCTCTGAAAGAGCAGTTGCCCGACGTGGAGCTGGTGAAGGCCGACATGACTCTGTGGCCGTTAAGATACGTCAAGAGCGAAGGCGAACTCGCCTGCATGCGGAAAGCCTTCCAGATATCCGAACTTGCGGTCGAAGCGATTCTGAACGAGATCAAACCGGGCATGACCGAACTTCAGGCAATCGGTATCGCACAACGTGAAATATACAGACACGGAGGTGAGTACGAAGGACATGCGCTCTATTGTTTCTGCGGAGAATCCACGAATAACGCAATATCCCGTCCGACTCACAACAAGATCGTGCCCAACGAAGTGATTCAGCTCAATATCGGAGCACGGGTAGGAGGATACTCTTCGAGCGTAGGACTGCCTTTCTCCATCGGCCCGCTGCCCGAACGCAAGAGACGTCTGGTGGAATTCGGACTGGAAGCCCACAAGAAGACGATGGAACTGCTCAGCGCCGGGAAACCCGCCGGACAAGTGGTCAATGAATACGAAGCTTGGGTGAAGGAGCGCGGTTTCGGCCAGTACCTGCTTTACGGTCCCTGCCACTCTATCGGAATGATGGAAGTGGAGCGGCCGTGGATGGAATCGACTTCCGAATACCTGCTGGAAAAGAACATGACGTTTCAGGTGGATACCTTCTTTTACGATCACGATTTCGGACTCCGCTGGGAAAACGGCGTCATCATAAAGGAAGGCGGCATTGAAATGATGTCCTCCAAATTCATGGAAATGGTTGAATTGTAATTGACCGAAAGAACAGAACCATGCGTTATGAAATGATGTTTCCGGATCAAATCCGGGAAGCGATTGACAAGAATACTCCGGTGGTGATGGCGCTGGGGGTGATCGAGTATCATGCCGAACACCTCTGTCCGGGCGTAGACACGCTGGTGGTACAGGGGGCTTTGGAGATGCTGGAAAAGGAGATGGATCTGGTAGTACTGCCCCCTTTCTGGTATGGCGCAGCCTCGTATGCCGTCTCGGCTCCTGAGCGCAAAGGCGGCATCCATGTAGACTCCGGTGTGCTGAACGTCTTTGCACGTCAGCTGTTCTACAACCTTTTGAGAATAGGTTTCCGCAATATCAGGCTGTTCTACCACCATCAAAGCGAGAATTTTGCGAGCGGGATGCCGAACGACCTTGCATTCCGGCTGGCGGCGAAACAGGAGATTTTCGCCATGCTCGACCGCGAACAGGGCGAAGGCTGGTGGGGCGAGAATCCCGAATCGGCGAACTATTACGCCGAACACGAGGCCGGGACCGATCCGTTCAGCTGGATACGGGTCGAGCCGTTCATGAGCGCCGAAGCGCAGTCCCGTTGGCCGATCGACCATGCGGGAGAACAGGAGACATCGCTCATGCTGGCATTCTGCCCGGAGGGCGTCGACATGAAGCGTTTCGACGGCAAATACTGGTATGCGCAGCATGCCCCGAAAGCCAATACGGAATATGCCGAAAAAGCGAAAGCCTTCATATTGGACGACCTGAGAAAACGATTGACCGAATAACAAAAAAGAGGGTATGACAGCTAGGGAGCTAATGAATCTGTTCGCACGTTCGGGACGCAGGACTCATCTTGCAGGCACGGAAGAGAACGGTGTTGTCGTAGCTTTGGACATGGAAGGCCGGTTATTTACGGTCGTAAATGGCCGGGTCGTCAGCAAAGTCGATCCGTCGGCCATTCTGTCCCGGTCGAGCAAACGGGAATTCCAAAATCCGGGAGGCGATGCGCTTTGGCCCGCACCGGAAGGGACCTGCTTCGGTTATGAATACAGTTCGAAGGCGTGGCGTGTTCCGCCGTCCATCTACGGAGCCGAATGGAATGTCGTTTCACAAGATACCGACGCATGTGTCGTACGGGCGGAAATCGACCTGATCAACAACATGCAAGTGGGTATTCCCTGCGAATTCGAGCGGCATATCGTCCTTGAAAAGCACGGAAACGGCATCCGGCAGCGGGTAAGGGAGCTGATCCGCTATATCGGCAGACGGATTTTGGACAGAACGGAATTTTCATTGGCTCCCTGGTCGTTATGCCAGTTCGGTGCATCGGATACGGGAGTCGTACGCATGCCGGTACCGCCGACCGACGAAGATGTATGGGACATGTACGCCCCAAGCGACTCGCAACGGGGAGTCAAGGAGGGTATGTATGAGATCCGGGTAAAAACTCCGCAGCGGTTCCAAGTCGCCCTAAGCGGGAATATTCCTTGGCTCAGGTATAGCGACGGTGCAGGCTGCTCGGTCAGAAGGTTCGCCGGAGTGCTGCCGGAGGGGCAGCAGTTCATAGATATTGCGGATGCCGCTCCCGATGAATTTCCGGCGGAAAAGGGCGTGAGCATGAGCGTCTATTGCGACCCGTCGGGATTCGTAGAGATCGAAGCCTGCGGCGGGTGTCCGGAACGGCTGGAACCCGAAGCCGAACTCTACGTCGATGTGGTAACCGAATTCGAACTTTCAGAAAACGCACTATGAGCAAGACGACGAAAAAAAGCATGCTGATCCCATTGCTGATCGTAGGATCGATGAATGCGGTTTTAGGCTTTGCCCTCGGAGTAAACGCCTTTTTCATCCCTTTCGTCCAGCAGGCGTTCAACGTAACCACGTCGATGTCTTATCTGATCATGGTCGCCACGTTTTCGGCCTATCTGATATTCGGCGTATTTACCGGTCCTATTCTGACGAAAGCCGGATACAAAAGGGGAATGGTCATCGCACTGCTTCTGATGGCCGTCGGTTTTCTGCTGGTCGTTCCTTCAGCCAAAACAACCAGTTTCCCCCTCTTTTTGACCGCTCTGTTCATCAATGGTCTCGGACAGGCTTTGCTGACCGGTGCATACAGCACCTATGTCTCTATCATCGGCAATCCGGATAGCGCGGCAGCCCGGATCTCCGTCATGGGAATCTGCGCCAAGGTGTTTTACGCCGCAGCATCGTTCATTCTGGCTATTTTCATCGATTTGGCCGACGTGGAGATAGGTGACACCATCGTCCCGTTCTATGTTATTTCTGCCGTACTTTTGGTCATGGGTCTCGTATACTATTTTTCTCCGCTTCCTGAAGTGAAAGCGATCGGCGAGGACTCCGTATCGTCGGAAAAAGGAAACGATTCGGCTTACGCGGATTCCAAACGGCATATCTGGCAATTCCCCCATTTGCTGCTGGGAGTGGCGGCTATTTTCTTCACCGTCGGGGTAGAATATCTGGGATTGAGCACCATCAACGATTACGCCCGGAGCATGGGACTGCCGAATCCCCAGAATTACGTTTGGCTCGTATCGGCAGCCATGATATTGGGTTACCTCGCGGGAATGCTTCTCATTCCCAACTGTTTGAGCCAAACCAACGCATTGGTTGCATCCACTCTTCTGGGAATGACGACTACACTGGTCATCGTTCTTATTCCGGGAGCCGCCTCCATCTATTTCGTTCCGGTTCTGGGTTTTGCCAGCGCTCTTTTATGGCCGGTGGTCTGGCCGCTTGCCATTGCCGATTTGGGCAAATTCACCAAAGCGGGTTCCTCCCTATTGGTAACGGGAATCATCGGAGCCGGGGCAATTGCCCTGATCTTCGGATTTTTAGCGGAGACGTGCGGATATCGGACCGCATATATCGTAGCTTTCCCCTCTTGCCTCTTTATTTTCTATTATGCGTTGTGGGGCAGTAAAATCAGGACGTGATGGAACGACATTGCTGTCTGCCGACCGGCATCAAAGAAAATCCGACAATTGAAATGGAGAATCAAAACAGAGACCCCAAACACTTCATCGCTTTCGATTTGGGTGCGACCAACGGCAGGACGATCTTAGGTACGCTTCAGAACGGAAACCTGACGCTTAAGGAGCTGACACGTTTCCCGAATGCCGTTTTTCGGCAGGGCGAGCGCTTCTACTGGAATATCTTCTCGCTTTACGAACGGCTGCGCGAAGGGTTGCAGGCCGCAGCAAAAGAAGGAATCGACATCGTTTCGGTCGGAATCGACACATGGGGCGTGGACTTCGTTGCCGTGGGACACGACGGTTCCCTGCTGGGGCTTCCCCGCGCCTATCGCGATCCGCATACAGAAGGAATTCCCGAAGCATATTTTTCCGAAGTGCTGTCAAAAGAAGAGGTCTACGAAGCAACGGGGATTCAGATTATGAATCTCAATACGCTTTACCAGCTCTACGCCCTGCGGCTCGAACGTTCGCCGCAGCTTGCTGCGGCAGAGCGACTGCTCTTCATGCCCGATGCCCTGTCGTATATGCTCACGGGCAGGATGGTTACCGAGTATACTATCGCGTCTACCTCCCAGCTGTTGAACCCACGGACCAAGCGTATCGAAGACCGGTTGTTGGAGGGGATGGGATTGTCGGCACGGCTCTTTCCCGAAATCGTAATGCCCGGCCATCGGATCGGGACGCTGCTTCCCGCTCTGGCGGCCGAATGCGGCTTGCCGGAGCTGCCGGTGATTGCGGTAGCAGGGCACGATACGGCTTCGGCCGTGGCTGCGGTTCCGGCGGAGAATGACCGATTCGCCTACCTGTCGTCAGGGACTTGGTCGCTGATGGGCATTGAAACCAGAGAACCGATCATCAACAAGCAAACCCAACGACACAATCTCACCAACGAAGGCGGAGCCGAAGGGACCGTCTGCCTGCTGAAGAACATGACGGGTATGTGGATTTTGGAACAGTGCCTCGCGAAATGGCGATCGGAAGGCCGCAGCTATTCCTACGGAGAGGTCGTACGGATGGCTGCAGAGGCCGGAGCGTTCCAAGCAATGATCGACCCCGACGACGTCTCTTTCGCCGCCCCCGACGATATGCCCGCCGCAATTCGAGCCTATTGCAGGCATACGCAACAGCCGGCACCCGAAACGGACGGCTCGACAATCCGCATGATATTCGAAAGTCTGGCCCTCAGATACCGTTCCGCCCTCGAATCTCTTCAGGAGCTGGCGCCCTTTCCGATCGAGCGGCTGCATGTCATCGGCGGCGGTTCGAAAAACACGCTGCTGAACCAATTCACGGCCGATTCGCTCGGCATTCCCGTAACGGCAGGTCCGGCAGAAGCCGCCATGGGAAATATCCTGCTTCAGGCCGGGGCAGCCGGATGTGTCGGATCGCTCCAAGAGATGCGCTCGATAATCGCCCGCAGCATCCCTGCCGAAACTTTCATGCCGCAGCAGGGACACGTCTGGAACCAAGCCTATGACCGTTTTTGCAGAATAACAAAAAACCGCGCCGAACAATGAAATCAATTCTGCCATACGACGAAAACATTCCGAATCGGCGATTCGGACAAGAAACTTTTTCCGGAAGAATTGCGGAATACGATGCCAATCATGTAAACCCAATGTAAAACGATGAAATCCATATTAGAAAATCGGCCCGAACTGGCACGCCGGGTCGCCGAAATGGCCGAAGTGGCCGGCTACCTCTGGCAAAAGGGTTGGGCCGAACGTAACGGAGGAAACATTACGATCAACGTCACGGAGTGCGTGGACGACCAAATCCGTTCGATGGCTCCGCTCTGCGAGCCGATTTCTTTCGGCCTGACGCTGCCGCATCTGCGGGGAAATTATTTTTTCTGCAAGGGTACGAACCGGCGTATGCGCGATTTGGCGCGGCGACCGATGGAAAACGGAGCGATAATCCGAATACTCGACGACTGTTCCTCGTATGCTATCGTCGCAGACGATCCGGTTCGGCCGACTTCGGAACTGGCATCGCATCTGGCCATGCACGACCGAATGCTTGCAGAAGGCAATGGGTACACGGCCGTCATTCACACCCATCCGACCGATTTGGTGGCCATGACCCACAATCCGGCCTTCTTGAAGAAAGACGTATTGACATACCTGCTATGGAGCATGATTCCCGAAACACGCGCATTCTGCCCCAAAGGTTTGGGAATCGTACCTTATGCCCTGCCGGGGTCCACCCGGCTTGCCGAGGCTACGGTCGCCCAACTCGGAGAGTATGACGTGGTGGCGTGGGAGAAACACGGCGTCTGCGCCGTAGGTCCCGATGTCATGGCAGCTTTCGACCAGATCGACGTCCTGTCCAAAGCCGCCCAAATCTATATGACCGCCCGGACCATGGGGTTCGAGCCTGCGGGAACCACGCAGGAGCAGATGGACGAACTCAAACAGGTATTCGGACTGTAACCAAAAATATTATTCCAAACACCAATCCAATTCAGAGATGAAAAACAAGCTTATCGCTTTTCTGTTCTGCATCGGTTCGATACATGGCTTTGCGGCGCAGGAACAAACGAAACGGTCTGTCGACAAACCGATATCATACGCCACAAATCATTTTCAATTGCTCCTCTCGCCGAACGGGCAGGTGGAGCGGTTCACCGATCTTCGCAACGGGACCAATTATGCCGACACGGAGGATTCCGATTTTTGCCGGCTCCGGTTGCGCAAAGAGACCCCCGGTATTGCACCGGACCGGATGGAGCGGAAAGGCGACAAACTGATATTCTCGTTTCCGGGAACATCCGTTACGGCGACCTTGCGTGTGAAAGCGTCTGAATCGCATCTCATTTTCGACCTCGTGGAGATCGGCGGCGGAGATTTCTACGCTTTTCAATTCGCGCGCGTCCCGCTCGTCATCGATTATGCCACGGACGATTTCGCGGCGTGTGCCATGAGCCGCCGGCTGAATACGCGGACCCTCGATTTTCCGGGCCGTTCGAACCTCCTCGGCGGAGAGTGCTTCCGCGAAATCGGATACGAGAAGGCCGGCGTATTCTTGCTGGGAATGCCCGAAAAGCAACTGCGCGATGCGATGAAGCGCGTAGTGGACGGCTATGAGCCCGGACAAATGCCCGTATCGCGTGCCGGAGGTCCCTATGCGATGGACCATCCGAAAAACCGGGGATCTTATATCATCAACTCCGAACCTATCACCAAGGACCAAGTCGGTCTTTGGGCTGCGCGTCTGGAGAGTCTGGGAATCGACCAGATCGACTTTCATCAGGGCTATCCGTTCCGGCAGGGCGATTTTGTTTTCAACGAAAAAGCCTACCCGAACGGTATATCCGACTTCCGTCAAGTGAGCGAGGAGTTCGCCCGTCACGGTATCATCACCGGACTGCACACCTATTCGGAACTGGTCTCCTCCCGCTCGAAATACGTAACTCCCGTTCCCCACAAGGACCTCGACATAATCGCGTCGTTCACCCTCGCCGAGGATCTGAGCGAAACCGCCGAAACGATCCGGGTAGAGGAGCCGACGGCCGACGTCGCCTCCGAAATGGGATTCCTCCTCTTCCGTTCGAGTCAGATTATCCGCATCGACGACGAGATCATCGTTTTTGAAAAACCCATGCGCGAAGCTCCTTGGGGATTCGAAACATGTCGCCGCGGAGCCTACGGAACGAAAGTATCCGCCCATGCGAAAGGGGCGCCCGTGGAGCAGTTGAACCAAGTCTACGGCTATTTCGTCGCCAAAAAAGGAAGCGATCTGTTTTTCGAGATCGCCCGCGAAACGGCCCGGACCTATAACGAGGGCGGGTTCAGCATGATCTATCTCGATGCGCTCGACGGCACTTCGGGAATCGTCGAGGATCAGGAGATCCGGTGGTATTACGAAGCCCTCTTTGTCAACGAAATCCTCAAATACACGAAAACGCCGCCCCTGATGGAATACAGCGCGTTTTCACCGGCCATCTGGTCCGGGCGTTCGCGCATGGGAGCTTTGGATGCGCCACGCCGCGGATACGACCTCTTTTTCGACCGCCACGTCGACTACAACCGCGAAATCGCCGACCGGCTCTATCTCCCGGCCCAGATCGGATGGTTGATGCTGTGTCCGTCGAGCGGCGACGACAATTTCCAGTTCCACGTCTTTTTCAGGGAAAACGCGGAATATTTGGGCGCCCAGATTCTAGCCTATGATTACGGACTCTCCTTTCTGGATATCCTCCACCCCAACGCCCGTCTGGCCGGAGATATCCTGAAAGACTACGATTCCCTGCGGCGGGCCGGCCACTTCTCGAAAGGAACGCTCGAACTTCTCCGGAACCGGGACGCACGGTTCCTGCTCAAAAATGACGGAGACGAATGGTTCCTAAGCAAAGCGAACTACACGCGCACCGTACTGTCTCCCGACCAAAAGGAGTTCACCTGCCGGAATCCCTACCACCGGCAAACACCGATGATCCGTATCGAAAATCGCCATACACCGGCCGCATACGATTCGCCGGAAGGGACGGACCTGCTGCCGTTCGACGAATCGAACCCCGTATCCGGAAGCATCGTGCGTGAATTCGAACAACCGATCGACCTGTCGCAACGGCGGGGACTGGGAATTTGGATTCATGGAGACGGAGGAGGCCAGCTGGTCAGTATTCGTGTGGAAAGTCCGCGGCATCTGGTACCGGCGTTCACCGACCATATCGTCAAAGCTGACTTCACCGGATGGCGTTACTTCGCATTGGCGGAAGCCGACAACGGCACACTGAAAGAGTGGCCCCGCGACCGGGAGAGCCGTTTGCTGGAGGAGTTCCGCGAAACCGTTCACTACGGAAGCATCTCGAAAGTCGAATTGAGAATCGACGGGGATCCGACCGGCCTCCGGTTCCGCACACTCCGGGCCCTTCCGCTGATCGAAACGCCCCTTATCAATCCCGTGATAGCAACGCAGGACGGCAAAAGCATCTCTTTTCGCGGAAGCATCGAAAACGGTTGCTATATGGAATACACCCCCGGCGGCCGTGCGGTCGTCCGCGATGCCGAAGGCAACGAGACGGGCGAAATGACGATCGGCACCCCCTCATTTGAACTTTCCGAAGGAGAAAACGCCTTGAGTTTCTCACACGACGGGGCTGAAGAGCGCCGCGTCCGCATTACGCTGAGAACGAATGACAGCGAACGGCTGAAATAATGCCCTGAGATCCGGAACCCTTAACCCGATTATAATTTAATACCTCTCAGAAAAAATGAAGAAAATCCTATTTGCAGCCGTTGTCTTTCTGTCGGCAAGCATAACTGCATTTGCACAAAATTTCCGCTTGCAGCCCACTCCGCAGGAGTATGTATTCCAAAACGATTCCGTACCGGTTCCGCAGGCCTACCGATTGCACGCGGGGAGTTCCGTCGACGGACAACCTGCCCTGTCATTACTGAACGCATTACTGCCGGGAGAAACTTCAAAGGCCGACTTCCATATCTATATAGGAACTACGGCAGACAAGGAAATGAAAAAATACCGGAACCGGATTCCGGAGAAAGCCGACGGCTATTTTCTGAAGATCGAGAAAGACCGCATCATCATCGCCGGCGCAGACAAGCGGGGCGCCTACTACGGTCTGCAGACGCTTGCCCAACTGCTGACACTGAACCGGCTGCCGCAAGTGGAGGTGACTGATTACCCGGATGTTCCATATCGCGGTGTGGTAGAAGGCTTTTATGGTATTCCATGGAGTCACGAAGCCCGCATGGACCAGTTGGACTTCTACGGACGGAACAAAATGAATATCTATATCTATGGTCCGAAAGACGATCCGTATCACCGTACGCCCCATTGGCGCAAACCTTATCCGGAGCAGGAAGGAGAGCGAATCTCGCAGTTGGTCAACCGGGCAAAACAGAATGAAGTCATTTTCTACTGGGCGGTTCATCCGGGAGTGGACATTCGTTGGAATGAGGAGGACCGCTCGCTGCTGCTGCAGAAACTCGAAAGCGTGTACCGGCTGGGCGTACGCGGCTTCGCCGTATTCTTCGACGATATTTCGGGCGAAGGCACCAAGGCGGACAAGCAGGCGGAGCTGCTGAACTTCATCGACGAGCATTTCGTACAGGCCAAGGAGGATGTGGCGCCGTTGATCATGTGTCCGACGATTTACAATCGGGGCTGGATGTGGAAAGACGAGGGTTATACGACGGCTCTGGGTGAAAAATTGAACCAAAACATCCAGATCATGTGGACCGGCGATCAGGTGGTAACCACCATCGACAGGGGCACGCTGGACTTCATTAATCCGCAGTTCAAGCGCAAGTCGTTCATCTGGTGGAACTATCCGGTTTCCGATTACGTGACGGACCATATGCTGTTGGGTCCCGTCTACGGCAATGGTCTCGATATCAAAGATGACGTATCGGCATTCGTATCCAATCCGATGGAACATGCCGAAGCTTCGAAAATCGCCCTTTACGGCGTGGCCGATTATACATGGAACATGGAGAAATACGACAGTGCTGCTTCATGGAAGCATGCGCTCCGTGCAATGATGCCCGCGCATGCCGGATATTTGGAGACATTCGCCGCACATAACTCCGATCCGGGTCCGTCGGGACTGAATTTCCGCCGGGATGAATCGGCAGCCATCCGACCGTTCCTTTCGGCATTGTCGGATACTTACCGCGAAAAACGAACGATCGACGAGGCAGCCTACCGGCAAGTGGCAGAGGAGTGCCGAAAGATTGTCCGCTCCGCCGACGTACTGTTGGCCTCCGGCAACGAGAATCCGGCTCTGCTGAAAGAAACGGCGCCTTGGCTGCACCAATTCAAGCTGGTCGGCGAGTATGGACAAGAGGTGTTGAAATTGATAACCCTGTTGCAACAAAAGGAAAAGTTCATGGAGAGCTACACGCATCTTCAGGCCTTGCAGATACTGATGTACAGGACGGATACCTCTTACAACCAGTCCTGTTACCGTCCGGGGGTGAAAAGCGGCAGCAAACATCTGCTTCCCGCTTTCAACGCACTATTCGAAACGGCCGTGAAACGTTATAACGAACTTTACGGCACCCGCCTCGACACACGGGCCGTTTATCTGCCTTACACCTTGGAAAGCGATGTCGAGCAATTGGCTCCGCTCGCCATGATACGGGAGTGGAACAACGTGGGCATTTCACCTGCCGATGCAGTCGTCGATTGGCAGGCCGGCGGCTCTCTGACCGTTTCGATCGAAGGGGCCGACGTCTTGTCCGCCGTTTGGGTGGATTTGGGCGATATCCGAGCAGCCGATTTCAGACTCGAAGTCAGTCCTGACGGACAAGAATGGCGCACCGTCGAGATGAAGCCGTCCGAAAACGACACCCTACTCAAAGCCGAACCGGGTGACGGGAAATTGCTGAAAGTCCGGTTGAGCAACGTATCCGGCGTCACAAAGCAGGTGGATTTAAAAATGTTCCGCCTGACGAGAAGATAAATCGCTGAATTTCCACTCATAGCAACGAATGACAATGTTTAGAAATACATGCCTGCTGATGCTGGCTCTTTTGCTTTCCTGTTCGCCGAAAGCCGAAGACAAAGACCTACTCGCGATGCAGTCGATGGTCGAACGCCTTGTACCTGCATACGTCGAGAATTTCCGATTCGAGAAAATCGCAGCCCCGAACGGCAAGGACCTCTTCCAGCTGGATACCTCTGACAATGGCAAAATAGTGATTCGCGGCAACAATGCGAACGCTATGGCGATGGGCCTGAACCACTACCTGCGTTATTACTGCCTGACTACGGTCTCGTGGTATGCGGATATTCCGGTAGAAATGCCCCGAACGCTTCCGGCCATCGACAAGCCCGTACTGGCGGAGGCCAAGGTGGACAGACGTTTCTTTCTGAATTACTGCACATTCGGTTATTCCATGCCTTTTTGGCAATGGGAAGATTGGGAACGACTGATCGATTGGATGGCACTCAACGGCATCAACATGCCTCTGGCCGTTACCGGACAAGAGAGCGTTTGGTATAACGTATGGCGGAAAATCGGACTGACGGACGAAGAAATCCGTTCCTATTTTACCGGACCGGCCTATCTGCCGTGGCACCGGATGGCGAATATCGACGGCTGGAACGGACCGCTCCCAAAACATTGGCTGGAGAGTCAGGAGCAGCTGCAAAAGAGAATTCTGACCCGCGAACGGGAGTTGAACATGAAGCCGATTCTCCCGGCGTTTGCAGGACACGTGCCCGCGGCCTTGAAGCGAATCCATCCGGATGCGGACATTCAGCATCTGGGCAAATGGGCCGGTTTCGACCGACAGTACCGATGCAGCTTCCTGAATCCCGAAGAACCTCTGTTCGGCTCCATCCAGCGACTCTATCTCGAAGAACAGACCCGGCTTTTCGGAACAGACCATATTTACGGCATCGATCCGTTCAACGAAGTGGATCCGCCCAGCTGGGACCCTGAATACCTGAACAAGGTGGCTGCAGACATCCACCATACGCTCACTGCAGTGGACCCGGAAGCCGAGTGGATGCAAATGGCGTGGCTGTTCTATTTCAATCAGGGCGATTGGACCGATGAACGCATCAAAGCGCTGTTGACAGGCGTGCCGCAGGGAAAAATGTCGCTTCTGGACTATCATTGCGAAAATGTGGAACTATGGCAAAGAACAGATAGTTTTTATGGACAACCTTATATATGGTGTTATCTGGGCAATTTCGGCGGGAACACCACTTTGACAGGCAATGTAAAAGAGAGCGGCGCCCGGCTGGAAAACGCCTTATTGCAGGGCGGCGACAACCTGCAAGGCATCGGTTCGACTTTGGAAGGGCTGGACGTCGTGCAGTTCCCCTATGAATACATCTTGGAGAAAGCATGGACGCTGAACAAGACAGATACCGACTGGATTCATGCACTGGCCGACAGACATGCCGGATTCGTTTCCGAGCCGCTTCGGGAAGCATGGAATATTTTGTTCAATCAAGTCCATGTCCAAGTTCCGACGACCTTGGGTATCCTTTCCGACTTTCGTCCCGCGATGAAACGCACCGTTTTTTACAGTACGGCAACCGATTATCCGAATACCGTTCTTCTTCAGGCTTGGAAACAGCTTCTGCAGGTCCCCGACTGCACCCGCGATGCCCTGCGCTTGGATATTATCACGGTAGGACGTCAGCTGCTGGGCAACTATTTCCTGACGATAAAGGAAGAATTCGACCGGATGTACGGACAAAAAGATCTACAAGCATTGAAAATGAAGGCTGCGGAAATGCGGAAACTGCTGGATGAACTTGAACAACTGACCGCATTTCATAGTCACACTTCCGTTGCCGGTTGGCTGTCCGATGCCCGTGCGTACGGCGATACGCCCGAATTGAAGGACTACTACGAGAAGAATGCCCGCAACCTGATCACGACATGGGGCGGCTCGCTGAACGATTATGCCAACCGTACATGGGCAGGACTCGTCAGCCACTATTACGCCAAACGTTGGGATATGTACTTAGATGCAGTCATTTCGGCAGTGGAGGAGAACCGGGAGTTCAGTCAAGATGAATTGGATGAGCGGATGACGGTATTCGAAGAGTCATGGGTTCAATCGACACATCCCATCGTGACCACGCCGGGAGACGATTTGCTGGATTATGCCCGTTCTTTGTTGAGCAAATATGAGGATAAAATACTTTATGGGGAAGGCGCTCAACCACAAAATGCCGACTATCAATGCCGATAAGTCGTATTTAGGGATATTCCGAAGCATGCAATATCATTACTGCCACTTCCGATAGAGTTGTAACCTGAAAAATTACGACTCTATCTGCATACAGGCGGATCTTGCGAAACGGCTGGGGATTTTAGCCGAAAGGCGCACCTGCGGATGGAGACGCCATCCGCGGACTATTCCCGGCTTTCGAGATTCACCAGACAGGTGTTCAGCATTTTATGCAGTTCGGCCTGCGTGAACGGTTTGGGCAGGAACCCGGTACATCCGGCGGCGACGGCGCTTTCGGCTTCGCGGTCGGAAGGGTAGGCCGACATGACGACGACCGGCAGATCGGGAGCGCTCTCCCGGATGCGGCGCGTAACTTCGAATCCGTCCATGACCGGCAGCCGCGTATCGACCAGCACGGCATCGGGACGCTCCGAACGGAATAGTTCCGCAGCCTCGGCTCCGGAGCGCGCACGCACCAGCCGGAAACGCGCGCTCAGCATCGCCTCGATCAGTTTGAAGCTGATGTCCGAGTCCTCGCCGACCAGCAGGGTCCACGAAACGCCGCCCTTCAGGGCGCCCATATCGGCCGGAGCCGGTTCGCACTGTACGTCGCACTGCACGACGGGAATCGAGAAATGGAACCGCGTACCCTTTCCCAATTCGGACTCAACGCCGATCGTGCCGTTGAGCTTCTCGACGATCGTTTTCGAAATAGCCAGTCCGAGCCCCGTGCCGGAGACGAAATCGTCGAGCTTGACGAAACGGTCGAAAATGTCGCGGACCTTTTCGGCAGGGATTCCAGTGCCGGTATCTTCCACGAAAAACTCCACGCGCCCTTCGCGCAGGTCGAATCCGAAGCGGATTTCGCCCTCGGTCGTAAACTTGGAGGCGTTGTTTATCAGGTTCGAGATGACCTGCGCCAGCCGGTTCTGGTCGCAGACGATCTCCACGTTCTCGATCCGCTCGTCGAAAACGAGTTTCACGCCCGGATTCGTCCGGCCCTTGTGCATCTCGTATTCCGATCGGCACAAATCATTGAGATTCATTGGCTTGAAGTGGAATTCGAGCGTTCCGGCCTCGATTTTCGAGATGTCGAGAATGTCGCCGATAAGCTGCAGAAGCAGGCTGGAATTGGTGTCGATGATGTCGATGAACTGCTGTTTCTCCTCCTCGGTCTCCGCTTCGCCCATCAGCTTGGCAAAGCCGACGATGGCGTTGAGCGGCGTACGTATCTCATGGCTCATATTGGCCAGAAACGCCGTCTTGAGCCGGTCGGACTCCTCGGCGCGGATACGGGCCTCGATGACCTTAAGCTCGGCGTTTTTCTGCTCGGTGATGTCCCACGACACGCCGATAATCAGCGGCAGACGGTTCTCGACCGGAACCAGCGATTTCGAGGTGTTGACGATGCGCGTCTCCCCCTTCGCCGAGACATACTCTTCGATGAACTCCATGCGCTCGCCCGTGCGCAGCAGTTCGAGATCGTCGCGCCGGAAATGCTCCGCATCCTTCGGACTGGGAAACACCTCGTAATCGGTATATCCGAGCGCCTTCGACGCGGGGATATGCGAAAACTCCTCGAAAGCCCGGTTCCAGTAGAGATAACGGAACTCGTTGCCGGGGTCCTTGACGAAGAGATAGACCGGAATGTTGTTGAGGATGCTGTCAAGGATGGAGTTCATCTCCTTGACCTTGTTTTCGTGTTCGATGCGCCGCGTGATGTCGCGACCGAAGAACCAGACGATTTCGCGCTCCTTGAAGTGGTCGTAGATGATATAGGCCACGATGTCCCACGCCACGATACGCCCCTGAGCGTTCTTCAGACGGACGGTGTATTTGTATGCGCCGTTGTCCCGGCGGATCTTCGCCAGCCGCTCCTCCCACAACTGCCGCGTCGCGTCGATCGACCAGAACTCGTACACCTTGCGCCGCGACAGATCGCCCTTCAGGTCGTGCCGCCTCCGGAAACGTTCGTTGGCGTACTCCATCGTCCCGTCTACGGCGCATGCGTAAATCTCCTCATCGACGTTGTTCAGCGCATACTTGACCATCTCCAGCTCGTGCTTGGCGACTTCGGCCTCGGTGATGTCGCGGCAGATGCAGAGGGCGTGTTCGCCATCGAGCGGCATGATGCGGTTTTCGTAATTGCGGGTCCTGCCGTCGAGCGTGATGTCGTGATGCGAAGAGGAACCCTTCCCCGACGCGAAAACGTTTTCGAGATTGTCCTTCACGTTGCGGCACGCTTCGGGCGAAAGCATCGACCGGATATTCCGGCCCACCAGCCGGGGACCTTCGATCCCGACATGATTGGTCTGCTCGGAGGAGACCAGTTCGACCAGCGTCCCGTCGCGTCTCAGCACGGTCAGCATGTCGGGAATCGAATCCAGAATCTTACAGGCGTACCGGTCGCGGAAGCGGCCCGCGGTGTCGGCCGCCGAAGCGAGCCGCGCCTCAAGCTCTTCGATCCTGCCGATAAGCTCCTCGCGGGAGCAGTTATCATAATGGCTCATATGTCACGAAATTGTGGTGGGTCTTACAAAGGTAACATAATTCCCGGAAGTCGGCGTCTTTTTCCGGATAAAACGGATTATCGCCGGAACCAGTCCGACAAATGCTCCTCCGCACGTGAACGACATCCCGAATTCCACGCCGGCGCAGTGCGGAACCGCCACCGGCAGCACAGTGCGGAACCGCCCCGGCGGCGTGCAAACCGCAGATGCGTTCCGGGCGGAACACACCCCGACGAGCATCAGCGGCGGCAGGCGCCTGTCCGCTGAGAGCCAATCCGTTCAGGAAGGAAAACCGGACGGTCCGCTCTGCGCCGCCCGATTTTTCATACCGCAAATCCGCTTCTTTATAGCCCGATCGGACAACACGGCGCAAAACGGAGGTTGCGGAACGAATTTTGAACACGGTATCTGACAGCAAACTAAAAATTCAAAATCATGACCGTGAAAAAATTACGCTACCTTGCATTCGCACTCACAGCAGTTGCGTTTTGCGCGTGCCAGAAAGAGCCCTCGACATCGAGTCTCCACAAAGATTATCTGGTCTACACCGCTCACGACACCGACGCCGATTTCGCCGCCTTCGACACCTACTACATTCCCGACAGCATCCTGCTGATCGGCTCCGCCGACAAGACGGAATACTGGAAAGACGCCAATGCGCTGGAGATCGTCAATACCGTCGTAGGACGCATGAACGCCGCAGGCTACACCCGTACCGACGACAAAGATGCGGCCAATCTCGGCCTGCAGCTCAGCTACGTGCAGAAAGTGACCTATTTCGTGGGTTACGACTATCCCTACTGGTGGTGGTACTATCCCTATTACTGGACGCCCGGTTACTGGGGCGACTGGGCCGGCTGGCACTATCCCTACAGCGTTTACTACGGATATACGGCCGGTTCGCTGCTCGTGGAGATGATGAATCTCGAAGCCGATCAAGAGAGCGGCAAGAAGCTGCCCGTGATCTGGGACAGCTTTATCGGCGGGCTGCTGACCTCGTCGGAAGAGCTGAACCAGCAGCGCACGGTGGACGCCGTGCAACAGGCTTTCGATCAGTCGCCTTATCTGAAAAAATAATTTAACCGCAAAACACGTCCGATTATGAAAACATCGAAATATCAGGTTCTCAAAACCATCGCACTCTGTGTCGTGCTGCTCGCAGCCGCGCGTACGGGCAAGGCGCAGATTTTCCCCAACTCCTACATCAACGTCGACTGGCAGGTAGGCGTGCCGCTGGGCAGCGCCTATGCCGACAAGGCGTCGGGATGGGGCATGAACTTCGAAGGCGGCTACTTCATCACGCCGTCGGTCTCCGTAGGTCCCTTCATCTCCTACCAGACCAACCTTTCGAGCATTCCGCGCCAGACGCTCGATCTGGGCGACGGCTCGGCCCTGACCGTCAACCAGAAGCACGGGGCGTTCCAGCTGCCGTTCGGCGTCACGGGACGCTACACATGGCTTCCGGACAGCGTATTCCAGCCCTATGCGGGTCTGAAGCTGGGCGCCAACTATGCAGAATTCTCGTCCTACTACTACGTAATCAAGCAGTACACCGACACGTGGGGATTCTACCTCTCGCCCGAAATCGGCGTTAGCATCTTCCCGCGTCCGGACTACCGCTTCGGTTTCCACGTGGCGCTTTACTACAGCTACGCCACCAACAGCGGCGATATCCTGACCTATTCGGTAAACAACCTCAACAACTTCGGCATACGCGTCGGTATATCGTTCTGACGCCTCCGGAACACGACGCGAGCAGGCCGGACCCGACGGGTCCGGCCTGTCGTTTTGGGGGAGAGACGCATAAAGAGATACGACATAAAAATCCCCCTTTGGAAAGGGGGATTTTCGATATAAGCGCGCAAAACGCATCGTCAGATATTCCGATCAATGCGCTTCGAGCCAGTTGCCACCCACGCCGTAATCCGCCACCAGACGGACTTTGAGCGCGGCGGCGGACTCCATGGCTTCGGTAACGATGGCCACGACGCGCTCCTGCTCGGAGCGGAGCATATCGACGACCAGTTCGTCATGCACCTGCAGGATCACCTTCGAGCGGATGCCTTCGGCGGCGAAACGGCGGTGTACGTTGATCATGGCGATCTTCATGATGTCGGCCGCAGAACCCTGAATCGGAGCGTTCACGGCGTTTCGCTCGGCAAGGCCGCGGGCGATGGCGTTGTGCGAAGCGATGTCGTTGAGGTAGCGGCGCCGGCCGAAAATCGTCGAGACGAAGCCCTCTTCCTTGGCCTTGGCAACCACGTTGTCCATATATTCCTGCACCTTGGGGTAGGATGCGAAATAGCCGTCGATAATCTCTTTGGCCTCCTTGCGGGGAATCTCCAGCCGCTGGCTCAGGCCGAAGGCCGAAATGCCGTAGATGATGCCGAAATTGGCGGTCTTGGCGCGGCGGCGCTCCTCGGAAGTCACTTCGCCGAGGGTTTTGTTGAACAGTTTGGCGGCCGTCGCGGCGTGGATGTCCTCGCCGTGGGCAAAAGCCGCGATCAACGATTCGTCGCCCGAAAGGTGCGCCATCAGCCGCAGTTCGACCTGACTGTAGTCGGCCGAGAGCAGCAGATGCTCCTCGTCGGAGGGGATGAACGCCCTGCGGATACGGCGGCCCATCTCTTCGCGCACGGGGATATTCTGCAGGTTGGGATTCGTGGACGAAAGGCGTCCCGTAGCGGTAACAGCCTGATTGAAAGAGGTGTGTATGCGTCCCGTGCGGCGATTGACCAGCTGGGGCAGCGCCTCGACATAGGTCGAGAGGAGTTTCTTGACACCCCGGTATTCGAGGATCAGATCGACGATGCGGTGTTTGTGCGCAAAAGACTGCAGGTAATCCTCATCGGTGCAGAACTGCTTGGTTTTGGTCATCTTGGGCTTCTCGGCGATGCGCATTTTGCCGAACAGCACCTCGCCCAGCTGACGCGCCGAGTTGATGTTGAGCTGCGATTCGCCGGCCTCCTCGCGGATCGCGGCCTCCAGCTCGGCCAGCCTGCGGCTCAGCTCCACGGAATAGACGGCCAGCGCCTCGGAGTCGATCCGCACGCCCGCCATCTCGATATCGGCCAGCACGGCGATCATCGGCTCCTCGATTTCGAAATAGAGGTGCTGCAGGCCAAGCTCTTCGATCTGCGGATAGAGCGCATGCTTGAGCCGCAGCGTGACGTCGGCATCCTCGGCGGCGTACTCCTTGACCCGCTCGACGTTCACCAGATCCATCGTCAGCTGCTTGGAGCCTTTGCCGATCAGGGTTTCGATCTCGATCGGCTTGTAGTTGAGGTATTTCTCCGCAAGGGCGTTCATGTTGTGGCGCGATTCGGGATCGAGCAGGTAGTGCAGGATCATCGTATCGTACTTGCGGCCCCGGATTTCGAGTCCCAGCTGCCGCAGGACCATCAGGTCGAACTTGATATTCTGGCCGATCTTGGCGATCCGGTCGTTTTCGAAAAGCGGCCGCACGATTTCGGCGTATTCCGCCGTATTCTCCTCCTTGAAAGGAATGTACCACGCTTCGAAAGGCTTCACAGCCAGCGACATGCCGACGATGCGGTCGTTGAAGATGTCGAATCCCGTCGTCTCGGTGTCGAAGCAGAACTCTTCGTATTTCCCGACTTCGTCCACCACGCCGCGCAGCTGCGCGGCGTCCTCCACGAGTCTGTAGTCGTGAGGCGTGGTCTGCGCCGTCTTGAACTGCATCGCTTCGGCTTCGGCCTGCAATTCGGCGGCGGGAACGTCCGACGCCGCAGGCATCTCCACGACCGGGTCGCCGAAGAGGTTGCCCTGACCGACCAGCGCGGCCCGTTTCGCGGCCGCCGACTTGGCGCGGGCCATCTCGGCCAGCTGCGTCTGCGCCTCCTGCCGGGGACCTTCGGGCAGGGTTTCGGGAGGGGCGAGGTTCGTCAGGTCGTTCATAAACGCCTTGAAATCCAGTTCTGCGAAAACAGCCTTGAGTTCGTCGATATGGGGATCGCAGACCGTAAGGTCCTCAGGCCGGAAGGGAATCGGCACGTCGAGACAGATCGTGGTCAGGTGCTTGGCGAGACGCAGTTTATCGCCCCACGCGGCGATTTTCTCGCCCTGCTTGCCCTTGATCTTCGACACGTTGTCGAGGATGTTCTCCACCGTTCCCCACTCCTGCACCAGTTTGCAGGCGCTCTTCTCGCCGATTCCCGGCACGCCGGGAATGTTGTCCGAAGCGTCGCCCCACAACGCGAGGATGTCGCGCACAAGGACGGGATCGTCGATGCCGTACTTCTCGCGGATCGAATCGCGGTCCACGATCTCGATGCTTCCGTCCGCGCCTTTCTGCTTGTAAATCTTACAGTTGTCGCGCACCAGCTGGCCGTAGTCCTTGTCGGGCGTCACCATGAAGACCTCGTAGCCGGCTTCGACGCCCTTTTGCGACAGGGTGCCGATCACGTCGTCGGCCTCGTAGCCTTCGACCTCCAGAATCGGAATGCACATCGCCTCCAGCACCCTTTTCACATAGGGAACCGAAAGCAGGATGTCTTCGGGAGTCTCGGCGCGGTTGGCCTTGTACTCCGGAAAAACCTCGCGGCGGAAACTGCCGCCCTTGGGGTCGAACGCCACGCCCAGCAGGTCGGGCCGTTCGCGCTTCTGAATGTCGCGCAGGAACTTGACGAAGCCGAACACCACCGAGGTGTTCATGCCCGCGCGGTTGCGCATCGGACGGCCCAGAAAAGCATAGTAATACTTGAAGATCAACGCATAGGCGTCGACGAGAAAAAGTTTTTTCATATATAAGAAGTCGCGTCAATAATAATTTCGCATGGATGACGCCGCATCCTCCGCCCCTCCGGAACGGGGCGAAGCGCATACGGCATGTGTTCCGAATGACGCACCTTACCGGTTATCTTCGGCAAACCACTCGGCGAACGAAGTCGCGGTTTCATGCAGGCGGAGCGAATGCAGCTCCACGCCCTCCGGCAGTCGGCGCGAAATGCGGCGGGCGAAATCGCCGAGCATATTCTCGCAGGTCGGCTGGTAGTCCACCGTGACGATGTTGCCGAAACGTTCGGCGAGCATGGCCCGCAGCGACGCGTTGCACGGCGTCTGACGCAGGACGAGGGAGTGGTCGAAGTGCGACACGATCTCTTCGTTGACGATGCGCTTCAACACCCCGAAATCCATCACCATCCCGCATTTAGGGTCTCCTTCGCCGGCCGCCGGACATCCCTTGACGGTCACGAAAAGCCGGTAGGAGTGGCCGTGAATCTCACGGCATGGCCCGTCGTATCCGTCCAGAGCGTGCGCCGCCTCGAAGGAGAACTCTTTTGTCAATCTGATCACTGTCATATGCGCAAAGATATTCATTAAATGCGAAAGGCGGAAAGGATTTCTGATTTTTCAGCGTCCCGCGTCCGCTTCTCCGGCCCGGACGGGCGAAATTGCAGCGGCAGAAGGGTATTTCCGGCGTCCGCCGGACCCGCCGCATAGGGGTGCGCCGGTCCGGTCCGATTCAGGCCGAAACATGCGGTAACAAATTTGCACTTTCAGATATTATTATTACATTGCAGCAATAAAATACTAATAACGAGAAAGATACATTACAGCCTATACAAACGATTACACACTATTTATCCGGTAAAAGTACAATATTTTTACCAAATCCGGATTTTGAATAACAAATCGTAAGTATATCGTCCTTCGGGCACTACGGCACCGCAAACACCATCAACAATATTTTATTCCTATTTTTTTTAACTAAAACCCCTTCTGCTATGAAATTTTGGAAATCCGCGCTCCTCTACGCAGCGACGGTATGCACGCTGACAGCCGTCTCTTGCTCCGATGAGACGAAAGAGCCGAATCTGTACACGACAGCCGTAACCGACGACGGCAACGGTACGGCCAAAGCCGCACCCGCGTCGGCTGCCGCGGGTGAAACGATAACCCTGACGGCGACGCCCAAGGAAAACTTCTCGTTCGCGAAATGGACGGTCGTCAGCGGCGACGCCGAACTGAAAAGCGCGACGGCCAACCCGACGACATTCACCATGCCGGCCGCAAACGTCGAAATCAAAGCCGAATTCGCTGCCGTCCCGAACCAGATTACCGTAACTGACGACGGCAACGGCACGGCCGAAGCCGATCCCGCATCGGCGATTCCGGGCGAAACGGTAACCCTGACGGCAACGCCCGCCGAGAACTTCTTCTTCCTGAAATGGACGGTCCTCAGCGGCGGTATAGAGCTGGAAAATCCGACGGAAAACCCGACGACATTCACCATGCCGGAGGGGGGGGGAAATGTCGAAATAAGAGCCGAATTCACCGACCTGCTTTCGCTTGCAGCCTCCGAAATCATCGCGTATGACGCAGAGAAAGCGGCCACGGTGACCAGACTGTTCGTCGGCGGCGACCTGACGGACGAGGGAAACGCCGCGCTCTTCGACAAATTCCAGAATCTTCTCTTCCTCGAACTCACCGACGCCAAAGCCATTCCCGACAATTTCATGTACGATGCCGGCTCACGCGCACCGAAACAGACCAAACTCGAAGAGCTGAATGCGCCGGAGGCAACGTCGGTCGGCGTGAATGCGTTTCGCAACAGCGTCCTCACCGCCGTCAACAATTCATCGCTCCGCACCGTCCATCTTCCCAAGGTGCAGACCATCGGCGAACGGGCGTTCAGCGACCTGTGGACGCTCGAAGAGGCAATCTTCCCCGAACTGACCGAAGTGGGCGAATCGGCCTTCTCGCAGAACAAAGCGCTGGCCAAGGCGGAGATGCCCAAACTCACCTATGCTCCCAACTCGTTATTCTACAGCTGCACCGCCCTCACGGAGATCTCGATGCCGAATCTCGAAGAGGCCGGCAGCGCCTTCTTCTACTGCGGCGGTCTGACGAGCATCTCGCTGCCCAAACTCAAGACGGCCGGAGAGTCGTGCTTCGCCTATTCGACCAAACTGACGCAAATCGACATCCCCAACGTGGAAAAGCTGGAGAAGATGGCCATGTACGCCTGCAACGGCCTGCTGAGCTTCAGCGGCGAAAAAGTCGAGTCCGTAGGCGCCCAGTGCTTCGAAAGATGCTATGCCCTCAAGGAGGTTTCGTTCCCCGCGGCCACGGCTTTCGGAAGCGGCTGCTTCATCGACTGCGAATCGCTGACAAAAGTCAATATCCCCCTGTGCACCGCCATCAGCGACAAGATGTTCTTCATCGCGCAGGCCTCCGTCTGCACCTCGACGCTCAAGACGATCGACCTGTCCAATATCACGACCATCGGTACGAGCGCATTCGAAGGGTGCAAGGCGCTCGAAGACGTGGTGGACTTTTCCAAAGTCACGACTGTCGGCGCACGTGCCTTCTACGAATGCATCACGCTCAGGAACGTGGATCTCTCCAACGTCACGGCCACGGGCGATTACGCTTTCTTCAGGTGCTGGGGTTTCACGGGCGAGCTGAACATGCCGAAGCTGACCGCCCCCGGCAAATACCTCTTCCGCGAATGCAAGAATATCACCAAGGTGAGCGCTTCGGTATTGGAGAACATGTCCTTATATATGTTCGCCGAATGTACCGCTCTTGCGGACATAGATATGCCCGTACTCAAGAAGGTGGAAAACTTCTCTTTCAACAAATGCGAAGGTTTGACGAAAGTGGATATGCCCACGGTCGAGACCATAATTGCCGGAGGATTCAGCGGTTGTGTAAATATCAAAACCATAAACCTTCCGAACGTCAAAAGTATCGGCGGAACCGTCTTCAACGGCTGCGCCCTCGTTACCACCATTTCACTCCCCGCATTGGAGACCTTTATCAATAACGGCGGAGCATTCAGCGGAATGACCGGCCTGACGAGTTATGACGTTCCTCTTTTGGCCACGCTCGAAACGGTCCCCTCGTCGCTGTTCCAGAACTGCAAGAGCCTGACGGCAATCGACCTGCCCGCCGCAAAAGATCTGGGTATGAACGCCATTCGCGGGTGCGACGCTCTGGAGAGCATCTCGCTGCCCAATGTCGAGAAGGTAGGCAACTTCTGTTTCGCCGAAAACCCGAAGCTCAAGGAGGTCGATCTTCCCAAAGCCACTTCGCTCGGAACCAAGGCTTTCGACAAATGCACCGCCCTGACGACCCTGAAGCTGGGTGCGACGACGGCCATCACGCTGGCTGCCGACACATTCACCTCGGCCGACGTTCCCGCCGCCTGCAACCTGTTCCTCAACGCGGCGGGCGTGGAATACCCGACCGCCGCCGGGCAGCAATGGAAAAACCTCACTTGGAAATCCATCGCCTCCTACGTTCCCTGAGCAGGGGCGGCGTGCTGACGCCGTCCCGCTGTTCCCATGTCTTAGAAAACAGCCGCCGCGCGTACCGACGAACGATTTCCAGATGATCCGCAACGAACCCGTCTCCGAACATGGAGACGGGTTCGTCGTATTTTATTTTCGCCTTCCGGAAGATTAAATCACACGGGGTTTGCGTTTTATATCCGATTAATTCGTATATTTGTTAAAAGTCCCGACATATGAAATATGTTTTAAAAGACCTTGCGCCACGGCCTGAAAAAGACTTGTTCATCACGCAGTACTGGTCCGACAAACAGTCGGATCCGCCCTTGCATTTCCACGAGGACTACATGCTGAGCCTGACCCTGAACGTCAGGGGTACGCGCATCACGGGCCGTACGGCCGACAACTTCACCGAAAAGGACCTGATCATCATTTTTCCGGGCGTTCCGCACTGCTACACGCGCAACGAAGCCTATGCCGACATCGACTGCGAAGCCGTGGCGGTACAGTTCAGCCGCGACATGCCCAACTGGCAGCTCTTGGAAACCGAGTACCTGCAGCCCATTCAGAAGATGCTGAGCCTGCCCGTCGCAGGTCTCCACTTCTCCGAAAAGGTGGTGGACCGCGTCCGCGACCGGCTGCTGCAGCTGCCCGGACTGCGGGGATTCGAGTCGGTGGTGCTCTTTCTGGACATCCTCAACGACCTCGCCACGGCGGGACCGGACGAAATGCACATTATCGGAACGACGGATTACAAGACGCAGGCCGACGGCAACGAACGCATCAAGAAAATCCTGCAGTTCGTGGAAAACAACTACCACAACAAAATCACGCTCGAAGACATCGGCGCCGAAGTGGGCATGTCCCCCTCGTCGGTATGCCGCTATTTCAAGAAGAACACCTGCCAGAATCTCTGGACCTATATCAACGGGTTCCGCATCGTGCGCGCCGCGCAGATGATCGTGGAGACCGACGCTCCGATTTCGGAAATCAGCACCCGGTGCGGATTCCACAACATCTCGAATTTCAACCACGCCTTCCGCGAGCGCATCGGCTCGGCGCCGGGCGAATACCGGCGCAAATTCGGCTCGACGGTGATTTCGCCCGACCGGCAGCAGGTCGAGGAGATCGGCCGCAAACTCGACGATTTACGCAACGGAGCCAGTTTGTCCGAGGGGGGGGGAAATCCGTCCTCCGGCACCTCTTCGGAAAGCGGAGAGAGGTAGTTTGAACCCGCTTCCCCGGAAAAAATAGAAATAGGCCCCGAATCCGGGGCCTATTTTCGTATCGGATTGCGGAACAGCGTCCGCGCAAGTTCAGTTCACCGGTTTGCGGTGCGGTCTCAACGCAGCTCCAGCTTATAGGGGTAGTACATGACGACTCCCTGCTGTTTGGTAGCCTCCTGCACCTGTTTGTACTCCTTCATCAGCAGTCCCAGTTCCGAACGGGTCATGGCCTCACGGACGCTGACGTTGAGCGACGCGATGAAGGCGGCGAATCCCGTCGGTTCCTCGATCACCTCGGTCACCCGGTAGCTGTCGCCCAGACCGGCCTTGTCCACGGCGATGGCGATGGCCGTTTTCAGACCTCCGTAGGTGTCGATCAGACCGATGCCGAGGGCATCTTCGCCCGACCAGACGCGGCCGCCGGCGATGTCCAGTACCTTTTCGATCGGCAGGTTGCGCCCTTCGGCCACATGGGTCGTGAAGGTCGTGTAGACCTTGTCCACGCCGCGCATGATCGAAGCCCGCTCGGCGGCGGTCAGCGGCGAGGTCGCCCCCATTCCGGCCGAGGTGTTGCTCTTCACGGCGTCGAACGTGATTCCCAGCTTGTTTTTAAAGGCGTCGATGGTGTTGAGGTACATGCCGAAGACGCCGATCGAACCCGTAAGGGTCAGTTTGTCGGCCACGATGACGTCGGCGGGACACGAAATGTAATAACCTCCGCTGGCGGCATAGGAACCCATCGAAACGACCACCGGTTTCTCGGCTTTCAGCAGCTCCATTTCGCGCCAGATGACGTCCGAAGCCAGTGCGCTGCCGCCGGGGGAGTTCACGCGCAGCACCACGGCCTTGACCTTCTCGTCGTCACGCACGCCGGCCAGCGTCGCAGCCAGCGTATTGCCGTAAATCTCCTTTCCGAAGCCTTCGCCGTCGACGATCGCACCGTCGGCATAGACGACGGCCACCTGATCGGCCGAGATGTTTTTGAGGTCGGCGCCTACCTGCGAAGCGTATTCGCCCAGCGTGATGAAATTATACTCTCCGTCGGAATCGGACGCTACGCCCAGTTCGGCGAATATGTCCTTCATCTGGTCCTCGTAGATCAGGCTGTCCACGAAGCCGTGTTCGAGGGCATCCTCAGACAGCGAAACCTCCAGTTTGTCGGTGATGCGGTTCAGCTCCTTCAGGTCGATGCCGCGGGCCTCGGCGACCGAGCCGGCGATGGTGTTCCACATCGAATTCACGAGCGCCTGCATCTGCTCGCGGTTGGCGTCCGACATTTTGGGAAGGATATACGGCTCGACGGCGCTCTTGTATTTGCAGGCCGTAGGGCGGAACACTTCGGCCTTGATGTCGAGTTTGTCGAGCAGGCCCTTGTAGAACATCAGGTTGAACGCGAGACCCGACCAGTCCATGGCGCCTTCGGGCTGCATGTAGATTTTGTCGGCCGCCGAAGCGAGGTAATATTTCCCCTGCGAATAGGTCTCGTCGTAAGCAACGACGAATTTGCCGCTCTGCTTGAAATCGACGACCGCTTCGCGCAGCTCTTCCAGCAGGGCCGCGCCCATCACGCCGCCGTTGCCGTTCATCCGCAGGTAAATGCCCTTGATGCGGCTGTCGTCCTTGGCGGCTTCGAGCGCGCGCAGAGCCTTCATCAGCGGAAGCTGGCGCGTGGAGCGCAGCGTGGCGAAGTCGATCCCGGCGAAGGGATCGCTCGACGGAGCGTCGGTCAGCACATCCGAAAAGTCGATCTTGAGGATCGATTCCGCATGCACGGCCACCGTCTTCTCCATCGAGCCGGCTATGCCCAGCAGAATAAATATCCAGAGAAAAAACACCAGAAACGACCCCACGACGAAGGCGAGGATCGCAGCCAGAAAAGTCTTGATAAAATTCATAACGTATCGTTTATTGTTTGTCCTGTTTCGTTCCGAGTCCGGATTTCCTTTGCAAATATAAGGAAATTTTACGAAAAACAAATAAAATTTATCGTTTTTCGATAAAATAATAGGCCCTGCTATATTTATTCTGCAAAATATACGTTATCTTTGCGATTGTAGTCACAACACGAATCATGGAAGAAAAAATCAGACATCTGCTGACGTCCGTCGTCCATCCCGAAACGGGACAGGACATCGTCGGCAGCGGCTTTATCGAGCATATCGCCTCCGGAGCCGGCAAGATCACCGTCGTACTCCGTTTCGCCAAGGCCCGCGACCCGTTCGCGGTGAAAATCAAAAACCAAGCCGAGGAGATTCTCCGGCGTGAATTCCCGCAGCAAAACGTCATGGTCGTCATCAAGGAGGGCGGCGCCGCGCCGCGGCCCGAACCCAAGCTCAAGACGACCACCGGCGGCATCGCCAAAGTGATCGCCGTGGCATCGGGCAAAGGCGGGGTAGGAAAGTCCACCGTGACGGCCAACCTCGCCGTCGCACTGCGCAACATGGGTTACCGCGTCGGAATTCTCGACGCCGATATTTACGGTCCCTCGCAGCCCAAGATGTTCGGCGTGGAGGGGTACCTGCCCGATGCGGTGCAGGAGGAGGGAACGGACCGCATCGTTCCGGCCGAGTCGATGGACATACGCCTCATGTCGATCGGATTCTTCATCAAACCGACCGACGCCCTTTTGTGGCGCGGCGCCATGGCGGTCAGCGCCCTCAAGCAGATGATCCACCAGACCAAGTGGGGAACGCTCGATTTCCTGCTCGCGGACCTGCCCCCCGGAACGGGCGACGTACACCTCTCTATTATAGGCGAACTGAAAATCGACGCCGCGGTGATCGTCTCGACGCCCCAGCAGGTGGCGGTCGCCGACGTGGTGCGCGGTGTGGAGATGTTCCGCAACGAAAACGTAAACATCCCGGTAGCGGGCGTGATAGAAAACATGGCGTGGTTCACGCCCGAAGAACTGCCCGAAAACCGGTACTATATCTTCGGGAAAGGCGGCGCGCGCCGTTACGCCGAAGAGAACGGCGTGGATTTTCTGGGCGAAATACCCATCGTACAGTCCATCATGGAGGGTTCCGACGAGGGACGCCCTGCGGCGGGCATCGATCCGAGGGTCGAAAAATGGTACCGCGAAATCGCTGAAAAGACTGTCGAAAAGGTGATGAAATCGTGTTAGAAACCCTGTTGATAACCGACGATAAATAATGAAAACTTCCGGCCCCGAAGAGTTGCAAATCCCGAAACAGGGAGGGTATATACAAGTTTTCGCCGAAACCAAAAAAAGTTTTGCCGAATTATAGTCAGCGGCCGACTCCCAAAAGAGCAACAGAATGTTCACAAAAAAGGGATGTCGAAATGTTGAAAACAGTTGTGAACAATTGTCGATTATTATTTTTATAGATTGACTATCAAATAATTGTAATAAAAACAGAAGAAAAAGAAGAGGAGAAAATGTTGAGAGAAAAATCGCGGGGAAACTTGTGAACACTATCAACAGCTATTATTTCTATTCTTATATCTTTATTTAAAATTAATAAATAATAAAAATAAAAAATGAAGGTCAATAACTCCGCGGAGATCCGCCGCCGGATCGATGAACTCAAGCGCCGCAAGCGCGCCGTCATACTGGCCCATTACTACACCACGCCCGAAGTGCAGGAGGCGGCCGACTTTCTGGGCGACTCGCTGGCCCTCTCGGTCAAGGCGCAGTCGGTAGACGCCGACATCATCCTGTTCGCCGGCGTGCACTTCATGGCCGAGACCGCCAAGGTGCTCTGCCCCGACAAGAAGGTGCTGATTCCCTGCCCCGAAGCGGGATGTTCGCTGGCCGAGTCGTGCGATGAGAAGGATTTTGCGGCCTTCAAGGCGAAATATCCCGGCCATACGGTCGTTTCGTACGTCAATACCACGGTCGGCGTCAAGGCCCTGACCGATATCTGCTGCACCTCGTCCAATGCGCTGAAGGTCGTGCAGTCGATTCCGGCCGACCGACCGATCATCTTCGCGCCCGACCGCAATCTGGGAGGTTATATCAAAAAGCTGACGGGACGCGAGAATATCGTGTTGTGGGACGGCGCATGTCATGTGCACGAGGAATTTTCGCTGGAGAAGCTGCTGCAGCTCAAAAAGGAGCATCCGGCCGCCAAGGTCGTCGTGCATCCCGAATGCCGGGCCTATATCGTCGAAGTGGCCGACTTCGTAGGGTCCACGGCGGCGATCCTCGACTACTGCGGCCGCAGCGGCGCCGACGAGTTCATCGTGGTGACCGAATCGGGCATCCTCGCCGAGATGAAGAAGCGTTACCCCGGCAAGACGTTTATACCGGCACCCCCCGACGACGAGACCTGCGGATGCAACAACTGCAAGTACATGAAGATGGTGACGCTCGAAAACATCTGCGCGTGTCTCGAAAACGAATCGCCCGAAATCGTGCTCGACGAAGAGGTGCGGCGCAGGGCCGAGCGTTCGATCCTGAACATGATAAATATCAAATAACAATCCTGTATGAAGAAACTCTTTTTACTGATCGCCGCGGCGTGCGCCTCTTTGACCGCTGCGGCCGACGAGGGAATGTGGCTGCTGCCCTACCTTCAGAAAATGAATATCAAGGAGATGAAGGCCCGCGGGTGCAAACTTTCGGCCGAGGAGATTTACAGCGTCAACAAATCCTCGCTCAAGGACGCCATCGTGATCTTCGGTCCCGGATGTACGGGCGAGATCGTTTCGGCCGACGGCCTGCTGTTTACCAACCACCACTGCGGCTACGGTTCGATTCAGGCGCTGTCGTCCGTCGAACACGACTACCTGAAAAACGGTTTCTGGGCCATGTCGCGCGAAGAGGAGATCCCGGCTCCGGGACTCAAGGTGCGTTTTATCCGCAAGATTTCGGACGTCACTTCCGACATTCTGGGATATGTGCCCGACGTGGCTTCGGGCGAAGAGCGGGCGCGCATCGTGGCCGAACATGCTGCGGCCGTGCGCAGCCGCATTGCGCAGGACAATCCCGGCATGGAGGTGCTGGTGAAGGATTTCTTCGGCGGAAACCAGTTTTTCGCCTTCGTGATCGAGGTTTTCAGCGACGTGCGTTTGGTGGGAACTCCCCCCACTTCGATCGGCAAGTTCGGCGGAGACACCGACAACTGGATGTGGCCGCGTCATACGGGCGATTTCTCGGTCTTTCGCGTCTATGCCGGACCCGACAACAAGCCGGCCGATTACGCGCCCGAAAACCGCCCTTACAAGGCCGACAAGTTTCTGAAGGTTTCGGTGGACGGATACAAGGAGGGAGACTTCGCGATGATCATGGGTTTCCCCGGTTCGACGTCGCGTTACATGACTTCGTTCGAGATCGACCGCATGCTGGATATCGAGAATCCGCAACGCATCTTCATCCGCGGCGAGCGTCAGGCCATTCTCAAGGAGGATATGGCCGCAAGCGACAAGGTGCGGATTCAGTACGCTTCGAAATACGCCCAGTCGTCGAACTACTGGAAGAATTCGATCGGCATGTCGCGCGGTATCCGTAAACTGAACGTCAAGGCGCAGAAAGAGGCGCAGGAGGCGGCTTTCCGGAAGTGGGCCGAAGCCAATACGCTGCCGACCGAAGGCTATATGGATGCGCTGGACCGTATCCGCGAAGCGGTGGAAGGCAACGCTTCCGCTTTTGCGGCCGAGCAGGTGCTCAGGGAGGCGCTTTACCGTGCCGTGGAGATTCTGACGCCGGCGCGTTCGTTCCTCGCCGTGGAGAAGATCACCGATCAGGCGCGTTCGAAGGAGGCCATGAGGGCTTTCTACAAGGATTACAACCCGGCGACGGACCGACGTGTAGCCAAGCGCATGATGCAGATCGTCAAGGAGAAATGCGGAGACCTTCCGACGGTGTTCGCCGAAGTGATCGACAAGCGGTTCGGCGGCGATACGGATGCTTATGTCGATTATCTGTACGATAACTCGGTTTTCGCCACCGAGGAAGGCACGCTGGCCTTCGTGGATGATTTTTCGGTGGGAAAACGCGATGCCGATCCGGCGGTCGTATTCGTGCGTTCGCTCGATGCGAAACTGCTCGAACTGGCGGATGCCCAGCGGGAGAATAACCGCAGGTTCAAGGACGGTCACCGTCTCTACATCGCCGGTCTGATGCGCATGCAGCCCGACAAGGCGTGGGCTTCGGATGCGAACTTTACGATCCGCCTGACTTACGGCCGCGTTCTGCCCTACGATCCGGCGGACGGTATTCGCTACAACTATTATACGACGCTCAAGGGCGTGATGGAGAAGGAAGATCCCAAGAATCCTACGGAGTTTACGGTTCCAGACAAGCTCAAGGAGCTGTACGCCGCGAAGGATTTCGGACGTTATGCCAACGCCGAGGGCGAACTTCCGGTGGCCTTCTTGGCCGACTGCGATATTACGGGCGGCAATTCGGGTTCGCCGGTGATGAACGCCAAGGGCGAGCTGATCGGTCTGGCGTTCGACGGCAACTGGGAAGCGATGTCGGGCGACGTGGCTTTCGAGCCGCAGCTGCAGCGCACGATCGCCGTGGATGTCCGCTACGTGCTCTTCGTCATCGACAAGTTCGCCGGTGCGAAATGGCTGATCGACGAGTTGGAGATCGACTGACCGAAGCGGAATCGATCGTTGAACCGGGGCCTGATTTCAGGTTCCGGTTTTTGTTTATTACCATCTGTAAACAAATAATGGCGCTTTGCTTTTTTTTAGCCTAAAAATTACTAATTTTGACAGAAATTAGTAATACTGTATCTGTTTTTATGGCAAAAGAATTCAAGCGTTATCTCGTTACCTCGGCTCTTCCCTATGCCAACGGTCCGGTGCATATCGGCCATCTGGCGGGAGTTTACATACCTTCGGACATTTATACCCGTTACCTGCGGCTCAGGGGCCGCGACGTGATTTCGGTCTGCGGAAGCGACGAACACGGCGTGCCCATCACCATCAAGGCCCGCAAGGAGGGGGTGACGCCGCAGCAGATCGTGGACCGTTACCACAATATGATCAAAAAGTCGTTCGAGGGGCTGGGAATGTCGTTCGATATCTATTCGCGGACTTCGTCGGCGACGCATGCCAAGACCGCTTCGGAATTTTTCCGCAAATTGTACGACGAGGGGAAATTCATCGAGCAGACTTCGATGCAGTATTACGACGAGGAGACGCAGACGTTCCTCGCAGACCGTTATATCGTCGGCACCTGTCCCAAATGCGGCAACGACCGCGCTTACGGCGACCAGTGCGAGAAGTGCGGCTCTACCCTCTCGCCCGACGAGTTGATCGATCCGCACAGCGCCGTGTCGGGTTCAGTGCCCGTGAAGCGTGAGACGAAACACTGGTATCTGCCGCTGGATCAGTACGAAGGATTCTTGCGCGAGTGGATTCTCGAAGGGCACAAAGAGTGGAAAAGCAATGTTTACGGACAGTGCAAGAGCTGGCTGGACGGAGGTTTGCAGCCCCGTGCCGTGAGCCGCGACCTCGATTGGGGCATTCCCGTACCGGTGGAGGGCGCCGAAGGGAAGGTGCTTTATGTCTGGTTCGACGCTCCAATCGGTTATATATCTGCTACAAAGGACCTTACACCCGATTGGGAGACCTATTGGAAGTCGGAGGACACCAAGATGGTTCATTTTATCGGCAAAGACAATATCGTTTTCCACTGCATCGTCTTCCCGTCGATGCTCAAGGCGCACGGCGGCTATATCCTGCCCGAAAACGTGCCGGCGAATGAGTTCCTGAATCTCGAAGGCGACAAGATTTCGACCTCGCGCAACTGGGCCGTGTGGCTGCACGAATACCTCGAAGAGTTTCCGGGCAAGGAGGATGTGCTTCGTTACGTACTCTGCGCCAATGCGCCTGAAACCAAAGACAACGACTTTACGTGGAAGGATTTTCAGGCCCGCAACAACAACGAGCTGGTTGCTGTTCTGGGCAATTTCGTGAATCGCGCGCTGGTGCTGACCCGGAAATATTACGACGGGGAAGTTCCGGCCTGCGGCGAACTGAATGACTATGACCGCCAGACTGTCGGCGAGGTGGCTGCGGTGAAGGCGTCGCTGGAGTCCAATATCGAACATTACCATTTCCGCGAAGCGCTGAAAGACGCCATGAATATCGCCCGCATCGGTAACAAGTACCTTGCGGATACCGAGCCGTGGAAAGTCGTCAAGACCGATCCCCAACGTGTCGGGACGATTCTCAACATCGCGTTGCAGATCACGGCCAATACGGCCATTGCGATCGAACCTTTCATGCCCTTCTCCGCCGCGAAGATACTGAAGATGCTCTCTGTCGAGAAATTCGGATGGGAACAGTTGGGAACGATGGATCTGATTGCCGCCGGGCATAAGATCGGAGAACCGGTTTTGCTGTTCGAGAAGATCGAGGACGACGTGATTCAGCGCCAGCTGGACAAACTTGCGGCGACCAAAGAGGCCAACGCAGCGGCTGAGGCAGCGCAACAGGTTGAACCTCAGAAGGATGTGATAAGTTTCGACGATTTTCAGAAAATGGATATCCGGGTTTCGACGATTCTTGCGGCCGAAAAGGTGGCGAAAACGAAGAAACTGTTGAAATTGACGGTCGATACGGGTATAGATCAGCGTGAAATAGTATCAGGAATCGCCGAATACTTCACGCCTGAGGAGTTGGTCGGACGTCAGGTGCTCGTGCTGGTCAATCTGCAACCCCGCGAATTGAAGGGGATTTTGTCGCGCGGTATGATTCTGATGGCCGAGGATGCCTCCGGAAAACTGCGTCTGCTGAGCCCGAATGAGGCGACGAACAGCGGCGCTGTCGTGGGATAATGTTGTAAAACCTTTAAAACTTATTATAATGGAAAATATGGATTGGGGTGCCTTGGGATTCGATTATCGCAAGACCGACGCAAACGTTCGCTATTATTACACGGACGGCAAATGGAGTGAGATGGAGGTCACGGGCGACGAGTATATCAAGATACACATGTCGGCGTCGTGTCTGCATTACGGTATCGAGCTGTTCGAAGGGCTGAAAGCCTTTCGGGGCGTCGATGGGAAAGTCCGTCTTTTCCGTGTAGAGGAGAACGCCAAGCGGTTGCAGTCTTCTGCGGAACGTCTTTGCCTTCCCGTCCCGACGATCGAAATGATCGTCAAGGCCTGCGTCGAAGTGGTAAAACGCAACGAAAAATATATTCCTCCCTATGGTACCGGCGCATCGCTTTATCTGCGTCCCGTCATGTTCGGTACGACTGCCGGATTGGGGGTTAAGCCTGCCAAGGATGCTTTGCTGATTGTTTATTGCTCTCCCGTGGGTGCTTATTTCAAAGACGGCATCAAGCCTATCTCCGTTGCCATAGACCGTGAACAGGACCGCGCTGCTCCACGTGGAACAGGCGACGTGAAGGTCGGCGGCAACTATGCTTCCAGCCTGCTGTCGGGTGAAAACGGCCATAAATTGGGCTATTCGAATATCATGTATCTCGATGCCGCAGAGCATAAGTATATCGAAGAGTGCGGAGCCTGCAATTTCTTCGGTATTAAGGAGGGTAAATATATTACGCCGAAATCCTCTTCTGTATTGCCTTCCATCACCAACAAGAGTCTGCGGCAGTTGGCGCGAGATATGGGGCTTGAGGTCGAAGACCGTCTGATTCCTGTAGAGGAGCTTCCTACCTTCGAGGAGTGCGGCGGCTGCGGAACGGCGGCTGTTATCTCTCCTATCGGGAAGATTTTCGATATGCAGACAAATGATATTTATGAATATGGGACAGAAGTGGGTAAGGTTTGTATGGAACTTTACACACGTCTTCAGGATATTCAATACGGTCGTGCCGAAGATAAGTATAATTGGTGTACGATTGTAGAGTAATATTCTCGTTATTTGAATTAAAAAGACCGCTTAAATAAGCGGTCTTTTTAATTTGTTCCACGTGGAACTATGTGTTGTGGTTTGTGATCATATAGGGGTTTGTGTTCACTGGATTGTTCCACGTGGAACGGCTTGTTGAACACGCCTGAATTTTATCTTCCGAATTTTACTAGCAATACGTTGACATCAGCCGGGGAAACTCCCGGAATCCGAGACGCCTGCCCTATTGTTGCCGGGCGTATTCGGGTCAGTTTCTGACGGGCTTCTATCGTCAGCGAGTTCATCGAGTGGAAATCGAAATCTTCAGGAATGCGAATGTTTTCGAGTCTGTGGATTTTTTCTGCGATGAATTTTTCACGTTCTATATAGCCTTTGTATTTGATTTGAATTTCGGCTTCTTCGATTGCTTCGGCTGAAATGTTGTTGTCCGAGATGAATTTCCGGAGTTTTGGGAGTGCTTCCGAGAGCGATTCGAACGTAACATTATTGCGCATCAGGATGTCGTAAAGCTTCCTTCCCTGAGTCAAAGGTTCCGAATTTACCGATTTTAAATAGTCGTTAATTTCGGCTGCTTTGATGCTCTGCCGGCGGGCGAAGGAAATAAGCAATTCTACGGATGCTTTTTTTTCGGTGAAATGGGCGTATCTTTTTTGTGAAATCAGCCCTATTTTATATCCGATCGGAGTAAGTCTGAGATCCGCATTGTCCTGCCGGAGCAAAATACGGTATTCGGCACGCGAGGTAAACATGCGGTAGGGTTCGTCCACGCCTTTGGTAACGAGATCGTCGATCAGTACTCCGATGTAGGCTTCGTCGCGCTGCAATACCACGGCTTCTTCCCCTTTCAGCGCCCGGTGTGCGTTGATTCCGGCTATGAGTCCCTGCGCCGCGGCCTCTTCGTATCCGGTCGTTCCGTTGACCTGACCTGCGAAATACAAGCCGGAAACGAGTTTCGTTTCGAGCGAATGGTGCAGTTGCGTAGGCGGAAAATAGTCGTATTCGATGGCGTAACCGGGGCGGAATATGTGCAAATCTTCGAATCCCCGGATTTTGTGCAGCGCTTCCCACTGTATGTCCCAAGGCAGCGACGATGAAAATCCGTTGAGATAATATTCGTTGGTCGACTCGCCTTCGGGCTCCAGAAAGAGCTGGTGCTGATCCTTGTCGGCAAAGGTCCGGAGCTTGTCTTCGATGCTGGGACAGTAGCGGGGACCTATTCCTTTGATCGTTCCGTTGAACAGAGGCGAACGGTCGAAACCGGTGCGCAGCAGGTCGTGCACCTCGGCCGAAGTGTAGACCAGAAAACAAGGCAGTTGATGCTTAACAGGTTGTGTATCAGGTGAAAAAGAGAACTTGGCCGGATTTTCGTCGCCGTATTGCGGTTCGAGCGCTTCGAAGTCGATCGTGCGTGCGTCGAGACGTGCCGGAGTGCCTGTTTTCATGCGTCCCGTTTCGAATCCTACGGAGCGCAGGGATTCCGTGATTCCGTGCGAAGCGGCATCCCCCGCCCTGCCTCCTTCGGCGTGCGAAGTGCCGCAGTGCATCATTCCTTCGAGAAAGGTTCCCGAAGTCAGCACGACAGCGCGGCAGGCGAACTCGATGCCCATTTGGGTCCTTACGCCCTTTATGCGGGGTTTGGCCCCGGCGGTGTCGAAGAGAAGCTCCGTCGCCGCATCCTGCCAGATGTAGAGGTTTACGGTGTTTTCGAGCGTGTGCCGCCACTGGGCCGAGAAGCGCGATTTGTCGCATTGGGCGCGCGGACTCCACATGGCGGCGCCCTTCGACCGGTTGAGCATCCGGAACTGGATGGTCGTGAGGTCCGTGATGCGGCCCATTTGTCCGCCCAAAGCATCTATCTCTCTGACAATCTGACCTTTGGCGACTCCGCCGACTGCCGGGTTGCAGGACATCGAGGCCATTTTGGTCATATCCATCGTAAGCAGCAGCGTGCGCGAGCCGAGACGCGCGGCGGCCGAGGCCGCTTCGCATCCGGCGTGTCCGCCGCCGATGACGATAATATCGTATTCTAAAATCATTGCTCTGTTCTCAATTCTTGGTTGATTCTCCGGCAGGGGGCGTTTTTTTCGGCCCTGCCCTGCTGGAATTGCACGCAAAAGAGGGCTGTTATTGCTCCTCCCAGAACTTCAGGTATTTGTCCTCTTTGCGGTGCATCTGCGCGTTGGTGCGGGGGGTTTTGTCGCCCTGCCCGCAGAGGTGCAGTACGCCGTGGACCACTACCCTGCGCATCTCCTGAAGCGTCGGGGACCCGTACTGCCGGGCGTTGTCGGCGACGGTTTCGACGTCGATGAAGATGTCGCCCGAAATTACGCGGGCGCCTTTGCGGTCGCTGTAGTCGAACGTGATGACGTCGGTGAAATAGTCGTGGCCCAAGTACTGGCGGTTCATCTCCAGCAACCGCTGCGCCGAACAGAAGATATAACTCACTTCGCCCAGCTCATACCCTTCCGCTTCGGCGACCCGGCGGAGCCACTCCGCGGTCAGCCGTTTTTGGGGCAGCCGGTAGCTGCAATCGTCCGTATAATATTTGACAGCCATTTTTTCGTATTTTTCAGATTTTACGTCCTTCCTCCTTCGTCCGGGGTGTTTCGCTGCTGAGGACGCGGATTTCCGGCGCTGGACGGAGATTTCCGGCGCTGGACGGAGATTTCCGGCGTTGGGGACACGGATTTCCGGTGCTGGACGGAGATCCGGCCGCTGCCGGAATCGGGTGTCTGCCTGCGGATGCCGGCAGCGGGTTTCGGGAAACCGCACCGTCGCATGTCGTCCTCATGTTATTTCTTGAAACAGTTCTCGGCACGGAGCTTCTGGCCCGGATTCGGCGGATAGATGCCGAAGACGAGTTTGTACTCCGTTTCCATGGTCATGATGTTCACCGCCGAACCGATGGTGCCCAACTGTGCGTTTCTGGCCACTTTCTGGCCCTTCTCGACGCAGATCGACCCCATGTTGGCATAGGAGGTTATATATTCGCCGTGAGCCACGTAAACGTCGTATTTGTTGGTTATGCGGTTGCGCTTGACGTCCACGACCTTGCCGTCATAGATCGAAATGACGTGCGCCCCCTTGGGACCCGTGATTTCGGCCATGTTCTCCTTGTAGCGCTTCACGCGGCCCGCCGTGACGGGAAGCCGCAGGCCCGTGGTCTTGGTCGAGAACGAATCGCCCTCCTTGTTGCCCTTGGTCAGTTTGCGCAGTTCGCCGATGGCCACGTCGAGCTGCTGCTCCTGCGATATTTTGCGCTGGAGGGCCGTTTTCTCCTTCTGGGAGAGCTGCCGGATGCTGGTGCGGGCGTTGCGGGCGTCGCGTTCGAGCTTCTGTTTCTGGGCTTTCAGTTTGAGCGTTACCGAGTCGAGTGACCGTTTGCGGCGGTCGAGCAGCTCCTTCTCCTCGGCGACCTGCTTCGAGAGCGCCGCGATGTCCTGCAGTTTGCGTTCGCGCATCGACGCCACTTCCCGCAGGTTGGTGATCTTGCGGGCCATGTCGGCGAAGTCGCGCGACGAGAAGATATAGGTCAGATAATTGTTGTGCCGGTAGTTGCGATAGGCTTCGCGCACCATTTCGGCGTATTGGGTACGGTTGCGGTCCAGCGATCTGCCGAGGTCTCCGGCGACGCTGTCCGTGCGGTCGATCTCCCCGCGCAGCAGGCGGGCCTGCTTCTCGGTCTCTTCGAGCAGCTGGTTCCGCGAATCTATCTGACGGGCCAGACGCCGTACGCGCTCCTCGGTGGCGGCGCGGCCCTCCTTGAGCTTCGAAATCTCCCGCTCCTCGGCGGCGATTTTCTGCTCCAGCGCCGCGATAACCCGCTTCTGCTGTTCGATCTTGCGGTCGGCCTGAGCGGAGGCCGCAAGGGCGGCGAACAGCAGGAAAAGGGTCAGTATGCAGCTTTTCGTCGGCTTCATCGCATTTGCAGGGTTACTCTTTTTTCGCTTTGCTTTCCGTTATCCGGCGTTCGATGCGCCCGGCGTCGTAGCCCTTTTCGAGGGCTTTGCGCCAGTATATCTCGGCCATGAAATTCTCGCCCAGCGCCTTCAGTATGTCGCCGTAATGGACCAGCAGCGCGGCGCTTTCCTGCGCGTCGAGGGCGACGGCCTGCTGCATGATTTTCCGGGCTTCGTCCACACGTCCCAGTTTGAAGAGCACCCAAGCGTGGGTGTCGAGGTAGGTGGGGTTGTTGTCCGTGAGGGCCGTGGCGCGGCTGGCCATGGCGAGCGCCTTTTCCAGATCGCGCTCCTCAAGCGAGAGGAAGTAGGCGTAGTTGTTCAGTACCATGGCGTTGTCGGGATCGTAGCGCAGGCTCCTGTCATAGGCTTTGTAGCACTGCTTCATGGCCGAACGGAACGAACCTTTGCGGCTGATGAGCACGAAATCCTCTTCGTCGCCGGACTCCCCTGCCGCGGCTTTCTGGTGCCATGTGTCGCCGATCAGCCCCCAGATCGCGCCCCGCAGCGAATCGGTGCGGGCGTAACGGAGCGACTGCTGATAGGCTTTTATCGCTTTGTCGTACTCTTTGGTGTAGTTCAGCACGTGGCCTTTCGAGAGCTGGAAGTCGATCTCTCCGGGGAAAAGTTCCAGCGCCCGGTTGATGTAGAGGGCCGCCGAGTCGGGATGCTGGAGATAGCTCTCGATGTCGATCACCGACCGGTAGTAGCTTTCGACGGGCGGCTGGTCGTCGAGGTGGAGTTTGTAGAGCGCCAGCGCCTGCTCCAGTTCTCCTGAGGCGATCAGGTGCTTGGCATAGAGTTCCACCACCCGCCGCTCCTGCGGATAGCGTACGGCCAGCGTCGAGGCCAGCGCGTTGAGCTGGATGTAATATTCGCGGTAAAACCGCATGTCGGAGGTGAGCTGCTCGAAGCGTTTGATCTTGGCGTCGAGCGGCATCTGGTCCGAGTCGAAGAGCCGCTGGGTGACGTTGAGTACCGACCGGTAATCGCGGCGGCCGTTGTAGTAGTCGGCCAGCGACATCAGCGTGGCGACGTCGGTCGAGTCGATCTGCATGGCGCGGTCGTACTCCGCCATGGCCAGCGAGTCCTTGTTCAGAATCGCATAGAGGTCGGCCAGCACCACATGGTGCTGCGCTTCGTAGGGGGCGGCTTCGACCATGGCCTTGGCCTCGTCGACGGCTTTGTCCAGCTGCCGCGTGGAGATCAGCAGCTGGCGTTTCATCGCGCTCAGCATCGGGATGCGCCCGAAGCGGAGTTCCGCCGAGTCGAGCGTGGCGATGGCCGAATAGGGCTGCTGGACCTGCTCGTAGAGCGCCGCCAGAAGCCGGTAGTTGTCGGGGTTCTGCGGATCTGCGGTGCGCAGGCGCTTGTAGACGCCGAGCGCTTCGGGGTAACGCTGGGCGAAGATCAGGGCCTGTCCGAGGAACTGGTGATACCATTTGTTCGTCGTGTCGAGCCGGAAAGCCTTCCGGGCCAGTTCCACGGCCTCGTCGGGCGTGGCGTACATGCCGTTCGCCGCGAGTTCGTAGTAGGCCGGGGCGTAGGTCGAGTCGTTGCGGATCGCCTCGAGGAACAGCTCCCGGGCGCGCACCGAGTCTCCGGCGATGGCATTCTGCTTGACGCCTTCGGTGTAGAGCCATACGCTGCGCAGCGAATCGGGGTATTCGGGCGCCGCCGAGGGACCCTTTCCCGTGACGAACGCTGCGGAGAAGAGCAGAAGGCAGAGGACCGTTGTCGCTGTGAGGCGTTTCATGGGCGTCAGGGGGTTTAGAGCGCTTCGTCGAACTGGTGGAGGAACCGCACGTCGTTTTCGAAATAGAGACGCAGGTCCTTCACGCCGTATTTGAGCATTGCGATGCGCTCAATACCCATGCCGAAGGCGAATCCCGAATATTTTTCGGGATCTATGTTGTTTGCTTTCAGCACGTTGGGATCGACCATGCCGCAGCCCATGATTTCGAGCCAGCCCGTGCCCTTGCAGACCGGACAGCCCTTGCCGCCGCAGAGGTTGCACGACACGTCCACCTCGGCCGAAGGCTCGGTGAAGGGGAAGTACGAGGGACGCATGCGGATGACGGTCTGTTCGCCGAAGACCTCCTTGGCGAAGTAGAGCAGCGACTGCTTCATGTCGGCGAACGAGACTCCTTCGTCGATGTAGAGTCCTTCGATCTGGTGGAAGATGCAGTGCGCGCGGTAGGAGATGGCTTCGTTGCGGAAGACGCGGCCGGGGCAGATGACGCGGATGGGCGGCTTCTGGTGTTCCATGGTGCGCACCTGAATCGACGAGGTGTGCGTGCGCAGCAGGATGTCGGGATTCTTCTCGATGAAGAAGGTGTCCTGCATGTCGCGCGCCGGGTGTTCGGGCGGGAAGTTGAGCGCCGAGAAGACGTGCCAGTCGTCCTCGATTTCGGGACCGTCGGCGACGGTGTAGCCCAGCCGCGAGAAGACCTCGACGATCTGGTTCTTGACCAGCGAAATCGGATGGCGCGAACCGAGTTGTTCGGCCGAGCCGGGGCGGGTCATGTCTTCGGTTGCGGCGCCGTCGTCGGAGGCTGCGTCCTGCAGCTGTTCGCGCAGGCTGTTGATGCGGTCGAGCGCCGTGGTTTTGAGTTTGTTGAGCTGCTGGCCTAGCTCGCGTTTGAGTTCCGGAGCCACCGTTTTGAAATCTTCCATCAGGGCGTTCAGTTCGCCTTTCTTGCCGAGGATTTTGATGCGGAATTCCTCGATCTCGGCCGCTGCCTTGGGTTTAAACTCTTCGACACGTCGGAGGAGTTCATTGATTTTGTCGGTCATATTTTGTTTGTTTACGCTTTTTCCCTACTTTTACCACTCGTATAACGTGCAAAGTTATAAAAAAATTGAGATATGTTGCGTAAAACCCTCTCATTTATCTCGGTGCTGCTGCTGGTCGCAGGGGCTGCCGGGGCGCAGAATCCGGAGACTCCGGCTGCGCGGCCCCGTACGGTGGGCGTCGTGATGAGCGGCGGCGGCGCAAAGGGGCTTTACCATATCGGCGTTTTGGAAGCGCTCGAAGAGAACGGCGTGCCGATCGACTACGTGGCCGGAACCTCGATGGGTTCGATCATCGCCGCGATGTACGCCGCGGGCTATTCGCCCGCCGAGATGCGCGAGATCGTCGCGTCGGGCGTGGTCAAGGACTGGGTTTCGGGGCGTATCGATCCCCGCTATACTCCCTATTACCGGCAGATCGGGCACAATCCGGCGTTCCTGAGCGTGCGTATGAACGTGGGCAGTACCGGCAAGCGGTTCCGGGTGACGAACCTGCTCTCCTCGACGCCGATCGACATGGCGCTGACGGAGCTTTTCGCTCCCGCGACGGCTGCCGCAGAAGGCGATTTCGACCGCCTGATGGTTCCTTTCCTGTGCGTTTCGAGCGACATGAACGCCCGCGAACCCGTGGTGATGCGCAACGGCGACCTGAGTGAAGCAGTGCGTTCGTCGATGTCCATTCCGTTGGTTTTCAAGCCGATGAAAAAAGATTCGATGCTGCTCTACGACGGCGGTATCTACGATAATTTCCCGTGGCGGCCCCTCGACGTGGGATTCCGCCCCGACCTGATCGTGGGCAGCATCTGCACTGCGGGCAACGCCCCTCCGAGCGAAAACAGCAGTATCCTCGACCAGGCTTTCATGCTGGCGATGCACGACACTGACTACGACCTGCCCAAAGGGCGCAGCGTGACGGTGCGCCGCGCCGTGGATGTCAACATGCTCGATTTCGACAGCGCCGTGGCGATCATGGACGCCGGCTATGCCGATGCGAAGGAGGCCATGCCGCAGATACTGGAACGCGTTTCCGAACGCTGGTCGCCCGAACGTTACGCCGAGCGCCGCGAGGAGTTCCGTGCCAAATGGCCGCCGCTGTGGTTCAGCGACTATAAGCTGGAGGGGCTGGCCGAAGCGCCGGAGTCTTACATCCGCGACTTCGTGAAGGTGGACCGCCGCACGCCCGGACGCCAGCGCCCGATGGGATTCGAAGAGCTGCGCGACAACTTGTATGCGGTGCTCGCCGGCGGCGATTTCACGATGGATTTCCCGCATGTGCGCTACGACTCGCTCCGGGGAAGCTATTCGTTCGCCGCGCAGTTCCACACCAAGCCCAACTTCAAACTGACCATCGGCGGCAACATCTCCTCCACGGCCTTCAACCAAGCCTATATCGGCGTCAACTACGAGACGATCGGCCGCGTGGGCCAGCAGCTGGGCGCCGATCTCTATCTGGGGCCGATCTATACGTGGGGCGCGATCGGCGGACGTACGGATTTCTACATGTGGAAGCCGGTGTTCCTCGACTACTCCTACAATTTCGCGGTGCGCAACTTCCGGCACGGCGCTTTCGGCAACCTCACCAAGATCGACAACACCCAGCAGGTCAAGAACAGCGAGAGCTTCTTCTCGGTGGCCGCCGGCATGCCCCTCGCCCACCGCGGGGTCTTCCTGCTCCGCGCCAACGGCGGACACATCAATTACAGATACGATTCGGACGTGCTTTTCGCCGACGACACCGACCATTCGCGCTATTCGTTCTTCGGTCTCAAGGCCGAGCTGGCCCGCAACACCCTCGATAAGTTCCTCTATCCGCGCAAAGGCTCCGACCTGCGGCTTTCGGGCATCTTCGTGACGGGGCGCGACAAGTACGAGCCTTTCAATGCCGACCGGTTCCTGTCGCGGACCACCCGCCAGTGGGTCGGGGCGCGTTTCACGTGGGACAAGTATTTCGACATGCCCGGCACGGGGTGGTTCTCGCTGGGCGTGAACGTCGACGGCGTGATTACCAACCATCCCGAATTCACCACGGGAGGCGCGACGCTGATGTCGATGCCTGCCTATACGCCGGTTTCGCATGCGCAGATGATCTACATGCCCGACTTCCGGGGCAAGCGTTTCGTCGCGGGCGGCGTGATGCCGACCTTCGACCTGATGCCCAACTTCTTCTTCCGCACGGGTTTCTATACGATGTTCCGCGCCAAACGCGACTATGTGCCCGGATCGCTGAGCACGACCGCGGACGAACGCTGGCACTATATCGCCGAGGCGTCGCTGGTCTATCACACTCCGATCGGTCCGGTGAGTCTCGCGCTCACCAAATACGACCTGCGCAACTGGAAGAACATGTACCTGACGTTCAACTTCGGCTATGCGATCTTTGCCCCGAAGGGAACCTTCTATTGACGGCGCGCGGGGTGGAGCGGCTCCTGCCGGCGAAGCGCTGGCGGAGGGATTTCCGGCTTTCCGGACCCGGTTCCGCATCATTTTTTCTGTTATCGGAATAACAGATTTCTAAAATATTTTCATAAATTTGCCCCGGAATAAGGAGCTGAAAGATCAATTCATCAAAATAATTCAAAATCAAAGAGCTATGTTCGCAATCGACAATTACGATTTCAAAGGCAAGCGCGCAATCATCCGCGTGGATTTCAATGTGCCCCTCAACGAAAAGGGCGAGGTGACGGACGACACCCGTATCCGTGCGGCGATCCCCACGATCAAGAAAGTGCTCGAAAAGGGCGGTTCGGTGATCCTGATGTCGCATCTGGGACGTCCCAAGAAGAATCCCGATCCCAAGTTCTCGCTGGAGCAGATCGTTCCCGCCATCGAGAAGCGTCTGGGCGTGACGGTGATGTTCGCCGGCGACTGCATGGGCGAGAAGGCCGCCGAGATGGCCAAGAACCTCAAGCCCGGCGAGGTGATGCTGCTGGAGAACCTGCGTTTCTACGCCGAGGAGGAGGGCAAGCCCCGCGGTCTGGCCGAAGACGCCACCGACGAGGAGAAGAAGGCCGCCAAGAAGGCGCTGAAGGAGGGTCCGCAGAAGGAGTTCGTCAAGAAGCTCGCATCGTATGCCGACTGCTACATCAACGACGCGTTCGGTACGGCGCACCGCGCACACGCTTCGACGGCCCTGATCGCCGACTATTTCCCCAACGACAAGATGTTCGGCTACGTGATGGAGAACGAGCTGAAGGCCATCGACGGCATCATGCTCAATCCGGAGCGTCCGTTCTGCGCCATTCTGGGCGGTTCGAAGGTTTCGACCAAGATCACCATCATCGAGAACCTGCTCGAAAAGGTCGACGTGCTGGTGCTGGGCGGCGGCATGACCTATACCTTCGCGGCTGCGGAGGGCGGCAAGGTCGGCAACTCAATCTGTGAGCCGGATCAGTTCCAGACGGCGCTCGACATTCTGGCCAAGGCCAAGGAGAAGGGCGTGAAGGTCGTGATGTCGCCCGACGCGCTGATCGCCGACGCATTCTCGGTCGACGCCAATACGAACGTCGCTCCGGCCAACAACATTCCCGACGGCTGGGAAGGCGTGGACATCGCCGACGAGGGCAAGAAGGTTTTCCGCGAGGAGATTCTCAAGTGTAAGACGATCCTCTGGAACGGTCCCGTGGGCGTGTTCGAGATCGACAAATTCGCGACCGGTTCGCGCGCCGTGGCCGAAGCGATCGCCGAAGCCACTTCGAAGGGCGCCTACTCGCTCATCGGCGGCGGCGACTCGGTAGCCTGCATTAACAAGTTCGGGCTGGCCGACAAGGTTTCCTATGTCTCGACGGGCGGCGGCGCCCTGCTGGAGTACATGGAGGGCAAAGAGCTTCCGGGCGTTGCGGCCATCCGCAAATAAGCCGGGCTTCCGAACAAGATACGAACAGACAGGGGTGCTCCGGCAAGTACGGACACCCCTGTCGTCACTAAAAACCCGAACCTATGAAAAAGATTTTCATTTTTGCAGCAACAGTAGCTTGTATGGCAAGTTGTCAGAATACATCCAAGACGCCGGCTATCGACATGGCCAATTTCGACCTTTCGGTCGCTCCCGACGCCGATTTTTACCAGTACGCCACGGGCGGCTGGCAGAAGAACAACCCGCTGAAGCCCGAATATTCGCGTTACGGCTCTTTCGACGTGCTGCGCGACAACAACGAGAAGCGCATCAACGAGCTTTTCTCGGAGATGACCAAGATCAGCGCCGCGCCGGGAAGCGTCGAGCAGAAGATTTCGGACCTCTACAAGATGGGTCTTGATTCGACGCGTCTGAACGCCGAGGGCGCCGCGCCGCTGAAGAGCGCCGTCGGGGAGATTCTCTCCGTCGGGGACCGCGGACAGCTGACCGGCATCGTGGCCAAACTCCACACGACGGTAGCCAATCCGTTCTTCGGCGTGGGCGTGCAGGCCGATCTGATGAACAGCGACATCAACGCCCTCTATATCTCGCAGTCGGGGCTGACGATGGGCAACCGCGACTACTACCTCGATCCTGAGAACGAGCATATCCGCAAGGGCTACAAGGAGTATCTGGGCAGGATATTCCGTTTTGCGGGCATTCCCGAAGCCGACGTCGAAAAGGCGGTCGCCGGCGTGATGAACGTCGAGACGAAGCTGGCCGAGAAGTCGTGGTCGAACGTCGAGCTGCGCAACATTCCCGCGCAGTACAACCCCACGGCGAAGGCCGATTTCGAGAAGACTTACGACGCCATAGACTGGGAGGCCTACTATAAGGCCATGGGCATCGGCGACTTCGAGACGATCATCGTCACCACGCCGTCGGCCGTCGCCAACGCCAACGACCTGCTGGAAAACGCCCCGCTGGAGGATATCCGCTACTACCTCGCGGCGCAGTATATCGACGCTGCGGCACCCTACCTGAGCGACGACTTCCAGCAGGCGTCGTTCGACTTCTACGGCAAGGTGATGTCGGGCCAGCAGGAGATGAAACCCCGCTGGAAGCGCGCGATGTCGGTGCCCAACGGCACGCTGTCGGAGGCTGTCGGCGAGATGTACGTCGCCAAATACTTCCCCGCCAAGGACAAGGAGCGCATGCTGACGCTGGTGAAGAACCTGCAGACGGCGCTTGGCCAGCACATCGCGGCGCTCGACTGGATGTCGGACGCCACCAAGGCCAAGGCGCAGGAGAAGCTGGCCGCCTTTACGGTGAAGATCGGCTATCCCGACAAGTGGAAGGACTATTCGACGCTGGAGATCGACCCCTCGAAGAGCTATTGGGAGAACATCGTCAATGCCAACCGCTGGTATACGGCCGACAATATCTCGGAACTCGGCAAGCCCGTGGATAAGGAGAAATGGCACATGTCGCCCCAGACGGTGAACGCCTACTACAACCCCACGACCAACGAAATCTGCTTCCCCGCCGCCATTCTCCAGCCGCCGTTCTACAACCCCGACGCCGACGACGCGGTGAATTACGGTGCCATCGGCGTGGTCATCGGCCACGAGATGACCCACGGATTCGACGATCAGGGCCGCAACTTTGACAAGGACGGCAACATGAACAACTGGTGGACCGAGGCGGATGCCGAGGCGTTCAAGGCCAAGACCGATATTCTCGTGAAACAGTTCGACGCGATCGAGGTGCTGCCCGCCAAGGAGGGCCAGCCCGCCGTCATGGCCAACGGTTCGCTCAGTCTGGGCGAGAACATCGCCGATCAGGGCGGCCTGCGCGTGGCGTACACGGCGTTCCACAACTCGCTGAACGGCACGGAGCCTGCGCCGATCGACAACTTCACGGCCGACCAGCGTTTCTATCTGGCCTATGCGGCCTTGTGGGCGCAGAACATCCGCGACGAGGAGATCGCCCGTCTCCCCAAGATCGACGTGCACTCGCTGGGCAAGTGGCGCGTGAACGCCACGCTGCGCAACCTGCAGACGTTCTACGATGCGTTCGACATTACCGACGGGGCCATGTTCATGCCCGAACAGGAGCGCGTGATCGTCTGGTAGGGTATCGTCCGGCAGGATGAAATATCCTGCGATCGAAGGCGGCCGGGACTCCCGGCCGCCTTTTTTTATAGGGATTTCTTTTACAGAGGGGACGGCCGGTCTCTCCGGTCCGCCGCCTTGTGGCGGCCGGGATTTCCCGGCCGCCTTTTTGTTTGCCTGCCGGGCGGGTTGTAATGTCGAGTATATCGAAAAACGATAAATATTTTTTGATATTCAAAATTTGTTGTTATATTTGTCGCCGAACAAACCCCAAAAATAACTCGCAGCGACTATGGATTTACTTACAGTAGAACATGTCACCAAGCAGTACGCCGGGCACAAGGCCCTCGACGACGTATCGCTTGCCATCCCCAAGGGTTCGGTATACGGCCTGCTCGGTCCCAACGGCGCCGGAAAGACGACCCTGATCCGCATCATCAACCGCATTACGGCGCCCGACTGCGGTCGTGTGATGTTCGGCGGCCGCGAAATTTCGCCTGAGGACGTTTATCGCATCGGCTACCTGCCTGAGGAGCGCGGACTTTACAAGAAGATGAAGGTCGGCGAACAGGCCGTCTTTTTCGCCCGGCTGAAGGGCCTTTCGCGCCGCGAGGCCGTCGTACGGCTCAAGCAGTGGTTCGTGAAGTTCGGCATTCAGGACTGGTGGGACAAAAAGATCGAGGAGTTGTCGAAGGGCATGGCCCAGAAGGTGCAGTTCATCGTCACGGTGCTGCACGAACCCGAACTGCTGATCTTCGACGAGCCTTTTTCGGGTTTCGACCCGATCAACGCCAACCTGCTGAAGGACGAGATACTGGCGCTGCGCGACAAGGGGGCGACGATCATCTTCTCGACGCACAACATGTCGTCCGTCGAGGAGATCTGCGACCATATCACGCTGATCAACAAGTCTCGCAATATCCTTTCGGGCCGTGTGGACGACATTCGCCGCCGTCATGGAAGCAACATCTTCGAAGTGTTCTACCGCGGCGACGAACAGGCGCTGCGCAATGCTGTCGACGGCCGTTGCGAGATTCTGGAAGGCTCGCAGGCGCAGGCGGTCTACACCTCGCTCAAACTGCACGTCGAGCGCGACGAAGAGGTGCGCGGAGTGATCGCCGCGGTGAACGACGCCGTCGAACTGCGCTCGTTTCAGGAGATCATTCCCTCGATGAACGATATTTTCATCCGCGCCGTAAACGGAAACCTTTAAAACGATACGATCATGTCACAAGTCAGCATTATCATAGGGCGCGAATTCAACGAGCGCGTCCGCAAAAAATCCTTCATCATCACCACGCTGCTCATGCCCCTGCTGATGATCGGCCTGATGTTCGCCCCGATGCTCATCATGAAGTATTCGCGCGGCGACGAGAAGCAGATCGCCGTCATCGACGAAAGCGGGCTGGTCGCTCCGAAGCTGCAGAGCGGCGAAGAGCTGGTCTTCCAGACTACGGACCTCTCGACCGAAGCGGCCCGCAAGGAGCTGACCGACAAGTTCGGCGTGCTCTATATCGGCTCGGACATCCTCACCAACCCCAACAACGTGAAGCTTTACGTCAATTCGTCGTCGTCGCTGACGGTCGAGAGCAATATCACGGGGCAGCTCGAAGAGATCATCGAGGCCGAAAAACTCAAGTCGTACAATATCGAGAACCTCTCGCAGATCCTGCAGGAGGTGAAGACCACGGTCGGCATGCAGACCTTCCGCAACGACGAGTCGCAGGAGGAGGAGTCGCAGGCCAAGTCGTCGGTCATCGCCACCGGCGTCGGGTTCGTGCTGGGCATGATCCTCTACATGTTCCTGCTTATTTACGGTTCGATGGTCATGCAGTCGGTCATCGAGGAGAAGAACAGCCGCGTGCTGGAGGTGATGGTGTCGTCGGTGCGGCCCTTCGACCTGATGCTGGGCAAGATACTCGGTGTGGCTTCGGTGGCCGTGGTGCAGGTGCTGATCTGGGGCGTGCTCTGCGCCGTCGGCGCGGCCGTGGCGGTGCACATGATGCCGGCCGACGTGCTGGCCGGGGTGCAGGCCATGCAGCACGGGGTTCCCGACGCCGCGGCGTCGATAGACATGAATCCGGAGATGCTGCAGGTGATGGCCGCCGTGACCGACTTCGGCTATATCCTCCGCATCTTCGCCTACCTGCTGCTGTTCGTCTTCGGCGGATACCTCTTCTACTCGGCGATGTTCGCCGCCGTGGGTTCGGCCGTGGACAGCATTCAGGACGCCCAGCAGCTGCAGACGCCGATCACCATTCCGATCATCCTCGCCCTGCTGGTGATGATAACCGTCATCAACGACCCCAATTCGCAGATGGCCTTCTGGTTCTCGATGATCCCTTTCACGTCGCCCGTGGTGATGATGGCGCGTATTCCGTACGGCATTCCCCTCTGGGAGGTGATCCTTTCGCTGGCGATCCTTTACGCCTCGTTTACCGCGATGGTGTGGCTGGCGGCCAAGATCTACCGCGTGGGAATCTTCATGTACGGCAAAAAGCCGACGTTCAAGGAACTTTACAAGTGGATTCGGTACAAGTATTAGTCCGCACCGCGATCGCTGAAAATACCGGGCCGTACGATGTCGTACGGCCCGGTCTGTTTTCGGGGCGGGACGGATTTGCGCTTCGGGAACGAAAGAGATTCCGGATTCGCGGGTTTTTCGTATCTTTGTCCGGAAAGGTCCGGCGATCGGGGAGTGTGCAAACGTAGATTTCCGCCGAATGTCGCTCCGCATCCCTTGTCTTTGAAGGCATGAAAGAGTCGAAATTCGTCAAAACCAAGATTTTCGCGGGATATGCGATCCTGATCGCGGTCTGCGTCCTTTCGGTAGGCTATGTCTACCGGACGGTGGTGCGTTTTTCGACTCCCGACGGCAGCTATTCCCTGCTCCATACCAAACGCAGCGTCGCGGGACAGACGCTCTATCACCTTTATCAGGCCGAGAGTTACGGTCAGCTGATGATCGCCGGATACCAGTCCTACGAGTCCCGTTACAAACGCGAGCTGCGCACCGTGCGCGGCCTGATCGACTCGCTGCGGGGGCTGACCGCTGCGGAGGATTCGCTGCAGACGATGCGTCTGGACAGCATCGTGCGTCTTCTGGCCGACAAGGAGCGGCGGACGATGAGCCTGCGGCGGACGATCCGTTCGGCCGCCACGTCCAGCCTGCTGGACAAGAATATCCGCGAGCTGATCGGTCCGGCGGACAGCGCGGCGCGCGGGGACAGCGTCGTCGTACGGGCGGCGGACACCGTCGCTTCGCGCGTGGTCGTGCAGGATACGGTGACCGTCCCGCGGCGCAAGCGCAAGTTCTTCCGCCGCTTCGCCGACCTGTTCAGCCCGCCGAAGGAGGAGGCCGGGATGATCATTTCCCGCCACGAACGGGTCGTGGATTCGCTGCCTGCGCCGGAGGTGAAGGATACGATCGCGGTGGTGCTGCGGACGCTGCAGGACCGGGTGACCAGCGACCGCATCGGCATCTACGACCGGGCGTGGAACGAAGGGATGCGCCTGCGGTACAGCAACGAGCTGGTGAACACGAAGATATACCGCCTTATCATGGATTTCGAAGCCGAGGATACGGCTTTCCTGATGAACCGCTTCGAGCAGACGGAGGCCATCCGCCGTCGTTCGTCGCTGACGCTGGGCGTGATCGCCGTCGCGGCCGTGGTGCTCATGCTGCTGTTCGTCGGCATCCTGTGGCGCGACATCAACCGCAGCAACCGCTACCGGCGGGCGCTGGAGCGGGCCAACCGCGACAACGAAGCGCTGCTGGCGGCGCGCGAGAAGCTGATGCTGGCCATCACGCACGACATCAAGGCGCCGCTGGGTTCGGTGATGGGCTATATCGACCTGCTTTCGCGCCTGACAGGCGACAAGCGCGAGGAGCTGTACCTGCACAACATGAAGGAGTCGTCGGAACATCTGCTGGCGCTGGTGAACAGCCTGCTGGACTTCTACCGCCTCGATATCAACAAGGTGGACGTCGATAAGGTCGCCTTCTGCCCTGCGCAGCTGTTCGAAACGATCCGCGCCGGATTTGCGGCGCAGGCCGCGGCGAAGGGCATCGGGCTGACGCTCGACGTCGAACCGGCGGCCGGGCGCGAGGTGGCGGGCGATCCGTTCCGTATCCGGCAGATCGCCGACAACCTGATCTCCAACGCCCTGAAATTTACCGACGAAGGCTCGGTGACGATCCGTGTCGATGTGGTGCAGGGCCGGCTCGTCTTCTCGGTCCGCGATACGGGACGCGGCATCGGACGCGAAGAGAAGGAGCGGATTTTTCAGGAATTCGTGCGTCTGCGCTCGGCGCAGGGCGTCGATGGATTCGGACTGGGGCTGTCGATCGTCGATCGGCTCGTGAAACTGCTGGAGGGGACCATATCGCTCGAAAGCCGCTTGGGAGAAGGGAGCAAATTCATCGTTTCGATCCCGGTGGGAACCGTTTCGGGCGGAGACGGCCGCAAACTGCGGCCTGCAGAAGCGGCCCTGCCGGCGGCGTGTGGCGGCGTGAAGGCGCTGCTGATCGACGACGATCCTCTGCAGCTCGAAATGACCGCCGCGATGTGTCGTCAGGCGGGTGTCGGAGCCGAGTGCTGTCAGTACCCCGAATACGCCGCGAAACTGGTTTCGGAAGGCGGCTTCGACGTGGTGCTGACCGACATACAGATGCCGTCGGCCGACGGTTTCAGCGTCCTTGCGGCGGTGCGCGGCGTGAATCCCGCGCTTCCCGTGGTGGCGGTTTCGGCACGCGGGGAGTTGGAAGCCGGGGATTTCTCGGAGCGCGGCTTTGCGGGGTGCCTGCGCAAGCCCTTTACGGCCAACGAGCTGACTGCCGTGCTGGACGTCGTTTGCGGCGCGGGAAAGGCCCGAAGCGCAGGGGATGCGGAAGGCGCGGAGAAAAGCGGCGCTGCGGGAACTGTCGTCGGCGCGGGAGAACCCGTCAGTGCGGGGTGGCATGTCGGCGAGAGGGGAGCGGACGGTGCGGCGGACAATGCGGCGGTGGTTTCGGAGGACGGTGTGAATTTCGGCCCCCTGACGGCCTATGCGGGCGACGATGCGGAGGCGGCGCGCGGGATTCTGGAATCCTTCGCCGAACAGAGCGCCGCGAATTGCCGGCTGCTCGAACGGGCGCTCGAAAGCGGCGACGTCGCGGCACTGAGAGCCGTGGCGCACAAGATGCTGCCGATCTTCACGATGCTGGGGGCGGCCGGAGTCGCCGCGACGCTGCGTACGGCCGAAAGCTGGGAGGGTCCGCTGACCGACGCCCTGCGCGGCGAGATCGGTGCGGCGGCGGAAAATATCCGTGCGATTGTCGCGGAAGCGCAAAAAAAGGTATCTTTGCCCTGAGTATGGAACGGATTTTAATCATAGACGACGATATCACCTTCGCCCTGATGCTCAAGACGTGGCTCTCGAAAAAGGGCTTCCGGACCGAGACGGCGGCGAGCGTCGCGGCGGCCCGTACGGCGCTCGCGGAGGGCGGATTCTCGCTCGTGCTGAGCGATATGCGTCTGCCCGACGAGGACGGCATCGCCCTGCTGCAGTGGATGTCCGGGCAGCATATGGAGATTCCGGTGATCGTGATGACGAGCTACGCCGAGATACAGAACGCCGTGCGCTGCATGAAGCTCGGCGCGCGGGATTACGTGGCCAAGCCGGTCAATCCCGACGAACTGCTGAAAAAGATCCGCGAAGCGCTCGACGTCCCGGCTGCCGGCAGTGAGAAGCCTCCCGTTCCCGCCGCTTCGGCGAAGAAACCGCGGGAGGAGCGTCCCAATTACATCGAAGGACGCAGCGATGCCGCGCAGCGGCTTTACGAATATGTCCGGCTCGTTGCGCCGACCAACATGTCGGTGCTGGTGACCGGCGCCAGCGGCACGGGCAAGGAGCATGTGGCCCAGCTGATTCACCGCGAAAGCAGGCGTGCCGGGAAGCCTTTCGTGGCCGTGGACTGCGGCGCGATTGGGCGCGAACTGGCCGCCTCGGAGTTTTTCGGCCACGTCAAGGGTTCGTTTACGGGAGCCGTGGGCGACAAGACGGGCGCCTTCGAAGCCGCGAACGGCGGCACGCTCTTTCTGGACGAGGTCGGCAACCTGACCTATGAAACGCAGGTGCAGCTGCTCCGCGCCCTGCAGGAGCGGCGCATTCGTCCCGTGGGCGGCAGCCGCGAAATTCCGGTCGATATCCGGCTGATCGCTGCGACGAACGAGGACCTCGAAGCCGCCATCGCGCGCGGTGCGTTCCGCGCCGATCTCTATCACCGCATCAACGAATTCACGCTCCGCATGCCCGAACTGCGGCAGATGCGCGGGGACATCATGCTTTTCGCCGACTTCTTTCTCGACGCGGCGAACCGGGAGCTGGACAAACGGATCGTGGGCTTCGACCCGCAGGCCGCCGCGGCCATGACCCGCTACGACTGGCCCGGAAACCTGCGGCAGATGAAGAACGCGGTGATGTCCGCGACGCTGCTCTGCACGGGGGATTATATCACCTGCCGCGAACTGCCCGCCGAGTTGTCCGAGGCCCCCGAAACTCCTGCGGTGCCGCTGCGCAATCCGGCCGGCGAGGAGGAGCAGATCCGCCGCGCGCTGACGATGGCCGGGGGCAACAAGTCGCAGGCGGCCAAACTGCTCGGCATCGACCGCAAGACCCTCTACAACAAGTTGCATCTTTACGGCATCGAATAGCCGCCGGGTGTGGATTATTTCCACACCTTGTAGCGCGATTCCACACCTTTCCACACTCCGGACGATTCCGGCGTGCCTTGCCGACCGCTGTTTATCAGCGGTTTGCCGTTTTTTATCCGGATGGCACGCCGCTTGAACTCCATTTTGTCAGAACGGTTGATGAGACATATCCGAACCGAAGAAGTGAAAAGGAACCTTTTAATTTTAAAAGCGATGAAAAAGACAATTGTAACGATGGCAGCTTTGCTGCTGATGGCTGGCGGAGCGATGGCTTGCGCCCAGCAGCCCGAAAAGAAAGAGGCGACCGAAGCTGCGGCTCCGGCTGCCGACACGCAGGAGAAATCGGCGGCTGACGATGCGGGAAAGACGGATTCGACTGCCGGAGAATCCGCAAAGGAGGAGAGTAAGGTTGAGAGTGAAGGGTCAAGTGAGGGTAACTCCTCCTCCGCATCGGAAGCACCGGCTTCGTCCGCCGAATAGGCTTCCGGGATAATCATCAGTTAAACAATTGTTTGCCGGGGTGCCCCGCCTGAAAACAGGCGGGGCGCTTTCCTTTTGTGCCGGCAGGTTCGGCGTTTGGCCGGGGGCGGTTTTCGGGGTATATTGCAGGATGTCGGCTTTTCGTGGTTCCGGTGCCCGGCAGGTCCGGAAAATCAGGGACCGGCGGGTTTTTCCGGGATATGATAACGAATCGGGTTGCACCCGTTCCCTCGCAGGCACGAAAAAACGGAGACCCCATCGGGTCTCCGTCGTGCGGGGAGAGCGGATGATTCTCCGCCGAATGCTATTCCTCGATAAAATCGATGTTCACCTGCCGCTGGAACGCTTCCTGCAGCGAGATCTGGGTCTCGGTCGAGGAGACGCCCTGAATGCGCAGGATGCCGTCGAAAATCGTGCGCATGAGGTGCTCGTTGTCTACGCAGTAGAGCTTTACGAGGATATTGCCCGAACCGGTGATGAAGTGCGCCTCCACGATTTCGGGAATCTCCTTGAGCTGTTCCACGGTTTGCTTGAGCAGCTGCGGGTCCTTGAGCGTGATGCTGATGTGGGCGCAGACGTCGAAGCCCATCATTTTGGGATCGACGATCAGCCGGCTGCCCAGAATCACGCCCGAATCGTCGAGCTTGCGGATGCGCTGATGGATCGCGGCGCCTGAGATGCCGCATTCGCGGGCGATCTCAAGAAAGGGCATGCGGGCGTTCTTGATCAGGTATTTGAGGATTTTGCGGTCAATCGCGTCTAAGGATGTTTTCGGCATAGGCTTGAGGGTTTTATTTGATGACATTCAATTCTTTGCCGACCTTGATGAAGGCGGCGATGCAGCGGTCGAGCTGTTCGGTCGTGTGCCCTGCGGAGACCTGCACGCGGATGCGGGCCTGACCCTTCGGCACGACCGGATAGTAGAAGCCCGTCACGAAAACCCTTTCGTCCTGCAGCCGGGCGGCGAAGTCCTGCGACAGCTTGGCGTCGTAGAGCATCACGGCGCAGATGGCCGACTGCGTGGGTTTGATGTCGAAACCTGCGGCCATCATGCCTTCGCGGAAGTGCTCCACGTTGGCTACCAGACGGTCGTGCAGTTCGTTGCTTTCGCCCAGCATGCGGAACATCTCGATTCCGGCGCCGACGACGGCGGGGGGCAGCGAGTTGGAGAAGAGGTAGGGGCGCGAACGCTGGCGGAGCATCTCGATAATCTCCCTGCGGCCCGTCGTGAAGCCGCCTACGGCGCCGCCGAAGGCTTTGCCGAGCGTGCCGGTGAGGATGTCCACCTGACCGCGCAGGTCGTAGAGTTCGGTGATGCCGCGGCCGGTTTTGCCCAGCACGCCCGCCGAGTGGCACTCGTCCACCATCACCAGCGCGTCGTATTTCTCGGCCAGTGCGCAGATCTTGTCCAGCGGTGCGGCATTGCCGTCCATCGAGAAGACCCCGTCGGTGCAGATGATGCGGAAACGCTGCGCCTGTGCTTGCTTGAGACACTCCTCCAGTTCGGCCATGTCGGCGTTGGCGTAGCGGTAGCGCACGGCCTTGCACAAACGCACGCCGTCGATGATCGACGCATGGTTCAGCGAGTCGGAGATAATGGCGTCCTCCTGACCGAAAATCGGTTCGAAGACGCCTCCGTTGGCGTCGAAGCAGGCGGCGTAGAGGATCGTGTCCTCGGTGCCGAAGTAGTCGGCTATGGCTTTTTCGAGCTGTTTGTGGATGTCCTGACAGCCGCAGATGAAACGCACCGACGACATGCCGTAGCCGCGGTTGTCCATGGCCCGTTTCGCGGCTTCGATCAGCCGCGGGTTGTCCGAAAGTCCGAGGTAGTTGTTGGCGCAGAAATTAAGTACCTTACGACCTGCAACTTCGATCTCCGCACGCTGCGGCGATTCGATGACCCGTTCGCTCTTGTATAGCCCTGCAGCCTTGATTTCGGCAAGTTCCTGCTGCAGATGTTCTTTGATTTTTCCGTACATATCCGTTTATGGTTTGATGAATTTCCGGTGCGGGAGGTGTCAATCTGTTAGCAAATATACGATTAATTTCTGAAAACAGACATTCTTCCGCGCTCTTTTTCACGATTGGGGTTACGAATTGTTAGTCCGCCTCGTCTTGCGGCCTCCGCCGGGCCTGCGCAGCCCCTCGGTTCGCTCCCTCCGTACGGCGGAGCGGAGATTTTTTATGCGGCGGGTCACCCGTTTCCCCAATCGGGGTGTCTATATGAACGAAGGGGGAATCAAACGATGGGACGATGGTGAAAAAACAGCCGCCCGGCTTGTCCGGATAAGAGCAATGCAGTATATTTGTACATAACCATACTCCATTGTAAGGGTGAACGAAGATTTTCATATTTCCGGGACCGCCGCGGACGAGTGCGAACTCTTCGAGCGGATCCGAGGCGGCGACGAGCAGGCTTTCACGCTGGTTTACGAGCGTTACCACGGCATGCTCTATTCGCTGGCGCTGCGGATGATCAAGCAGACCGGGGCGGCCGAAGACGCCGTGCAGTACGTCTTCGTCAGGCTTTGGGAGCTGCGCGGCGGATTGTCCGTGACGGTCAGCCTGCGCAATTACCTCTATACGATGACCAAAAACTACCTCCTGAACTATATCCGCCACAACGGCCGGGTGCTGGAGCAGAGCTACGTCATCGCCCAGCTCCGTCAGCAGCAGGACGACACGCTGGCCCAGTATATCGAAAGCCGCGATATCGACCGGCGTCTGGGCGAGGCCATCGACCGTCTGCCCCGCCAGCAGCGGGCCGTGATAATGATGAAGCGCGACGGCTGTTCGAACCGGGAGATCGCCGAAAAACTGCATGTTTCGATAAACACCGTGAAGACCCATTACGCCGACGGACTCCGGTCGCTCCGGCTTTCGATCGGCCCGATAATAAAGATGATAACCCTGCTTGTAATGATTCGCAGCCTATGAAACGACCTGACAGAGATACGATCCGCAGAGTCCTCGACGAACGGGCTACGCCGCAGGAGGCGCGC